>Ga0182024_10005884_pt1 | contig 27205 bp, 20 predicted proteins | sample P32metaG_FD_120480 | JGI IMG/M metagenome (GOLD analysis project Ga0182024, IMG submission 120480) | Permafrost microbial communities from Stordalen Mire, Sweden - P3-2 metaG (Illumina Assembly) | ecosystem: Environmental > Terrestrial > Soil > Wetlands > Permafrost | place: Sweden: Stordalen...
GAACGATGGGGAACGGACTATGCCTTGGCATGGCGTATGTAATAAAACATAGGCCAAGCTTGCCGCCTCTCTTCAAGAACGCAACATAAATACGTCATCGTATTTATGCCGCCGAGCACTAAGGGAGCACATTCTCTTTCAAGCGTCCTGCACTGTTTGCCATCTTTAAGAGCAAAATTGGAATTATCTTATTTTTATCCGCGGACGGATGCCCTAGAGTGCCGAGGTTGTCATGCGCAATCTGCATCGTAAATTGGCCGTGGCCCGTGGGGAACATCCCGCGGAATTGGTTTTCAAAAACGGCCGCCTCGTCAACGTCCTCAGCGGCGAAATCCATGACACCAACATCGCGGTGGAAGATGGGCGCATCATCGGCCTGGGCGATTACAAGGGGCGCAAGACCATCGACCTGCGCGGCGCTTACATCGCGCCCAGTTTGATTGACGGACATTTTCACGTCGAAAGCTCGCAGTTGACCGCGCCGGAATTCGCCCGCGCGGTGGTGCCGCATGGCACGGGCGCGGTGGTCATCGATCCGCACGAATACGCCAATGTGCTCGGCCTGGACGGCATCCGTTACGTATTGGAATCGAGCAAAAACCTGCCACTGGATTTTTTTATCATGCTGCCGTCGTGTGTTCCGGCGACCTCGCTCGAGACCGCCGGGGCGCGCATCACCGCCGATGACCTTGGCCTGATGATTGCCGATGAGCGCGTGGCGGGCATCGCCGAGTTGATGAATTATCCAGGGGTCTATCTGGGCGCGAAAAGCGAGCTGGCCAAAATCGCCGTGGGCAAGGGCAAGGCGGTCGATGGCCACGCGCCCGGCTTGCGCGGAAAAAACCTCAACGCCTACGCCCTGGCCGGGGTGCGCTCGGACCACGAATCGACCGAGCTGGAGGAAGCGCGGGAAAAACTGCGGCTGGGCCTGCACATTTTGCTGCGCGAAGGAAGCACCGAACGGAATCTGGTTCATCTCCTGCCGCTGATCAACTCGCACAACGCCGCCAATTGCTCCTACGCCACGGACGACAAACTGGCGGGCGACCTGGTCAAGGAAGGCCACATTGACCACGCCGTGCGGGAATCGATCCGCCATGGCCTGCCGCCCATCACGGCGCTGCAAATCGCCAGCATCAACACGGCGCGGCATTATCGGTTGCATAATCTTGGAGCCATCGCGCCGCGTTTTTGGGCGGATTTTATTATTTTTGACAGCTTGAAAAAGTTCACCGTCCGCCAGACTTGGAAAAAAGGCATTCTCGTGGCCGAAGACGGGGAATATCTGGGCAAAAACCCCGCCGCCGTGCCGCTACCGCGCGGGACAATGAACCTGCGCTATCAGGTGCGCGATCTGGAGGTCAAAGCCGCGCCGGCCAAAAAGATGAGGGTCATTGAAATTGTTCCGAACCAGATTGTCACCCGGCAGATCATCGTCACGCCCAAAATCGAGAACAGCCATGTTGTTCCGGACACCGAGCGGGATGTGCTCAAGCTGGTGGTGGTGGAACGGCACCGCGCCACCGGCAACGTGGGAGTGGGTTTCGTGCGGGGATTTCAACTGAAAGACGGCGCGCTGGGTTCGACAGTTGCGCACGATGCGCACAACGTGGTGGTCGTCGGAACCAACGATGCGGATATTTGCCGCGCGATTCAGGCGCTGGAACAATTGCAAGGGGGCCAGGTGGCGGTGCGGGGCGGTCGCATCGCCGCAGAACTAGGTTTGCCCGTGGCCGGGCTGGTTTCCGATGGCTCGCTGGAAGAGGTAATCGAACGGCTGGACGCGCTTAACGCAGAGGCGCGCGCCATGGGCTGCAAACTGGAAGCCCCGTTCATGACACTTTCCTTCTTGAGCCTGTCGCCCATTCCGGAATTAAAGCTCACCGACCAGGGCCTGATCGATGCCGTAAAACTTTGTAAAACCACTCTTTTTGTTTGAAAATGCAATCCACCCCAGATCCACAGGACCTCGATTTCATCCAACGCGCCATTCAACTGGCGGCGGAACACATGCGCGCCAAGGACGGCGGCCCATTCGGCGCCCTCGTGGTGCGGGAAAATAAAATCATCGCCGGCGGTTGGAACAAAGTCACCTCGAGCAACGACCCGACGGCCCATGCGGAAATCACGGCCATCCGCGCGGCGGCGGCACGCCTCGGCACGTTTGTGCTGGGCGGCTGCGTTCTTTACACCAGTTGCGAGCCGTGTCCGATGTGCCTGGGCGCGGCCTATTGGGCGCGGGTGGAACGCATTGTCTTTGCCGCCACGCGCACCGACGCCGCCGGGGCGGGATTCGACGACGAGGAACTCTACCGGGAACTGTCACTGCCCCCGGCCGAGCGCAAGCTTTCCATGCAACAAATTCTTCGTGACAAAGCCGTCGAGGTCTTCGAGGAATGGAAGCGGATGCCGGGAAAAATCATGTATTGAGACCGTTCTTGTCGTCCGGGCTAGAATGGGGTAAGGTTCTGGTGTGAGCGTGACATTGACAATCAAGCTGGATTCTGACGTTCTCCAACTCGCCGAGCAGGAGGCACAGGCGCGTCATACAACGCTTTCCGAAGTTGTCAGCGACCAACTGCGGGTTATGGCGCGCAACTGGCGCGACAGCCAGGCAGGCAAGACTCCTGTCACGGACTCGCTACGAGGGGCAGTGAAACTTTCTGAGGATTTCGATGAACGCGCAGTCCTGACGGAGGAGTTGCGGAAAAGGCATGGAGTCTAGGGGAAAAATCTTCCTGGACTCCGACGTGGCACTGGATCATCTGGCTGACCGGCAACCATTCTCCGAATACGCTCATAGGCTATTGGCCCTGGCGGAAACCGATGAACTCACCATCTGTCTCTCGGCGCTGTCCTTTAGCAACCTTTATTACATTCTCCGCAAGCTTAAAGGCCACGATGAGGCATTGTCTTTACTGGCCAAGTTGTTGCAAATCGTGAAAGTAACAACCGTGGGCGAGCCGGAAATTCAAGCTGCATTCGCGTCAAAGTTCAAAGACTTCGAGGATGCCATTCAACATTCGTCCGCCAAAGCGGAAGGAGGCATTGATGCCACCATCACACGCAACAAGGCAGATTTCGTGGCGAGCGAGATTCCCATTTGTTCAGCCGATCAGTACTTGGCAAATCGAGTGAAACAGGGAGAATGATTACCAAACGGTCGCCGGTTAATTCTTGCGAGGATGGGGTTGAGTTGGTACGGTGCGCGGACATGAATCGGCTGCTCTTTGGCGACAACCTGCCCTGGCTGCCGAACGTTTGGGTTATCCCACACAAAAGCCGCTCGCGTTGGTGGAACGCATCATTGCAGTCAGCAGCAATCCTGGTGACATCGTTCTCGACCCATTTTGCGGCTGCGGCACGACGATTCACGCCGCGCAAAAGCTTGGTCGCCAATGGATGGGCATTGACGTTACCTATCTCGCCATCAACCTCATCAAACGCCGACTCAAAGATGCATTTGGCGAAGAAATTCAATTTGAAGAACGTGGACAGCCCACCGATATTGGCAGCGCAAAACGTCTTGCTGAACTGGACAAGTTCCAGTTCCAGCATTGGGCGCTTTCGCTGATTGGCGCGCGCCCGTTGCGTGAAGGCGACGGCAAGGGCGCGGATCGCGGGGTGGACGGGTTGCTCTACTTTTACGAGAGCAAAGAGAAGCGCGAAAAGATCATTGTCCAAATCAAGGGCGGCAGCGTCAAGCGCAGCGACATTGCCACACTGCTGGGCGACGTGAACAACCAGAAAGCCAAGGGAGGCATTCTCGTTACGCTGGAAAAACCCTCCAAACCCATGCGCGAAGAAGCCGTTGCCGCCGACCGCTATACCTCGGCCCTCTGGCATGACAAAGATTATCCAAAAATCCAAATCCTCACTGTGGAAGGATTGCTGGACGGGAGCGAACGGGTCGATGGGCCGCCGCAAATGAATCCATTCGCCAAAGCGCAACGCGAGGCCAAGCCCGAGAAACAACAGGATATGCTCAGAGAAATGTTTTAGAGGACCGGGATGTGCAGTGAAACGGCCGTGCTTTCCATGTCGGACACGTTGCATTAACGCACGACCGAAAAATCAAAGGATTGAGGATCGGGAATTGTCCTATGGTATATGGAAGTGTTCATCTGTGCAAAATGTGGAAAAGAGTGGCCTGAAAACTATTGTCCTGAGTGCCATCAAAGCATAGACCGCAAGCCAACTCTGCAGTTTTCGGGAGATGAATCGACGGAGGGCACAGGGGCTGCACAAGCGACGCCTGCGCCCCCCAGGATACCACCGCCTTTTCCTCAAGTAATTTCGACTGCAAAACCGGAACGAAACAGGCGTTCTTTTCCGGTAATGGTTGCCGTCCTGATTGCATTGCTGATTATCGGAACAGTGGGTTACTTCGGCTATCAACTTTATCAGTTGCACAGTTTCCCGCTAGGTTATCGAAACCGCCCGGCATCCGGGTGGGGGGAACGTCCCGGCGAGGAGGAGTTTTCCCAAGCCGATGAACAGATTAATTCATTCAAAGGAACTGCGGCATTTGGAAATTCGCCCGAGGCGATATTGTTGGCGCAACAATTTTCCGAAACACTAAAGGCCGCGCGTGAGGAACTATTCACCCGCGGGCTGGGCATTGAATTGTTCGAATCAACCAAGGGGGGAGTTTCTTGCATATTGTGAATTGCATGAAGGGGAGTGCGCTTTCATTGTCCATGTGCCGGGTTTGCGCCTTTTCGAAAAAATCTTCACCGAAAAAGTTGATGCGCGAAAGCTTCTGGCGCAAGCCGCCTGGGTGTCGGCACAAAAAGTTCTAAAAGCCAATCATGCGGGGAAGGCTCACATGGAGCTGGCGGTTGGGATGAGGGGCATAAGCCAATATAGTCCGATGATGCTTGGATATTACATGGAAGATCTAAACACCCCGGATGATGGCATCGTTAAATACTTGGATGATTATACGTTGTCTAATTTTCTTTGGTCATTCTTTGCTCCCGCCGCCAATGCTGAAAAGACGCATCTGTAAAGCTGGCGTCATGGGGATAAAGTTTAAACCATGAACGGGTCAGTGAACTCCTGCCGCATCGTTCCGGTTTAGAGCAAGCCGGTGAAAAATCGGTGCCAGCGCGGTTCAAAATAATGCTGGCGATCCAGCGAGATGACCACCATCGAGGCGCGTCCAACAATGCGGCTGCGGTCCACCGTGCCCCAAAAACGCGAGTCGTTGCTGTTGTCCCGATTGTCGCCCATCATGAAATACTTCCCCGCTGGCACGGTGATCGGCCCGAAGGTGCGCAGAGCCGGCCGTTGCGGCAATATTGTCACCGGGTGGGAAGGCATTCCGGACGCCCGCTCCTCCACATAGACTCGCAGGCCGTCGTTGTCCGGTGGGACGTCGAGGCCGGTGTCCGCTGGCAATGGGCCGTATTGCAACGGGTGGCCATTGATCAGGAGACAGTCGTTGACCTGTTCAATCCGGTCGCCGGGCAGGCCGACGACCCTTTTGACCAGACGCGTTCCGTCCACCGGCGAAAAGAAAACCACGATGTCACCGCGCTTGGGATTGCTCCATTGCGCCAGATGCCAGGTGGTGAAAGGCATTTTCAAGTCGTAAGCCAGTTTGTTGACGAAGACACGGTCACCCTGGACGATGGTCGGGTTCATGGAGCCAGTCGGCACATCATTCCAATCGGCAATGGCAGAGCGGACCGCTGTCAAAATCATAATGGTGATCAGCAGCGACTTGTTTTCGCGCCAGATTTTCTTCGCCCGTTCCCAGCCTGTGAATTTCTGCATGGGAGGTTAGACAGCGGACGCCCAGTTTCGTTCGAAGGGGCGAAAAGGGCTGGATTTTTGGGGCGCTTGCAAAGAACCATACTTGACAAAACGCTCCCTGGCACGCGTTTTGACCAATGTTTACAACAGTTTTGTGTCATAAAAAAAGATCGGTTCATGGGATGCGGACTTTTCGCCCCTTGTGCTAGAATTCGCCAATGAGCTCGCTTTGCTTGCCCGCCGTAGCCGCTTCCGTCGTCGCCGCAACGGCGATGCCCCAGCCATCTTTCCGCCAATTTGCCATTGCTGGTAAATTCTTACCAGTCAGGGGTCAGTCAAACCAGTGCAAATTGTATTGATCGTGCGCAAACGCTTTAACATGAATTGCTTGCAACGTAATCAAAGATTACGCCAGTCCGACTCAGTCAAGGTGGGTCATACCAATGTCATGATACACCGGTTCCGTTTTGGCGGGAATTTTTCTCTGTCCGGCTCATGGCGGGTCTGCTACAGTCCACCATTCATGAGTGCCGTGCGACTGGATGTTCGGAAAACTTACAAGATGTTTGTGGGCGGAAGTTTCGTCCGCAGCGAAAGCGGACGTTCCCTTGCCGTCCATGACCCGCAGGGCCGGGCGCTCGACAATATCTGCCACGCCTCGCGCAAAGATTTGCGGGACGCCGTCGTGGCCGCCCGTTCCGCCACGGACGGATGGGCCAAAAAAACCCCCTATCTCCGCGGGCAGATTCTTTATCGCGCAGCCGAAATGCTCGAAACCCGTGCGGACTCCCTGGCCGGGGAAATCGCGCGCTCCACGGGCGCTACTACCGGCAAGGCGCGCGCGGAAGTCAATCTGGCCATTGACCGGCTGGTTTATTTCGCGGGCTGGACGGACAAATTCACCCAGGTCTTTGGCGCGGTCAATCCGGTGGCGAGCTCGCATTTCAATTTCACCAGTCCGGAACCGACTGGCGTCGTTGCCGTGCTGGCGCCGGATGAGCCGTCGTTGCTGCCGCTGGTCTCGACGCTGGCGCCGGTCATTCTGAGCGGCAACAGCGCCATCGCCATTGCCTCCGAGAAATATCCGCTGCCAGCGCTGACTTTCGCGGAGATTCTGGCCACGAGCGATCTGCCTGGAGGTGTCATAAATATTTTGAGCGGCAATCGCCAGGAGCTCATCCCGCACATCGCCAGCCACCTGGACATCAACGCCATCGTCGACGCCTCGGGCATGGAGGAAACGCACCTGGCGCTGCAAGCCGGCACGGCGGTCAACCTCAAGCGGTACGCGCGGCGCAGCCTGGCGGCGGAGGCCTGGTTTGGCCCGGCGGGCGAGGACGCTTATTGGATTCTTGACACGGTGGAATTCAAAACCGCCTGGCACCCGATTGGCTTATGACCCAGTTGCTTTCAGGCTCGGCCCGCTTCCGATCCATTCGCGCCACTGTGCCGACGGTGGACCAGGTGACGGTGGAGGACCGTGCGGCCGCTTTCACGCGGCGCAGCATCAAGACCAGCGCCAAACTCGCGGGATTGAAGATGGTCGTTTCCATGATGGACTTGACCACGTTGGAAGGCAAAGACACTCCCGGCAAAGTCGCCTACCTCTGCCGCAAAGCACTCCATCCCATCGAATCCAGATACGACACGCCGCCCTGCGCCGCGGTTTGCGTCTATCCCAACATGGTTCGCCATGCCCGCCGCTTTCTCGGCGACCTTTCGCCGGTGAAGGTTGCTTCCGTCGCCACGGGATTTCCCAGCGGCCAATATGCACTGCGCACAAAACTTGAGGAAACCCGCCGCGCGGCCGGCGATGGCGCGGACGAGATTGACATGGTCATCGACCGGGGCGCGTTTTTGTCGGGCGATTTTCAGAAGGTGTCCGATGAAATTGCGGCGGTGAAGGAAGTCTGCGGCGCGGCGCATCTCAAAGTCATTTTGGAGACGGGCGAGCTGGTCACTTATGACAATGTGCGGCTGGCCAGCCAAATCGCCATGGAAGCGGGGGCGGATTTCATCAAGACATCGACCGGAAAAGTCCAGCCGGCGGCGACCATGCCAGTGACATTGGTCATGCTGGAGGCGATTCGCGATTATTTTTTCGCGACCGGCATTCGCATCGGCATGAAGCCGGCAGGGGGCATTCGGACGGCCAAACAATCCCTGGCCTATCTCGTCATGGTCAAGGAAACCCTGGGGGACGACTGGCTCAGTCCCGGCCTGTTTCGCCTCGGGGCGAGCACGCTGCTCAATGATGTGCTCATGCAGATTGTCAAGACTGTGGATGGCAATTATCAAAGCGCCGACTATTTTTCGCTGCCATGACCATGAAATCCAAAGCTACCGCAAAACTGAAAGTGCGCCGCGCCGTGGCGGTGTTGAAACCCGTGGCGCCCGCGCATGTGCAACCGGTCATTGCCGACCGGGACCGCCGTCTGAAATTTGGCGACAAGTGGGATTACACCCCGGCGCCGGAAACCGTCCCGGTAAAAATCGCCCCCCGCTACGAATTATTTATTGACGGAAAATTCACCGCGCCCCAGGCCGGCAAATATTTTGATTCGATCAACCCCGCCACCGAGGAAAAGCTGTGCGAGATCGCCAACGGCGGCGCGGAGGACGTGGACCGGGCGGTCAAGGCGGCGCGGCGCGCTTATGAAACGGTTTGGAGCAAAATGCCGGGGCGCGAACGGGGCAAATACCTTTTTCGCGTGGCGCGCCTCGTGCAGGAACGGGCGCGGGAACTGGCGATTTTGGAAACAATGGATGGCGGCAAGCCGATCAAGGAAAGCCGGGATTTCGATATGCCGACGGTGGCGGCGCACTTTTTCCATCACGGCGGATGGGCCGATAAACTGCAGTATGCTTTTCCCGGACGGACGCCGCGCCCACTGGGCGTGGCGGGCCAGATTATTCCCTGGAATTTCCCCCTGCTCATGGCCGCGTGGAAAATCGCCCCCGCGCTGGCCTGCGGCAACACCGTCGTCCTCAAGCCTTCCAAGACGACCAGCATCACCGCCCTGCACCTGGCCGCCATATTCCAGGAAGCCGGCCTGCCGGACGGCGTGGTCAACATCGTCACCGGGACGGCCGAGACGGGCCGCGCCATTTACCATCATCCGGATGTCAACAAGATTGCTTTCACCGGCTCGACGGAAGTGGGCAAAATCATCGCCCAGGCCTGCGCCGGGACGGGGAAAAGACTGACCCTGGAACTGGGAGGAAAGGCGGCCAACATTATTCTGGAAGATGCGCCGCTGAACCAGGCGGTGGAAGGGATTGTGTCCGGAATTTATTTCAACCAGGGCCATGTTTGTTGCGCCGGCTCGCGGCTGTTTGTGCAGGAAGGTGTTTTTGGAACAGTTGTCAGGAAACTGCGCGATCGAATCCAAACGTTGCGCGTGGGCAATCCGCTCGATAAAAACACCGACATTGGCGCGATCAACTCCAGCGCGCAATTGGAAAAAATCCGGGAGTTGGTGCAATGCGGGATCGACGAGGGCGCCGAGGTCGAGCAGTCCTCGTGCACACTGCCGGCCAAGGGTTATTGGTTCCGGCCCACGTTTTTGACCAATGTCACCATGTCGCATCGGGTGGCGCGGGAGGAAATTTTCGGGCCGGTGCTGAGCGTCATGTCCTTTCGCACTCCCGAGGAAGCCATCGAACGCGCCAACAACACACCGTACGGGTTGAGCGCGGGAGTTTGGACGGACAAGGGCAGCAAGATTTTCAAGATGGTGAACCAATTGCGGGCGGGCGTCGTTTGGGCCAACAGCTATAATAAGTTCGATCCGGCCAGCCCGTTTGGCGGATACAAGGAAAGTGGTTTCGGACGGGAAGGAGGCGTGCAGGGGCTGGCAGGCTATGTGAATTTAAGTTGAGCCCGCGGCGATTTTCAGAGATGTCCCTCTGCTGTCATCATGAAGGTTCGTTCGGACGAAGCGTTGCTGACCCATTTCATTTCCGTCAGGGGATAATACTGTCCACCGCAGTTGCAGTTCGGCTGGTCATCGGCGGTTTTCAAAGCATTGCAACGGTCGCACACCATGGTGTTGGAACGTTTGCGCCGGGTGGAATACCACGCCGCGGGCAAAAATACCGTAATCACGGCACAGCCCACGTAGACTGAAACCGAACTCCGCGACACGAGGCCCAAGAACATGGACAAGCGCACGAGGCAGTACCATAGCCCCGCCGCGAGCAGCACATCCAGACAGGTGCCGCGCAGCAGCGTGGCCCTTTTTTCAGCGCTTATTTCAGCCGGCGATTTTCGAATCCACATAAGGCAAATCTCTAATCCACGAATGGTATCCATTCGCCGCGAAGTTGTCTGCAAGGCGGCGCATGGTTTCTTTTGTAGGGTATTGCCTCGCATCCCGCCGTGCAGCCCAAACCATTTATTATTTGCCGTCGGGGGGCGTTTTGAGAGCCAGCTTTCGAGACGAAGGCAAATACGAGGCGTCCCAACCGCCGCCCAGGGCCATGATAAGTTGCACACTGTCAACCATTTGTTGCATTTCCACGGTCACGGCCGTTTGTTGGTTGCCCAGGAGTGATTCCTGGGCGGTGATGACGTTGAGATAGCTGGCGATTCCCAACCGGTATTGCTCCATGGATAAATCCAGGTTCTTTTGCGAGGCCTTGATGGCGACGTCCTGCTGTTGTGTTTCCGAGGTCAAAACGCGGAGGGCGGCCAGATTGTCCTCTACCTGCTGAAAAGCGGTCAAAACCGTCTGGCGATACGTGGCGACCGTGGAGCGATAGGCCGCCCAAGCCTGTTCGTTGGCGGCATACCGTTTACCGGCGTCGAAGATCGTTTCCGAAAGGGTGGCGCCCACCGCCCAAAAGAAACTCGGCGGCGTCAACAGGCTGGACACCGAGGTGCTTTCATATCCGGCCGAGCCCGTGATCGTCAAGGTTGGGAAATAGGCCGCGCGCGTCACGCCGATCTGGGCATTGGCCGCCGCCACCGTGCGCTCGGCGGAGGCCACGTCGGGACGCCTTTCCAAAAGAGCCGAAGGCACGCCTACCGGAATGGCTGGCAGATGGAGTGGAATCGAAGCCGGCTGAATCGAAAAGATCGAAGCCGGCTGGCCGACGAGGAGGGCGATGGCGTGTTCGTATTGAGCGCGCTGAATCTCCAGGGCGGTGGCTTGGGCCAGGGTGGTTTGCAGCAACGCATCGGCCTGCGCCGCGTTCAGTTCGGAATCAATGCCGGTCTGGAAAAGGGTCGTTGTCAAGTCAAGGGACTGCCGGTAGGCTTTGACCGCATCACTGAATAATTGAATCATTTTGTCCTGGCTCCGCAGTTCGTAATAATCCACAGCCAATTCGGCCTGGGCGGTGAGCTTCATGTTTTCAAGAGTCGCGGCATCGGCCTGGGCGGTGTAGGCATCGGTCCTGACGGTGTTGCGAATTGCACCCCACAAGTCAGGTTCCCATGAGGCATCCGCCGGCAGGGTGAAGGTGGAGAAATTGCCCCCGCTGCTGCCGATAATCACGTTGGTGGAAGCGCTCGAACCCGTGCCAGTCAGCGCGGAATGGGATTTGGTCGCGGAAGGATCCACGCTGACCGTGGGGTAATAGGCCGAACGGGCTTCCTTGACCAAAGCGCGGGCGGCCAAAAAATTCTCCAAGGCGGCCACTACCGTTTGGTTGGAAATGGCCACCTGTTCTTCGAGCGCGTTCAATTGCGGGTCATTGAACATTTCCCACCATTTGCCCTTGATGACGCCGTCGCTGGGCTGGGCCAGTTTCCAGCCATTGGTTTCCTTGAAGGTGGGCGGAGTTTGGACGGAGGGCTTATGATAAACAGGTGCAAGATTACAACCATTGATCAAGGCCAGAACGGCCAGCGCCGACAATACCAGGATGGCGGTTTTCATGAGTTTCATACCGGGGCGGGTGGCGCGTCGTGCAGGGCCGTGATTGATTTTCCCTGGCGCTGGTGCCACCAAATGCCAAGACGATCAAAATAAAGATAGACCACCGGCGTGGTATAAAGCGTCAGCACCTGACTGAACAACAAACCGCCGACAATGGACACGCCGAGCGGGCGGCGCAATTCCCAACCGGTGCCTTTCCCAAGAACCAAGGGCAGGGCGCCAAAAATCGCAGCCATGGTCGTCATTAGAATGGGACGAAAGCGGAGGATGCAAGCCTTGTAAATGGCGTCGGCGGGTTTCATGTGTTCCTTGCGCTCGGCCTCGATGGCAAAATCGACCATCAGGATTCCGTTTTTCTTGACAATGCCAATGAGGAGGATGACGCCGATGAGAGCGATGATGGTCAGGTCGAGATGAAAAAGCATCAGGGCCAAAACGGCGCCGATGCCAGCGGAGGGCAGGGTGGAAAGAATGGTAATGGGATGGATGTAACTTTCATAAAGAATGCCCAATACGATATAAACCGCCGCCAGGGCGGCGAGGAGGAGGAACCACTCGCCAGACTTCGAGTCCTGGTAGACCTGCGCTGTCCCGCCGAAACTGCCGTGAATGGTCGAGGGCATCTTCATGCGCTGCTGCATGTCCGTAATACTTTTGACCGCGTCCCCCAGCGCGACGCCCGGGGCGAGGTTGAAGGAGATCGTCACGGAAGGAAACTGCAGCGTGTGATTGACCGCAATGGGGGCGGTGTCAGTTTTGAGTTTTGTCACGGCTTGCAAAGGCACTTCGCCGCCGTTGGTGGTCTGGAGGTAGATGGACTTCAAGCCTTCGGGCGTCTGCCAAAAGTTGGTCGCCACTTCCAAGACCACATAGTATTGGTTCAGCTCGGTGTACATGGTGGAGGCCAGCGACTGCCCAAATGCGCTGTACAGGGTGTTGTCGATCGCCTGGGTCGAGATGCCCAGGCGCATCGCCGTTGGGCGATCATAAGTTAGCATAGATTCGAGACCGTTGTTTTGCTGATCGCTATTTACGTCGGTCAACCCCGGAATTTTCTTCATTTGCGCCTGCAGCTTGGGCCCCCACTGGACCAAATCCGACAGGGTATCGCTCCAGATGACGTATTGATATTGGGCGTTGCTCTGCCGGGCGCCAGTGCGCAGGTCCTGGCCGGGTTGCATAATGAGCGTCGCGCCCGAAATACGCGTGAGTTTTGGGCGCAAGCGATTGATCACTTCGGCGGCGCCATCCTTGCGTTCACTCAAGGGCTTCAAGGAGGCGAACACATTGCCCTGGTCGGTGGCGCCATTGCCGCCGGTAAAACCGATGACGTGATCGACGGCTGGGTCCTTCATCACGATTTGGACATATTGCTTGATCTTTCCCGTCATGGACTGAAAGGAAATATCCTGCGTGCCCAAAACTCCGCCTGCCAGCATGCCATTATCCTGCGGGGGAAAAAGGCTCCCGGGCATGATGATGAAGAGACAAACGTTAAGCGCGATGGCCACGAAAAGCAGGCAGAGGGTGAGCAAAGAATGGCGCAACGCCCATTGCAAACTGCTCTCGTAACGGCGTAGCAGCCAATCGAACATTTTTCCGATAGTCCGATAGAGCTTGCCGTGATCCTCCTCCTTTTCACGTTTGAGCAACCGCGAACACATGAGGGGCGTGGTGGTGAGGGAAACGACCAGCGAAACAAGAATTGCCACCGAAAGCGTGACGGCAAATTCACGAAAAAGACGCCCGATGTAACCTCCCATGAGAAGAATGGGGGTGAACACCGCCACCAGCGAGATGCTGATGGACAAGACGGTAAAGCCAATCTCCTTTGCGCCGCGCAACGCTGCTTCCATGGGCGGCAGGCCTTCCTCGATGTAGCGGGTGATGTTTTCAATGACGACAATGGCATCATCCACCACGAAGCCGGTGGAGATGGTCAGGGCCATGAGGGAAAGATTGTCCAGGGTATAACCAAAGAGATACATGATGCCGAAGGTGCCGATGAGGGAAACAGGCACGACCACGGCGGGAATGAGGGTCGCGCGCGGGCTGCGCAGAAATACGAACACGACCAGGATGACCAATCCGATCGAGATCAGCAGGTTCCTCTCCACATCACTGACCGAAGCGCGAATCGTCGTGGTCCGATCCAACATGACGGTTAGCTTGATGGCGGCGGGCACGGAAGCCTGCAACGAGGGCAGCATCTTTTTAACGCGGTCCACAGTGTCAATAACATTGGCTTGCGGCTGTTTGAAAATAATCAGGACGACGGAGGGCTTGCCGTCGGAGAACCCGCCCGCGCGCAAGTTCTGGACGGAATCGCGCACGTCAGCGACGTCGGAGAGCTTGATGGCGGCGCCATTGTGGTAGCCCACAATGAGCGACTTGTAATAGGCGGCCTTGAGCAATTGATCGTTGGCCGTGATATCGGCCGTCATATGCCCGTCGAAAATCTGGCCTTTGGCCAGGTTGGCGTTGGCCCCCTGCAAAACGGCCTGGACATTCGACAAGCCAAGGCCGCAGTTGTTTAATTGGACGGGGTTGACCTCGACGCGCACGGCGGGCAGCGAACTGCCGCCCACATTCACCACCCCGACGCCGTCCACCTGCGAAAGCGCCTGTTGCATGATGGTGGAAGCCGCGTCATAGAGTTTGCCGCGATCATAAACATCGGAAGTCAGCGACATGATCATAATGGGCGAATCGGCCGGGTTGACTTTGCGCCAGGTGGGGTTGCTGGGCAGATTGGCCGGCAGATAGCTGCGGGCGGCGTTGATGGCGGCCTGGACGTCCCGGGCCGCGCCATCGATATTGCGGCTCAAATCAAATTGCAGGGAAATCCCGGTGGTGCCCAGGACACTGGAGGAGCTCATTTCATTGACGCCGGCAATGTGGGCGAATTGCCGTTCCAAGGGAGCGGCCACGGACGAGGCCATGATTTCCGGACTGGCGCCAGGCAGGGCGGCCGCGACCGTGATAGTGGGATAATCGACCTGGGGCATTGGGGCAACCGGCAGCAACTTGAAAGCGACGCCCCCCGCCAGCGCAATGGCAAGGGTGAGCAGTGTCGTGGCCACGGGCCGGTGAATAAATGGAGCCGAAATATTCATGAAGTCGCCGTCAATCCTCCCGGCGCGGGCGCGGCGGACGGGGCGGCGGCAGCCTTGGCCGGTTTATGGGCAAACTTGTCCATGAATATGTATATGACAGGCGTCGTGTACAAGGTGAGCACCTGGCTCAAAATCAAGCCGCCTACCATGGAAATACCCAAGGGCCGGCGGAGTTCCGCGCCGGTGCCCGTGCCCAAGGCCAGCGGCAGGCCGCCCAAAAGAGCGGTCATGGTGGTCATCATGATAGGCCGGAAGCGCAACAGGCAGGCCTGATAGATTGCTTCCACCGCGTTTTTCCCCTCTTCCCGCTCGGCTTGCAGGGCGAAATCGACCATCATGATGCCGTTCTTCTTGACGATGCCGATGAGAAGTATGATGCCGATGAGGGAGACAACACCCAGGTCCTCGTGAAAGAGCATCAAGGCCAGGATTGCCCCCACCCCGGCCGAAGGCAGGGTCGAAAGGATGGTGATGGGATGAATGTAACTCTCGTAGAGGACGCCGAGAACAATATAGACGGTGACAAGCGCAGCCAGGATTAGCAGCGGCTCATTGGTCAATGAGGCCTGAAAGGACGCGGCCGTGCCCTGGAAGGAGGCCAGGACTGACGCAGGCATGTGGAGTTCCTTCTGCGCCTTTTCCACGGCATCGGCCGCCTTGCCCAGGGCCGCGCCTGGCGCCAGGTTGAAAGAAATGGTCACGCAGGGAAATTGTCCTTGATGATTGACAGACAGGGACGCTGTCTTGGTCTCGAAATGGGCAAACGTGCTCAAGGGAACGGCACCGCCATAGGTGGACTGGATATAGATGTCGTTCAATTTCGACGGTTTCTGTTGAAAGGACGGTGTCGCTTCCAGAATGAGGTGATATTGGTTCAATTGGGTGAAAAGAGTCGAAACCTGGCGTTGTCCAAAGGCGTCGTAGAGAGTCTCGTCAATTTGCTGCGCGGTAATGCCCAGGCGCGCGGCGGTGTCCCGGTCTATGACCAGAGCAATTTGCACGCCGCCCAGTTGCTGGTCGGTGGCGAGGTCGCGCAGCTCGGGCACCGTGCGCAATTTGGCCATTAACTTGTCCGTCATCGTTTGCAACTCGACGGGATCAGGGTCTTCCAGGGTGTATTGGTACTGCGTCCGGCTGACGCGGTCTTCAATGGTGATGTCCTGCACCGGTTGCATGTAAAGGGTGATGTTATTGACCTTGGCCAGTTCGGGCTGCAAACGGCGAATGACGTCGGAGGCGCTGATCTTTCGTTCCTCGATGGGTTTGAGATTAATGAGAATCCGTCCACTGTTGAGTGTGGTGTTAATGCCATCGACGCCGATGAAGGAGGAGAGATTGGTGACCGCCGGGTCCTTGAGGATAACCTCGGCCAGTTGCTGTTGTTGTTTGGCCATGGCGGCGAAAGAGACGTTCTGCGCCGCTTGCGAAATGCCCTGAATCACGCCCGTGTCCTGCACGGGAAAGAATCCTTTGGGCACAAGAATATAGAGAATGATCGTCAAGACCAAGGTGGCTGCGGCCACCAGCAGAGTGATCGTTTGGTGTTTCAGAACCCAGCGCAGCGTTGTGCCATAAAAAGCAATGACGCGCTCGAAAGCGCGCTCCGAAGCCTTGAAGAGCCGTCCCTGTTTTTCTTCCGGCGTGTGATGGAGCAACCGGGCGCACATCATGGGCGTGAGGGTCAGCGAAACCACGGCCGAGACCAGAATGGTCACGCTCAGCGTGACCGCAAATTCACGGAAAAGGCGCCCGACGATATCCGACATGAACAGCAGCGGGATCAAAACCGCGACCAGCGAAATGGTCAGGGAAATAATGGTAAAGCCGATTTGCTCGGCGCCCTTGAGCGCCGCATCGAGCGGTTTTTCTCCCATCTCGATGTAGCGGGAGATGTTCTCGATCATGACGATGGCGTCGTCAACAACAAACCCGGTGGAAATGGTCAGGGCCATTAGGGAAAGATTGTCCAGGCTGTAGCCCAGCAGGTACATGACGGCAAAGGTGCCAATGAGCGACAGGGGCACCGCCACGCTGGGAATGACCGTGGCCGCAAAGCTGCGCAGAAAAAGAAAGATGACCAGCACGACTAGACAGACGGTCAGCATCAGTTCGAACTCCACGTCACGCACGGAGGCGCGAATGGTAACTGTCTGGTCGGTCAGAATGTTGACATCCACGGCTGGGGGCAGCGTCGCTTGAAGTTGTGGCAGCTTGGCCTTGATGCGATCGACCACCTGGATGATGTTGGCCCCGGGCTGGCGCTGGACGTTGACAATGACAGCAGGAACCTTGCTCATCCATGCGGCTTGGTTTCTGTTTTCCACGTCATCCACAGGTTTGGCGACGTCAGACAGCATGACGGGTGCGCCGTTGCGGTAGGCGACGACGATTTGGCTGTAATCCTTGCTGGTGACGAGCTGGTCGTTGGCGTTGATTTGGTAGGACGTCCGGGGACCATCGAAATTGCCTTTGGCCTGATTAACGCTGGTCGCCTGAAGGGCGGCGCGCAGGTCTTCGAGATTCAGTTGGTAGGACGAGAGGGCGGTCGGATTGGCCTGGATGCGCACGGCCGGTTTCTGGCCCCCCACGATGCTGACGAGTCCGACACCGGAAAGCTGCGAGATTTTTTGGGCCAGCCGTGTGTCGGCCATATCTTCCACAGTGAATAAAGGCAGCGACTTCGAAGTCAGGGCGAGGGTCAGGACCGGGGCATCGGCCGGATTGGATTTACTGTAGATGGGAGGCGCCGGCAGGTCGGTTGGCAGATAACTTTGCGCGGCGTTAATGGCCGCCTGCACCTCCTGTTCGGCAACATCGATATTCAGAAAGAGCGCGAATTGCATCGTAATAATCGAACTGCCGCCCGAGCTGGTGGAAGTCATTTGATTCAAGCCGGGAACCTCCCCAAATTGTCTTTCCAGGGGGGCGGTGACAGCGGAAGCCACCACTTGCGGGCTGGCCCCGGGATAGAAAGTCACCACTTGGATGGTGGGAAAATCAACCTCAGGCAGGGCCGAGACCGGCAGTTGCTGGTAAGCCACAATGCCGACCAGCAAAATCGCCGCCATGAAAAGCGACGTGGCCACGGGCCGCAAAATGAATGGGCGAGACGGACTCATGGGCTGTCCTTTGCATCGTCCGTTTTCTTTTTGTGCGAACCACCCTTATGTTTCGCGCCGCCTGGTTGAGTTTCATCTTCCGGCTGGCGGGGAGCGACTTTGACCCCTTCACCCAATTTGTTGAAGTTGTCCAGGGCAATGACTTCTCCAGGCTCCAACCCCTGCATCACGGATGTGGTATTGCCATCCACCGTGCCGGGGGTGATGGCGCGCATCGTGACCGTCGTGTAATTCGTGGTCATTCCATTGGTCGTGACGATACTGTTCGTGACCAAATAGACAAACGCGCCATCGGGACTCTGCTGAATGGCATAGGTGGGAATCAGACTCAGGCCATGCAGGGTCTTGATGATCAGCTTGGCATTGACAAATTGATTGGGGAAAAGAGATAAATTCGTATTGTCGAAGATGGCCTTGAGCCTGACGGTGCCGGTGGCAGTGTCAATTAAATTATTGAGAGCCAAAACCTTGCCCGTGGCGATCTTGTTTTCGATGGCGCGGTCCCACGCTTCCACGGTCATTTGATGCCCGGCATGCGCGGACTGCTCCGCCTCAGGTGTGGGATCGTCGGCAATCGACGGCTCGGCATTTGAATTCCCGGCCTGCATTTGCTCCTGGATCTGCGGCAGGTAATCTTCCGCCACGTTGAAAACAACTGTGATCGGCTCAAGCTGCGCCACGACCACCATGGCATTTGTATCGGCGGCATGGACGACATTGCCCGGATCGATAAGGCGCAAGCCCACGCGACCAGAAAAGGGCGCGTGAATGTAGGCATAACCCAATTGGACCTTGGCGCTTTCCACCTGGCCCTCGTCGTACTTGACAGTTCCCTCGTCCTGATGGACCAGAGCCAACTGATCGTCGTACTGTTGCTTGGGAATGGCGTTTTTGGCCATGGCGGCCTGAAAGCGGTCCAAATCGACTTTGGCCCCCTCCAGCAAGGCTTTGTCGCGCTGCAATTGTCCGGTGGCCTGGGTCAATGTCGCCTGATAAGGGCCGGGATCAATCACGGCGAGGAGGTCGTTGCTGACAACCATCTGGCCTTCGGTATAATTGACAGTAAGAATTTGCCCGTCCACCCGGGGCGACATGGTTGCAGTATAGACAGGCTGAACCGAACCAAGGGACGTGACTGAAACCGCGATATCGCCCTTCTGCACATTGGTCACGGTGATGGAGACGGGCGGTGGAGGCGGCGTCTTGGGTTTTTTACCGTGTAGCAAGATAAATGCACCGACGCCCAAAACGATAACCAGCAGGACCAGAATCCATGTTCCCCAATGATGTTCCTTCTTACGGGCGGTTTTGTCGCCCGACGGGGAAGGGAGTTGCTTCGAAGTTGGCGCGGGCTGGGTACCCGCCGGCAAGGCATGTTGATGGGCAGGAGGGAAAGCCGGATGGCCAGTATTTCCAGAGGGGGCGTTTGCCATGGGAACTGATTCTTGATTCTTCATGCGGATTGATTGGAGTTCACTGGTTTGGCCAGGACCTGGCTGACGGCTCTGAGCAAGCTTGGAAAATCCAGCGGCTTTTCCAAAACCATTTTGACGCCCGCCGCGCGGGCCGCTGCCTGCTGATTCGGCATGGCAGTGATGATAATGACTGACGACGCAATGTTTTTGGCATTAAATTCTTCAAGGATTTCCCAGCCCTTAATCCCCGGCATGTTGAGGTCGAGCAGAACAAGATCAACCGACAACGTCTGGGCCAAACCCAAGGCGTCAGTCCCATTGGCCGCAGTCAGCACGCCGTACCCTTCGTTAGTCAGTACGCGCGCCAGCATCAGCCGCACGGACGAATCATCGTCAACGATCAAAATCCACTTCCTGGCAGCCGGTTGATTCATAGTGTAACAAAACCCGCGAAATGCAATAGCGTTTGGTATGCCAAAAATTCAATTCAGCAAATGATTTATGGGTAACGGGTTACAAAAAGGCCGCTAAGCGCCTGGCACACCAAGTATGCAGAACTGCATACTTGTTAATCCACTGACGCCGAATTGTAACGTGATGTTTGCCGTCCTGTCGTTGCCGCTTTCGGGGAGCCCTGTTAACCCCCGACGGAAGTGGCGGAAGAAACCGTCTAAAACCAGCCTTCCACCCCGAGGGCTGAGCGGATCACAAACAGGAACATCCTTTCATTTTTTATGGAATTATTGTTTACCGAACCCCTTAAATCCGCTATACTTATGGCTCAATATGGGGCCCTTGAAAAAATTCCTTTCATGCCGAGGGGTTCTGGCCTTGTTCGCGGCTTGGATCTTCGGCCTGGCACAACAAGGTTCTGCGCAGAACTTTGTTGTCTCTGATTATGGCACCCTGACGAACGCGATTAATGATGGTTTTACCGTCATCACCAACTTTCCGACCACGTCGACGCTGGCGACTCCGACCATCATCCAGCTAACGGCGGGAGAGACCTTCTCGATTTCGACGAATATAAAGATCGATGCCGGGAGCAACTTCGTGCGCATTCAGGGTGACGGCGCGGAACGCTTTTTTTACGTCCATGCCAAGGGAATCCTCACGCTCAACAACTTTGAGCTGGTCGGCGGCGGGAGCACCAACGGCGGGGCCATTTATAATGAGGGAACGCTCATCATTAGCAATTGCGTACTCATGGGAAATAACGCCACCAACACCAATGGCGTCTCGGGCACAAACGGACTGTCCGACGGCGGAAACGGCCTGAACGGCACACCCGGGGGAAGCGCGGCTGGCGGGGCTATTTACAGTACCGGCCCGGTGTATCTTTCCTATTCAATATTAACCGGCAATTTGGTCCAGGCCGGTAACGGCGGTAACGGCGGCAACGCCGGGGGCGGGATCGGCAACGGCGGAAGCGGCACCAACGGCGGCAACGCTTATGGCGGCGCGCTCTACACCACCGGGCAAAGCAATTTCTTTTACATGACCGAATTTACGGGCAATAGATGCATCGCTGGCAATGGCGGCACCGGTGGAACTTTTGCCATCAATATTCCGCGTCAGGGAGACGGCGGCGCGGCCGGCCTCGGCGGAACGAGCGCAGGCGGGGCGGTATTTGCCGGAGGTTTGTTCTACATGACAAATTGTCTCGTGGCCAGCAATACGGTGGAGGCGGGCAACACCGGGGCCGCTGAAGTGGACTCCAGCGGCGGCGGCACGGAAGGCAGCCCAGGCGGTTCGGCTCTGGGCGGCGGCTTGTTTATCACCAACGGCGTGACCAACGTCGCGATCGAGAACAGTATCCTCTTTTTCAATACCTGCGCCGGCGGCGCTGGCGGCAGCACCGCGCTGCAAAACGCCCTTGGGGGCGCAGGCGGCCCGGCCCTCGGCGGCGGAGTGTGGAGCGGCGCAACCTTGGCCCAAATGTCCCTCTGCACCCTTGCGACCAACATTGTGACTGGCGGGGCCGGCGGCGTGAATTCCGACGGCGGAACCAATGGGATAACCGGGGCCGAAGCCGGTTGGAATATATTTCAGACAAATGGGCTATTCGATCTTTACGCCAGCATTCTGTCGTACGACCACAGCGGCACCAACAACCCCAATGCCGCCGGGGTCACGGATGCCGGCTGGAACGTCAGTTCCGATGCCACCCCGACGAGAAGCACTGTAGTTACGACGACCAAACTCAATACCAACCCCATTCTAGATTCGGGGCTTTCCTACGGCGGCGGAACCAATATCGGGGGCGCATTTGGCACGAACGTGCTCACCATGGCCATCCTTTCCGGCAGCCCGGCGGGAAGCCTCGTGCCGGGTGTTCCCGGCGCCACATATCCAGCCATGGACGAGGGCTTTGCTGACCGCCGCACTCCAACCAGTGCAGGCGCCTTCGAACTGAACCCCATTCCCACCAACGCCATCCAAACCAATGCCGTGATGCCGGCAATTATTAGCACCCTTCCCGCAACTAATCTGACCGGCTCCGGAAAGTCCGCGCTGTTCACCAACACCGTCAACACCCAGGCATATTCCAATCCCCTGCCTTTCGGTTACCAATGGCAACTCGACGGCACCAATATCTCCGATGGCACCAATTATTCCGGCTCGGCCTCCAATATTCTTGAAATCAGGCAAATCACTTATGCCGATCAGGGGCCTTACACGCTGCTGATCAGCCCGACTCTTTTGGAAGGGTTTACCAACTCCACGGCGGTATATCTGATCCTGACCAATCCGCCCGTCATCAAGGCTCAGATCAGCAGCCAGCTCAATCGCGCCGTGGGCTCGATTGTCACCTTTACTTTAAACGTCGGCCCCTTCCCACAGGCTTACGACTATCAATGGATGCAGAACGGGACGAACTTGCCCGCGCGCAGTGAGTACACCGGCACCAACACCGATGTTCTGACCATCAACCCGGCCAACTATGTGGATACCGGAACTTATTCCGTGATTGTCTCAAATAATTACGGTTCCAAAACGAGCGCAAAAGTGCGGTTAACCATCGTGCCCGACGTCAGGCCTCCCACGATTGTCATTACGAATCCGGCGGCCAATAATATCCGGACCGGTGCGCCGGTCTTCGCCGGGACCGCCTCGGACAACGCCCAGGTGACCAACGTCATGTATTGGTTTACGAACATCAACGCCGGCGTGGGCATAGACCCCGTGACAAATGTCATTTCGGGCAACGCCATTCTGACCACCAATGGCAACACCAACTTCGATAAAGGCCTCAACACGATGCTCTGGTCCATCACCAACACTCCGTTGCCGGGCACGAATATTCTGGCGGTGCAAAGCGTGGATTATTCCAGCAACGTTTCCACCGTTGTCAACCGGCGCTTTTTTTACAAAGTCCCGGCAGTTTTGACCCTGGATAACGCGAATAATGGCGGCGGCGGAGCGCTGACCGGCCACGCCTTTATTCACGGCGACACAGCCCCGGCCAATGGCGCGCTATTGAACATTGGGGAAGGATATTCCATCGTTGCCACGCCCGGCGCCGCTTCGCTGCTCGGCACTTGGACTAACTTCTCGGGCACCAATTTCCTGGTCACCAATGGCAACACCCTCAAATTTATAATGGAATCCAACACCGTCATCCAGGGCTCTTTTGTAAACAATATCTTCCTGGCCGTGTTGGGATCCTATAACGGTGTCTTTTCGCTGACGAATGAGTTTGTCGCAACCAACGTGGTCACGAACTTTGTCACAAACACGGTGGGAATGAGTATGGTAACGAATAACGTTGTCATAACCAATCAGACCGTGACGCTCCAGGCCACGTTTTCAACTTCCGGGATGCTTAAAAATCTGGTTCTCGGTCCCCTGGGAACCTATAGTGGCCGGCTCTTTGTGGACGGGGGCAGTTATCCTTTGAGCGGGGTCTTCAATTCGTTCGGCTCCGCCACTAACTACATTCGGCTTCCGGAGGACTCGGGAGAAATCCTGACAGTTGTGATGAACGTCAATACAAATGGCATCGGCTCCATTACCGGCACGGTGAGCAACGCCGCGAACAACGCCGTGTGGCCAACCAACGCTGCTCTGACCGCTGTTCTGGCCGCCCCGGCGCCCGGGACAACAACCGACTATACCTTGCTCCTGCTGCCGTCCAACCCCGCCCAAACCAACATGCCGATTCCCCCCGGCGACGGCTATGCGTTGATTGACAATCACGCGGGAACGGTCACCCTCAGCGGCGCCTTGGCCGACGGCACCATCTTCAATCAAACTGTGGCCGCATCGCAATCCAACGTCATCCCCGTTTATGCCAGCCTGTACAACAAGACCGGCTGCTTGTTCGGCTGGCTCAATCTCACCAACATGGACAGCACCAACGTCACGGACGGCTTGGTATGGATCAAAGGACCATCGCCGAATCCGACGCTTCCATTCTCCAACGGATTTGCCGGCTTGCTGCTCACCGAAGGCTCGCTCTGGGCCAATCCCGGCGCGATAACGCTGGCGCCCTCCAACACTCTGACTATTTCCAATGCTGGCCTTGATCTTAATTACACGGTGGCGATCGAGGGAGTTAACAGGCTGGTCAACGCATCGAGCACACCCGCCAATTCGTTGAATGGAACAGTCAATCTAAGTACGGGCTTGTTGCAAGTCAGATTTGGCAACGGCAACGGGGCATCGACCACGCTGGCACGCGGGGTCATGCTGCAAGACACAACCAATGCGGGAGGATATTTTGTGATGGGAGCGAACGCCGGCTCCATCACGCTAAACGGTTCTGGATCGCCGCCGCTGCCCTCGGATGTCTTGATAGAATATCTGCAATCGCCGTTGTCCGTCCAAGACCAACAGTATGCGGAATATCAGTACGAACTAACTAATTCCACTCCGCCGATTCTGCCAATGTTACCGCCACCCCAAGCGGTACTGATAAATGGCTCCGGCTCACCGTAGTGTATCCGAGCGAAGCGACACGTTATGTTCATCCGCAACCTTAGGATTCTCGCCGTAAGTCTGATGCTGTGCGCGGCCGCAGATCGCTTGGTTGGACAGGTCACGCTTACGAATCTTTACTCGTTCACCAACAGTCCCGGCGGAGCCAATCCAGTTGCCTTGATGCAGGGCAGCGACGGTAATTTCTACGGCACTACCTCCTACGGCGGGACGAACGGTTTGGGAACCGTGTTCGAGATTACTACAAATGGCTACGTGACGATTCTGCACTCGTTCACCAACAACCCCGATGGGTACAGGCCGTTTGCCGGGCTTGTGCAGGGTAGCGATGGCAATTTCTACGGCACCACCCACTACGGCGGGCAGGGCTACGGTATCGTGTTCCAGATCACTACGAATGGCAATGAGACGATTCTGCACTCGTTCACCAACAACCCCGATGGGGCTACCCCAGATGCTGGGCTTGTGCAAGGCAGCGATGGCAATTTCTACGGCACCACCCACTACGGCGGGAATGGCGTCGGCACCGTATTCCAGATCACCACTAACGGCAACGTAACGATTCTGCACTCGTTCACCAATTACCCCGATGGACAGGAGCCGATCGCAAGTCTGGCACAGGGCAGCGACGGTAATTTCTATAGCACGACCTACATGGGCGGAACGAATGGTTTGAGAACTGTATTCCAAATCACCACGAATGGCAACGTGACAATTTTGCACTCGTTCCCCTCGTTCAGCGGCGACGGGGAACGTCCCGCAGCTTGGCTGACGCAGGGAAGCGATGGCAATTTCTACGGGACATGCGAAGGCCCCAGCAATATGGGAACGGTGTTCCGAATCAGTCCGAACGGCAGCTACTCGAATCTTTACTCTTTTAGCGGATTGAATGCGGTCTATTCTGGGCTGGTGCAAGGCAGCGATGGCGATTTCTACGGCACAACCGGCGTCGGCGGCCAGGGCTATGGCACGATATTCCGAATCAGTCCGAGCGGCAGCTTCTCAAATCTTTACTCATTTAACGGCAGTTCCTCAGGGGAGATTCCAAATTGGCTTGTGCAGGGCAGCGATGGCAATTACTATGGCACAACGGGTGGCGGCGGACCCCTCGGCGTCGGCACCGTGTTTAAACTCGTTGTTCCGCTCAGCCCTGCAGCCAATCAAATCAGTGCCATCGAGGTTGCGGGTATGAATGTTCTCGTCGCCATCCCGTCCGTGGCGGCGGAGACTTATCAACTGCAGTATCAGGATTCCCTGATAATCGGCGGGTGGTCCAATATCATTGGCGCATCTGCGACAAGCATCGGGGGCTCGCTGACAATGACCAACTTTGGCGGGGCTTTACCCTCGCAACGGTTTTATCGGTTTGCCATCACCCCATAGCCGTCTTGAAGAATCGCGGCATTTGCGAGCAAAAGAATGCTACTGTTTGGTTTCCGATTTTTTCTTCTCCTCGGCGCTGGCGCGAAATTCCGCGCGCAACCAGACTAGGAGCGCCGGGCCAAAACAAAGCGCCACGCCCAGCGGCACCACAATCATACCCCAATAGGCCAAATTAGTATTAGTCATAAAAGAGCATAAGGCTGCTCTTCAGCGGGCGAATGTAAAGGATATTGTGGCTCCGTTCCGATCGGCGCAAAAGGAAGCCAAAACTTTCTTTACTCTGCCTCGGAAATGAGTTATCCTGTTGGCCAGCAAGTAATCTTTTAACCTATCACTTCTCATAAATTTAACGCAAAGAGATTGATGGCGCGGGCGTTTACGCTGATCGAACTGCTCGTGGTCATAGCCATTATTGCGATTTTGGCCGCCCTGTTGTTGCCCGCCCTGGCCCATGCAAAGATTGACAGCCAGAGAACCTACTGCGCGAACAACATGCATCAACTCGTTTTGTCTTGGTACATGTATAATGGAGACAATACCGGCCACATCGTCACAACCGAGGCCGTAACCGCCTCTGGAACGATGAATAAAGCAGCGTGGGCTCCCGGCTATTGTGGAGGAGCAGACCAAACTGGCTCATTTGGTGCGGAAGTAGTAGGCTGGCCTTCTCCTTATGACGAGAGCAGCGGCCAGGCGATACAGGCAGGAGCGCTTTGGCCTTACGTGACTTCATTGCTCTTATACCAATGTCCAGGAGACCACACCACTGTCACGAACGTTCATCGGTTTCGTAACTATGCGATAAACTGCTACATGAATGGCACCCCAGAGGTGGATGGCGGAGGAACCTTCTCCGGATACGGCGATTCAGACCCGCCAAAATTAGTCTTTTTCCAAAAGGAAGCCCAGCTTGTCAAGCCGGCTTCATTATTCGTGTTTATCGATCAGGACCCCTTCTCCATAGATGACGACGAGTTTTCCATAAACCCGTTCAACCTCTCTGCCAATGGCTCCCTTACTGGCATGGAGGCGCCCAGCCGGGTCCATGCGGACTGCTTTAATTGGAGCTTTGCCGATGGCCATGCGGAAACATACAAATTGCGGGATTATGCCAAGTCCATAAATTGGGTCGCTAATTCCATGGCGAATTCCTTTACCGTTCAAAAATTGGATCCCGCCTGGCCCGGAGGGCTTAATCCGGATTGGCTGGCCGTGTCCAATTGTACCTCCTCTTTTTTAAAACCGTAGGCCCCGTCCGTTCGTTTGGGCAACTACCGAATTAGCCGGTAAAATTGCTGGATGCCGGATATCGGATTGGATTTTGCTGGCCGCCTGCAGAGTCCACCAGAAACTTAGACGCTGTCAAACCATTTTAAGTGGTTGAATGACGCTTGGGCTTTGACAAAAAGATGAGGCGATTTTCGGCGCGGCCCCGGTACATCGTGACCCCCCTCAGCCGGTTTGTATGTGTTTAGCGCCTGCTTTATGTGACAAAAAAAGGGGCTGAAAATTATTTGCACACCGGGAAAGATTTTCCTGGTACTCTGGTCAGGCCTGTGTTGTAAATGGTGGCGTTGAGCGATCCA
>Ga0182024_10005885_pt1 | contig 27201 bp, 22 predicted proteins | sample P32metaG_FD_120480 | JGI IMG/M metagenome (GOLD analysis project Ga0182024, IMG submission 120480) | Permafrost microbial communities from Stordalen Mire, Sweden - P3-2 metaG (Illumina Assembly) | ecosystem: Environmental > Terrestrial > Soil > Wetlands > Permafrost | place: Sweden: Stordalen...
CAAGCATTTCGAAATGCTCGTCTCCAACCTCGACTACAGCGATTACCTCGGCCGGATCGCCTACGGTAAGATCACCGGCGGCAAGGTCGCGATGGGCGACAAGATTCTCTGTATTCATAAGGACGGCAGCCGCGAGAAAGGCACCGTCACCAAGATTCTTTCCCACGCCGGTCTCGCCAAGATCGAGATCCCCGAGGCGAGCGCGGGCAACATCGTCGGCATCGCCGGCTTTGAGGATATCTTCATCGGCGAAACGCTGACCGATTCCGAAACGGCCGAGCCCGTTCCCTTCGTCGACATCGATCCGCCCACAATCAAGATGCAGTTTGTCGTCAACGATTCACCGCTGGCCGGACGCGAAGGAAAATTCCTCACCGCCCGCCACATCCGCGACCGCCTCGTCCGCGAAACCCGCACCAACGTCAGCATCCTGCTCGCCGACACCGACGCGGCCGGCGTGTTTGAAGTCAGTGCCCGCGGCGAAATGCAGATCGCGATCCTCGTTGAGCAAATGCGCCGCGAAGGATTTGAAGTCATGGTCTCGCGTCCCGAGGTCATTTTCCACAAGGACGACAAGGGCAACGTGCTCGAGCCGATCGAGACGCTCTACGTCGAGACGCCCGCCGACAAGCTGGGCGACATCCTGCAGAATCTCGCGAACCGCAAGGGCGACATCGTGAACATGAACCATCACCAGACCTCGGTCTCGGTCGAGGCGGTCATCCCGACCCGTGGCCTGATCGGTTTTGAGACCGACCTCGTCAATCTGACGCGCGGCGAAGGCATCATGAGCCATCTCTTCAAGGAGTACGGCCCGAAGCGCGGCGAAATCCTCACGCGCCTCAACGGCGTGCTCGTCTCCATGGAAACGGGCGATGCGACCGGGTTCGCGATCAACAACATCCAGGAACGCGGCCGCCTCTTCATCAGCCCCGGCGAGGCGATTTACGCCGGCATGGTCGTGGGCGAGAACTCACGTCCCGACGACATGGCGGTCAACCCGTGCAAGGCGAAAGCGCTCACCAACATGCGTTCGCAGGGCGACGGCAAGGGCATCCAGCTCGATACGCCGATCAAGATGAGCCTCGAGCGCGCGCTCGAGTACATCGGCGCCGACGAGTTCGTCGAAGCCACGCCCACCAGCCTGCGCATGCGCAAGAAGATCCTCGACGAAGGCAAGCGCCGCCGGGCCGAGAGCAAGAACTAAGACTTCACGCATCTTAAAAAGCGGCGACCTTCGGGTCGCCGCTTTTTTTGTGCTAAGACTGCTGAAACTTGTCTTCCACGACGAGTTGGATTACGTCAAAAACCGATCGGACATCTGTCAGCGGCTTGTCGGAAATCAAGGAGGCGATGATCCCTTCTAAAGAATTATAGATTCCAAGAACGATAACCAAATCGATTGCCCACGCGGCAGGCCGATTGATGAATAATCCGGTAAGCGCGACGACGAGCGCGATGCTCCAAAGTTTGCCGGACCACATGTGATAGGATGGCTGGCGGCCATAGCGAATTCCGTTAATGACGTTCTGCGTGAGAAACAGCCCAAACATGACCGCGAATCCGATCAGCCAAGGTGAGAGAAAGGCCGACCGAAGCAGCACTGCCGTCACGCCGGCTAGGCCATAAAAGAGTGTATCGACGTTGCTATCGAACCGCCGGAGCCCAGAAGTCACACAATTCCAGCGCCGAGCCAGTACGCCATCGAAGATGTCGCTCACGATTCCGACTAGCAGCATGGTGACGTAAAGCCACCCCGGCCCGCCCGCGAAATAACCGATTAGAAAACACGGCGACAGCGCCAGCCTAATCCAGACGAGAACGAATGGGATCTTGGCCATGCTTCATCTCTCTGAGGGCAAATGCTTAAAAAGTTTTCGATGGGGCGCGGCAAAAGCCAAAGCCACCATCTCCGTAATCTTAAGATAGCGCACCGCAGGCGCCACCGGCGGGCGCTTCTTCCAACGCGCGGCAACAACTCGCATCGTCACGGCATACTTGGTGATCCCATAGCGAGTACTCGCAATCTCCTCCCCCTCCACCATCCGCGCCGCATCGAAATCGGGGAATTTCCAAAGCCCGTGCCACGGCATTCCCTCCGGTACCTGTTCGCAGCAGAAGCGATCGCCATGCTGCAGAATAGCAATCGTCTCGACGCGCTTCACCGTGGCCGTGCGCGTTTTCACCGGAAACTCCTCCGCGCGCGCGCGGCCGAGACAATCGCGTTTGAGCGGGCAAAGCAGGCACAGCGGCTTGCGCGGCACGCAAATCGTCGCGCCCAGCTCCATCACCGCCTGGTTATGCGTGGAGGGATCGCGTGCATCCAGAAAAGCGTCCGCGACCAGCTGCAGCTTCGCCCGCGTCTTCGGCAGCGCGATGTCCTCCCGCAACGCCAGCAGCCGCGTCAGCACGCGCATGACGTTGCCGTCCAGCACCGCCAGCGGCAGATCGAACGAAATGCTGCCGATCGCCGCCGCTGTGTAAGGCCCGATGCCGGGAAGTGCAAGCAGCCCCTCAAAATTGCGCGGCAGTTCACCATGAATGCTCACCACTGCCTTTGCCAACGCCTGCAGATTCCGCGCGCGCCGGTAATAACCCAGCCCCTCCCACGCCTTGATCACCGTCTCTTCGGTCGCATCGGCCAGCGCGGCCCAATCGGGGAACTGCTTCATCCAGCGCGCGTAGTAGGGCAGCACCGTCACCACCTGCGTCTGCTGCAGCATGAACTCCGAAACGGCAATGGCATAAGGATCGCGCGTATGGCGCCACGGCAAATCGCGCGCTGCGGTTTCGTACCACACGCGCAGGAAATCGCGCATTCGCCGCACCTGTGCTGGTTTCCACGCGATCTCCGCCGTTGCCAGCCCCGCGCCGCGTTTCCCGCGAACTTTTCGCAAATCGTTGGTTAAAGCGGTCATTTGAATACTGCCGTCCGCAGGACTTTAATACTGCCCTCCGCAGGAGCATCGTCTAGGAAAGGCCATGGCCGACACGGGAAGTTTCACGTTCAAGATCGATCAGAAGCAGGCGGAGAAGCTGCGCGGGCTGCTCGAGGCGCAGGGCTTCACGTTTCGCGAAGTACCCTACACGCTCTTCGGCGCGCAGAAACAAAAACTGACCGTCAACGCCTACACCTCCGGCAAGCTCCTCGTGCAGGGCCGCGGCGTAAAGGAATTCATCGAATTCACGCTCGAGCCCGAAATCCTCGGCGAGGCCAAGCTCGGCTACGACGAGGTCCACAATCCCGAGATGTTCCAGCCGCACCTCGGCATCGACGAAAGCGGCAAGGGCGATTTCTTCGGGCCGCTCGTCATCGCTGGTGTTTTCGTCGATGGCGACCTGCCGCGCCGCCTGCTCGACCTCGGCGTCAAGGACAGCAAGCTCATCACCAGCGATAAGAAAGCGCATGAAGTGGCCGACGCCATCAAGGACTGCATCACTCTCGACCGCTTCAACGTCATCGTCCTCTCGCCGGAAAAGTACAACGAGCTCTATGTCAAATTCCGCAATCTCAACAGCCTCCTCGCCTGGGGCCACGCCACGGTCATCGAGAATTTGCTCACGCGCTGGCCCAATTGCCCGCGCGCCCTTTCGGATAAATTCGCGCACGAGAGCCTGATCCAGCGCGCGCTGAAGGAGCACGGCAAGAAGATCATCCTCGAGCAACGCACCAAGGCGGAAAGCGACATCGCCGTCGCCGCCGCGTCCATCCTCGCCCGCTCCGCCTTTCTCGATCGCCTCAAGTCGCTCGGCGACAAGGCCGGCGTCACGCTGCCCAAGGGCGCCTCCGCGCAGGTCAAGCTGGCCGCCCGCGAGATCGCCAAGAAGTCAGGCGCCGAGGGCCTCAAGGCCGTCAGCAAGTTTCACTTCAAGACGTTCCGGGAAGTGATTGAGGGAACGTCCTCTTCTTCAGAAGAGTAAGAGCGGACGGAGGATCAAGAAATACCTCCGCCCGCTCTTGGGTTAATCAATTTGGCTCACTCTCTAAAAGTAGTGATCGCGCAGAGAACCGTCGTGGCTCCCACTACGCAAGCAACACTTCTTGAAATTTGCGGCCGGAGCCGCAGGGGCACAGATCGTTCCGTCCCAGTTTCTCGGACAGTTCTTTCGATCCGTGAACGACGCGGAAACCGCGCTTCACGCGAGTTTCTGACGGATAGCCCCTTCGGCGCTTACTTGTGCGCTCGAAAAAAGGGGGCTGCTTCTTGTTTGTCGATGTTTGTCATACGAGCCTCCTGTTTAGGTTGAGTAGCCAGCCAAGGCGTTGATGCGACCTTCGTCAATCACTCTTCGCGGGGCGTAATTCCGCAAAAGCACATTCCCCATCACAATTTCTTGAGCTTCATCGCGAAGCCGCGATATTACTCCGACCATGAACCCGGCCCTCCTTGCGCTTGAAGACGGCAGCGTCTGGCGCGGCCAATCCTTCGGCGCCCCGCTCACCGCCAACGGCGAGGTCTGCTTCAACACCTCGATGACCGGCTACCAGGAGATCCTCACGGACGCCTCCTACCGCGGCCAGATCGTCGCCATGACCTACCCGCTCATCGGCAACACGGGCATCAATACGGTCGACATCGAGGCCGCCACGCCTCATGTCGCCGGCCTCGTCGTCCGCGAGCTTTCACCTCTCGTCAGCAGCTGGCGCAGCGAGGAGTCGCTCGATTCCTACCTGCGCCGCTTCAACATCCCCGGCCTCACCGGCATCGACACCCGCTCGCTCACGCTCCGCCTGCGCACCCAGGGCTCGCTGCGTGGCGTCATGACCTCTGAGAAAATCTCCGATGCCGCCGCAGTCGATCTCGCCCGCAAGTGGAGCTACCTCGAGCGCGACTTCGTCAAGGAAGTCACCACCCCCGCCGCCTACGACTGGGACCCCGACAGCATGCTCAGCCGCAAGTGGACGCTCATCCAAGGCAAGCGGGCGCCCGGCGCACCTCCCCTCACCGGCGAGGATTATTTCGCCGCGCTGCCTCCTGTGCGTCATCGCATCGTCGCGTTCGACTTCGGCCTCAAGCGCAACATCCTGCGCCGCCTGCGCCAGCACGGCTTCGGCGTCCGCGTCGTCCCCGCCACCACCACGGCGGACGAGGCGCTCGCCGGTAATCCCGACGGCATCTTCCTCTCCAACGGTCCCGGCGATCCCTCGGTCATCGACTACGCGCACAAGACGGTGCGCGGGCTCATCGGCAAGAAGCCGATCTTCGGCATCTGTCTCGGCCACCAGATTCTCGGCTACGCCTTGGGCGGCAAGACCTACAAGCTCAAGTTCGGCCATCGCGGCGGCAACCAGCCGGTCAAGGACCTCACCACGGGACGGATCAGCATCACGTCACAGAATCACGGCTTCGCGGTCGATCCCCAGTCCCTCCCTGCCGGCGAAGTTGAGACGACGCAGATCAATCTCAACGACCAGACCAGCGAAGGCCTGCGTCATCGCAAGGAGTCGGTTTTCTCCGTGCAGTATCATCCAGAGGCCGCACCCGGCCCGCACGACGCCGACTACTTTTTCCGCGAATTTGGTAATATGATTGATCGCGGCGTCAAAAATTCGTAGCTTTTGCCATCATGCCCCGTCTGGTCGCAAAATCGCCTGAGTTCACTGGAAAGTCGTTCGAGCTAACCGGCAAGGAAATGACGGTCGGTCGATTGGAAGACAACCAAATCCAACTCGAGCACGCCAGCGTGTCGGGTCATCACGGAGCCTTCACCCTCGATGACCAGGATTACATCCTCAAGGACTTCGAATCGACTAACGGCAGCCGCGTTAACGGGGAAAAGGTCACCTCACAGAAACTGCGCCGCAACGACATCGTCCGCCTCGGCAACATCGAGCTGCTGTACGATTCCGAGAACGCGCCTCCCGGCCAGCCGATGCCCCAGCTTTCCGAGCGGGTGAACCTCGCCGAATGTGCCACCAAGGGGCATCCCGCCGAGTTCGCCAATGCCTCGCCGATCAAGAAAAAGGTGCGAGGCGCCCAGAAGACCAAATGGCCGCTCGTCTTCAGCTGCCTGACCGTTTTTGCCATGGCCGGCCTCGCCTACTTCGTCTGGGTCGTCTTTCTCAATCCGCCCACCCTCGGGTGATTGGGGTAGTCGGCGCTATCCCGGTGCCGGTCAGTTTCGGACGCGTATCCTTCTGGCGTCCGTCGCCCGGAGGTCGACGGCTGCCATCGGGTCGCTTGAGAATTACGACTTTTGCGCTCGGCCTTTCGTCCACTGCTGCATCACCCATTTGCCGCGAGTGATCGTCGTGACAGACCGCAGCCCCGCGCCCCTGAAGGCCGTGGCCACCTCGTCCTGCTGACTGCGCAAAACACCGCTGAGCCAAAGCTCACCGCTCGCTGACAACGCCCGCGCGATCCGCTTCGCCGCCTCAATCAAGATGCCGCTGAAGAGATTCGCCAAAATAAGCGAACAGCTGCCGCGCTCCCGCAGCTGCCGGACGTCGCCCACTTCCCAGTGCACCGACCGCCGGTAAAAATTCAACGCCTCGTTTTGACGCGCCGTGCGGATGGAATCGGGATCGAAATCACTGCCCGTAATCTGGCGCGCCCCCAGTTTGCGCGCGGCCAGCGCGAGCACGCCGCTGCCCGTGCCCAAGTCCAGCACCGTCGCTTGGGCAAGATCAGTCCGCGCAGCCAGGGCCCGCAGCAGCATGAGCGTGGTGGGATGCTCACCGCTGCCAAAGGCCATGCCATAGGGAATGATCAGGCGGTCGGGCGATGGCGCCGCGTTCTCGTCATGCGCGATTTCCAGCGCGGCACTCACCCGCACCGGCGCGGCAGCCTTCGGCGGCTTCGGATCGAATCGTTCAACCCGCCCGCCCCATTTCCGGGCAAGCGCATCCGCCCCTTGCCGTATGGAAAAGAAAGCCTCCACGACCAACCGCACCCGCTGGGGTCGCTCCACGATCAGCCAGTTCAGTTCGCCCGCCGAGCCCATCCGTTCAGTCCAAAGCGACTCCGCCTCACGGGAAATGGCCCGGCGCCAGCGCCACGCGGGCGTGCCGGGATTGATCTTACTGCGCCTGGTCATCCGGCGGCAGGTCGGGACGCAGGATGGCCTTGGTCGACACGAAGCTGCCCGGCTCGATCGTGATTTCCACCGTGCGGTTCTTGTCCACGGTAAAGCGGTGGAGCGCCCAGAATTGCCGACCGTCCGAGCGATAGGCACGTGCGAAAATCCAGTAGACGTGCGACTTCTCGTCCTCGTCGTACTTGCTTTCCTTCTCCACCTCGCGCCAGCTAAACCGGCCATCGGAAGCCAGCGTCAACCGCTTGGTGATATTGGCCTCGGGCAGCGCGTCGAGTTTTTCCAGCGGCTTGGCGTCCAAGGTCGATTCCTTGGCCTGCACCACCGCCAGGTCGGCGCGGGCCTGCTCAAGCTCGGCCTTGATCGGTTCCTCTTCCGCGATCGTCCCGTCGATCCGTGTCTGCAGGTCGTCGATCTGGGCCTTGTAATCGGCCACCTTGGAGGCCGGGGCGAGCTTGAGCTGCGTGGCCTGCTCGCGCAGTTCGTTCTGCCGCTGGTCCATCGACTTGGTAAAGTCGTGCCAGTTCTTCATCTGCTGGTCGAGCCACAGTCTTTCCTGCGTCGGATTGACACCGGCCGGGACCTGGTAAAGCGCGAGGCGGTAGGCGTTCGCCCAGACCTCGGGCGAGAAATAATTGGGGTCGGGAGCGTACTGCAGATGATTCGCCTTCGCCCGCTCGGCGATGGCTTGGTTGAGTCCTGCCAGCTTCGATTGGTATTCCGTCTCCAGCTCCGCACCCGGGCCGTCCCAAACCTGCTGCGAGGCCAAGCGCGCCTGCTTGACCAGGTCCATCTGTGCCGCGGCATCGGCCTTGGCCTGGTCGCTGAGCGAGCGTATCCGCGCCTCGCGCGCGGCCACATCCGCCTGCGCGCGCTGAACATGACCCAGCTTCTCCTGCATGTCCTCCATGACGATCATGCGGTCGCTGGCCAGGTCGCTGGCAATGCCTCCCGCGAGATCGCGAAAGTCCGTCACGATCCACGCTTCGTCGGCCAGGACCATGCCGGGCGGCGGAATGACCTGTCCCTCCACGCGCGTCTCCCGGCTGACTGACATGGCCAGAAAGTAGAGAAGCGGCAGCAGCGCCACGAAGCCGATGTAGAACAAAACGATTCCCACAATGCGGCGCTTGCGCAAACGCGCGGCGCGATTGGAGGGAGCCGGGGCCTTCTTCTCCTGGTCGCCGGCCGTGACCGCCCCGGACCTTTCCAGGACGGCCTTCCGGTCTTCGGCCAGACGAGCACTGGAAGCGGCCGCGGCGGCAACCGCTGCGTCCGAAGGCACGATCGATACGACCTGGCCGGGCACTGGACGAAGGGGGATGGTCGGAGGCGTGACACTGGCCTTGACCGGGGCACGAACGGTCGCCGCCGGCTGGGCGATGGCGGAGGCTGCCGGTCGAATCGGCATCGTGGGCGGCGTGACGGGAAATACTTTGGGCGGCGTGACGACGACAGCCGGCTTTTCCACTGTCCCGTCCGCGCCTTCCGCGCCGGGCGCCTTCTTCAAGCGACCACTCACCGCAAGGCGCGGCGGCAGGCGCATTTTCTTCACCTCATTTTCGGCCGGCGGCTGGATCTCGCCACCGGAAATCGGCAACAGCCGCTGCGTGACCTGGTCGCCCAACGGCACGCTCGCCGGTGAAACCGACTCCGGCTTCTTCACCTGCGAAGGAGAATCAACGGCTTTTGCCAGCGCCGTTCGGCTGTCCACCGGCGTGGCAGGAATGTCGGTTTTCGGCGCGAATTCCTCGTCGCTGACGGGCGAGGACGCTTCGGGCGGAACGAGCGGTGGGGCGTGATGGATGAGCGAGCCCGGTTGATGACCTCCCGGAAGAGGCTCGCCTGGCGGGATCAGGTGCGGTGATCGTGAGATCAGCCCGGCACCCGCAGAGGACGGGGCCGCGCTAGGCGCGGGCAGCAGGGGCGGAGCGACCGCCGACGGCTGGGGCTCCTGACCGGTCGAAAAAATGGATTCGCTTTCCGAAGCTCCCGCCAGCGTGGAGGGCTGGAGCTTGATGGGCGGCAGAGGCTTGGTCTCGTCATCCGCGCCAGCCACCGGTCCCTGGGTCGGCAGCGGCGGCGGCTTCACGTGCCCTTTCTGCGAAAGCGATGTCAGGCGCGGCAGCACGCCGGTCTTCGGCGGCAGCTTGATGATCGTCGTCGTGCCGCCCGGCCGGGTCGTCCAGCCCACCGGACGGATCAGCCCTTCTTCAGGCTTGGCCGGCTGCGGTCCTTTTGCCCCGGCGGAAGCCTCGCCCAGCAGCGACTCGGATTCGTCGAGCGGCGGCTTGGCTACCGACGAAAGCACGACAAGCTTGTTCGCGTGCTTTTTGGCGTCGGAAACGGGTTCGGGACCGGCCGGCCGGCGTGGCTGGGCGTCATCCGGCATACGACTCGTCTAAAGTATAGATACCGAGGACCGATCCCACTCGATTTTCTCCAGAGCCCAGCGATTCCATCTTCACCGGCCGGGAGAACGTCACCGCCGTCAGGCAAACCTTTGTACGCGCCCGTCCCGGCAAAGGCGTCATTTGGACAAGATTCGGGACACGAGGCATGGCGCTAATCACGTAATTTACCGCATCGGCTTCCGGTTTGCACTCGATTAAAATCAACGCGCGCTTGCCCTCTGGCGCCGCCACGGATGTCTTCACGATGAAAATGCGGTCCGCCAAGCCCCGCGCCTCCGTCGACGCCACCATCTCGCCGACAACCTGCACCTCGCCGGGAAAAGCTCCCAGGGCCGCGCGCGTCAAGGCCGCCAAATCGGCGAAGGTCAAAAGCCCAATCGTCAGTTCGCCCGCGAGCAACTGCCGCTTCATTTCTGGCCAACCCGCCACAATGGCGAAGCGATCGCACGCGCCGAAATGACAACGCGCCACCGGCACAACGGCGGCGGCAGTGCGCTGCAACACGCCGATCGGCGCCTGCCCCTGCGCCGCGCGCGAGCTCGACAGGATTTCGCGGAAGATCGCGCCCACGGCCGGTCCCGGCAGCTTGCCATTCGCCAGCTTGGCCACGCGGGCCAGCAGTTCGCGCTCGCGGTCGGGAACGTAGATTTCCGCGCCATGCCGGCGCTTCGTCCGCCCGATCTCCGTGGAGAGCTTAGTCCGTTGTTGGAGCAGCCGCAGCAACCTCTGGTCGATCCGGTCCACCTGCCGTCGCAGGTTCAGCATCTGGCTCGATAAGGCTGACTTCGAGTTGTTCGGGGGCATGAGCAGGTTCCGGTTGCAGGCGGCGCAGTTCGTCGGCGTTGGGCAGTTCGTCGAGCCCCTTGAGGCCGAAGAGTTCCAGGAAAAGCGGCGTGGTTTCGTAAAGGAGGGCGCGGCCCGGCTGATCGGAGCGGCCGGCGATGCGGATGACCTTGCGCTCGAGCAGCGTGGCGACCACGCCGTCAACGGCCACGCCGCGGACCGACTCGATCTCCGCGCGGCCGATGGGCTGGCGATAGGCGATGACGGCGAGCGTCTCCAGCGCGGGTTGGCTCAGGCGCGGCGCCTTGGGCGCGTCGAAAAGCCGGTTCGTCCACGCCGCGAATTCCGGCCGGGTCTTCAGGACAAAACCGCCCGCGACCTCATGCACGAGCAGGCTCGATCCGCCTTCCTGCTGGCTCGTGCGCAACTGGTCGAGCGCGGCTTCGATCTCCCCGACGTTCACCTTGGCGTGCAGCAGCGTTTCGGGACCGGGCGAAAGCTTCGCCGCCTCATGCAGCGCGTGCGCCAACGCCTTGGGCGTCAACGGCCGGTCGGTCGCGAAAAGCAGCGACTCGATAATACGGGACAACTCCATCCCCTCATGTTTCAAGATTCGCGCGAAAAGGGCAAGCTCCTGCGGAGGGCAGTTAGATTGTGGCAATCATCGTCGCCGGTTCCTAACCTTGATACTGCTCGTCACTCACCTTCTCCAACCAATCAACCGGCTTCCCATCAATGTGCTCCTGAATGGCAAGGTGCGTCATGGCCGTGCTGGGCGTGGCCCCATGCCAATGCTTCTCGCCGGGCGAAAACCAGATCACGTCCCCGGGCCGAATCTGCTCGATCGGACCGTCCCAGCGTTGGGCCTGTCCACACCCCGCCGTCACGATGAGCGTCTGCCCCAACGGATGGGTATGCCACGCCGTGCGCGCGCCGGGCTCGAACGTGACGCTGGCGCCAATGACCCGCGCTGGCGCAGGCGCCTGAAAAAGTGGATCAACACGCACCGTGCCGGTGAAATAATCTGCAGGCCCCTTGCCGGAGGGCTGGGAACCGGCTCTTTTGATATCCATGACGACAGTTTCCAACGTCGCCAGCCATCCCGCAAGGGCCTAATCCCCGCCGCCGCAGAGCCTCCTCAATCGTGATTCTCCGCCATGCTCATGCTATAAAAAATCATGCGCCTCCTCCAAGCAACCCTGGCCGCCGTCTTCGCCCTCGCGCTCATCGCCACTGCCCACGCTGACCCCATCCTCCATCGCGGCGTTAACTTCGGCGATGCGCTCGAAACGCCGCACGAAGGCGACTGGGGTGTGAAGCTCCAGGCCGGCTACTTCCCCACCATCCACGATGCCGGCTTCGATACGGTGCGCGTCCCGATGCTCTGGGTCGCCCACGTCGGTCCCGCTCCGGCCTACACCATCGATCCCGTCTTCTTTCAGCGCGTCGACTGGGTCGTCGCGAACGCGGAACAAAATCATCTCAACGCCATCCTCGACTATCACTACGACAGCGACCTTATGAAAAATCCCGACGCCTACGGCGACCGCTTCGTCGCCATCTGGAAACAGATCGCCGAGCATTATCAGGCCGCGCCCGACACGGTCCTCTTCGAGCTGCTCAACGAACCCAACGGCAAGCTCGACAGCGCCCACTGGAACGCCCTCATCGTCCGTGCGCTCGCCGTCATCCGTCCGACCAATCCCACCCGCACCGTCGTGGTCGGTCCCGTCCAATGGAACAGCTACAACAAGCTCGCCGAGCTGCAACTACCCGACAACGACCATCATCTCCTCGCCACCTTCCATTATTATCTGCCCATGACCTTCACCCATCAGGGTGCCAGCTGGGTCAACGGCAGCAACGCATGGCTGGGCAATAAATGGATGGGCACCGACACGGACCAGGCTCCGATCCTCCACGACATCGCGCAGGCCGCCGACTGGGCCAAGGCCCACCACCGCTCCCTGTTCCTCGGCGAGTTCGGCGCCTACAGCAAGGGCGACATGGCCTCCCGCGCACGCTGGACCGCCTGTGTCGCCCGGACGGCGGAAAGCCACGGCATCCCGTGGGCCTATTGGGAATTCTGCTCCGGCTTCGGCGCCTACGATCCGGTGGCGAAGCAATGGCGGCAGCCGTTACTTAATGCGCTTATTCCCACCTCCTCACCTTCGCCTTAGCAGTGGACCGTGCCGGGACTTGATCAGGTCAGGGCCGATTCCGCGGCCCAAAGGCCTTGTACGTGCACCAAAGGAACAAGATCAACACCGGCCCAAGGATCAGGAAAATCGTCACGCGGTAGCGCAGCAGCGCCAGGATATTTTCAAACCCCACCAGTAGCAGCACCGCAAACGCCACCAGCAGTAACGCGCCCAACCCGATCAACAGCGCTGGGTTCACGCCCCGCTCGCGCTTGTCGTTCAGGTCGATCACGCGCTTGGTGGGCATACCGTTTACTTGTGCGAGATGGGCAGGATGATCGACCCCGCCGCGCTGGTGGCGCCGCTGGTCACGAGCGTGTCCGGCGCCTTGCCGTCCCACTTATTGATCAACTCCAGGTTGATGACTTCCGGATTTTTCGCCAGCGCCTCGCCCCGGATTTCAATGGCTTGCGCCTCGCCCTTGGCCGCGGCCACCTTCGTGTCGGCTTCGATTTCCGCCTGCTGCAATTCGTACTTCGCCTGCTCCGCGCGTTGCTGCGCGACCTGCTTGGCCTCGATCGCCTTCTCGTAATCGTCGGAGAACGAGACATTCACGATCGATAAATCCTGGATTTCCACGAAGTCGGCCAACCGCTCCTCCGCCGCCTTCATTGCCTCGCTGCGAATCTTGTCGCGGTTCGCGATGATCTCCGCCGCCTCATACTTCGCCGTCTCCGCCTTCAGCGCATCGAGGATTTTTGGCGCCGCCTGGGTCATGTAATCGAGCCCGTAGTTTTGGTAAATCTTCGTCGCGTTCTCCTTCGTGATCCGCGTCTGCACCGCCAGCGTGATCTTCACTTCCTGCAAGTCGGAGGAGAAACAGTCGGCGTCGGTCTGCGTCGTGATCGTCCGGATGCTGACGTCGGTGACATGGTCCACCGGCCCGACGATGTGCCAGCCCGAATCCAGGACGGCGCCCGTCACCTTGCCGAAATTCGTCACCACGCCGACGCTGCCCGTCTCCACCGTCGCGGTGAAGAACAGCAGGACGACCACGATGGCCAGTAGAAGAATGCCGAGAGCAAAGGCGACTCCGGCGAAGGCATGACGGGAATTCATAAAAGTTTAGGCTTCTTGGTACCCAAAGAACTGGTTGTCCTTGATGCACGTCGCCACTTCGGGCGGCACCATCGTCTCCCAGCCTTTATCGTGCGCCTTCAGCTTGGCCAGGATCGCACGCGAGAAGATGTTGAAGTACTCGGGATGGAAATTCTCGATCGCCTCGATGTAACAGTTCTCGACCAGATGCCGGAAAAGATGGACCAGGTGCGGCGGAATCTCCACGTCGCGCGAGGTCGTCAGCGAGCCGTCCTCGTTCTTGAACGGATAGACATACAGCTTCAGGTCGTTCTTGAAGAGACGCCCGAACGACTCGAGGATGCCACCCTCCAGCGAGTCGTAGTACTTCATGTCGAAAAGCTCCTTCAGGTTCGGCACGCCCAGCACGATGCCGATGCGGCTCTTGGTGTAGCGCTGCAAGTAGGCGGCCAGCTTGTAGTACTCTGCATAGTTCGAAATCAGCACCATCTTGCCCACGGCATTGATCGTGTCCGCGCGCGCCAGGAAGTCGCGATGATCGATCGACCCGCTGCTGAGCAGGTTGCGCATCGTAATCTCCATCAACTCGACGATGCCCTCCTCCTTCACTTCCGCGTCGCGCAGGAACTGCGTGCGCGCGCCGTCCAGCATGTCGAGATTCACGTAGGTCACGGGCCGGAAACTGCCGCGCTCCACCAGGATCGGCTTCTTGTGCAACACCTCGGAGGGCTGGAGCACCTCGCCGGTCGGCCCGATCAGCGCCGCGTTGGACAGGCCCTGCTCGACCAGTTGCAAGCTCATCAACCGGTTGTCCACCATGCGGAACGCCGGTCCGTGGAACTTGATCATGTCGACCTCGATCCGCGCCAGCGTCAGGCCGTCGAGCAGCGAGGCGATCAGCTTCGCCGGATCTTCATGCAGGTAGAACGCGCCGTAGGTCAGGTTCACACCGATGATGCCGAGCGCCTCCTGCTGCTGGATGTTCGACTTGTCCAGCATGTTGACGTGAATGATGATTTCGCTCGGGTGCGCCTGCGGCTCGCTCTGGAACTTGATGCCGAGCCAGCCGTGACACTCGTTCGTGCCGAGATAATTCCGCGCCGAGACCGTATCCGCAAAAACGAAGAACGACGTCTCCTTGCCGCGCTTGGCGTTGAGCCGCTCCAGGATCAGAGCGAACTCGTAATCGAGCATGTTGTGCAGCCGCGTCTGGCTGACATACCGCTCGCCCTTGCCGTAGATCGCGTCGGAAAACGCCATATCGTAGGCCGAGATCGTCTTGGCCAGCGTGCCCGATGCGCCGCCCACCACGAAGAACCAGCGCGCCACTTCCTGCCCCGCGCCGATCTCCGCAAAGGTGCCGTAGTACCGGCGGTCGATGTTGATCTTGGTCGCCTTTTCGTGAGGCGTGACCGTCGAGGTATTCGGGCTTTGTAGTTCCATAAGTCTCTCCTTCATCAACCGACGCGCGCCAGCGTGCCAAAGAAAGCCGCCGCAACGCCAGCAGGATCGTCCAGCGTCATCGAAATGTAGCGGCAGTCAGACTGTAGCGGCAATCCCCGCGCGGAAGCGCGAGGATTTACTGCGAAGCCCAATTGGGATGGGCCAAAGGCCAATCTATGACCGTCGATCACATCAACACACAGCGCACGCAGTCGCAGCCGGTAGCCGTCGACCTCCGGGCGACGGAGTGAACAACGTCAAAACGTTCGAATCAAAGGAGTCTCATCGTTCTCGCAACGAGCCATCGACCTTCCAACAAAGGTCCGCATCTCACCCCAAATCCCCGCACCCCAATCCGTCATCCTGAGCTTGTCAAAGGATCAGACACTTTTCCGGCTGAGCATTACGGCGTGCGTTTGTCACGAGATGCACGCTGTCGTGGAAAAAGGACGCGTGTCTGATCCTTCGACTTCGCTCAGGATGACGGACAGTTCTCCTCGTTCCCAAGTTGCACTTGGGAACGCCCCTGCCCCTCGGCAATTCCATTGCCGACTAATAACTACCCCGCCGCCCCAACCAACTCCTCCGCCTTCGCCAATGCCGCGGGCCAACCCTCCGGCTGAGTCCCGCCGCCCTGCGCCAGCTCGGGCCGACCACCACCCTTGCCGCCGACCAGCGGGGCCATCGCCTGGATGATCTTCCCCGCCTGCACCTTCTTTGAAAATGCCGGTGCCACCGCGCACAGCAGCGCGATCTTCCCCGGCTCAACCGCGCTCAAGATCGCCACACCCTGCCAGCGCGCCTTGATCGCATCCGCCAGCACCGCCAGATACGCCGCCGAGCCCTCGCCCACCTGATGCGCAATCAGCGGAATCCCGCCCACCTCGCGCGCCGCGGCAATCAGCTCCGCCGCGTCAGTCGACGCGCGCCGCTGGAAATCAGCCTCGGCCGCCTTCGACTGCTCCTTCTCATGCGCCACTACCGCCGCATTCGCCACGCGCAGCGCTTCTTCGCGCGCCTCAACCACCTGCGCCAAAATCTCGGGGCTCGCGTCAGCCGCCGCAGTGGGCAGCAGCGCCAGGTCGCCCTTGCGCGCCTTCAGCCCCGCGAACTGCTCATCCTGCTTCCCGATCCGTTCGTGCAGCCGCTCGCCCAGCGCAATGCCGCTCGCCGCCTCGATGCGCCGCACGCCCGCTGCAATCGCGCCCTCGGACAAAATCTTGAAATAGCCGATACGGCCCGACTGCCGCACATGCGTGCCGCCGCAAAGCTCGCGCGAGAAATCGCCGATACTAACGACGCGCACCATCTCGCCATACTTGTCGCCGAAGAACTGCAGGATCGACGGATCGCCCTTCACCTCGGCATAGGGCCGCTCCTCCCACGACACCGGCACGTCCGCCGCGATCCGCTCGTTTACGAGCCGCTCCACCTCGGCCACCTGCTCTGGCGTCATCGCCGCGCCATGTGAAAAATCAAACCGCAACCGGTCCGGCCCCACATAGGAACCCTTCTGCGTGATCGTCGTTCCCAAAACCTTCCGCAACGCCCAGTTCAGCACATGCGTTCCCGAGTGATGCGCCTCGATCCGCGCGCGCCGCGGAGCGTCTACGCGCAGGATCACCCGTTGTCCCTTTTTGAGTTCTGGCGCATCCATTCCGATTTGATGGCAAATCAATCGGCCGTTCCCCGCCTTAACGGTGTTGTAAATTTCAAATTCTTGATCGTCGATCGTGGCCGTGCCGGTGTCGCCCACTTGGCCACCCATTTCCGCGTAGAAAGGCGTTTCGCCCGTCACGAACGATTTTTCAAAGACAAACTCAACGAGGGCAGGAGTCTGAGTCTCGTCAAATCCGTAGAATATAGTTTTCGGCAGCTTCTCGAAAATAGACGCATCTTCGACGGTTATAACTTCCTTCTTCTGCGCTGCCCTAGCGCGCGTCTTCTGCTCACCCATCAACTGCTCGAAGCCGACAGTATCGACCCTTAACCCCCGCTCACGGGCCATCAATTCAGTCAAATCAAGAGGAAAGCCATACGTATCGTATAGCTTAAATGCAGCGCCGCCGCTGAGGGTGATGTCACCTCCAAATATTTGTTTCAGCAGGTAGACTGCATTGCTTTGAACACTGGCTTTTAGACGCTTCACAGGTTCATTCTTCCCCAATTCGAGCGTCTTCAGGCTTCGGTGAGGAATAACCGAGATAGTATGCGAGGTATTATTGTTCTCATTGATGAGCACAAATTCATCGACCTCCATTTTGCCGATCCCCGCGTGAATAACTTTTAGGCATTCGTCAAAAACGAACAAATCGAACATCTCAATTCCGTTTTCCAAAGTTCTTAAAAAGCTCTCCTCCTCCTGCGTCAACGTGGTCTGAATCCCCGGCGCCTGACCAATCACTTCGGGGAAAATCTCGCCCATTGTCTCGCCCAGCACGGGCACCAGCTTGGCCAGGAATGGTTCGCGTAGCCCGAGATTCCTCCCGTACCGCACCGCCCGGCGCAGGATGCGCCGCAGCACATAACCGCGCCCCTCGTTGCTCGGCCGAATCCCGTCGGCGATGGAAAAACTCAGCGTACGGATATGGTCCGCGATCACGCGGAATGCCACGTCGATCTTCTCCTGCTCGGAAAGATTCTGCGCGGACACCGGCAGCGTTGATTCGTACTTCTTCCCCGTCAGCTTCTCCAGCTCATCGAAGATCGGCCGGAAAACATCCGTCTCATAATTGGAAATCTTCGCCTGCGCGCTGAAATCGGTCAGCCCCTTCGTCCCCTGGATCATCGACGTCACCCGCTCGAAACCCATCCCCGTATCGACGTGCTTCGCGGGCAGATCGACAAAGCTCCCGTCCGGGTTCGCGTTGAACTGGATGAAAACGAGATTCCAAATCTCGATGCAGCGCGCGTCGCCCTTGTTCACCAACTCGCGCCCCGCGCGCTGCCGCGCCTCGTCGAGCTCGCGGTCGCCGGGCGTCAGGTCCACATGCAGTTCCGAGCACGGCCCGCACGGCCCCGTGTCGCCCATCATCCAGAAATTGTCCTTCTTGTTGCCGTTGACGATGTGGATCGCCGGGTCCAGCCCCGCCGCCGTGAAAACGCGCGCCCATTCGTCATAGGCCTCCTGGTCGAAGCTCGCCGGATCGCCCAGCCCCGGCTGATAGACCGTCGCATAGATGCGCGACGCCGGAAATTTCCAGCGCCCGACGACCAGCTCCCACGCCCACGCGATCGCCTCCTTCTTGAAGTAATCGCCGAACGACCAGTTGCCCAGCATCTCGAAAAACGTGTGGTGATAGGTGTCGAAGCCCACGTCCTCGAGATCGTTGTGCTTGCCGCCCGCGCGAATGCATTTCTGCGTGTCGGCCGCGCGCGCGGGCCGGTAGGGACACGGCGCCTGGCCGAGAAAAATCGGCACGAACTGGTTCATGCCCGCATTGGTGAAAAGCAGGTTCGGCGAGTCGGGCAGCAGCGACGACGAAGGCACGAGGGTGTGCTCCTTCTCGCGGAAAAAATCAAGGAAGCTGCGGCGAATGGCGGCGGAGGTCATGGGAAGTTCGACTCTAACAAATTATGGAAGCGCCGTCATCCTACTCCGTGCTATTCAGCCGATGGATGACGGCGACCTGTTCGCCGTCTTGTGTTTTGATCTCGAAGTTAAGACCAGCCTCTTCATCGGTGGTCGGCAAATACACATGGTTCTTTTGGAAGAAGTCAATTTGCCTCTTATTAATCACCGCTTCCCGCACCCCCATTAATTCCCCCCAGAAAACTTCACTAGGGTCGGCCAGCTTCGGAAGTGGTCCCGGTGAAGTCGGCCAAGCGCCATAGGTCGCGTGGAAGTCGTTGAAAACGATCTCCAATTTCTGCGGGTAAGTCACGACGTCGCGTGCCTCGCGTTCCCTCACAGCAGTCTCAACGCGAATAAACCGCACCACAGTGAAACCGATGAATAGGAATACCACGATAACCGCGAACTTCGCGAGATTGCGAATTCGCATACCCGGAGCAGTTGGCGCCTGCATCAAGTTACTCCTACCCCCCGCCGATTCAACGCGCTCAGAATCGCCTTCAGCGACGCCCGCTCGATGTTCGTGCTCGTTGCCGCGCCGAAGATCGTTGCGCCCGGGCCCGACTTGATCTCGAAGTAGGCCACCGCGCGCGCCTCCGCGCCGCTGCCCAGCGAATGCTCGGAATACGACATCACCTCGAACGGCTCCACGCCGCTCGCGATCAGCGCCTTCACGAACGCATCCACCGGCCCGTTGCCCTTGCCCTTGATGATCTCAATCGACTCCTGCTTTTTCGACACCGCATTCATCCGCCACAGGATGGCCTCCATGTGCACGGTGCCGTCGTGATCGCGCGTCACCGTCGTGTCCGCCAATTTGCGCGGTGCCTCGCGGTCCAGGTATTCGCTCTGGAACAAGGTCAGGATATCCTCCGCCGGCAATTCCTCGCCGCGCTTGTCGGCCTCGACGTTGATGATCTTCCCGAAATCGCGGTGCATCGCCTTCGGCAGGATGTAGCCGAATTCCTGCTCCATCACGTAGGCCACGCCGCCCTTGCCCGACTGCGAGTTAATGCGGATGATCGCCCGGTAATTTCGCCCGATGTCGTGCGGATCGATCGACAAGTACGGCACCTCCCACGCCCAGTCGGGATGCACCGTGCGGTCCTTCAGACCCTTGTTGATCGCATCCTGGTGCGAACCGGAAAACGCGGTAAAGACCAGGTCGCCGCCATACGGCCACCGCAGCGGCACATCCAGCTTCGTCCAGCGTTCGTAGGCCTCGCGGATTTCCGGCAGGCGCGAGAAATCCAGCTGCGGATCAACGCCCTGCGTGAACATATTCAGCGCCAGCGTCACGATATCCACATTGCCGGTGCGCTCGCCGTTGCCGAACAGCGTCCCCTCCACGCGCGTCGCGCCCGCCATCAGGCCCAGCTCGGTCGAGGCCACGCCCGTCCCGCGATCGTTGTGCGTGTGCAGGCTGATGATCGCCCGCTCCGGATGCTTCTGGTGCGTGATGAACCACTCGATCATGTCGGCGTAGTGGTTCGGCGTGGACATCTCCACCGTCGACGGCAGGTTGAAAATAATCGGGTTAGCCGCGGTCGGTTTCCACACCTCACCCACCGCCTCGCAAATCTCCAGCGCGAAATCGACCTCCGTCGCATAGAAGCTCTCCGGCGAATACTGGAACCGGATGCGCGTGCCCTTCGCCTCGTATTCATCGGCCAGTGCGCGAATCTGCCGCGTGCCCTTCGTCGCAATGTCGACGACCTCCTGCTTACCCAGCCCGAAGGTGATCCGGCGCTGCGCGGGCGAGGTCGAGTTATAGAGATGCACGATCGCCCGCGGACAGCCCGCGATCGACTCGAACGTGCGGGTGATCAGGTCCTCCTTCGACTGCACCAGCATCTGAACCCACACGTCGTCGGGGATGCGGTTCTCCTCCACCAGCCGCCTCGTGAAATCGAACTCGATCTGCGACGCGGACGGAAAACCGATCTCGATCTCCTTGAAGCCGATCTTCACCAGCATCTCGAAATACTCGAGCTTCTCCTCCACGCTCATCGGCACGGCCAGCGCCTGGTTGCCATCGCGCAGGTCCACGCTGCACCACGTTGGCGCGCGTTCGATGAGGCGGTCGGGCCACGCGCGGGAAGTCATCTTGACGGCGGGAAACGGCCGGTATTTGGTCTGGGGATTCATAATTTTCTCTTCGTCATCTCCGTCATCCTGAGCGAAGTCGAAGGATCAGTTCGGCCTTCAGGATGACTGGTTTTAATTTTTGCTGATAATGCGGATGCTGTCAGTGACGAACCGCCAAAAAAGGAAAACCCCGAAAGGCGCCAGATTTGGCGGGCCGTCGGGGTTGAATGGCTAAAGCAACGTCAGATCGCTTCACCCAAGCCCGAAAGGCCCAGGAGAAGAAGCGTAAGTCGGAAAGACTGCGCGCGTTGCATGAAGGGAACCCTACACGCCGCCTCCCATTTGTCGAGCCCAACGCGCGAATGAAGGCGGGCTACTTCAACACCGTCGTCTGCAACGCATCCACCAGCTTCGCCGCGATGATCTTGTCCGCAGCCGCGTTCGGGTGTAGCGGTTTGCTGTCGTACCACCCGGTCGTGTCGATGAAGTAAACCTTCGCGTCGCCCGCCGCATGCATCTGGTCGACCACCTGCTGCATCGCCGGCATCTCTGCGCCATCAAACGGACGTAGCGCCACGATCTTCGCGGCCGGATAAGCCTGCCGGATCATCGCCAGGTACTGCGCGTAAAGCGGCGCGTAGGCGTCCGGCTTCACTTTCTTCCGGTCATTCGTCCCTTGGTTCACTACAACCACATCCGGCTGCCAGCCATCGCGCGGACAGTCCTCATAGAAAAAGTTAAACGTCGTGATAGCGCCCGGCTGGCCACCGCTTCCCTTCTTCAACATCCCCGTCCCGCCAAAACCCACCTGCCGCCATTGCGCGCCCAGTGTCATCGCCGCCTGGCAGGAATAGGAATTGAGCGCATCCGTCAGCCAGGGATCGGTCGTCTTGCCCGGCCTCGGCGCCTGCACCAGCACGCCTTCGGTGATGCTGTCGCCCAGGAATTCGATCGTCAGTTTCGGATGGTCCCACTCGTCGAGCGGCGCCATCAGTTGCCCGCCCGGCAGGTCCAGTCCAAGGAAGGTCACGCTGGAGGTAACGGGCGCCTTCCACCGGCTTCCTCTTTGGTCGGTCGAGCGCACCATCAGCCACAGCGTGTGCGGGCCTGCGGGAAGCCCATCCGCCAGCCGCATCTTCGCCAACACTTCGGACTCCTGCCACGCGCCATCATCGATCCGCCACGTCAACGTCGGCACCGGCGGCTTGTTCAGCGACACATCAAAATCGGCGTCCACCGTCGGGCCGGTAAAGCGAGCCAGAACATAGCTCCCTCCATTGACCGTGATCGCCCGGTCTGGCGTCCGCAGGTCCCACCGCCCAAAAAGCCGCAATTGCCCCATCGCCGGCGTCGGACTCTCCGCCCGGAGAAGCGGTCCACAAGCAGCGACGACGACCAAAATTAAAATGATAAATATCCTGCTTTTCATGCGCATACGGGATAGCAGAAAGCCGCACCACGCGAACAGCGAATTCCAGAAAGGGCGACATTCCTGACGGGCCCGTGGGGGGCTAAGCGCTCGAGCAGCTTGGCTCTTCCGTTGCAGCGCATCCTCTTTTCTATAGGCTCCGGCCATCGATGAAGCGAAGCCCAGGCACAATCGATCGCTCCGCCACGGAACGGCTCGCCGGAGTCGATCTCATGCGGGGATTCGGCGCCCTCGGCGTCATTTGTGTGCATGTCGGAATCGTGGTCAACAACCGCATCTCACCCGCAGGAGCGGCCTTGCAGGCCTGGTTCGACTTCGTGGTGGCGTTCTTCCTCGTCACCGCTCTCTATTTCGCCCTGCGCGGGGAGAAGGCGGCCTCCGCGCCGTGGGGGCCTTGGCTGCGCCAACGCTTTGATCGGCTCATGGTCCCGTACTTCATCTGGAGTGCGATCTATCTGGCCCTCCATGTCCTCAAGCTCTGCCTGGGCCATCAGTCCGGGGCGGTCCGTTCCCTTTTTCAGGATCCCGTCGGACTGCTTTTAAATGGAGGCACCGGATTGGCGCTCTATTTCCTGCCGCTGCTCTTCATCAGCCTGGTCGTCGCGCACGCCCTGCGAACTTTTCTCGCTTCCGCGCCTCTTGGACTTCTCGGACTCGGACTGGCCGGAACAGCCGTGGCCGCCTCCTTCATGAAAGATACGGGAAACGCCTATGACCTCGGGACGGCGACGGGCTTCAATCATGCGCTGCCCGGCTTGAATGCGTTTCCGCCCGCCCGGCTGCTGTTGGCCTTGCTGGCGGATGCCGTCCGCTCTCTTCCGCTCATTGCCGCGGCAGCCATTCTGGTCCGCACGCTGCCGTCCCTCAAAAAGCATTCGCCCGCATGGCCGCTGCTCGCCGGAGTTTCCGCCCTGGCCGTTCCCCCGCTCGCGGCCCAATTCGGGGCGTCAGGCTACGTGCCGGAAGTCGTGGCCGGGACCGGGGCGTTTCTCGTCGGCTGGGGACTTCCCTTCCCTGCCGGCAGAATGGCGACCGTCGTGGGTGCCTTTTCTTATGGCGTCTATCTCGTGCATCAGGTCGTTCTGGAAGCCATGCAGGTCGTCGCACAAAAGACTCAGCTTGAGCTGCCCTCGCTGACCCTGGGCGGCGTGATCCTCGTCAGTCTGATCGCCTATGGCCTGTCGATGATGATCGTAGGCGCGGCGAGCCGGGGTGGTCCCTTCCTCCGACGGCTTTTTGCCCTGAGATAACTCATCGCCATCACTTTTTAAGCAACGCAGGCAATATAGGCTTTTTAGACCTAACGCGCGGCGCGGTTTCTGCCATAATATCACACTATTATGAGCGCGCTCACTTCCCTACCCTCGTGGCAGAACCTGCAGAAGCACTACGAAACCGCCAAGGAACTCAAGATGCGCGACCTGTTCGCGCTCGATGCCGACCGGGCGAAGAAATTCACGCTCGAGTTCGAGGGCCTCTACTTCGACTTCTCCAAGAACCGGATCATCGGCGAAACGATGAAGCTCCTGCGTGCGCTGGCGGTTGAACGCGACGTGCCCGGCTGGGCGAAGAAGATGTTCTCCGGACAGAAGATCAACGTAACCGAGGACCGCGCGGTGCTCCACATCGCGCTGCGCAATCGCTCCAACACGCCGATCTATGTCGACGGCAAGGACGTCATGCCCGAGGTCAACGCCGTCCTCGACCACATGAAGGAATTTTCCGAAGCGATCCGCTCCGGCGCGTGGAAAGGCTACACCGGCAAGCCGATCACCGATTTCGTCAACATCGGTATCGGCGGCTCGGACCTCGGACCCGTCATGGTCACCGAGGCGCTCAAGCCTTATCGCGGCAAGGGCCCGCGCGCGCATTTCGTTTCCAACGTCGACGGCACCCACATCGCCGAGACGCTCAAGGAGCTTTCGCCCGAGACCACGCTCTTCATCGTTGCGTCGAAAACCTTCACCACGCAGGAAACGCTCACCAACGCCCACTCGGCGCGCGATTGGTTCCTCGCCACGGCGAAGGACGAGAAGGCCGTCGCCAAGCATTTCGTCGCGCTCTCCACCAACGAAAAGGAAGTCACCAAGTTCGGCATCGATAAGGCGAACATGTTCGGATTCTGGGACTGGGTCGGCGGCCGCTATTCGCTCTGGAGCGCCATCGGCCTGTCCATCGCCTTGAGCATCGGCTTCGACCATTTCGTCGAGCTGCTCGAGGGCGCGCACGCCATGGACCAGCATTTCCTCAATGCGCCGCCCGAGCAGAACCTGCCCATGACGCTCGGCCTCATCGGCCTCTGGTATAATGATTTTTTTGGCGCCCGCACCGTCGCCATCCTGCCCTACGACCAGTACATGCACCGCTTCCCCGCCTACTTCCAGCAGGGCGACATGGAGAGCAACGGCAAGGGCGTCACGCGCGCGGGCGAACGGATCGGCGACTACGCCACCGGCCCCGTCATCTGGGGCGAGCCGGGCACGAACGGCCAGCACGCGTTCTACCAGCTCATCCACCAGGGAACGCAGCTCGTCCCGGCCGATTTCCTCGCGCCGATGGAAACGCAGAACCCGCTCGGCGAACACCACCTTATCCTCCTCTCGAATTTCTTTGCGCAGACCGAGGCGCTGATGCGCGGCAAGACCCCTGACGAGGTCCGTGCCGAGCTGGTCAAGGACGGCGTGAGCGGCGAGAAGCTGGAGAAGCTCATCCCGCACAAAGTCTTCACGGGCAACCGGCCGACCAACTCGATTCTTTTTCCCAAGCTCGACCCGCGCACGCTGGGAATGCTCATCGCGCTTTACGAGCACAAGATTTTCACCCAGGGCATCATCTGGGACATCAACTCGTTCGACCAGTGGGGCGTCGAGCTCGGCAAGCAGCTCGCCAAGGCGATCCTGCCCGAGCTCACCTTCCTGGGTGCGGTCACCACCCACGACGGCTCGACCAACGGCCTGATCAACCACTTCAAGGATTACCGCAAGACCCATCAAGCGGCCACGACATGACCGCGGTCCTCTTCGAACCCGCACCTTTCGTCCGCAAGATTGAGGAGGCCGCGCGCGCCGGCGGCTGGACGATCAACTATCTTTCCCCCTGCCCGAGCAGCACGCGGCCCTGGCTGCACCGGGCCGCGCGAGCGACGCCTTCCTCGCCCGGCAAGCCGGCGCCCCGCTTTTATCTTTCCGCCGGCATCCACGGCGATGAAACCGCCGGCCCGCTCGCCGTGCTGGAAATGCTGCGCGCCCCGGATTTTTTCGACGCAGTCGATACGACGATTTTCCCCATCCTCAATCCCGAAGGCCTCGCCCGCGCCACGCGCGTCAATTTGGGCAACGTGGACTTGAACCGCGATTACCGGAACGCGAAGTCCGAGGAGATTCGCGGCCATCTCGCCGTGCTGTCCACGCTCGGCCGCTTTGATGTGGCCATGATGCTGCACGAGGATTACGAGGGCACGGGCGCTTATCTCTACGAGCTCAATGACGGCCCTATCGCCGACCTCGGCTTGAAGATCATGACCGCCATGCATAGGCATGTTCCCATCGATGAGCGGCCCATCATCGAGGAAGTGGAAGCGAAGGGCGGGATCATCCAGCGCGCCGATATCATTCGCAAGATGGGCCCCATCGAGGACCGCCCCGAATGGCCCGAGGCGATTTACCTGAGCGTCAACCACACGAGGGTCAGCTACACCACCGAGACACCGATGCTCCAGCCGCTGGCAGCGCGGGTCGCCGCGCAGATCGCCGCGGTGGGGACCGTGCTGGAGGCTCTGGCGGCGAGGCCATGAGGCAGCCGAGTTCCTCGCCGAATCGATGGCCCGGCTGGTCGCTAGGTAAGTTGATCTTCTTCACCCTTCTCTTTTTATTTTTCGGCGTCGGTCTCACGGTGCAGTCGTTCGTTTATCGCTCCAACAATGCGAAGTTTGACGGTCCGGTCGTCCATGTGCGCGGCGTTGTGGATGACGTGGTGCAGATCGAGGGTGCCGGCACGAGCAAAGGCCCCGGTCATAGCACACACCGCGTGGCCTACCATTTCGATGCGCCCGACGGCCACCACCGGGTCGTAACCGGCGCGACCGTCGCCACCTGCAACAGCCTGAATTCGGGCGATCCGGTGCCGGTCAAATACCTGCCGGGTGATCCCTCCTCATCGCGGCTCGATCTGCCGCGTGAAGACGCTAGCCATCATCAGGAAGTCTGGGTCGACCTGGCAGCGGGAACCGGTCTGCTGGCCCTAGCCGGGGTCTTTTTTCGGAAGTGGCTTCAGGGTTGAAACCACCCTGCATTTCCCTCACGACACTTAAACTTCACTCGACAGGCCGTCAATGCCTGCGAAAAATCGCCGGATGCCCGAGATCCGCAACGTCATCCTCGATTGGTCCGGCACGCTGGTGGATGATCTCGCTCCCGTGCTGGAGGCGACCAACGAAATTTTTCGGCACTACGGCAAGGCCCCCTGGTCGCTGGAGGAATTCCGGGAGAAATTCTACCTGCCCTTCCCGAAATTCTACGAGGAGCACCTGCCCGAGTTCGTCCTCGCCGAACTCGACGACCAATATCACAGCTCCTTCAAGGTCCTGCAAAACGGCATCGCGCTGCTGCCCCACGCGCAGGATTTTCTCGAATATCTGCAGGGGCGCGGCCTGCCCACCTTCCTGCTGAGTTCCATTCACAGTGATCATTTTGAAGCCCAAGGCGGACGCCTGATGGTGAAGCAATATTTCCGGCAGGCCTATGTCCAGGCGCTGGACAAGCGAAAGACCATCCTGGAACTGCTGGCCGAGCATGATCTCAACGCGGCCGAAACAATCTTCATCGGCGACATGGTGCACGACATCGAGACGGCCCGGCACGCCGGCGTGATGAGCTGTGCGGTGCTGACCGGTTACGATTCGCTGGAGAAACTCAAGCGCGCGAGTCCCGACCTGCTCTTCCGCAATCTCAGCGAAGTGCGCACGTTCCTGGACCGGCACCGAGGCGTGGAAACGCATCCGCCTATTCCCACCGTCGGCGCGCTGATCTATAACGCGCAAAGTCAGGTGCTCATGATCCAGACCCATAAATGGAGCAACCGCTGGGGCATTCCCGGCGGCAAGATCAAGACAAACGAGCCTGCGCTCGATGCCCTGCGCCGCGAAGTGCGCGAGGAGACCGGGCTGGAGCTGCGCGACATCCACTTCGCACTGGTGCA
>Ga0182024_10005886_pt1 | contig 27200 bp, 28 predicted proteins | sample P32metaG_FD_120480 | JGI IMG/M metagenome (GOLD analysis project Ga0182024, IMG submission 120480) | Permafrost microbial communities from Stordalen Mire, Sweden - P3-2 metaG (Illumina Assembly) | ecosystem: Environmental > Terrestrial > Soil > Wetlands > Permafrost | place: Sweden: Stordalen...
CGGTGTGAAGGGCACACCGCCAACCGTCAGCGCCGTGATCTGCCCCGTCCACGGGTTCAGCGAGCCGAGGTAGTTGGCCGGCCACGCCGGCGGCGCCGGGCAAATCGCCGGGGCGCTGTTGGACCCGCACGGCGTCACCGCCACGACGGGAGTCCTCGGGAAGTCACCGGTGACTGCGTCGACCGTGTTGTTGGTCGAGTCGGTCGCGTAGAGAGTCCCGTCGCCGTCCGGCCACGCCGTGTCGTCGACGGACTGCGTCAGGTTCAGCACCGCGAGCCTGTGGCCCCACGGACTGACGAAGATCTGCTGAAGGTCCCCCTGGCTGGTGAGCATGAAGTCCCCGCCGAAGCGCGGGGCGTCAGGGGGAACGACCTCGTTCGAGTCGGGGTCGGTCAAGGCCAGGTGCACGGTCCGGCCGCTCTGCAGTGTGCCGACGTTGGCGACCGTCGCCGGATCCTCGTCGTAGAACAACGGCGTGACGACGGCGATCGAGTGGGTGGTGTCGAGCGTGACCGAGTAGACGGCGGGAAACGTGGCCTGGGGCGCCGGGAGCGGCCCGGTCGTGCCTGGTGCCGACGCGCTGATGTAGAGCCGCCCATCCACAATGGATATGGCGTCAGTACCCCCCTCGTGGGGCAGCGGCACGTTGTACGCATAGTGCTGCACACCGCCGCCTGGGCCCGGCGTGATGGAGTACAGCGAAGAGCTGGCGTCCTCGTTCACCGTGGCGATGACCGTGTGCGTGTCCGGGTCGGCCGTCACCCCGTCGGTCTTGCCGGCGACGTCCCATTGGGCGACCGCGTGCCCGCTCGGGGTCATCTCGACCACGGTGCTGTCCAGGTTGCCGCTCGTGCTGGCTTGGCCTTGGGGGCCCACGCCGTTCTGGAAGCCGACGAAGATGTCCCGCCCGAGCTGCGTGATGTCGTCGGGATCGCTCAAGGGCTCTGACTTGGTCGTCGAGGTGCCCGCGACCGTGAACGTGTGGGTGAGCGAACTGCCGGCGAGAATCGTCTGCGCGGTCAGCCCGCCGCCACCCCCGTGCCAGCCGTCCTGCAATTGCAATTGCCCGGCTCCGGACGCACCGGACGCCGGAGAAGCGGCCAGAACGACTGCCGCCGTCAGCGGGGTGAGCGCGGCCGCCAACGGCACGGCGACTGAGCGGAATGACAACGGACGCATGAACAACCTCCAAGCAGATGTGCCCCGGACCGACAGGGTAAATCGAGGGGATTACACCTCAATGATTGAACGGTGATGGGAAGGTGAACCTCTGGCGTTGTCTGGCGCGAGGCCCGACGGCCGGCGCTAGGGACCGGGAGGCGGGTCGACCCGCTGCATCCAGACCCGCACCGGCTCGGTCAGCAGCTCGTCTTGCAGGTCGAGGACGACACCCTCCCCCGCCCCGGGGCCGCTGATCATGTCGACCGCCAGCACCTCCCGGGCGATGAAGTCGAAGAACGCGGCGATGGGCTCGAGGCCCACCACATGGAGGCGGATCCGATCGGAGACCTCGAGCCCCGAAGCCTTGCGGAGATCCTGCACCAGGCGCACCACATCCCGCGACAAGCCCCGTTTGCGCAGGCCCTCGTCGAGGTTCAGGTCCAGCGCCACGACCTCGCCACCCTCTCGTGAGACGGCGAAGCCCTGCTGTCCCCGGACCCGCAGCTGCACGTCCTCGGGCGACAGCTCCACCGGCTGCCCGCCCAACACGATGGTGATGGAGCGACCCTCTTCGAGCGCGGCCGCGGCGGCCGCGGTGTCGAGCGCCGCCAATGCCGGTTGGACCTCTCGGACCAGATCCTTCAGGCGGGAGCCCAGCGTCTTGAAGTTCGGCTTGAGCTCGAACTGGATCACCTCGCTCAACTCCTCGGCGGTGTCCACCTCGTCGACGTTCAGCTCGTCGGCCACGATGTCGCGCAGGATCTCGGGGGAGTCAGACGGGAGGAACACCAAGGCCCGCTTGAGCGGCTGGCGCACCTTGACCGAGGCTTCGCTGCGGGCGGCCCGACCCAGCGACGTCAAACGCCGGGCCAACGCCATCTGCGCCTCGAGCTCCGGGTCCACCAGAGAGACATCCGCCACGGGCCAATCGCCCAGGTGCACCGAATCGCCCTCGCCGGCGCCGGACAGGTGCCGCCACATGGTGTCCGACACGAACGGGCACAGCGGCGCCAGCAGCAAGGCCAACGTGGTCAACGTGGTGTGCAGCGTCGCCTGCGCCGCCAAGGTGTCGCCGGCGGGCGCGTCGGGGTCGGTGCGCCAGAAGCGACGGCGGCTGCGGCGCACGTACCAGTTGGAGAGATCATCGACGAGGTCGCCCACGGCGGTCGCCGCCGCCAAGGGCTCGTACGAGCGCAACGCGTCCGTGACGCCGGCCGTCGTGCTGGCCAGCCGGGACAGGATCCAGCGGTCCAGCGGTCCACGGTCGACCGCCGCCGGAATCCGAGCATCAGAAGGATCGAACGAGTTCAACGACGCGTACGTCGTGAAGAAGCTGAACGTGTTCCACAGCGTGAGGAGCATGTCCCGCATGGCCGTGTCGATGGCACCGAGCGTCGCCCGCGTCGGCGTCCAGGGTGACCCCTGCGAGAACATCCACCAGCGCATGGCGTCAGCCCCCCGGGTGTCGAGGATCGACCAGGGATCGATGATGTTGCCGAGCGACTTGGACATCTTGCGGCCGTCGGCGTCGACGATGTGACCGAGGCACACGACGTGGCGGTACGGGCTCTCCCCGAAGACCAGGGTGTTGATGGCCAGCAGCGAGTAGAACCAGCCTCGCGTCTGGTCGATGGCTTCGGAAATGAAGTCGGCCGGGAATGTGAAGGCCTCGGCCGATCCGGCAGCATGCGGGAAGCCGACCTGGGCGGCCGGCATGGAGCCCGAGTCGAACCAAGCGTCGATCACCGGCTCGACCCGGCGGCACACCGCCAGCTCGTCGAGCTCGTCGACGCCACCGACGTCGGCAGCACACGTCCCGCACACAAACGTCACGTCGTCAATCGTCGGCCGGTGGGGGTCGATCCCCGTCACGTCCCGCCCGCACAGGTCGGACAGCTCGGCCAACGAGCCGACGCAGCGCACGTGCCCCCGCTCGCAGCGCCAGATCGGCAGCGGCGTCCCCCAGTAACGGTCGCGGGACAGAGCCCAGTCGACGTTGTTCTCCAGCCATTCGCCGAAGCGCCCGTCCTTGATGTGCGCCGGGTGCCAGTCGACGGTCTGGTTGGCCGCCAGCAGGTCGGCCTTGCGGGTCGACGTCGCGATGTACCAGCTCGGCTTGCCCCAGTAGATCAGCGGCGTGCGGCAACGCCAGCAGTGGGGGTACGAGTGGACGTAGGGGAAACGCCGCAGCAGCAGCCCCGATGACTCGAGCCGGTCGTTGATGTCGTGGTTGGCCTCCCTGACACCCCGGCCGGCCAACCAGCCGACCGCGTCAGTGAACGTGCCGTCCGGCCCGACCGGGTTCAGCGACGGCAGACCGTTCTCCCGGCCGATCTGGCGGTCGATCTCGCCGAAGGCCGGCGCCAGGTGCACGAGCCCGGTCCCCTCTTCAGTCGTCACATACGAAGCCGGGACCACCCGCCATCCGTCGGCGCCGTGGGGCACGTCCACATCATCGAAGGGACGCGCATACCGGAGCCCGACCAGCGCCGAGCCAGGGACCCGCGCCGTCACCCGGGCCGACGCCCCCTCCCCCATCACCGCATCCACCAAATCCGACGCCATCACCACCCCGTCGACGACGGCGTAGACCAACTCGGGATTCACCGCCACACCCGTGTTCGAGAGGAGTGTCCACGGCGTTGTCGTCCACACGCCCAACCACTCGGCCCCTCCGCCGACCGCCGCCGCCACAGCAGCATCCGGGTCGACCAGCCGGAACCGCACGTAGGCCGACTCGTCCTCCTCGTCCCGGTAGACGTCGGGCTGCCCCAGCTCGTGGCTCGACAGGGCCGTCCCGCATCGAGGGCAGTACGGCACGACCTTCAAGTCCTCGTACAACAAGCCCTGGTCGAAGAGCTGCTGGAGGTGCCACCAGACCGACTCGATATACGAGGGGCTCAACGTCCAGTAGGCCGCATCCATGTCGACCCAGTAGCCGATGCGCGTCGTCAGTCGGGCGAACTCGTCGACGTACGAGTAGACGGACTCGCGGCACAGCCGGGTGAACTCGGCGATGCCGACCTGCGACTCGATCTGCTCCTTGCCCGTGATGCCGAGCTTCTTCTCCACCGCGACCTCGACCGGGAGCCCGTGGGTGTCCCAACCGGCGCGGCGGGCGACGTAGGCCCCGTCCATGGTGCGGAAACGGCAGAAGAGGTCCTTGTAGACACGGGCCCAGGCATGGTGCAGGCCCGGCATGCCGTTGGCGGTCGGCGGCCCCTCATAGAAGACCCACGGCTCGGCGCCCTCGCGCTGCTCGATGGAGCGTTCGAAGACGCGCTGGGCCGACCAGCGGGCCAGTTCGGCCTGCTCGAGGGCGACGAAATCGATGTCAGGGGGGACGGGTGTGAACACAGGAGAAGGGCGGCCTTTGGCGGCGGGAACAGGCGCCCCGGCCACGTCGGAAAGGATAGAGGGTATGCATCGCCCCTCCCCCGCCATTGGCGCCGGCCTCGTGCTGGCCCGGGAGCCCTACGCCAGTGAGGGCCCGCAGTGCGTGGTGGCGCAGGCCGAGGCCGAGATCGTCGTGCGCTACGGCTTCCTCCACGACGGCGAACGGGGCCTGACCGCCGCCATGTTCGATCCGCCGGCCGGGGCCTTTTTGGTGGCCCGCGCCGGTGCCGCCGGACCGCCCCTCGGCGGGGTCGGCCTGCGCACCATCGACTCGGCCTCGAAGCCGGGCCTGGGTGAGGTTCGGCGCCTGTGGGTCCACCCCGACCAGCGCGGGCAGGGCATCGCCCGCGAGCTGATGCTCGCGCTCGAGGACACCGGCCGCGACCTGGGCCTGACCCGCCTCCGCCTGGTCACCGGCGGGCGCCAGCCCGAGGCGGTCGCCCTCTACGAGTCGAGCGGCTGGCAGCCGGTCGACGGCGATCCTGCGAAAGTCGGTTTTCGCTTTACGAAAGAACTGGTCTCGACACAATGACGGGCGCGCCCTTCGAATTGATCTGCGAGATCGAGCCGGCGACCACCCCGGACCTCACCCGAGTCCGGCACCAGATCGGGGTGCTCTCGCCGGTCGCCACCACGTTCCTCATCCCCGACAACCACATCGGTCGAGCCACCGTCTCGAGCGTCGCCGTGGCCCACGAGGTGCAACAGATGGGCGGACGCTCCATCGCCTGCCTCAATGCCCGCGACCGCAACCTGCTCGGCTTCCGGCGCGATCTGCTCACCGCGGCGGCCTACGGCGTCGACCAATTCCTCTTCGTCTACGGCGACGAGCCGTTGGCGGGTGCGCGCACCAGCGAGCTCACCGTGCGGACCATGCTGGCCGAAGGGCGCACCTACGCCGAGACGTTGGCCGGTCGTGGCGGGGGTGGCAGGCACGGCCGAGGCGCGCCGATGCGTTTCGGCGCGGCCAGCGGGCTGCGGCCCCTGCCGGCGTGGAAGCAGGAAGCCGACTTTCTCTTCGTGCAGGTCGGCTTCTCCCTCGACGATCTGCTGGCCTGGCGGGCCACGGTCGAGGTGGACGTTCCCGTCTACGCCGGCGTCATCGTCGTGGCCAGCGCCGGCATGGCCCGCAACTTCACCATTCCTGGGCTGACCGTCCCCGAGGACCTCGTCACACGCCTGGAGAAGGACCGCAACGCCGGCGTCGATGCCGCGTGCGATCTGGTCGTCGGCATCCGCGCCTCCGGGGCCTTCGACGGCGTGCACCTCATTCCCGTGGCGCGCTACCGCGAGGTGGCGGCCCGGCTGGAGCGCGTGCTGCCCTAACGCTGGAAGACAAGCAGCCTGCTGGTCTCGTATTGAGGCCCGTCGCCGAGTGAGGGCAGTGCCGCCTCGACCTTGGCGAAGCCCGCTTCGACGACCTCGTCGCTGGCGTACTCGAAGAACGAGACGGCGCGCAGCCGCAACCTCTCGACGTCTTCGGTCAGGGTGGCCGAGCGAAGCCAGGTGACTGCATCACAAGAGACAGGCGTCCACCCGGCGCCGACAAAATCACTTTTTGCGTCTTGCTCGGAGCGAAATTGCGCCGTGTCGACGTCCCTCCATTCGGGCACGACGCGGAACCACCAGACATCAGGCATCCTGTCGGAGAAGTTCCCCCCCACGAAGAGCGTGCCGCCCGGCTTGACCACCCGGTGCAACTCCCGAGCAGCGGCCTCGCGGTCGACGACGTGGTGCCAGACGAAGAACAGCAGGGCTGCGTCACAGGAGGCATCCGGCAGCGGGATGTGCTCGGCCGACCCGGGCACAGAGGTGGCGGCGGGGTGGCCGGCGTGGGCAAGGGCTTGCGCACGCATCCTCTCCGACGGCTCGACTCCATGGGCGGGGCCACCGAAGGCACTCGCCAAGGAGGGGGTCATGCGACCGGTGCCCGAGCCCAGGTCGAGCCAGACCAGTGGGCGTGTCTCCGGCAGGTGGCGAGCGAACGCGTCCATCCAGGTTTGGAGTGCATCGGGCGACATCTGCCGCCCGGCGGCGTAGACCGCGTGCAGGCGTGCGTCGTAGTCGACTTTCTCCATGCCGTCTCCTACGCGGAGAGAGCCGTCTCGAGGGCGTCCAATGAGGCGTCCGTGACCTCGAGGAGCGAGTCGACCACCAGGTCGGCCAGGCCGAAGGCGGGATGGTGGCCTTCACCCTGCTCGGGCACGGCGATACACGTCATGGACGACGCCTTGGCCGCCAGCACGCCGGCGGGCGCGTCCTCCCACACCAGACAGCGACGGGGCGGCGCGCCCAGCTTCGCCGCCGCCGTGAGGAAAACGGCCGGGTGCGGCTTGCCGTAGTCCTCATCCTCGGCCGAGTGCACCAGCTCGAAGCTCTCGCGCAGGCCGAAGTGCGACAGTGCGGCGTCAATCAGTCGGTACTGCGACGACGAAGCAACCGCCAACGGCAACCCTCGGCCGCGGCAGAGGGCGATGGCGTGCTCGGCGCCCGGCTTGAGCGCACCCTTCGTCGTGATGAGCTGAATCACCCTGTCGACGATCGTCACCGCCACCTCGTCAGGCGTCGGCGTGGCGCCCGGCCATGGATGCAGCGAGTACCAGTGCGCGGTGACCTCGTCCACGAACATGCCCTTGGTCGAGCGGCAGCCGTCGAGGGCGAGGGGGACGCCGAGACCACCCAGGATCTCGATCTCGGCCTCGTGCCACAGGATCTCAGAGTCGATGAGGAGCCCGTCCATGTCGAAGATGGACGCGGCGAACCCCGCCGCAACGGGGTGCGGCGGTATCAAGCGGTGAGCTGCGCCTCGATGTCGCCCACAATTGTGGCGTCCTCCGGCTCCACCTGGGGCCGGTAGCGCGCCACGATGTCGCCCTTGGGGGACACGAGGAACTTCTCGAAGTTCCACGTGATGTCGCCGGCGGCGCCCTCGGCGTCCTCCTTCTCGGTCAGCTCGGCGTAGATCGGGTGGCGGTCGGCGCCGTTCACGTCGATCTTCTCCATGAGCGGGAAGGTCACGCCGTAGGTGGCCGAGCAGAACTGCGCGATCTCCTCCGCCGTGCCGGGCTCCTGGCCCATGAACTGGTTGGACGGGAAGCCGATGACCGAGAAGCCGCGGTCCCCGTACTCCTTCTGCAGGCGCTCGAGCCCCTCGTACTGCGGCGTGAGGCCGCACTTGGAGGCGACATTGACCAGCAGCAGGGTCTTGCCCTTGTAGTCACCCAGCGTGGCGTCGTCGCCCTGGAGCGTGTGGATGGGGATGTCGTAGAGAGCCATGGCCCGACCCTACCGGGCACCGATGGCCGCGTGCCCGGGCCGCGTAGGGTGAGCCGCATGCACGCCGTCGTGATCCGGGAAGGCCAGCTCTACTGGGAGGAGCGGGACGACCCCGTCCCCGGCGACACCGAACTGCTGGTGGCGGTGCGGGCGGCCGGGTTGAATGCGGCGGACCTGGTGCAAAGGGCCGGCTTCTACCCGGCGCCGCCGGGGTGGCCCGCCGACATCCCGGGCATGGAGTTCGCCGGCGAGGTGGTGGCCGTGGGGAGGCAGGTGACGCTCTTCGCACCCGGCGACCGGGTGATGGCCGTCGTCGGCGGTGGGGCGCAGGCCACGATGGCGTTCGTCGACGAGTCCCACGCGCTGCCCGTCCCCCCCGACCTGTCGTGGACCGGGGCCGGCGGCTTCCCCGAGGCCTTCACCACCGCCAGTGACGCCCTCTTCCGCCAGGCCGAGCTGCAGATGGGCGAGCGTGTCCTCATCTCGGGCGCTGCTGGTGGCGTCGGGACGGCCGGCGTGCAGCTGGCCGCCAACGCAGGAGCGACGGTGACAGCGACCGTGCGCGACCCGGACCGGCGTGACGCGGTCGCCGCGCTCGGCGCCGCTGTGGTGCTGGCGCCCGGCGACGAGGCGTCGCACGGGCCCTACGACGTCGTGCTCGAGCTGGTGGGCGCGCCCAGTTTGACCAGCGTCCTGCCGCACGTCGCGACGTGGGGACGTGTCGTAGTGATCGGCGTCGGGGGCGGAGGCCGCATGGAGATCGAGTTGATGCAGCTCATGCAGAAACGCGTCCGCATCGGAGGCTCCACCCTGCGTGTCCGCAGTCGGCGCGAGAAGGCCGACGTTGCGGCCGACATGACGGCGCGGGTGCTGCCGGCCTTGGTGGCCGGGCGTCTGCAGATCCCGGTATGCGAGACGTTCCCGCTCGCCGAGGCGCGGGCCGCCTACGACCGCTTCGCCGCCGGCTCCAAGTTCGGCAAGGTGGTCCTCGTCGCCCCGTGATGCAGGCCGTTCTGTTCGACGGGGACCAGACGCTGTGGGACTTCGAGCGCGTCATGCGCGAGGCGCTGGTGGCCACGGCCGCCGAGCTGCGCGCGGCCCGGCCCGGCCCCTTCGCCGACGCCTTGGGTTGGAAGGACCTGCAGGCCGACCGCTCCGACGTGGCCGAAGAATTTCCCGACGTCTGGTCCCTGGCCGAGTTGCGCGTGCACGGTTTCGCCCGCACGTTGCAGCGCCGACGCGACGCCGAAGGTGGGGACGAGGCTGCGGACGACGTGCTGGCGCGGGAGTTGGGCGAGTCGTATTTCACGTACCGGGACCGCGACCCCGCCCTCTTCCCCGACACGATCCCCGGCCTCGACGCCTTGCGCGCCGACTACCGACTGGGTCTGCTCTCCAACGGGAGCCGGCTGCCCGAGACGGTCGGGCTGGCCGGCTACTTCGAGTCGGTGGTGTTCGCGCAGGACCACCGCGTGGCCAAGCCGGACAAGGGGATCTTCGAAGTGGTGGAGCGCGACCTCGGTGTCGGGCCCGAGGTGTGCGTGCTCGTCGGTGATCATCCGGTCAACGACGTGGCCGGCGCGCATGGCGCGGGCTGGCGCTCGGTGTGGCTCGACCGCGACGGCGCCGTGCGCTTCCCCGACGACGGCCCGCGGCCTGATGCCGTCGTCGCCAGGCTGACCGAGCTGCCCGACGTGCTGCGCCGGCTCGGCTAGGCCACAATATCGATTCTGCTGGTCACTACCCTCTTTTTGTGGGTCAGTGACGGCGTCCGCCACACTCCCAGGCCGCGCCGAGGCCGCGCCCGCTTCATTATCCGGCTCGATGGATGCCAGTAGCGCCAACTTCGGACCCGCGTCGCGCCCCGACAATCGCTCACTGAGTTGAGCGTCGGCGTCGGGAAACAAATGGCCAGAGCGGCCGAGAGTAAAGGCCACGCTTGAGTGCACCGCCCGCCTAGAAATCTCCAACGTGTTTGCCACCAGCCCCGGTCCAAAAGGCTATGGCCGCGTGGCGTAGACCATGGGGACGGAGTGGGCATTGGCGCCCCTTCGTACCGGCTACGGATGCGGTGGTGTCACTGCCCGAGAGCGGGAGCGAGCATGGCTGCGGCGAACCGGAAGGCCCCAGACGAGTACACGTCACACACGCTGAAATAGCCTTCCAACGTGACCACCCCGTCGGGGCAGAAATGCACGCCGTCGGGCGATCTCACCCGATTCGTGCCCGACGCGCCGGTACAAGGCTCGGAGGGGAGGCAAGGGAGTGTCGCCGTGTACTGCCCGTTGGACAAAACAGACTGGCCGGCGTCGACATAGGTGACGCCAGGATTGCTCGCTGCCAGCGATTGGTAAATCTGGTTGATGAAATTGATGTTGCCGGTCGGAGCCGGCCAGGCGTCGATTGGGGCGCCGATCAGAATCACGGGGATCCCGTTGCTGCGAAAGGTGTTGATGGCTGTCTGGGCGTCAGTTTGGTACTTCTGGTAATACGCGGCCGTACCCCTGGGGTAACCCGTCATGCATGGCGTCTGGCTGTTCCCCGAGAACTCGATCACTGCTACCGAGGGGTGCACAGTGGCGGCATCGTTTGCCATTGTCCCCAAGTCGTCACAGATGGCCGAACCCTCGAGGACCCGCAACACGGTGGTCGCTCCGGATGCACTGGCCATGTACGAAAAGTCCTCGGCCGCCTGACTCCCGAGTGAGTCGCCGTAGAGGGCGATGACCTTCGACACTGCGCCGAAGAACTTGGCGCCGCCGAAAGTGAAGACGCGACCGTCAGCAGTTGGAAACCAGTAGCCACCAGCGGGCGAACTCGCGGCGATACCGACCACGGGTTGGCTGAGAGCGAGGCCGCCGGCCGAGCCGTAGAACTGGGCGTCGCCGTACGAGAAGACCCCGCCGTCAGAGGCCACCAGCCAGTACCCTCCCCCGTCAGAGGTGGCAGCCAGGCCGACCACGGGTTGGCTCAGGACGAGGCCGCCGGCCGAGCCGTAGAACCGGGCGTCGCCGTACGAGAAGACCCCGCCGTCCGAGGCCACCAACCAGTAGCCGCCCCCATGAGTCGTCGTGGCCATGCCGACCACCGGTTTGCTCAGGTGCAGGCTGCCGGCCGAGCCGTAGAACTGGGCGTCGCCATACGCGTAGACCCCGCCATCGGCGCCCACCAGCCAGTAGCCGCCGCCATCGGCGGTGGCCGCCATACCCACGATGGGCTCGTTCAGGTGCAGGCTGCCGGCCGAGCCGAAGAACCGGGCATCGCCATACGCGTAGACCCCGCCATCGGCGCCCACCAGCCAGTAGCCCCCGCCATCGGGCGTGGCCGCCATACCCACGATGGGCTCGTTCAGGTGCAGGCTGCCGGCCGAGCCGTAGAACCGGGCATCGCCATACGCGAAGACCCCGCCATCGGCGCCCACCAGCCAGTAGCCCCCGCCATCGGGCGTTGCCGCCATGCCCACAATTGGCGCGTTCGGCATCGCGGCTGCGGGCGCGCCGCCGGTGAGGTCGACCAGAGTGAGTGCCGACGTTGCGAAAATGGCGACCGCGAGAATTCGGGCTAGCACGTGAGCGGTCAATGTAGTGCCTCCCCACAACGCCCTTAGGGACCCCGCAACGCGCCCGGAGCGCGCCCGTCTGACCTCGCAGGGCGCGGGCGCGCAGCGATCGGCCGGTCGACTCCTCTGGCCATACTTGTCGCATATCAATCCGACAGGAGGTATTGCACAGGCGATAGGGATCGGTATCGACCGGGGAACGCGGTGAGAGAAGGACGTATCCCTGAGGACGTGCCGAGTGACGACATGTTCGAAATCTTCGGCTATCCAATCGAAGAGGGCGAGTCGTCAGACGAGACCGCGGAAGCGCCAGAGGAGCAACGCGATCGGACCTTGGGGCGACGTTCAGTCGGTCTGGCGTCATCCTGATTCAGTGCGAACTTGATTCGCGTCCTCAATGCAGGTCCGGTCGTCTTTCCCCAGGAGCCCACGAAGACTGCTCGCCGTCCAGCGCAGCACTGATAATGCTGAGGTCGCTGGTTCGATTCCAGCAGTCCGAAGTCAGCCCGTGGCAGCGGCCGATGCGCTGTCCCAGACGAAGGCCCCGGCTATGCAGTCACCGGTGGAGGGATCGGCTATGGCGTAGTTCTCGTTCGGCGAGCCGGCCACCGTGACGACATAGAGCAGGTCGCCGTGGTTCAGGCACGAAAGGCCCGGGTAGTTCGTCTTGAATCCGGACATCACTCCCACGACCGTGCGGGCGCCACTCGGGACGACGACCGGGATGACGGCGGTTTTCGTGCCCAACCAATCTCCGTAATAGGAGTAGGTTCCCAGAGCTCCCGCGGCGGGCGGAGGCGATGTCGTGGTGGTCGTGGTGGTCGTTGTCGTCGTCGCCTGCGTCGTCGTGGTGGCTGTCGTCGTGGTCACGCCTGCGTGCCGCCGGTGCGTCTTCGTCCCTGATCCGAGGGGATCCACCAGCGATCCGCCGGACGACGCTTTCGTGGGAGGTCCCGCCAACAAGTCCGGTTGAGCCGGCGCGTTCCCTGCGAGCGCGGAGATCATGGCGCTGTCGTTGCTGCCGTCCATCCCGAGCGCCCACGCGCCAACGCCGGCAACGCCCTGATTCCGCGCCATGTCGGAGATCAGGTAGAGCGAGTCCGGGTTCTGGAAGAAAGCCTCCTGCCACTGCTGGTCGACCTGGTACGAGGTCCACGCGGTGTCGGTCACGGAGTCCCAATAGACAGGATGGCCGGTCGCCGCCTCTTGGGCGTCCGTCATGACGGTGGGGCTCCCGACCGGGTGCGCGTCCAAGTTGCCGCTCGACGTGGGCCAGTCGTAGCCGAACAAGGGAAGGCTCAGGATCACCTTGCTGGCCGGCACGGTCAGGACGTAGTTGTTGAGGGTGGTCTGAATGGAGGCAGCGGCGCTCGTCATGGAAGACGACGCGCTGGGTGCCGAAGCCACGTTGAGTTGGTAGGCCATGACCATAAAGGCATCGACGAAAGGGCTCAGCCCGGCAAGGTCGTAGAAACCTGTCGAGTCGAGAGCCGACGACGAGTAGGTGTCCATGGTGATCTGGTAGCGAGCGTTGGCCGACCTGAGCGTCGTGGACACCGCCTTGACCAGGTTCGTGATGCCCGCCCGGTCACCCGCGCCCTGACCTTCGAAGTCGAGGTTGACGCCATCGAGGTCTCGAGCCTTCACGAGGAACAGGAGGCTCTGGGCCAGCGTCCCGGGAGCAGTCGCGCTCGTCGACAACTGGTCGAGCGACGACTGACTGAAGTCGCTGACCGAGAGCACGACCCGGTCCCCGGCCGCGTGCGCCCGGTTGATCAAGTCGAGAAAATTCTGGCTGAGATAGCCGCTCCATGCGTCGCCAGAGTTCTCGATCGACCCATCTGGGTTTATGTTCAGACTGAAGTAGTCGATCGTTGTGAGCCCGTCCAGATTGAGATTGCCGGCCCCGCTGAGGTCCCAGTAGGGGACGACGCCGAACACCTCGTCGGGCTTGAGGGGCGGAGCCGAGGTGAGCGCCGTCGGCGTGGGGTCCGCCGTCGCCCCCGCCGCCGAGGGGGTCAGCCCGGTCGCGGGCTGTTGGACATCGAATATCACCGAATGGTTCCCAGTGGTGCTGTCGACCGGCGTCTCGCCCGTCTCCGGCATCAGGGCGGGAAGCGCGACCTCTGTCGACAGGCTGGGCGCCGTCGACGCCGGCTCTTCGTTCCGTGCGGCCGTCCCCGGCGACCCGACGACGACCAACCCGACGGTGATGCAGACGAGCGCTCCGGCCACGAGCAGCATGGCGTTGCCCGGAAACTTTGTCGATCCCCGCCGCGAGGGCGGCCTGACATGCTTTCCGTGGGGGCGCGCGCGCTCCCGCTGTCCTTGCGAAGCTCTCCGACGCAGTGCAGTCAACCGCACAAAAAATGTCCCCTCACCTGGTGGGACAGTGACACGGAGCCAGACGCTACTCGCCCGGGAAAAGGCCTTCCAAGTCGCTCCGGGCCCGTCACATCCCGTTTACCTTGGCTTGGCCCGGGCGCCGAGCTCGCCCTCGGTCAGCGAGTCAGGATCACGACGCCGGCGTTGGCCCCCCGGCCCACTGTGTGCGACAACGCGACCCGGGCGCCCTCGACCTGGCGCGGGCCGCATTCCCTCCGCAGCTGCCGCACCAGCTCGACCACCTGCCCCAGGGCGGAGGCGCCGAGCGGCTCGCCCTTCGACAGCAATCCCCCACTGGGGTTGACGGGGAGCCGGCCGCCCAGGGTCGTGGCACCCGAATCGAGAAGCGCGGCGGACCCGCCGGGCTCGCACAGCCCGAGCTCTTCGCACGAGCCCAGCTCGCGGGCGGCGTCGGTGTCCTGGCATTCCACCACGTGCAGATCGGAGGGTCCGACACCCGCTTCTTCGTAGGCGTCGGTGGCGGCGAGCGTCGTCGGTGCCGGCACGTCGTCATCGGCCAGACCGGCCAGCGGGGTGGACTCGCTCAGGACAGAGCCGGGAATATGCGAGCGCAGCACAGCGGCGGCCAGCGACACGCCCGACGGCGCCAGATCGGCTCGGCGCAGCACCAGCGCGGCGGCCCCCTCGTTGGGCGAGCACAGCATGAAGAGGTGCAACGGCTCGCACACGACGCGTGAGCCCAGCACCGCCTCGACCGTCGTCTCCTTCTGGTACATGGCGTCGGGATTGGAGGCGCCGTGACGGCGGTTCTTCACCACGACCCGGGCCAGGTGGTCCTTGGTCACCCCCGAGGTGATGCAGAGACGCTGCGCCCGCAGGCCGAAGAAGGCGGGGGTGGCCGCCAGGCCCGCTTCCTCCTGCCACGGCTCGAAGAAGGAGGAACGGATGATGCCCCGGGGCATCTTCTCGGTGCCGAACACGAGGACGGTTTCGTACTGCCCGGCCCGGATGGCCGCCCTCGCCAGCATGAGCGCGGCGCCTCCGCTGGCACAGCCGGCCTCCACGTCGACGATGGGCATACCCGTCATGCCCAGCCGGCTCAACACCTTGTGGCCCGTGGCGACGCCGCCGTAGGCGGTGCCGCAGAAGGCCGCCTGGAAGCCGCCCTTGCCGATGCCCGCTTCGCGCAGTGCGGCGCGCACTGCGACCACGCCCATGTCGGTGGTCGAGACGCCGTCAAAGCGGCCGAAGGGATGCAGGCCGACCCCGGCCACGGTGACGCCCGTCATGCCGGGGCGAAGGCGTAGGTCAGCACGTCGTTCCCGTTGTCGTCCTGATGCAGCGGCACGATGCGCAGCTCCATCGGTTGGCCCTCGGTCAACGTCGCCGGGTCGCTCTCGGTCAGCCGGGTGATGATGCGCACGCCCTCGGGCAACTCGACCACACCGACGCCGAAAGGCACCTCACCCTGGTAACCCGGCGGGGGCGCCGTCACCGCGGTCCAGGCCCACAACGTGCCCTGTCTCGACAGCTCCACCGGCTCGGGATCCTCGTTGGCGCAGTAGGTGCAGGCGTCGGCGCGGGGGAAGTGAACCGACCCGCAGGCGCCACAGTGCGTGCCGAGCAGGGCCGGCGGGTCTCCGTCGGAGAACAGGCCGTCGCGGACGAGGACGCGCACGGTGTCGATCAACTCCCGACTTCGACCAGCTCCAGGCCGTCGAACTCCCAGTAGGCACGCAAGGAGGCGATCTTGCCGGTGCCATTGCTGCGGTAGACGTAGACGCCGTGGACAACCGCCTGGTGCTCTCCGCCGGCGAGTGTCGTCCGGATGATGCCTACGTCCGCCACCTCGTCGCCGCACAGGTAGGACTCGAAGACCTCGAACTCGATCGCCTCGGTCGGGGCGATGACGGTGTCGTAGAACGCCTCGATGGCCTTCCTCCCGTGGTGGCCCTTGCCCTCGGGGTCGAAAGGCGACGGCCCCACAGGATCCTGCACGACGGCGTCGTGCGCAAAGAGGTCAAGCCACGCATTTCGGTCACGGGCATGCACGGCGGCCCGGGACCGGAGGCCGAGCTCGCGGGCGGTCAAATGTTCATGGGCCATGTTCGGATCCCTCCCTCTCAGCGGACTTTGACGATGACGTCATCGGCGAAGCGCTTCAGGTTGTCCACCTTCGTCGCCAGCGTCTCGCTGTCCTGCTCGACCCCGTAGGGCCAGCGGAAGCCGACGATCACGTCGGTGACCCCGAGCTCCTCCAGCCGGCGCACCCCGTCGATCGTGTACGCATCGAGCGAGATGACGTGGATCTCGAACGGCTTGTTCTCGGTCCCGTGCTCTTTGCGCAGCTCGGCCAACCGGGCCAGCAGCCCGGGGAGGTCTGCCGGGTCTCCACCACCGTGCAGCCAGCCGTCCCCAGCGGTGGCGGCCCGCTTCAGGGCGGCCTCGTGGTGACCCCCGATCAAAATCGGGACAGGCCGGCTGGGCGTCGGGCACATTTTGATGGAGGGCACGTCGAAGACCTCGCCGTGGAACTCGAAGTAGCCGCCGGCCATGAGCCCGCGCATGATGGCGATCTCCTCGTCCATCCGCTTGCCCCGGCGCTCCCAGGGCACGCCGCAGATCTCGTAGTCCTCGGGCCACGGGCTGGTGCCGACGCCGAGCAGCAGCCGGTTGTCGGTGAGCACCGCGGTCGAGCTCACCTGCTTGGTGATGAGTACAGGCTGGCGAATCGGCAGCTTGATGACGAAGGTCACGAAGCGGAGCTGCTCGGTCAGCGCCCCCATGGCGGGAATGAGCGAGAACGGCTCCAAGAAGGGCTTGTCCTCCAGGAACTCCCGTGTCCCGTCAGGGTTGAAGGGGTAGGTGGTGTCGGATACCTCGGGGTAGCAGATGCTGTCGGGCACGACCATGGAGTCGTAGCCGGCCGCCTCAGCCGCCTGGGCCAGCGGGAGATAGAAGGACGGATCTGTCATCGACTCGGCATACGAGAAACGCACGGCACCTCCGGGTGTCCACAGCTCGGGCGCGCCTACCATGCGGCCCGTGCCTGCTCATCCTGCCAGGACAGATGCGTCCGAGCACAACCCCGTCCCACCGAGGGTGGTGCCACTCCTGGTCACCGACCTCTCCCTGGACGACCTCGAGCGCGAGGCCCGGCACGCCATCGGGGAGATGGCCTACGCCTACTACTCGGGGGGCGCCGACGACGAGCGCCTCCTGCAGGGCAACGTGGACGCCTGGAGCCACTGGCAGCTCCACCCCCACGTCCTGGCCGGGATCGCCGAGGTGTCCACAGCCACCACCCTTCTCGGCAGCGCCGTCAGCTCGCCGGTCGCCATCGCCCCGACGGCCATTCAGGGGCTGGCCCATGCCGACGGAGAAGTCGCCACTGCCCGGGGCGCCGCCGACGTGGGCGCACTGCTGATCCTGTCGTCGCTCGCCACCTGCTCGCTGGAGGATGTGGCCGCCGCCGCGCCCGACGCTCCCCGCTGGATGCAGATCTACATACTGCGGGAGCGGGCGCGGACCGAGGAGCTGGTGCGCCGCGCCGCCGCGCACGGCTACCGCGCCCTGGTCCTCACAGTCGACGCACCCGTCTCGGGACTCCGCCTGCGCGAGTGGCGCATCGGCGTGCACCTGCCCGACGACCTGGCTCTGCCCAACCTGGCCGGCGACAGCACCGACAGCGCGCGCGAAGGTGGGTTCATGGCGGTCGTCACGAAGGAGTTCGAGCCGGCGCTCACGCCCGACGACATCGGGTGGCTGGCCGGCCTGAGCCCGCTGCCCGTCGTGGTGAAGGGCGTGCAGCGGGCCGACGATGCCGTGCGCTGCGTGGACGCCGGGGCGTCGGCCGTCGTGGTATCCAATCATGGTGCCCGCCAGCTCGCCGACGCGCCGGCCACCGCCGACATCCTGGCTGAAGTCGTCGACGCAGTGGCCGGGCGGGCCGAGGTCTACGTGGACGGCGGCGTGCGCCGCGCCCCCGACGTGGTGAAGGCGTTGGCGCTTGGTGCGCGGGCGACCCTGGTCGGGCGCCCGTCGCTGTGGGCCCTGGCCACCGGCGGGGCCGAGGGCGTGGCGGGAATGCTCCGCTGGTACGAATCCGAGCTCCGGCGCACCCTGGCCCTGTGCGGAGCCGCCACCATTGACGGCCTCGACCGCGACCTGGTGCGCCGAGCCCCGGGATGGGCGCTGCCGTGACGAGCGTCGCCACCCTGCTGGCCGCCCGCGCCGAGGACGATCGCATCGGCGTTCTGGACGGCGACGGCCGCTGGAGTTGGCGCCAGGCCGTCAACGAGGGCGCCACGCGGGGCGCTCTGGCCAAGTCCCTGTTCGGCAACGCCAAGCCGCACATAGGCGTGCTGCTGCCCAACGGCGCCGAGTACCTCTTCTGGCTGAACGCCGCTGCGCTGGCGGGTGCCGCCAAGGTCGGCATCAACCCGACACGGAGAGGCGAGGCGCTCGCCGCCGACGTGCGGGCCACCGACTGCGCCATGATCGTCACGGACGAGGAAGGCGCGTCCCTGCTGCAGGGGCTGGACCTCGGCGTGGACGACGACAAGATCCTCGTCGTCGGCAGCGAGCGCTACAACGCCCTCCTGACGCGGTTCGCCGACAGCGACGAGGCCTCGCACCTCATTGCGCACGTCGCCGAGGTCGACGAGGGTGCGCTCTTCCTCCTCATCTTCACCTCCGGCACGACCGGCGTGCCCAAGGCCGTCCGGTGCACCCAGGGCCGGCTGGCCGGCATCGCCGAGGTGGCCGCGCCCGGCTACGGCTACACGTCCGAGGATGTCTGCTACTGCCCCATGCCGCTTTTCCACGGCAACGCGCTGATGGCGCTGTGGGGACCCTCGGTCATGGTGGGCGCGGCCATCGCCACCCGGCCGCGGTTCAGCGCGTCGGCCTTCATCGACGACGTACGGTCCTTCGGCGCCACCAAGTTCAGTTACGTGGGCAAGGCCATCGCCTACATCCTGGCCACACCCGAGCGGCCCGACGACGCCGAGAACACGCTCAAGAGCGCCTTCGGGACCGAGGCCTCGGTACGCGACCGCGAGCGCTTCCGCGCCCGCTTCGGCTGCTTCCTCATTGAGGGGTACGGCCAGAGCGAGGGCGGTGCGGCCATCAACCCGGTGCTCGGGATGCCCACGGGCGCGCTGGGCAAGCCGGTCGGCGGCCTCGACCTCGCCGTCATGAGCCCCGCGACGGGCGAGGAATGCCCGCCGGCGGAGTTCGACGACGACGGGCGACTGCTCAACGCGGGCGCCGCCATCGGCGAGATCGTCAACCGCAGCGGGCGGGGCAGCTTCGAGGGCTACTACCAACGCGACGACGCCGAGCAGGAACGGCTGCGCCGGGGCTGGTATTGGACCGGTGACCTCGGGTACGTCGACGCCGACGGCTTCTTCTTCTTCGCCGGCCGGACCGGGGACTGGCTGCGCGTCGATTCGGAGAACTTCGCCGCGGGCCCGGTCGAGTCGATCATCTCGCGGCATCCCGAACTGGCGGTGGCCGCCGTCTATCCGGTGCCTGACACCGCATCGGGCGCCGGGGACCAGGTGATGGTGGCGATCGAGATGGTGCCCGGCAAGGAATTCGAGCCCGACGCCTTCGCCCGGTGGCTGCAGGAACAGCCCGATCTGGGGCCGAAGTGACTGCCCCGCTACGTCCGGATCTCGCCCTCGCTGCCCCAGACGGCCACGGGCAAAGTCACGAAGGTGGGCCTGCGGGCCGAGGCCTGGGCCTGCGACGACGCGGTGTGGTGGCGCCCACTCGGCAGTGCGGACATCCAGTTCACCCTGCTCACCGACGACGACCGAAAAACCCTTGCGACCGGCCTGGCCGAGAGCGGCCGCGCCCCTGTGGGCCAGGGCTTGTAACAGACTGTTACACTTGTTTCGTAAGGAAACGAACAAGGAGGTCCGGCATGGCTGCAGACAGGGTGACCCGCTTCGCCGCCGATCTCGTCGATGCCGCCGCGGTGGAAGGGGCACGCCACAGCCGCTCGACCAAGCAGCAGCTCGATCACTGGGCCCGGGTGGGGCGCTCGGTGTCGACCCACCACTCGACCGCCCGCCGCCGCGTCGAGGCGGCGCTGGAGGGGAGGCTGGCCCTGACCGACCTCACGGCAGAGGAGCGCCTCGTCGCCAATGCCGAAGCCGACGCGGCTCTCTCGGAGCGGCTCCGCACGGTGCGCTACGGCGACGTCCTGGCCGCCGAGGGCCTGGCGACCGTTGCCCTCGACGACGAAGGCCGGCTGATGCGCTACGACCCCGACGGCACGACCACTCCCCTGGACTGACTGCCGGGCCCGAGAACGACACGTGCGACTCGACCTCGTGGTCGGGCCCAACGGAGCCGGAAAGTCGACCTTCGTCCGTCTCACCCTGGCCCCTGTCTTCCCACGCGCCAGCTTCGTCAACGCCGATCTCATCGCCCAACAGCGGTGGCCTGACGACCCCGAGACCCATTCCTACGAGGCGGCGCGCATCGCAGCCGCGACACGGGAAGCGCTTCTTGCGCGCCGTGAGCCCTTCATCGCGGAGACGGTGTTCTCCCATCCCTCGAAACTGGACCTGCTGCGCGACGCCGGCGCAGCCGGGTATTACACGGCATTGCACGTTGTGATGGTGCCCGAAGCACTGGCTGTCGCCCGCGTCGCAGCCCGAGTCGCCGGCGGCGGGCACACCGTTCCCGAGGAGAAAATCCGCGGGCGCTTCCAGAGACTCTGGCCCCTGGTGGCCGAGGCGATCGTGCTGGCCGACACCACGACCGCGTACGACAACTCCCGGCGCAGAGGCCCGAGCGTCGTGGCCGAGTTCAGTCACGGCTTTGTCGTCGGGAACCCGCTATGGCCGGACTGGGCTCCCGAGGCGCTCACCCTCCGCTGGCCCCGCGACGGGTAAGGCAGCAACGACCTCGAGCACGCCGACCAGGTCACCGACGCGATGGTCGCCGGGCTGGAGCGCCGGCGGGTTCATCCCGAGACGCTCCCCTTCGCGCCAGACGTGCACGGCCGTCATGCCCATACGCCGCGGCCCCCGGACGTGGGGCTCCCAGGAGTCGCCGACGAAGACGACCTCTACCGGATCGACGTCCAGCGCCGTGACGGACGCCCCGTAGATGTCCGGGTGCGGCTTGCGCGCGCCGGCACGCGCCGACGTGACCCCGGCGTCGACGAGCCCCAGCAGTCCGACCTGGTCCAAGAAGGCATCGAGCTCCCAGCCCCAGTTCGAGCAGACGCCGATGGCCAGACCGGAAGCGCGAAGGGTTGCCAGCGTCCTCGCCGCTTCGGGATACGGCACCATGACGCCCTGGTCCGACGCCCGCAGGGCGCCTATGAGCTCCTCGGCGCGGGCATCCGGCACACCGCAGGCGCTGGTGAGGTCACGCAGGCGAAGCCGTGCCCAGGACTCGTAGGCCTCCTCGCTGACCGAGTGCGCGCCGTGCTCGACCCCGTCGTAGCGGGAGAAGTAGCTGTCCAAAATGGCCCGCTCCGGCGTGTAGCCGTGGGCGGCGAACACCGTCTCGTAATTGGAGAAACTCGTGTCGGCGAAATGGGCAAGGGTGCCGTAGAAATCGAAGATGACGGCGCTGACCACTGTTCCATAGTGCCCCGAGGTCGTGACAGGGGCGCCGGATGCGCCACCCCACCGGGGTGGCCAGGTCATACTTTCTCCGGTCATGGATGGCGACGAGCTTGCGGAAGGCGCCCCGGGCGAGGGCGAGGACCGGGATCAGGCGCCCAAAGACAGGCCGCCGTCCTCCCGCTGGTTCGTCGAGCTGGTCGGCGTCGTGGTCGCGGCGGTCCTCGTGGCCGTGCTGCTACGGACGTTCGTCGTGGCCACCTACTCCATCCCCTCGGGGTCCATGGAGCCGACCCTGCAGATCGGGGACCGGATTGTGGTGGACAAGTTGAGCTACCACCTCCACGGCGTCGACCGCGGCAACATCGTCGTGTTCTCCACCCCACCGAGTGAGGACTGCGCCGGCCCGCCCGTATCGGATCTCGTGAAACGTGTGATCGGCCTCCCGGGCGAGATCATCTCGTTGGAGGACGGGAAGGTCTCCATCAATGGGCGGCTCCTCCCCGAGCCGTTCCTCCCGCCGGACGTCCGGAACGACACCTACCCCGGACCGTCGACCGCTCCCTATGCGCTGCACCGCGCCTATCGCATTCCGCCCGGGGAGGTCTACGTCATGGGCGACAACCGGCCCGAGTCCTGCGACAGCCGCTATTGGGGACCAATCCGCGAGTCCACCATCGTCGGCAAGGTCGACATGCGGATCTGGCCGCTGTCGCGGATCGGTTTCTTCTAGCGTTCCGATCCGAAGGACGAGTTGCGAACGCAGTATCGGATTCGGAGGCCGACGCCGCACCCGAGCCGGCGGCGACGGCTTGGGTGGTCGTTCGCGCCGGACCGGCGTTTCACCTCTTCACAAATCGGCCATTGGTGGCCCGAGACGCCTCATTCTGCCTGCACAGAACTACCACCGATAGAAGCGGTGGCTGCCAGCACCCTCGCCCCGACCGATCGCGAATCCCACGACCCACAGAACGAGGAGAACCACCGCAGCGATCCACAACAGATGGACGGCGAACCCGGCACCGAAGAGAATCAGGACGAGCAGCAACGCCAGAACAAGCAGCATCAGAGAAAGCCTTTCAGATTGGTCCGTTCACCCTCGGGATCCGAGGGTGAGAGTCAGAAACTGAGAGTCAGGAACTAGTAGGTCGAATCGACGCGACGGACAACGTTGCCGCGGCCATCATCGACGACGGTTTGGCGGCGGCGGGTGTTTCCAGCCACCATCACGATGACCGACAAGACTGCGCCGATGGCGCCGACGAGCATCAATATCCAGCCAACTTTGTTGATGTTGAACCCGTGTTGGTAAGGCTCGGTGACGGCCCAGTCGAGTATGGCCCCCACTCCAAAAGCAATGACACTGACAACAAGTCCTCCAGCTCCGATCATTCGGACTCCTTTCAACTTGTCAACTTGCTGCCATTGAAATACCCGTGGTGAGAATGATCGAAACAACGCCTGTATCCATCCGGCATGCGTGCAGATGGACGTACTCGCGACTGGAGGGTCCTCCCCTGTCGTTGCCGACGCGATCAGGTTCGGCGTCGCGCGCAGATCACCGAGTCGAAGCCCGAGCCAGTATCGGCTCTCTGTCGCTCCTCGGCGACGAGTGTCTCCCAATGATGCGGGTCGAGGACCGCGACCGCCGCCTCGACCGTCACCTGCATCTGTCCGGCCGCGGGTGTCTCCGCTCCCGACGTAGGGTCGATCGGGAGGTGGCCGACCAGCACCAGCGTCCCGCCGGGCGCGATTCCGGACGCCAGTCGCGACACCATTTCCTCGACTGAACCCGCCACGTGGACATACAGACTGGTGACGAGGTCGTACACCCCGGCCTCCGGCGTCCACGTCGCCAAGTCCCCCTCGACCCAGTCGATGCGCTCGGCGATGTCTGGCCCGAGGGTCTCGGCAGTCGACCGGCCGTGGGCGACAGCCGTGGCAGAGAAGTCGACCGCGGTGACGTGCCATCCGCGCGCCGCCAGCCAGATGGCCTCTGCGCCGTGGCCACAGCCGGCGTCGAGGGCACGGCCTGCGACGAGCGTCCCGGCCGTTGCCGTCAGGTATGCGTTCGGGGGCCGCTGCGCGATTTGATCCGCGTGCTCGCGAAGTACCTCGGACCACCGCCCGTCCCAGAAGTCCCGATCGAAGGGATTCACCGGCTGCTGGAGGTCGGTCGGCTCGTTGTTCTGGTCCATGTTCATCGACCTCCACTCTCGCGCCGGCAGATGTCCGACGAGACACTCTCGAATGGGCGTTTTCGACGCGGAGCGGGCAGTATGCACGCCGTCACCTCAGACTGATCAAGGAGCGAGAGACACACATGCCAGCGCCGTATGGAGACAGTCCAGGTCGATGGCAGTTCCTCTCGTCCCAGGACGGGAGAGCAGAGATGTCCTGGGCACCGACGCCGGACATGGCGAACCCCTTCGGGAGCGTCCACGGCGGAATAGTCGCCACGGTCATCGACGAGGCCGCCGGAGCGGCCCTCATGCCCTTGATCGAGACCCCTTCCGCACCCACTGTCTCCCTGAACGTCGAGTATCTGCATCCAGTGCCGATCGGAGGGGACTACACAGTGGTCAGTGAGATCGTCCGAAAGGGTCGAGCGATTGCGATTGTCGACGCGCGCGTCCTGGACGGAGAGGGCAAGACACTCGTCCGAGGAACCTGCTTCTTTCAAATTCCTCGGCCGAAGTAGCGCCGCGGCGAAGTCAGCGCCGCTCGCGCCGCCACACCACGCGCAGGCCCGACCAGGTCTCGTCGATGGCGCACACCTTGTTGTCCACCAGCCCCAAAGGCAGCGCCACGCCGCGCACTGCGTTCTCGTCCATTGTGGTGACGAGACCCGAGGAGCGTTTGGGCCAGGCCACCCAGAGGCCGCCTGCCGGGAAGATCATGCGTCCCAACGCATCGATGCGGCGCTCGAGGTCACGCCTCTCGGTGAAGAAGGCCACCACCACGTCAGCCTTGCCGCGGGCCTGCCGCTTGACGGTCACCCCATCCGGAAGGCCGCCGATCACGCCGGCCGGCTCGCCCACCAGCGCCACCGTCGAACCCGAAACGATCCCGAGCTTCTTCGGCAGCGGCGTCCCGCTGTACCCCGCCATCAGCCGTTGACGGCCTCGTAGACCCGAAAGGCCAGGGGGTACTCGTACTCGCCCTCCCCCACGGCGAAGCGCTCGAGATGCCGGTCGATCGCCGCCCCCGCCTCCTCCATCCGCTCGGGCGCCACCCCCGTGAACCCGAACAACGAGCGATCGACGATGGCGCTGGCCGGCGCCCGCACCGTGATCTCGAGGGCAGTGTGCGCGACACCATTGAAGCCCGCCCCACCCAAAATGTCGCGCACGTACTCGTCGTCGCCGAGGCTGAACGGGCCCACCGGGCTCTTGCCCGGCGCCGGCAGGCGGGGCGGCGGGACGAAGGGGCGCAAAGCCGTGCCCGTGTGCCACGGGTTGTGCTCCACCTCCTGCCAACTGGCGAAGACGAGTCGTCCGCCCTCGCGAATGCCGCCACGGATGGCAACGAACGCAGCCAGTGGCTCGTCGAAGAACATCACCCCGAGCTGGCTGACGACCAGGTCGAAGGGCTCCGGGCCGAGACCTTCAGTCTGGACGTCCGTGACCACGAACTCCACATTCGCTGCACCGGCTCGACCGGCCCGCTCACGCGCCAGTTCCACGAGCGGTGCCGAGATATCCATCCCGACCACCCGCCCCGTTGGCCCAACCGCCTCCGCCACGGCGATGCTCTGAGCTCCCCCGCCACACCCGATATCGCAGACACGCTGACCGGAATGCGGAACGGCCACCGCCAGCAGATGCGGCGTGAGGGCCTCGGTGAGCCGCTCCCGCCTGGGCCACGCCGCGACCCACTGGTCGTCGTTCCACCGCTGCGATTCCTTCTCGTTGGACACAGCGACAACGTAATCGTCCCAAGTAGGTTGAGCCTTGTGCGTGTCGGCCTCGTCATCCTCCCGTCCGACCGCTGGTCCGAGGCCCGCCGGTACTGGGAGTGGGCGGACCGCTCGGGCTTCCACACTGCGTGGACCTACGACCACATCCGCTGGGGTGGCATGCCCGACGGACCCTGGCATGCTGCGGTGCCGGTACTCGCCGCCGCAGCCGCGGTCACCGAGCGCGTCCGGCTCGGCACCCTGGTCGCCACGCCGAACTTCCGCCATCCCGTCACGCTCGCCCGCGACGCCCTCGCGCTCGATGACCTGAGCAACGGCCGCCTCGACTTGGGCCTCGGGCCCGGGTCCGAGGGCCCCGACGCGACGGCGCTCGGGCAGGAGCCGTGGACGCGGGCCGAGCGTCTCACCCGCTTCGAGGAATTCCTGCAGGTGCTCCAGCCGATCGTGGACGGAGCGCCCACCGCCCGGACATCCCTCCACACGACGCACTACACCGCTCATGAGGCCCCGAGCACACCCGGAGCGATGCAACGACCGCTGCCCCTGACCGTCGCCGCGGGCGGCCCCAAGGGGCTCCGCCTCGCCGCCCTGTACGGGCACGACTGGGTCACCATCGGCCCCACCGGGCGCGAGCGCAGCACACCCGAGACGGTGTTCGAAGCGATCACGCGCCAGCTCCCCCTCCTCGACGAGGCCTGCCGCTCCGTCGGGCGGGAGCCGTCGAGCATGGGCAAGGTCCTCTTGTGGACGCCGACCGAACCCGTCATCACGTCGCTCGACCAGTTCGATGAGCTCGTCGGCCCTTGCGCCGAGCTCGGCTTCGACCAGTTCGTTCTCCACCACCCCGACCAGACAGGGCCCTACGGCGGCGACCTCAAAACGTTCGAAAAGATCGCCGAATGGGCCGCCACCTGAGCGACTCAGTCGGCCAACGCCGCGGCCACCTCCGCTCGAACGGCAGCCCAGGCCGACGCCGGCTCCACGCGCTCGACCTCGCATGCGGTACAGCCGACCCACGATGCCGCCTCCACCACTGCGCGCGCCACCGGCGCCGCCGCGTCGGGATGCAAGAGCGTCACCTGCTTGGCCACCAGCACCTCGCCCCGCCGGCCCGGGTCGACCAGGCCCACAACGCGAGTCCCGTCGAGCACGGGCATGGCGAAGTAGCCGTAGACGCGCTTCTCCTTGGGCGTGTACGCCTCCAGCCGGTGCCGCAGCTCGAACAGTCGCTCGAGGCGCTCCCGATACCAGATGAGCGAATCGAATGGGGACAGCATCACTGTCCGGCCCCGCATGCGGGTGGCCACCGCGCCAAGTGCGCCGGGATCGGCATAGGCGGCCTGCTTCCAGCCTGCGACCGACACCTCCGTCAGCCCGGACGAGTCCAGCACCCTGCGCACCAGCGTGCGCGGCACGCCGTGATACACGGCCAGGTCGGCCTCCGTCGCCACCCCCAACGACCGTCCCGCCGCCGCCACCAACCGCAGTGCGCACTCCTCGTCGCTGAAATCCTGGGACAACAGCTCGGCGGGAATGGCGCGCTCGGCCAAGTCGTACACGCGTGCGAAGCCGCGCCGTTCGCGGCAGACGAGCTCGCCGATATCGAGCAGCCACTCGGCGGCGATCTTGACCTCGGACCAGTCCCACCACGGACCGCCCTTCTTGGCGCCTCCGAGCTCGTTGGCTGTGAGTGGGCCCTCCCCGCGCAGACGGGCCAACACCTCATTGCAGGTCTTGTCCCGCTCCTCCAGCACGTGCCAGCGCTTCCCCTTCTCGCGTCGCTGCCGGCGCTTGAACGCGTAGGCCGGCCAGTCCTCGAGCGGGAGCACGCAGGCGGCGTGGGACCAGTACTCGAACGTCTCGCTCTTCGGGCCCCAGTAGGCCTGCTCCACCCGTTTGCGCCCGATCGCACCCGATCGCGCGTAGGCCACCAGCTCGTGCGAGCGCGCCA
>Ga0182024_10005887_pt1 | contig 27199 bp, 22 predicted proteins | sample P32metaG_FD_120480 | JGI IMG/M metagenome (GOLD analysis project Ga0182024, IMG submission 120480) | Permafrost microbial communities from Stordalen Mire, Sweden - P3-2 metaG (Illumina Assembly) | ecosystem: Environmental > Terrestrial > Soil > Wetlands > Permafrost | place: Sweden: Stordalen...
CCACCACCCCGGCCACGTCGGCGCCCACAGGCGGCACGGGGACTGGCCCGACGACGACTGTCCCACTTAACAACAGGACCATCGTTGACGAAAACCACGTCCTCGCTACCGCGCTCGGTGAGGCCATCGCCGGCCTGGGGAAGTTGAACGCCGACGGCGCCGCGCCCAGCGGCATCAGGGTCATCGCGCCGTCGAACCCGAAGCATGCGGTGAAGTTGAACCCCAATCCCCCGCTCCTCTCGAACGCATTCCTTCGGGCCCTCCTGGGTCTCGCGATCGGTGTCCTGCTCGGCGTGGTCGCGACGTGGCTCCTCGACGCTTTCGACCGGCGACTTCGGACCTCGAAGCGAGCGGAGGAGGTCTTCGGCCTGCCGGTGATCGTCGAGATTCCCGCGACCGACGCGAAGTCGGTGTCGACGATACCGATCGTCGACGTGATCGTGGATCCGTATTCACCGGCCTCCGAGGCGTATCGCCGGCTCCACGTCGCGATCCTCACGGCGCCACCGGTCACTTGGGTCAAGAGGGGGTACGGCTACCAGGAGGACCTTCTCGAACTGACGCCGCTCCGGCCACCCCAGGAAATCCTTATCGGAGCTCCGGCCCGTGCTGCCACAGCCCAGGCACCGGGCCCGGGGCAAGTCCCGGACGATGCGGTGACGGGGCGCCTCCCCGTACCGGTCGGCTCGCGCAGTCTCAGAGCCCCGCACCGCTCCCGCTTCTCGATTCTGGTGACGGCGCCGACCGACGAGCCCACCCGTTCCCTCGTGGTGGTCAACCTCGCGGCGGTGTTCGCCGAGGCCGGAGACCGGGTGCTGGTGGCGACGACGGGCGGGATGCGCAGCGGCATTGTCGGCAACGGCATGCTGCCACCGACCGGAGATGGACCCTATTCCGAGTTGACGGCGTCGGAGATTGTGGCGAACGCACGACCTTCGCAGATCCCGGGCGTGTCGAGCCTCGCTCTCGGGCAGCTGTTCCCGAACCCAAGCAAGCTGGCACTCAACGCACCCGCCCTGGTCGAGGCTGCGCGTGACGTCGTTGACGTGATCCTGTGGGAGGCCCCGCTTCTCTCGACGCAGGACGGCACCGCGCTCCTGCCGGCGGCCGATCTGGTCGTCGTGATCGCTGAAGCGTGGCATACGACCGTCAGAAACGGGCTGCAGTCGCAGCGTCTCCTGGCGCAGCACCGGCCGCCCGTGCTCGGGCTCGTCATGACGAACATGCGAGCTGACCACCCCAGCCTCAGCGCGGCACCCTGACGCCGCCCTCCCTGCCTGGCCGGGAGGCACCCTTTGCCAGAAGAGTCAACTCGCGTCCTCAAGTCGGGAGGTCGTGCTCTCCGGTCGTCCTGCCGTAGCGCGGGTGCGGCCCCCAGCGGCCCAGCAGGCCGTCGATGAGACCGTGCATCGTCGCCTTGCGTTCCGCGTTTGTTGCGGCCAGCTGCAGGCGCCGCGCCGAATACACCACATGCCAGGCCTGCCAGCTCACTGGGCCATGGGCCCGGGCCAAGTGAAAGAAATTTCGCGCCACGTAGTACGCACGCCACGGTTCCTCCGCGTCGCCCGGACGATCCGCGGTCAAAGCTGCTTCGCGGCCTGCCGAAGTCTGAACCCGTGCCGCGGCGCGCGCCGACTCGGTGTCGAGGAGGACGTGCAGGCCCGATGCACGTAGGCGAAAGAAGAAGTCGAAGTCCTCGAAACCGAAGAACCATTCCGGTGCCGGCAACACGCCTCGCTCGACAACGGTTCGAGCAACGAGGGTCGCTCCCCATGCCGCCACGTCGACTGGCACGAAGGGCGGCCCACCCGGCTCGGGCACCACATTGATCGAATTCCCGCGACCGACGAAACGGCGCCCGTAGGCGACCACGGCGCCGACGTTGTCCGTCTCGCCACCGCAGTGGCGGAACAATCGCCCGAGAACGGCCGAGACCCGGCGAGTGGGCAGGTTGAACAGTCCGACATCGTCCTCACAGAGGTACGCCCACTCTGTCGTGCTGTCCTCGAAAGCGGCCTCCAGGCCGGCACGGAATCCGCCCGCAGGACCGAGGTTGGCCGGAAGGCGGATCGTGCGCACCGACGCCTCCAACTGAGCGTCATCCAGGCCGCCGTCTCCGTTGACCACCAGCACGACCCGGTCCGGCGGAAAGCCCTCCTTGTCCAGAAGTGCTCGAACGACGTCACCCGCCAGGCGCGGCCGCCGGTAGGTCAACACGACGGCCGTCACGGGCGGAGCGTGGGCCGAACCGGGACCGGGCTCGGCTGAACAGGGACCGGACCCGGGCACGGCGCGAACGTTACTTGCCGGCCTGCTTCCCCTCGGCACACGGTGCCGCGTCAGCTCGGGTCGCCCCAGCAGCTCGACGAAGAGGGACTGCCTGAATTCGACCTGAAGCCGGTGAAGCCGTCAATCCGATGCCGCGCGCGGGCCGAGCCCGAGGGCAGCGTAGATCTCTCGCGTCGCGCTCGAAGTGTTGAAGGTGTAGAAGTGCAGCCCCGGCACACCCGATGCCAAGAGCTGCGCACACAGCTCGGTCGCCAGCTCCACTCCCTCCTTGCGCACCGCGTCAGCGCCGCCGCGGTCGTCGGCGGCGCGTAGCCGGGATTCCATACCGGGCGGGGCGGCGGCGCCCATGGCGCCCAGACGCCCCATCGTCGAGATGGACGTGACGGGCAGGATCCCCGGCAGCACCGGCGTCTGTACCCCCCGCTCGCGGAGGTCGGCCACCAGACCCTCGTACTCCGAGGCCTCGAAGAAGAACTGCGTGATGGCGAAGTCCGCCAGTGCCACCTTGGCGGCCAGATAGTCGCGGTCCGACGCCAGGTCGGCGGACCGAGGATGGCCAGCGGGATGGGCGGCCACCCCGACGGAGAATCCGCCGATGGCGCGGGCCAGCTCCACGAGTTCGGCGGCGTAAGCCAGCTCGCCCGGCCCGGCCGCGGGGTCCTCCGGCTGGTCGCCGCCGAGCGCCATCAGATTCTCCACACCGGCCTTTCGCAGCGAGACCAGGATCTCGGCCAGTTCGAGGCGAGTGTGGGCCACGCAGATCAGATGCGCCATCGGATTCAGTGTGGTCGTATGCAGCATTCCGGAGACCAGGTCGAATGTACGCTGACGCGATTCTGCGCCGCCCCGGTAGGTGACCGAGACGAACGAGGGCTCCAGCGGCTGCAGCTCGACCAGGGTCCGCGAGAGCGTCGTCAACTCCTTGTCGTTCTTCGGAGGGAAGAATTCGAACGAGTAGGTGGAGCTCTGGGCGAGGAGCTCGGCGATGCGCGTCACGACGACGGCTCCCTCCGTTCGCCCGCCCCCTCCTCGAGCCGGCCGTAATCATCTTCGAGCCTGACGATGTCGTCCTCTCCGAAGTACGTGCCCTGCTGCACCTCTATGAACACGACGTCGACGCCCCCCTCGTTGGCGATGCGGTGAGCGCTCTCGGTCGGGATGTCAATCGACTCCCCGGCGCGAACCTCGGACACCACGTCGTCCAGCGTGACCGTGGCCGTGCCCGACACGATGAACCAGTGCTCGGCGCGCTTGGCATGGCGCTGGTAGCTGAGGCGCTTGCCCGGGCGCACCACGATGCGCTTCACCTTGTGGTCGAGCGCCTCATCATCGAGGACCGTGTAGTTGCCCCACGGCCGCTCCTCGTATTCCCGCTCAGCCATCCTCATGCCGTTCGTCTTCTGCATCTGCTTCTCTTGCATTGCTGTTCACCTCGCCCCGAGCTCCGCCGCCCTCACCGCGTTGCGCAACAGCATGGCACGGGTCATGGGCCCGACCCCACCGAGGCGGGGCGTGATCCAGCCGGCCACGTCCGCCACGTCCGGGCGGGCGTCGGGAATCAGCTTCTTCCCTTCGAACGTCGTACCCGCCGACACCACGGCTGCGCCGGGCTTCACCATGTCAGGCGTGAGAAAATGGGGCTGGCCCGCCGCCGCGACGACGATGTCGGCCGTCCGGGTGATGGCGGCTCTCTCGCCAGGATCAACGCCGGTGTGCACAACGCTCACGGCGGCGTTCAAGCCGGCCTGCTTGAGCGTGAGTAGGTTGGCCAGCGGCCGGCCGATGGTCACGCCGCGGCCAATGATCGCGACATGGCGCCCCTCCACCGGGACATCGTAGGCGTGCAGCAGCTCCACGATGCCGGCGGGCGTGCAGGGCAACGGCCCCGGGGTGCCGAGCACGAGACGACCGAGGTTCACGGGGTGCAGCCCGTCGACGTCCTTGTCGGGGTTCACGGCCAAGAGCGCACGCTCCTCATTGAGGCCGGCCGGCAGCGGCAGCTGTACCAGGAAGGCGCTGACCTTCGGGTCGGCGTTCAAGCGGGCGATGGCCTCCAGCACATCTTGCTGGGTGGCGGTCGCAGGGAGATGCTCGCCAACCGAGTGGATGCCCAGCGTCGCGCAATCCTGGTGCTTGAGCGCGACGTAGCGCTCGCTCGGACCGTCTTCGCCTACGAGGATGGTGCCCAGGCCCACGGGCACGCCCTCGGCGGCCAACGTGGCGACGCGGTCGGCTACCTCTGCGCGGATGCGAGCCGCCACCACCTCGCCATCGAGCAAGATCGCCGTCATCGTCCGTACCTCAATCGGTGCGCCTCCATCAGTGCTTGAAGTGGCGCTCGCCGGTCATGACCATCGCGACACCCGCCAGGTCCGCCGCCGCGACCACCTCGGCATCCTTCACCGAGCCGCCCGGTTGCACAACCGCGGTGACACCGGCGTCGGCCAGGACAAGGAGCCCATCGGGAAAGGGAAAGAAGGCGTCGCTAGCGGCCGCCCCACCCTTGGCCCGGTCCTCCGCCTTCTGTACAGCGATCTCCGCCGCGACAACGCGTGACTGCTGCCCCGCGCCGACCCCGACCGCCTGACCGCCGTTCACGATCGCGATTGCGTTGGAGGTCGTGCGGCCGCACACCCGCCAGGCCAGCGCCAGGTCCCGCCATTCCTCGTCGGTGGGTTGGCGCGCGGTCGCAACTCCCCATTCGCTGCGGGGCGACACGAAGTGGTCGGCGTCCTGCACCAGCACGCTGGACCCGAGGCTGCGCAGCTGCCGGACTGCCTGCTCAGGGGCCGGCCCGGAAAGCAGCCGGGTCGCCTTGCGCCGTGCCGTCAGGCGCTCGAGCGCCTCGAGCGCGAATGACGACGCGATCACGACGTCGGCCTGCGGCCCGGCGGCGACCACTTCAGCCACCTCGGCGGTGACGGTCCCGCCGATGGCCACCACACCACCGAAGGCGCTGAGCGGGTCACACTCGAGGGCACGCCTGTACGCCGTGACGAGGTCGCCCGCAACGGCGGCGCCGCAGGGATTGGCGTGCTTGATGATGGCGACCGCCACCTGCCCCTCTCCGGCGTCCCTCGCCAGCTCGTGCACGAGGCGCCACGCTGCGTCTCCGTCGAAGATGTTGAGGTAGGAGAGCGCGCTGCCTCCGTGCTGAACCACGTCGTCCCACCAGCTTGCTGCGCCCAGCATGCGGTAGCGCGCCCCCTGTTGGTGCGGGTTCTCGCCGTAGCGGAGCACCTCGGCTCGCTCGAGTGAGAGATGCAGGGTCAGAGGCAGGACGGGAGCGAGCTTCGCCTCGGCGCGGTCGGCGTCGGTGGCGCCGTCGAGCTCATCGACGGGCCCGGGCCCACCGGCATCGAGCCAGGCAACGATCGCGGCGTCGTAGGCGGCGGTGTGCGCGAAGGCGGCGCGGGCAAGCCGGCGCCGGGTGGCGGCCGAGAGAGCACCGGACCGATGCAACTCCTCCAGGACGACGGGGTAGTCCTCCGGCGAGGTGAGCACGCCCACGTGCTCGTGGTTCTTGGCGGCCGCCCGCAGCATGGTCGGCCCTCCGACGTCGATGAGCTCCACCGACGGGTCGGAGGCGAACGGGTACAGGTTGACCACCACGAGATCGATGGGCTCAATGCTGTTCGCCTCCAGGTCGGCGAGATGCTGTGCCTTGGAACGGTCGGCGAGGATGCCGCCATGGATGGCGGGATGGAGGGTCTTGACCCGGCCGCCCAGCATCTCGGGCGACCCCGTGACGTCAGCAACCTCGCCGTGCACGATGCCTGCCTCAGCCAGCTTCACCGCCGTGTTGCCGCTGGCGACGAGCTCCCAGCCCAAATCGGACAGACCCCGAGCCAAGGGGATGAGCCCCTCCTTGTCGTACACCGACAACAGAGCCCTCATGTGATCATGCTTTCTGTCCACAACTTTCTGGATTGACGCTTTCGGGGACGATCGCACGACCCGCCTCGAGCTCTTCGAGCGCCCGCTCGACGACGACGGGGTAGAGAACTCGCTCGACCTGCTTGATCCGCTCGTGCAGGACCGCCTCGGTGTCATCGGGGAGAACGGGCACGGTCTCCTGGGCCAGGATCGGGCCGGCGTCCATCTCGCACGTGGCGACATGGACCGTACAGCCCGTCTCGGATACCCCCGCGGCCAGGGCGTCCCGCACGCCGTGCCAGCCCGGGAAGGCTGGGAGCAGCGAGGGGTGGGTGTTCAGGATCCGATCCGGGAAGGCTCGGTGCACGGCGTCCGTCATCACGGTTCCGAATCCCGCCATCGCCACCAGGTCAACCTGATGGGCCACCAGGGTCGAGGCCACGGAAGCGGTAAACCCCTCCCGGTCGAAATCCGCTCCGAACCCGCCGTAGAGCGCCCGGTCGACAAGCTCGACGGCGACGCCGCGTTCGACGGCAAGCCCCAGGGCAGCGCACGGACGATCCGCCACGACCACCGAGACCGGCAGTTTCGCCTCCACCATCGATCGCAGCAACGTCCCAGAACCAGAGACAAGGACCCCGAGGCGCACCGACACAATCTAGTTCGTCTCGGATCAGGTGATGCCAGGCCGGGAGCCCTCTGGCACCTGCTCAGGTGGCCTGACCGCTCCGCCATCGCCGGACTCGGGCGCACCCGCGCTGGGGGAACACCTCCCGCCGCGGGTGCGCGAGAGCGGCGTTGGCCACGTCGATCCGTCTGTCCACCGCATCAAGCCTTGAGAAAGATCGGCCGACCGTCCTCCCGGAGGTCGCCGTGTCTATTCGGAAGGGACCGGTGTGGACTCGACACGGCTCCTGGCCGCGCTGAAGATCAGGCGAACAACTGCCCCGATGACGACGAGGTCAAGCAGCATCTGAGCCGAGACGATCAGACGGGCCGTATCCGTCCGGGGCGTGATATCGCCGAAGCCCACCGTCGAGAAGACGGAGATGGTGAAGTAGAGCGCTCGTGTCTGGTCAAGGGATTGGGTGAACGCACCTGTGTTGCGCGACAGCGCCAGATAGACGCCAGAGAACAGCACGAGGAAGAGCGCGACGGTGATGCCAAGCGCCTCGATTGCGCGCAGCTCGGGAAGCTCGGCCCTCGAGATACGACGGATCTGCCAAATAAAGACAGAGGCAATGAGTGCGATATCCGCCGCAAGCCGAACTACCGCGCGCAGCTCGGACTCCCTGTCGATCGGAAGCACGTAATAGGCGCCGAAGATGCCCACCCAAGAGATGACGACGGTGGCGACGCAGCGCGCCAGAGCCCGGCGCCGCTGGCCAGGGTCGAGGTCGGCAAGCCGAACCGGTGCAGTCGCGGCGTCGGGCCTGCCGCGTCGGAGGGCTCGTTTCGAACTCGGTGCGCCGGCCGACCCCTCTGACGGCATGCGACAAACGGTAGCGATCCTGGAGCGGGAGGTGGGGTATCCGCGACCCGTCCGTGCCGGAGGGCGCACCCGTCGGACCAACAGTGTCCATCCGTCGTCACTGGACACGAGGGGCAGGAATGACAAGGCTGCGGTTCTCCGGACTGAAGCGATCCGCCGTACGTTGGGCTCTCGACCCCAGTCCGCTGCGCACCGCGAGCATGAACGGCATCAGGCGCTGGGAGCTGGGCAGCTATGAGTTCCGCGTCGGCCTGGGCGCCGTGGACCGACCTCACTACGCCTACGCGGTCTGGCACGCGGCGCGCCTCGCCCAACGCCTCGGCCTGCCCAGGATCAGCATCATTGAGTTCGGCGTCGCCGGAGGGAACGGGCTGTTGAGCCTGGAGCAGCACGCGGCTGCGTCGAGTGGTGCGTCCGGCGTTGCGATCGATGTGTACGGCTTCGACTCCGGGCAAGGACTCCCAGCACCTTTGGACTTCAGGGACCTCCCGTACCATTGGAAGCCGGGGTTCTTCGGCATGGACCAGGCCGAGCTCCGGGGACGCCTGGCGCCCATTGCCGGCCCGCATCCTCATCGAATCTCGCGTCGTCGACCCGGCTCACCCGCCCGACTGTCGCACAGGCCGCGGCCGGCGGATCCGGGATCTTCTCGCACCTTCTCCAGCGCGAGCAGCGAGTTGCCCCTCGCCGCCGGTTTGCCCCTTCTTGGCCCCTCCAATGGTTTGAAAAACCTGCTCAACCCTGACGTCGATGGTCGGCATCGCCGGGTCCGCACCAACCGCAAACGCGACCCAGCGTTCACACAGTTAACCCGGGTTTCACCTATCCTTGACAATTCCTATGGGATTAGTCAGGATTCCACCGTTCGCCCGCCAGGCGGTGGAGAACGGATTGCTGCCGGCGCGGACATCAACCAAAGACAGGAGCTGACTTACGATGCTGAGACTGTTGCGAGGCCGCCGCTCACGGCGGGTCGGCGTAGCACTTGCGGGGGCGTCGGTGATGGCGATCAGTTTCGCCAGTCCCGCCCTTGCCGCCCAGAACGTCAACAACGGGAACGCTGACAACGCGAACGCCCAGAATTACGTGGTCACCGAGGGTGGAGCTGCAGCCGCATACCCGTTGATGCTGGCCGAGGCGAACATCTTCAACCAGGCCCCAGGGTGTGACCTGTTGAGTCTCAGCGGCTCTGAGCAACCACTCGACTATGGGTGCCCCGGGCTCAACGGTGAGGTGGGACTCGCCCAGACACCTGCAACGACGACGTCGTTCTCGGGTGTGGCCATCACATCAGGCGCAAAGAAGCTCGTCGTCTCAGGTGCCGTCGGGAACACCAATCTCGGGTCTGGCGACCTGGTCACGGACAGCGCCGGCGTGATTCCGGTCGGCGACCCAATCAAGTCCTTCGGCGCCACCACCGGCAAAATCAAGCTGCAGTTCGCCGCGACGGGGAACGCGGCGTCGGACACCCTGACAGTGGACTACAGCCCGCAGCAGGGTCAGGGCGGCAACACAACGTGGGGCAACGAGAATCCGTTCAACGACTTCCTCCTGCAGGAGCCGTCGTACGGCGCGGGCAACGGCATCCAGGAGCTCGAGGGAACCGGCAATGCCAGCACTGTCGGCCACTCGAACAGCACTGATGACCCGACGGGGATCGGCCCCGTTCCGGTGGCTCCGCTCGACGCCGCCCGCTCGTCACGCGCGCCGAAGGTGACCTCCGGGGGTGATTTCCAGGGCCTCAACTTCGTCGCCTACGCCGAAGACGCCGTGAGCTACCTCTACTGGAATAAATACAACGGCGCCACGACCACCGCTTCGAAGTGCCTGACCGCCATCGGTGCCGCCAGCATCTCGACCTCTCTGTTGAAGACCATCTGGGGCGAGACGTACAACACGAGCGGAGTGCCGCAGGTGACCTGGTCGGACCTCGACCCGGGCAACGCCGCCTGCCCGGCCACACCGGTCTACGCCTACTGGGCGCCGAACAACACGGGCACCGAGTCAACGTGGGTGAGCACGACGGGAGCGAGCTTCCCCAGCTCCTCCTCGCACTGGCCGTCGAACCAGATCATCTTCGAAAACGAGACGGCATCGATCCTGAAGAACGCTGCCACGGTCCCGATCGGCGACGTGCTCTTCTTCTACTCGTACGGGAACTTCAATAAGAATTGCAGCCCGAACACCTCGGAGCTGTCGACCAGCACCACGTGCGCTGGGACGTCAACCAGCGCCACTGTGCCCAACTCTGTCCAACTGGGCACTGAGATCAACGGGATCACTCTCAACCAGGCGAGCATCAATAGTCAGCTGCCTGGTCTGGAAACGAGCGCATTCCCAGGTGACCGCCTCCTCTACAACGTCTATTCGGACGGCTCGAACCCGAACATTCCGGTGAGCACGCCGGCGACCCTGAACGTCCTCAGCGAAGACGGGTTCCTCTGCAAGCCGGCGACGACCACGGACGTCGACCCCAACACCGGATTGACCTACCGTGCGGAAATCGATACGGCGATCACCAGCGAGGGCTTCTTCCCGTTGCCGAACCTGCAGGTCGAAGACGGCCAGGGCGACACCCTGGGCGGCTACAACACGACGAAGTCCGGCATCCCGCACCCGGCGTGGAGCGACGGGCTGAGCGCCTCGAAGTACAACGCAGCGAACGAGACCGCTTCGCCGTGGAACTTCGCGGCCGCCAACGTCGACACTGACAACTCTTCAGTCAGTGGCACCTACAGCAACGTCGAGGACGGCAGTTCTACCCTCGGCAACCAGACGGCGAGCGCGACGGCGCCGGTTGGCTACTGCGTCACGGAATCGTCGGACGCCAGCGCCGGAGGTCAGTAACACTCGCAGTACCGAAACGGGACGACCGGTCATCCGGCCTGTAGGTGCTCACCGGCACCAGCAGGCCGGAGCCGGTCCTCCCCGAGATCGGGGACTGCAGCTCCGTGGGCTCAGTTCCGCTGAACCACACCCACCATCGTGCCGTCGGCACATGTGGTTCAGCCGAGCCCACGCACAATCTCGACGATCCTCTCGCCGCACTCGGTCGGGTTCTGCGCCACCTGTACCCCGGCGGCCGTGAGCGCCTCCATCTTGGCCTGCGCCGTGCCCTGAGATCCTGAGATGATGGCGCCGGCGTGGCCCATCTTGCGACCGGGAGGCGCGGTGACGCCAGCGACGTACGCGGCGACGGGCTTCGTCATGGACGATGCGATGAAGTCGGCGGCTCGCTCCTCCTCAGAGCCGCCGATCTCCCCGATCATCATGACGGCCCTGGTCTCGGGGTCGGCTTCGAAGGCAGCCAGGCAATCGATAAAATTGGTCCCCGGGACGGGGTCGCCCCCGATCCCGACGCAGGTTGTCTGGCCGATGCCCTGCTGCGACAGCTCGTGCAGCGCCTGGTAGGTCAGCGTCCCCGAACGGGAGACGATGCCCACGGGGCCGCCCGCCAACGCAATGTCGCCCGACGTGATGCCGATGTTGCACTTGCCGGGGCTGATGATGCCCGGGCAGTTCGGCCCGAGGAGGCGGGTTCCGGGGAACTCGTCGACGAGGCGGTTGTAGGCGACGGCCTCGTCCTGGGCCGGGATGCCCTCGGTGATGCAGACGATGAAGGAGATCCCGGCCTCGGCCGCCTCGATGATGGCGTCCGCCGCGGCCCGCGGCGGCACGGAGATGAAGGACGCGGTTGCGCCGGTCTCCTTCACCGCCTCGGCCACCGAAGCGAAGACCGGGATGCCCTCGATCTCTTCACCGCCCCGCTTGGGGTTGGTGCCGCCCACGACCTTGGTGCCGTAGGCCTTGTTGCGCAAGCCGTGATAGAGCCCTTGGCTCGTCGGGCTGATGCCCTGGATCACGACCTTGGTCGTCTCGTCGACGAAGATGCTCACGTTGGTTCCTGTTCTCTCTCGGGTCCGGGTTGCCTACGCCGAGGCCAGGCTGACGGCCCGGCGAGCGGCTTCGAGCATGGTGGGCTCGGCGATGAGCGTGTTCGACAGGTGGTCGGCCAGGAGCGCACGGCCTTCGACGGCGTTGGTGCCGTCCAAGCGCATGACGACCGGTGAGTTCAACTTCACCCGGCCCATGGCCTCAATGATGCCCTTCGCCACCTCGTCGACCCTGGTGATGCCACCGAAGATGTTGACGAAGATGGACCTCACCGCCGGGTCGGCGTTGATCACCTCGAGGGCGGCGGCCATCACATCGGCGTTGGCGCCACCACCGATGTCGAGGAAGTTGGCCGCGCTGCCGCCGGCCTGCGTCACCACGTCGAGCGTGCTCATGGCCAGGCCGGCGCCGTTGGCGATGATTCCCACGCTGCCCGAAAGGCCGATGTAGTTGAGACCCTTTTCCTTGGCCATCTTCTCGCGGGGGTCCATGTCGGAGTCGTCCTCGTACTCCTCCCACTCAGGGTGGCGGAAGGCGGCGTTCTCGTCGAGGGTCACCTTGGCATCGAGCGCGTGCACCTTGCCCTCCGGCGTGAGGATCAACGGGTTGATCTCGGCCAGGTCGCAGTCGCCCTCGACGTAGCAGTGATAGAGGCGGACGAGCAGCGTCGCCGCCTGCTCCCGCGCCTCAGGGTCGAGGTTGGCCCGGTCCACCCACTCGCGGGCTTGCGCCTCGGTGATACCAGTCACCGGGTCGATGTGGATCTTGGCGATGGCGTCGGGGTTGGTCTCCGCCACCTCCTCGATTTCGACCCCGCCCTCGGCGGACAGCATGCCGAGGTGCAGCTTGGCCGGGCGGTCGAGCGTGAAGCTGGCGTAGTACTCCTTGGCGATGTCCGACGCGTGCTCGACCCACAGCCGCTTGACGACGTGGCCCTTGATATCGAGCCCGAGGATGTTCCCGGCGTGTTGGCGGACCTCGTCGGCATCGGCCGCCAGCTTCACACCACCCGCCTTGCCGCGACCGCCGACCTTCACCTGCGCCTTGATCACAACCGGGTAGCCCGCGCTCTCCGCCTGTTCCACTGCCTGGTCAACGGTGTCGGCCACGCCGCCGGGCGAGACCGGGATGCCAAAACGGGCGAAATACTGCTTACCCTGGTACTCGTACAGGTCCACTTTGGGTGCTGTCTCCTTATCTCTCGCGCGCCGGCGCGTTGGTGGGGTGGGGAAGCGGGTGCTGCGGTAACGCCGGGTCAGGCCCCGAGCGCCTCCTCGCGCTGATCGAGCGCGCCTGAGAGCCACGACCCAATGGAGTCGAGCGGTGCGCCTGGTGTAAAGACATGGGCCACGCCTTGCTCCTGGAGGACCGGTATGTCCCCCTCGGGGATGATCCCGCCCACAATGACGAGTACGTCCCCCCGGCCGACGTCGGCCAGCAATTTGACGACCTTGGGCACCAGCGTGAGGTGGGCTCCGGAGAGCAGCGACAGCCCGACCGCGTCGGCATCCTCCTGCACGACGGCCTGGACCACCTGCTCAGGCGTCTGGTGCAGACCCGTGTAGACGACCTCGAACCCCGCGTCACGCAACGCCCGCGCGATCACCTTGGCCCCCCGGTCGTGCCCGTCGAGGCCCGGTTTGGCCACAACCACCCTGTAGGGACGCTTCATGCTCCGCCCAGGATACGGCCACCCTGGTACGGGCGCCAGATCGCAGAGTCCGCTTGGCGACAGCCTTCTCTCGGACGACCTCGGCGCTCTCCGGCCGCCTGGGAGCCGCTGAAGCCAGGCGATCGGCCTGAACTTCCAATGACCCGAAGACGACGGTCAAGCGATTCCAGATGTTCCCCGACGGTCCTGTGAGGGGCATCCGTTGGAAATTCGTCACAATCCAGATGGAGCCACCAGACGCGGTCGGCCCGGTGGAGGCTGACTCCCGAGCGACGACACCATGCCACCGGAAACCCAACTTGGGCTCCCGTCAATTGATATTGAGAACCGTGGACATCGAGAACCTCGGGTGCTCGGGGTCCCCGAGTAGGTCGAATTCACAAGATCGCGGCCACGTTCCCCGAGCCCGTGCTGGAGACCGCGGCCACATTACTCAGTACCTGTTGCGGAACATCTACTTCTTTCGTCAGGCTTCCATCACCGATTTGCCCTGATGAATCGCGCCCGCAAGCCCATAGGCGGCCCGCCGAGTCGAGGAGATATGTCGTAGCCCCACCTGATGCGACGGATTCCAACGTGACTCCGGCAGGTGGCACCAGAGTCTGCGGCGTGAGTACCGGCCCACCAACGGTCCCGTTGCAAAGCTGTCCGTCGCCGTTGGCTCCCCACTCCTTGACCGTTCCCGAGGTAAGTATGGCGATCGTCTGCCCGTTGCCACCTGCGCTGCCGCCCTGAGCAACTTGCGCCACCCCAGAGAGCACGTGGAACGGCGTCTCCGTGGTGACCGTGGTTCCGTCGCCGATCTGCCCATTATCATTGAGACCCCAGTCCCAGTAGGCCCCATTCGACATCAACGCGCCGGAGTCCTCGTAGGACGAAACGAGGGTCCGTATGGTCCCGCTCGGCAGCCCGGTCACTACTGTCGGAGTCGGGTCCACCGTCCCCTCGTTGCCTCCACATTGGTAGAGAACACCGCCGGCATCGTAGAGCGAGTGCCATCCTCCTCCCGTCGCCAGCGTCACATGGCTGAGCGGAAGCTCGACCGGCAGAAGCTGTTCGCCCGAGAGACAGAGCTCGTCGCCGTTGTTCGATCCCCACCCCCAGACATTGCCGCTCGTGTCGATCGCCATTGCAGTACCGAACGGATCCTGATTCGGGAGACTTGCTATGACCACTCCCTCGGGGAATTTGACGCGCGCTGGAGTCGTGAAATGGCTTCGTGTGTTTCCTCTGCCCAGAGCTCCGGTTCCACCGAATCCGAAAGCCCACACCTGGCCTGCTGAGTTCAGGACGTAGGTGGCTGCGTTGGACGTCGTCATCGCAACAATGGTGCCCGGGACTCCCGAGATCACCGTTGGTACAGGGACCGGCTTGTCGACTTGGCTGTCGTTGCCAAAGACGCCCCATGAGTACAGGGTCGGAGGCGCTTGCGCGCCGGCCGTTTGCGCACATAGCGCGAGAGCCGTTGACGCGACGGCGAGTATCGCCATTGTCTTGATCTTCACGCCATCACCCAACCTGCTGGCATTCGCCACAGGCCACCCTTCTGTCGCTGATCCCGCTCAGACCATAATTCGTTACTGGCCGTTTCCTCGAGGGAAAGGGCAGTCGTTGGTAAATACTGTGTGACGACGGAGTGACGGCATGTCGAACCCATAGGTTGTCGGCATCGTTTCGGGTGGCCATCGCCTCCCGACGAGGAAGACGCGCTCCACTCCCTGTGCGAAGGCGTTCTTGACGGTCGCCTCGACGACGTCTTCCTCCATCCAGGACTTTGCCACTGCAAAGAACCGGAAATCAGGCAACCGATCCGGGTTCGGCGGATTCATCTCCTGCCGGTCGGGCAGACTGCCCCGCTCAGCGGTGGCCGGCCGCTCCGCCGACGGACGCGCCCGTCGTGAGCGGAACGTCGATTTCCTGCTCATCGGCCGGCCAAGAACCGATGGAAGGCCCGCACCACCGCCCGATGGTGGCCGCAACCACCATCTGCGTCAACACCGATCACCTTCCTGTCACTCGGCCCTCTTGGCGCCTCGTCACCTTTGTGACTGGAAGTTCAAGCGCGGCGCAGCGGGGTCGCCGACAGCAGCAGGTTCTTCTTCCCCACCGAGTCGAAGCGCACGGTGGCCTGAGCCCGTGACCCCTCCCCCTTGGCGCTGATGACGAGCCCGCGGCCCCAGTGGTCGTGTACCACCTCGTCCCCGGCGACCAGCCCGAGGTCCTCGGCCCCCGTGCTCCCCCGGGACGCGGCCGCGCCCCCCTGCCCGGAACGGGCGGCACGGGAGGCGGTGGCCAGAGGGACCGCCGGAGAAAACGTCGCCCCTGCCAGGTGCTCCTCACCCGAGAGCGAGTCGTAGCCCGAGCCACGCCGGGGCGAACCCAGACCCACGTCGTCGACCAGGTGCGACGGCACCTCGGTGACGAAGCGGCTGGGCATGGCCGGCTGGGTACGGCCCCAGGTCGTGCGCGACCAGGCGTGCGAAATGGCGAGATGCTGGCGGGCCCGCGTGATGCCGACGTAGAAGAGACGGCGCTCCTCCTCCAGCTCGCTCGGCTCGGCCAGGGACCGGAAGTGAGGGAAGATCCCTTCCTCCAGCCCCACCACGAAGACCGCCGGGTATTCCAGGCCCTTGGCCGTGTGCAGCGTCATCAAGGAGACACGGGTGCCGTCGCTGTCGATCTCGTCGGAGTCGGCCACGAGCGCCACGGTCTCGAGGAAGCCCATGACGTCGTCGAAGTCGGACGCCTGGGTCGCCAGCTCGGCCAGATTCTCAATCCGTCCGTCCGCCTCGTGGGTGTGCTCGGCCACCAGCTCGGCCAGGTAGCCCGTGCGCTCGGCCACCAGTTGCACAAAGTCGGCCGGGTTGACCGTCTGCACCAGCGGGCGCAGCTCGGCCAGCGTCTTGGAGAGCTGCTCGGCTCCTTTGAGGGGCTTGCCCGAGAGCCCCGCCTCCTCGGCGCGGTCGATGGCCTCGCTGAACGGGACGTGCTCCACCTGGGCCCAGGCGGCCATGCGGGCCACCGAGGTGTCACCGATGCCGCGCTTGGGGACGTTCACGATCCGCCGGGCCGACACCTCGTCGTCGGGATTGGCCAGGACGCGGACGAAGGCAAGGATGTCCTTGATCTCCCGCCGGTCGTAGAACTTCGCTCCGCCCACCACCTTGTAGGGGATCCCGCTGAACTTCATGGACGTCTCGAGCGGCAGGCTCTGCGCATTGGTCCGGTAGAAGACGGCGAAGTCGCCCCAGGTGAGGCCCTCCGACGCGTGCATGCGCAGGATCTCGCTGGAGACCCATGCCGCCTCGTCGCGCTCGTCCTCGGCCCGGTAGCGCGTGACCGGCCCGCCCGTGTCGCCGACGGTGAAGAGCTCCTTGGGCTGCCGGCCGACGTTGTTGGCGATGACGGCGTTGGCCGCATCGAGGATCGTCTGGGTCGAGCGGAAGTTCTGCTCCAGCATGATGGTCGTCACGTTGGGGAAGGCGCGCTCGAACTCCAGGATGTTGCGGATGTCAGCGCCGCGCCAGCGGTACACGGACTGGTCCGAGTCCCCCACCACGCACACGTTGCCGTGCGCCTCGCCCAGCAGCTCGACGATCTCGTTCTGGGCGTGGTTCGTGTCCTGGAACTCGTCGACCAGGATGTGCCGGAAGCGCTCCTGGTAGTTGGCGCGCACGTCGTCGTAGGCCTGCAAGAGGTTGGCCGTCACCATGAGCAGGTCGTCGAAGTCGAGCGCGTTGGCCGCCAGCAGCCGCCCCTGGTACTGCGCGTACACGTCCGCAATGCGCTTGCGGAAGGGGTCCGGCCCGCTGCGCGCGTCCTCGCGAAACGTCTCGAAGTCCACCAGCTCGGACTTGGCCTGGCTGATGACTCCCTGCACCGCCCGCGAGGGCAGCCGCTTCTGGTCGAAGCCGAGCTCCGCCGTGATCATCTCAATGAGGCGGCGCGAGTCGCTGTCGTCGTACACCGTGAAGGCCGACCGGTACCCGAGCCGGTCCGCGTTGGCACGCAGCATGCGCAGGCAGGCCGAGTGGAAGGTGGAGACCCACATCTTCTCAGCGGGCGGCCCGACCAGGTCGGCGACCCGCGTGCGCATCTCGCCGGCCGCCTTGTTGGTGAAGGTGATGGCGAGGATGCCCCACGGGGGTGCGTCACCCGTGGCGAGCAGGTGGGCGATACGGCGGGTCAACACCCGCGTCTTGCCCGAGCCGGCCCCGGCGATGATCAGGAGCGGGCCACCCCGGTGCTCCACCGCGGCGCGCTGCGGCAGGGTGAGGTCGTCGACCAACGCCGCCGGCCGGCCCGAGAAGGCCCCCGTCGAGGTGGCGCTACGCCGCCGCCGGCGCCGGCCATCGTCCGCACCCTCGGCCGTCTCCTCGAGTTGGCCGCTGTCGTCAGCGGCCGCGGCAGCCTCCGCGCCCACTTCCTCGTCAGTGATGTCGAACAGGCGTGCGTGCTCGCCGCTCCCCGGCGCCACGGTCACTCCCACTCAATGGTCCCGGGCGGCTTCGACGTCACGTCGAGTGCCACCCGGTTCACGCCGTCGACTTCGTTGATGATGCGGGAGGCGATCCGCTCGACCAGGTCGTACGGCAGGCGCGCCCAGTCCGCTGTCATGGCGTCGTCGCTGGTGACCGCCCGGATCACGACGGGATAGGCGTACGTACGCCCGTCGCCCATCACGCCGACCGTGCGCACGGCAGGCAGCACGGCGAAGCTCTGCCACAGCTCCCGGTAGAGGCCGGCTCGGCGGATCTCCTCGACGACCACAGCATCGGCGTTGCGCAGGATCTCGGCCCGCTCGGGTGTGACCTCACCGATGATGCGCACGCCCAGTCCCGGCCCGGGGAAGGGCTGGCGCCACACGATCTCGTGCGGCAGGCCGAGCTCCTCGCCGACGGCCCTCACCTCGTCCTTGAACAGCAGGCGGAGAGGCTCGACCAGATCGAAGGCGAGATCGTCCGGGAGGCCGCCGACATTGTGGTGCGACTTGATGTTGGCCGCGGTGTCGCTGCCCGACTCGATGACGTCGGGGTACAACGTGCCCTGCACCAAGAAACGCGGCCCCTCGCCGGTGCCGGTCGTGCTGGCCTCCCCCGGTGCGACAACGTCATCCGACCCGGCGCCGAGATCGCGGGCCACCTCCTCGAAAATGCGGATGAACAGCTCGCCGATGATCTTGCGCTTGCGCTCAGGGTCCGTCACCCCGGCCAGCGCGGCGAAGTAGCGGTCGGCCGCCTTCACGTGCACGAGGTCCATCTTGAACTGGCGTCGGAAGGTGTCCTCGACCTGATCGGCCTCGCCCGAGCGCATCAGCCCGGTGTCCACGAAGACGCAGGTGAGCTGGTCGCCCACCGCCTTGTGCACCAGCGCCGCCGCCACGGCCGAGTCCACGCCGCCGCTCAGCGCGCACAGCACGCGGTCCGTGCCCACTTGGGCCTGCACGGCGGCCACCTGCTGCTCGATGATGGAAACGTGCGTCCAGCCGGGCAGGCAGCCGCACACGTCGATGAGGAAGTGGTCGAAGACCTCGCTGCCGCGGTCAGTGTGCACCACCTCGGGGTGGAACTGCAGCCCGAAGAGCCGGCGCTCGGGATCGTGCATGGCCGCCACCGGCGCGCCGGCGCTGGTGGCGGTCGCGGCGAACCCGTCGGGCACGGCGGTGATGGCGTCGCCGTGGCTCATCCAGACGCTCGATGTCGCCGGCCAGTCCGTGCTGAGGGGCGAGGGGCCGGTCTGCGTCAGCTCCGTGCGCCCGTACTCGCCCTGGCCGGTCCGCGTGACGGTGCCGCCGAGCTGCTGCGCCATGAGCTGCGCGCCGTAACAGAGCCCGAGGATCGGGATCCCGAGCTCGTACACGCGGGCGTCGATGGACGGCGCGGGTGACACGTAGACCGACTTGGGCCCGCCGCTGAAGATGATGCCTTTGGGGGCGCGGGCCTTGATCTCCGCCACCGAGATCGTCGGCGCGACGATCTCCGAATAGACGTGGGCCTCGCGGACCCGGCGGGCGATGAGGCGGGCGTACTGCGCGCCGAAGTCGACGACGAGGATGGTGTCGGTTGTCACCGACTCGTGCTCATCGGCCTCAGTGACCCATCCCCACGCCCTGGGACCGCTGGAAGAACTTCCCCTCGGTCTGCAGCGACGGGGCGACCATGACCTCGGCCTTCTGGAACTCCTTGACCGTCTCGTAGCCGCAGGTGGCCATCGCCGTCTTCAGCGCGCCGAAGAGGTTCATGCGGCCGTCGTTCTCGTGGGCGGGACCGTAGAGGATCTCGCGCAGGCTGCCCCGCACCGAGGTGCGCACCCGGGCGCCGCGGGGCAGTGTCGGGTGGAAGGTGGCCATGCCCCAGTGGAAGCCGCGGGCCGGCGCCTCGACGGCGGAGGACAGCGGCGAGCCCAGCATGACGGCGTCGGCGCCGCAGGCGATGGCCTTGGCCACGTCTCCGCCCTTGGACATGCCGCCGTCGGCGATCACGTGCACGTAGACCCCGGTCTCGTCGAGGTGGCGCATGCGGGCCCCGGCCACATCCGCAATCGCCGTGGCCTGGGGGACGCCCAGCCCGAGGACGCCACGGGTGGTGCAGGCGTTGCCCGGCCCCACGCCGACGAGGACGCCGACGGCGCCGGTCCGCATGAGGTGGAGGCCGGCCTGGTAGGAGGCGCACCCGCCCACGATCACCGGGATGTCGAATTCGCGGATGAAGCGCTTGAGGTTGAGGGGCTCGGAGGTCTTCGACACGTGCTCGGCCGAGACCACCGTCCCCTGGATCACCAGCAGATCGAGCTCGGCGGCGAGGATGGCCTTGGCCAGGGACTCGGTGCGCTGGGGGGTCACCGAGGCCGCCGTCGTGATCCCGGCCTCCTTCATCTGCTTGATGCGGGCGGTCACCAGCTCGGGGATGATCGGCTCCTGGTACATCTGCTGCATGCGGGCCGTGGCCTTGTCGTCGTCGAGCTCGCGGATCTCGTCGAACAGCGGGGTCGGGTCCTCGTATCGGGTCCACAGCCCTTCGAGGTTCAGGACGCCCAGGCCACCCAGCTTGCCCAGCTCGATGGCGGTCGCGGGGCTGATGACCCCGTCCATGGCCGCGCCCAGCAGGGGCAGGTCGAAGCGGTAGGCGTCGATCTCCCACGAGATGTCGACGTCCTCGGGGTCCCTTGTCCGCCTGCTCGGGACAATGGCGATGTCGTCGAGCCCGTAGGCCTGACGCCCCGACTTGAAGATACCGATCTCGATCTCAGCCAATGTGCTCGCCCTCCGGCATTCGTGGGGCCGGTACGGCTCGTCCACCACACCGGCATGGTTGCGACTCTTGCGAACGCCGGGCCGACGCGCCGACGATTCTTCATCCTACTCCGTGGTCGCCTCACTCCCGGCTCGTCCGCGGCACGTTTCAAGCGGACAGGCCACCGCCCTGCCACCTACCAGGCCCGGCGCGGCGGCCGGACCTGATCGGCCGGAATGGCCCGCCTGACGGGGGAATCTCTACCCCTCGGGCCTAGCCTGCCGTGATGGAGATCCCGCACCTCCTGGCCGCCCATTCCACGGCGCCGCCCGAACTCTCGATCGTGCTGATCGCCGCTGCCCTGGTCATCGCCGTGCTCCGCTTCCGTTCGCGTCGAGGCGGTGGGCGCGGACCGTTCGGCGGAGGTGGCCCCTTCGGCGGGCGAGGTGGCTACGGCGGTGGGACGACCGGCCAGGGTGGGAGCGCCGGGGAATCCAACTCCCCGAGCGACCTGTAACGCACGAATACCGCAAGCGGATACGCCCCCTCAGGGCCAAGGGAGCGAACGGGCCCCGCGTGCACGCGCCTTGCCGGCGTGCCGGGCAACCATCCGCCGGCGCAGCGCACCGCCCCCGGACGAAGCCCAGACGCGGCGTATCCGCCTCCACACCGGGGTCCGGATATGCAGCGGATGGGCGACCATCTCTTCGACACGCAAGGTGTGCGCGCGCTCGTAGGACCGGGTGGCTGGCCCCAGCAGATTGGCGGTGAGGGGCGCCGCCGGTCCCTTGGTCCGGGTGGCGACGATCGCACCGAGCCGTTCGTAGAAGGCCGCACGCTCCGCCGGTGATCCGAGGGACTGCTTGCGCGCCACCATCATGGCGTCGCGCCAGTACAGACCCGGGATGACCCTGCGCCACGAGACCGGCCACTCACGGTAGCTCTCGAGCAGTTCGAGGCCCACATAGTCGCACATCGCGCTCCAGGAGTCCGGATAGAAGCGCCAGCAGTCGATCGGAAAGCGGTGTGGAAATCCCGCGGACGGTGAGACAACCAGTGCCAGGCCCCCGGGAACGAGCACACGGGCGATCTCGGCCGCCGTGATCCAGAAGTACGGGATGTGCTCGAACACCTGGTTCGAGACGACCACGTCGAAGCTCTCGTTGCCGAGTTCCTCCCAGGAATAGGGGTCGGCCGGCACGTAGTCGACGTTGTGACCCGGAGCGATGTCGAGTCCGACATAGTCGAACACAGGAGGGACGAAGAGATCGCGGCAGCTGATCGACCCCTCGGTGCATCCAGAGCCGACATCGAGCACACGGAACCGCTCGTCGCGACGCCCGTCGAAGTAGGCGTTCCGGAACGCTCTGACCTTTTCGAACGCAGACGCGTGCACAGCGGGGATGCTAAGGGACGAGCGGCACCGACTCCATTTGCGTCACTCGTAGGACACCCTTCTGTCGCGTTGGCGATTCGGAGGGCGGATCTGCGGACTAGGCCGACGGCGTAGGCCCGGTCAGGTATTGCGACAGGGAGATCATCTGGCTGAACGGTGGGGTGTCGACAGAGATCTGTTTCCCGTAGCGCGAGTACGCGACCACGATGTTCGCCTGCACGCCTTGCCCGTAGACGGCCACCGGGATGACGATCTGGTGGACGACCCCGTCGGCACCGACGTCGACCTCTTCGGACGTATTGGTACCGAAACCGGCGGCTGACGACGCTGTCGGGCTGGAGGAGAAGCTCACCTGGTACCTCTGCACTGACGTTCCACCGATGGTGGCGGTGCCGAGCGACGCGACCGAGAGGGACGGGCCCGTCAGCTGCTGGACCAGCATGCCCGGGTTCCCCATCTCCTCCATGAAGGAACTGAGGCTCGAGTCGGGCCCGAGGGCGGGCACATCATTGGTGCTCGCCACCACCCACGATTTCCCCGCCACCGGCGAGTTCGTGACGTTGATGTAGAGGGTGTGACCCTGGAAGTCGAATTTCTGACCTTGGGCCTTCGAACCTGACACCGTGACGCTGAGTGCACCGAGTCCTGAGGCGAGCGAGAACTCACCGCTGCCGGCGACGGCATACGTTGTCGACTGGGTCGAAGAAGCCGCCGGTGTGAGGGCGACTGACACCACGACTGAATTCTTATGGAGACTCTTGGTTGCGGCCGTCGTCATGATTTGGGCGGCGCTCGGACTGGCCGCCAACGCCACGGACCGAGTACCGCCGCTGTTCGCCGTGCCGCTCGCCGTGCCGCCGTTTGCCGAGCCGTTCGCAGTGCTGTTCGCCGTGCCGCTCCCCGGCTGTCCAGGATCGCCGGCGCCTCTGCTCGGGCTCCCGCCGGTGGCAAGGACCGACGCGACGACTACGAGGGCAACGAGGACGAGCCCTGCCGCGACGAATCCGATTCGGCGGTGTCTGGCGCGAGCGCGGACGGCGGCAGCTTCCTCTGCGGATGCACCCTCGGAATCCCATGGCACTGATTGGGGCGGCAAGGTCGCTGCCCCGTTTGAGAGAGCTTCACCAGGAGGGGCGACAGGATCATCGGCGGCGCGCGGCCGTTCGCTGTCGCTTCCGGAGAACTCCGGATGCAAGAGCGTGTCCGGCTCCCCCGAGTACGCCGGAACGGTCGCGGTGTCGTCGTTCCCCAGCACCGCCGGAACCCCCAGCACCGCCGGAACCGCCGGAACCACCAACGTGTCGTCGTCGTGGACGACGGAGGTCGGTTCCGTCGGAGGCTCTCCTCCCTCCGGGATTTCGGGGCCGGTGTCCGGAACGATCCGGATCGGGAGGACGGCGGTGTGCTGTTCCCCACCCGACGGTCGCGCCGCCGTCGCGGCCGGCACAGTGGCGGCCGCGGCACCGAGAGGCGCTCCCACGTTGCTCGCTGCGGCGTCTCGCGCCAGCGTCGGCCTCGCAGGTTGTCCACCGAGCGCCGCCTGCCCCACGTCGACGCGACGAATCTGGCCCGTCCACCCATTGTCCCAATAGCGCTCGTGCTTCAGGAAGTACGGGTCTTTGTACCATCCTGGTCCCGGGATCACAGTCTGCTCCTGCTACACATATCGTCTCACCAGCACCCGAGATGGTCCCACAGCGCGCTGGCCATTTCCCCCCGGGGTTACGGGAAAGCGACCAACAGGTGAACTGGCTGAACGGCGGTGCGGCATGTGCGTCTCCGCGCCCGGATCGTCTCGCCAGCGATCTCGAAGATCCTGAGGCAAGCTGGGCCATGGCCGATCGTGACCCTGCCTCCTCCGCCGCCTCCGTGACGCGCGGCATGCGCTCCCTACTAGCCCGCCGGGACGCCGCCCTGGCCGACGGCGCGGTAGCAGTTGGCTGGAAGATCGGTTTCAACACGCCCGCGATTCAGGAGCACTTCGGGCTGAGCGACGCCGTCGTGGGCTACCTCACCGACGCCGGGGTGTCACCCGATGGGGCGACGGTGTCGCTGGCCGGTTGGGGCGCGCCCGCCGTCGAAGTCGAGGTGGCCGTCCGCGTCGGACCCGACGGAGGGATCGCCGGGCTGGCGCCGGCCTTGGAACTGGTGGATCTCGCCATCTCGTTCGACGACATCGAGCCGGTCCTCGCCGGCAACATCTGTCACCGCGGCGTGATCTTCGGGGACGAGGTCCCCGGAGTCGACCCCTGGGCCATGTTGGCCGGGGTGACCAAGGCGGGCAGCCTTGTGGCCGAAGGGCGGCTGGTGGAGGATCCGGCTACCACGGTGTCGTTCGTGCGGTCGTACCTCGCCGCCCACGGCGCCGCGCTCCACGAGGGCGACAGAATCATCGCGGGGTCCGTGGTGGCACCGGTCGCCGTGGCCCCGGGCGACGACCTCAGCGTCTCGTTCGGGCCACTCGGCCAGTTGTCCGTCAGTTTCGAAAGCTGAACCCGCCACCAGTCCCACCCCCCGCTGAGCCAGTGAGGACGATGGTGACGCACTGGGGAAGCACGCGGCCCACCGGGCAATGGGTGCCGGTCAGGACTCGCTGACGCCGAGCAGCACCGTGCCGATCAACTCGTAGATCATGCGGGCGGTGGCGCCCCAGATCAGTTCACCCGAGACCTCGAAAAAACGCACGGCGAACGAGTTGTCGGGGCTCCCCGGGATGATGCGCCCGGGCACCTGCCAGCGCTCCTCGTGGAAGATGGCGGGGTCGGCCAGCTCGGTGAGCGCCACGTCGAAGACCCGCTCCACCTCGCTCGGGCTGGCCACCAGGTGTGGCCGCCCGGGAAGGACGGCGATGACCGGCATGATGAGCGCAGGCGAGGCCAGCGTCGTGACCGGGTGCAGCCAGCCCACCATCGTCACCAGGGCCGGATCGAGGTCGACCTCTTCGTGCGCCTCGCGCCGCGCCGCCGCCGCCGGTTCCTCCCCCGCGTCGAGCCGCCCGCCGGGGAAGCTGACCTGTCCCTTATGGGTGCGCAGGCCCGACGAGCGCCGAGTCAGGATCAGGCGGGCCTCGCCGTCCTCCTCGAAGAGCGCAGCCAGGACGCCGGCATTGACAGAACTGAGGGCGGGCAGTTCGGACTCGCTGACGATAGCGGCGCCGCCGAGCTCTGCGTCACCGCCGACGTCGTCGGGCACGGGACCGCGCTGGCCCACGGCGTCGAGGGCATGGAGCACCCGGTCGATGCCGATCCCCGTGCGTTGCTCCACCGCGAGGCCGGCCCACGGCGCCGGGGCGCCGGGCTGCCAGGTGGGCGGGCGCGGGATCACCTGCGGTGGCACCGGTCGGGACATGCCCCGCACGCTACCGGTGACCCGGTCGCCGTCGGTGTGGGGGACAGTCGCCCGACGGGCCCCCGTCGCCTCGCTACGCTCTCGCAGCGATGACGTCCCCGGGAGATCTGCAGGCACAGGCCGACGCGCTGCACTGGTATCACACCATCGACCTGGGCAACGGCGTGGTCACGAAGGGCGACAGCGCACAGGACGACGGGACCCGGATCCTCCCGGACGTCGCCGGCCGCAGCGTCCTCGACATCGGGGCCTGGGACGGGAAGTACTCGTTCCTGGCCGAGCAGGCGGGGGCGTCCCGCGTGGTCGCGCTCGACCACTATGCGTGGGGAGTGGACTTCGCGGCCCGCGGGGCCTACTGGGCCGAGTGCATCCATCGCGGCACGCTTCCCGACCAGTCCCGCGACGAGACGGACTTCTGGCGGCCCGACCTGCCCGGGCGGCGCGGCTTCGAGTTGGCCGCGGCCGCACTGGGGTCGAAGGTCGAGCCCCTGGTGGCCGACTTCCAGACCGTCGACCTCGACGAGGTCGGCCAATTCGATGTCGTGCTCTACCTCGGCGTCCTGTACCACATGAAGGAGCCGCTGACCTGCCTGGAGCGGCTGCGCCGCGTCACCAAGGAGATCGCCGTGATCGAGACGGAGGCGGTGCACCTCGAACGGCTCGACCACGAGGCGTTGCTGCAGTTCCACGCCGGCAGCACGCTGCGGACCGACTTCGGCAATTGGTACGTGCCCACCATTGAGGCGCTACACAACCTGTGTCGGGCTGCCGGCTTCTCGGAGGTGCGCACCATCATCGGGCCCCCGTCGGCCCCGCCACCGCCCGCCGCCTCACTGCAGGTCAAGCTCGGGCGTCGGATCGCCGGCGTCGTGCCGGCCTCCCCTTCGGCGCCGACCGCCAACTACCGCGCCGTCGTCCACGCCACCGCCTGACCGGGGCCGGATCGGCCCGGGTTCGCGTTGGATGTCGTCCGACTGGACGGAGCCGACGGCGGATCAGCCCGGACGGCTGGCGAGGCGGTCGCCCAGGTCGCGGATCTTGGTCCGGTCCGGCGCCGGCGCCAACTTCAGCTCGAAAGGGCAGAGCGTCAGCAGTGCCACGGTTTCAATATGTCCTGGGCGTACGAGGTCTTCGGTGCGCTCAGTTGCGGTGAGGACCGAGATCCCGACGACTTCGAGCAGTGCGCCGTCGCCGCGGCGGCGGTTCCCGTGGGACCGACGGCGGCGCAGGCCCCGGCGCTGAGCGCTCCGGCCAGCACGACACCGACGAGGATGCGTCGCCGACCCAGCCGCCACGTTACACACGGTCCCGTGACGCGCAGCGACCGGGCCCGAGGGCCCGGCCACTGCGTCCGACACGCTCACAACCGTACGCGCTGCGAGCTCGAAACACTGTCACCCCGCGCACAATTCGTCGGCGTCGGGAAGACCGGTCCAGCGGAACTACATCATCCCGCCCATGCCACCCATACCGCCCATACCGCCGCCCGCCATGGCGGCCGCCGCTGCAGCCGCGTCCACCTTCTCGGGCTTGTCGGCCACGAGGGCCTCGGTGGTGAGCAGCAGACCGGCGATGGAGGCCGCGTTCTGCAGAGCCGAGCGGGTGACCTTGGCCGGGTCGATGATGCCGGCCTTCACCAGGTCCTCCATCTCGCCGGTGGCTGCGTTGAGGCCGTGGTTGCCCTTGGCCGACTCGACCTGGTTCACCAGCACGGCGCCTTCGAGGCCGGCGTTGAAGGCGATCCACTTGAGCGGTGCCTCCAGCGACTGCGCCACAATGCGGGCACCGGTGGCCTCGTCACCCTCGAGGGTGTCGGCCAGGTCCAGGACCGACTTGCGGGCCCGGATGAGTGCCGTGCCACCGCCGGCCACGATGCCCTCCTCCACCGCAGCGCGGGTGGCGGACAGCGCGTCCTCAATGCGGTGCTTCTTCTCCTTGAGCTCCACCTCGGTGGCGGCCCCGACCTTGACGACGGCCACGCCGCCGGCCAGCTTGGCCAG
>Ga0182024_10005888_pt1 | contig 27197 bp, 27 predicted proteins | sample P32metaG_FD_120480 | JGI IMG/M metagenome (GOLD analysis project Ga0182024, IMG submission 120480) | Permafrost microbial communities from Stordalen Mire, Sweden - P3-2 metaG (Illumina Assembly) | ecosystem: Environmental > Terrestrial > Soil > Wetlands > Permafrost | place: Sweden: Stordalen...
AGCGGCCACGGTGGCTTCGCTGCGTGCCCTGTACGTCAGCGGCGGCAAGGTCTGGGACGGCTTCTGGTCCCAACCCCGCCGCGCCGCCGCGTGAAAGTCACCCAAGTAAAAGATTCACACCCCTCCAATTAGGCGGTCGGCGGCGAGCGGCGCGGCGTCAGCCCGCCGGTACGTCACCCGTCCCGCGGCGCCCTACCATTCGGCGACGCTACCCTACACCGGCGGGCTGACGCCGCGCCGCTCGCCGCCGTCCGTATCCTGCTCATTAGCATAGGTTGGATCGTATTCATCGCCGCCGCGCTCGCCTTGGCGACCCTGGGGGCTTTGATCGTCACGATCCTGGCGAGTGCCTGTCGCCGGTTCTAATCCCCGTCGCTTGCTGCTAGAATGCCCGGACGCCGACGTTTCCGGTCGGCCCCAACACGGCCCGGAAAGCGGGGGCGCGGCGTGTCCATCGACGTGGAAGGCTACAGCAAGGTCTACGGTACGATGGCGGCCGTCGCCGACGTGACCTTTTCCGTGGCGCCCGGCGAAGTGCTCGGCCTCGTCGGGCCGAACGGCGCCGGCAAGACCACCACCCTCCGCGCCCTGGCCGGCATCCTCCAGCCGACCAAGGGCCGGCTCATAATCGCCGGCTGCGACGTGGTCCGCGAACCCATCGCCGCCAAGGCCCGTCTCGCCTACGTCCCGGACGATCCCCACCTGTTCGACCGCCTCACCGTCTGGGAACACTTCCGCTTCACCGCCGCCGCCTACCGCCTGCGCGACTGGCAGCCCCTCGCCGACGCGCTCCTAACGCGCCTGGAGTTGGTCGAGAAATGCGACGCCCTGGCGTCGGAACTGTCGCGCGGCATGAGGCAGAAGACGGCCGTCGGCTGCGCCTGCCTCCATCGACCGCGGGCGCTGCTGCTAGACGAGCCGTTGACCGGCCTCGACCCGCGCGGTATTCGCACCATGAAAGACTTAATTCGTGAACACGCGGCGGATGGGGCGGCGGTCGTGGTCAGCTCGCACCTGCTGTCGATGGTCGAGGACCTCTGTTCGACGGTACTGATCCTGCACCGCGGCCAGGTGCTCCGCCACGGCCGGCTGGCCGAGCTGCGCGGCGAGGCGTCCGCCGGCGGCCGGCAGGAAACGCTCGAAGAACTCTTCTTCCGCCTGACGGAGACGTTGCCGGAGCCGGAAATCGCGGCAGGCATTCGGGAAGGCCGCGACCGGGGGGCCGCGCCGTGAACCGCGCCTTGTGGCTGCTGCTGGGCCTGCAAATGCGCGGCTGGCTGCGCTCCCTAACGCGCCGGCTCGCCACGGTTCGCGGCGCCGTGCTGACGTTGGTGGGCCTGGGCGCCTTCGTGCTGTGGCTCACCAGCGTTTTTCTGATCAAGCGGTCGCCGTCCTACACCCACGACCAGATCCTCGAATATGGCCCCGCGGCGCTGCTGAGCTATTGCCTGTTCAACGCCCTCTCCAATTCGGGCGAGCGCGGCGTTTATTTCAGCCCGGGCGAGGTGAATTTCCTGTTCGCGGCCCCGTTCGGCCGGCGGGAACTGCTGGCCTACAAAATCGCCGTCGGCTTCATCTTCACGCTGCCGAGCGCCCTGTTCATGACACTCGTATTGCAGATCTACGCCCAGTCGTTCCTGGCCGCCTTTGTCGGCGTTTTGCTGGTCTTGCAATTCATGCAGACGTTCGCGATGGCGGTGAACCTGGCCGCCAGCGCCGTGGAAACGCGCCTGTTCACCGCCGGCCGAAGGGCGGCGGCCGTCGCCGCGGTCGTGCTGGTCGGCGCGATTGTCTGGCAGACCGGCCTGGCACCGGGCGAAAACGTGGCGGACTGGCTGAGAAAGGCGACCCACACAGATGTCTGGCGCGCCGCATCGACGCCGCTGCGATACTTTTTCGACGCTTTTTTGTCCGAAAATCTCTGGCCGGACCTGGCATGGAACGGGCTGCTGGCGTTGCTGGTGGACCTCGCCTTGGTCGGCCTGGTGTTCGGCCTGGACGTGCAATACATGGAAGCGTCCGCGGCGGTGAGCGCCCGCATCTACGCCCGACTCCAGCGTATGCGGCGCGTCGGCCCCGCGGCCTCCCGCGAAGGCAAGGCGCGCTTCGGCCTGCCCATATTGCCGTGGTGGGGCGGCGTCGGGCCGATCTTCTGGCGGCAGCTGACGACCGCCTCCCGCGGCGCGGGAAGGCTGGGCATGAGTCTGGTGATCCTCGGCGGCGTTCTGGCCGCCGTCCTGGGCATGGGCGACGGAAACGAGCAGGTCGCCCTCCTGACGCTCCTGGCCGGCGCCGGCTTCATGACCACCTTCCTGACGACGCTGGCCCCTTTCGACTTCCGCGGCGACGTGGACCAGATGGCCCTGCTGAAAACACTGCCGTCCCCCGCGTGGCGGCTGGCGCTGGGCCAGGTGCTCACGCCGGTGCTGATTTTTACGCTGATCCACTGGATCGCGTTGGCCGCGGTGCAATGGCACTTCGGGCGCCTGGACCCGTTGCTGTTGGCCGCCGCCGCCTTCGCGCCGCTGTACAATTTCGTCTTGGTCAGCGTCGAAAATCTGCTCTTCCTGCTGTTCCCGACGCGGGTGATGGTGACGACGCCGGGCGATTTCCAGGCGATGGGCCGCAATGTTTTATCCCAACTCGGCAAGATTCTCGGCGTCGGCGGCGCCGCGTTGGTCGCCGTGTTGGCCGGGTGCATCGGCTTCTTTCTCAGCGGATGGAACGTCTATGTGGGGACGGCGGCGGCCTGGGCGGCGACGGCGCTGTTCGCCGCGACCCTCGTGCCGTTGATGGGCATGGCGTTCCAGCTGTACGATGTCGGACGGGACGCGCCGCCTTAAAAAAGACACGGAGGATACCTGTAGATCATGGACGCTCTGAATCCTCCCGCATGGGTCCGAAAGCGCGACGGCCGGCTCGAACCCTTCGACGCCGACAAGATCAGCCGCGCCCTCTTCGCGGCGTCGGAATCGCTCGGACGGCCCGACGCCTTCCTCGCCCGCGAACTCACCGACGGCGTCGCCCATTTCCTGGCCGAAGAGGCCGACAACGCCACAGCGACGACTAATCAGATCGCTGAACTAACCATCAAGGTGGTGCGCGAACTGGGCCAGCCGGCCCTCGCGACGGCCTTCGCCGACCACGGCGCGAGCCGCGACCGGGCCAAGTCGCCGGCAACGGCCGCGACTCCGGACGCCCCCCGCGCGGCCGGCAGGCCGGCGGGCGAGGAGATCGTGTTGCGCTTCGCCGCCGGCGCGGCGCCGGCGGATGTGCTTTCCTCCTGCACCAACGCCTATACGTTGAACGCCGTTTTTGCCCGCGATCTGGTCGCGGCCCACGGCGACGGCCTGTTGATTCTGACGGGCCTGGGCGCGCCGGGCGAGTTGGCCGGCCTGGTCGCGCGGCCGGCCGACGGCAACGTCCTTACCGCCGTCGAACAGGCGCGACGGTTCGTCGGCGACTTCCTGGCACTGGACGGGCCGGAATACGAACTGGCCCGCGCAGGCAAGGACATCGCCAGCGAAGTCCGAACCTTCGCGCGGGAACTATCCGCCGGCCTGCGTCTGTCGGGCCTGCGCGCGGTGTTGAACCTCAACGCCGCCGCCCCGCCGCCGTGGGCCGACGACGTCGCCGGGGGGCCGCTGTTCGCGGGCCAACGCCTCGCGCCCGCGTCTGACCGCCTCTCCCTTGTCGCGGACGAAGTCGCAAGTGCGCTGCTCACGCCGCAATCAGCCGCTAATCCGATCCGCATCGACTGGCATCTCTCCGAACGCGACTTCCGCCGGGAAGCCGCCGAGCGCTTGACGGTCATGGCGCGGCAGGCCCTGGACGGGGCGCCGCTGGCTTTCGTCTTCGACCGCCCCCGGCGGCCCGCGCCGTTGGCCGAGGGCGTCGACCGTGAACATCCCGCGGTCCTGCTGACGGTGGGCGTCCGTCTGCCGCGCCTGGCCGAACAGCCCGGCGTGGACGGCGATCCGACGCGGTTCCTCAAGAAACTGGGCAGCCTGGCCCGGCTCGCCCTCAGCGCCGGCGTGCAGAAGCGCGAGTTTCTACGGCGGCAGGAGCGTGGCCGGCCGCACGATGCATCGGCCGCGCCGCCGGTGACGAACGGCTTTCTGCTCGACCGGGCGCGTTTGGTCGTGGCCCCGGTCGGACTCGATGAAGTGGTGCGGAGGTTTACGGGTGGCGGCCTCTGTTCGGGCAAGGACTCGCTGGATTTCGGAAAACAGGTCGTGCAGACGCTGCGCGACGTGCTGCGGCAGGACGGCGGACGGTCCCGTCTCGCCGCCTGTCTGGATGGGCCGGACCGGTTCCGGTTCGGCGGCGGATGGCCGGCCGCCGGGCAAGTGGCGGGGCTGACGGCCTGGGACGCCGCGGCCGTGCCCAAGGTCCAGCTGCGGGCCGCCGGCGCCTTGCACGCCCTCGCGGAGGGCGGCACGGCGGCCCTCCTCCTGGCGGAAGGTCCGCGGCCGAGCGCCGAAACGGTCGCCGACTACCTGCGGACGGCGTGGAAGCAACCCGACGTGAACCGCATTCGCTTGGCGCGCGGCGGCGGAAAGCTCCAATAAAGCGCTTGGCGAGGAGGAAACGAAGGTCGTCGGAGCCTGTGCGAAACGGCGTTTAGAGCCTTTGTTTATCCGAAAAGATTCCTTACGCCTTTCTATCCCCGAATCCGTCTCCAGTGTTCGGAAATCCGCCTGGGAGGGCGTTGACGGGAGAAGGCCGACGTGGGAGGATGTGGCCGCGATTTTACGGCGTAAACTTCGACGGGGACCGCCCGCTTGGTGAGCCGAGGGGCAGAGCGGAGACATTTCTCTTCGTTAGGCCAGGCGGTATGGAGCAGGTGATGACATCAGAAGCGGCGCCCCTGCATACGAGAATGGGCCTTTCGCCACCGAGCTTACACAGAAGGCGGTGGCTGCTCGGGGCTATTACCCTCCACTTACTCGGCCTCGTCGCGCCACTCGTCGGCTATTTGGGGTGGTATCAGCCGGCCCGGCAGAAAATCTCGGATCGCGAGCTGGAGGTGATCGACGCCCTCAGCCCGATGTGTTTGGAGTACGAGGGGTTGTCCCAGGACAAGGATTTCGGGGAAAGCGAGCAGGCTCGACGAGCGGAGGCGTGGGTGTATCGGAACAGGATGCGTGAGTTGTCACCCCGCTATGCCGCATGGTTCAGCGCCATCATAGGTTCTGAGGGCGCCGCGCGAGTCTTCGCGGTCTGGTATGGCGCGGGCGCCTGCGTTGCTTTTATCGGACTCGTCGTGATCCTGGTCCTCGGTTCAGGGCTGCCCGGCTTCAAGAGCGGGGCCGCCTGTGGGGTCGTCGGGGTCGTTTGGGGCGGCGGAGTCGGCGCGCTAGCAGACAGCTTCCCTTTCGAGGTGACTTTCCTCACAGCACTCCGCCCCGTCTTGCATCTTTCGGGCTTGACCGGCGGGGCAATGGTGTTCGGGGCGACGGGCTTGGTGCTGGGCTGGATTGCTGGCCATGTAGCGAACCGAAAGAGCGGATGAATGGCTTGACAACAAATGGCCGCATCTGGCCGCGAAGGCGGGCGGCGTTTTCCGCGAATAGCGCCGCCGGAGTTTTCCCGCCGTCCCTACACCGATTCGCATGTCGCTTTGGCGCTGGCAGGAAGTGATTACTCCTCACTTGCCCGTTTCATGACGTAGGCATTCGTCATTTCAAGCAAAAAGAAGAGAAAAGGAAAACAAAGCTATCGGGAATGCTCTGTAGAAAACCTGGCGAGCGGCGCGGCGTAAGCCCGCCGGTGTAGTTCCCGTTCCGCGGCGCTAGGCTACACCGGCGGGCTTACGCCGCGCCGCTCGCCGCGGAATGGCGGTTTTCTACAGAGCATATCGGGAACCTTTTCGGACAGGAAAAGGTTTTGAAAACTTTTCGCACAGGCGCTCAGGGTACGGCAGTACGATCCCGCTGCCCCGGCCGTCAGGGGCGGCCCCGCGCCGACCGTGCGGCGAACTCGCCGTGTTCCGGCGTGTTCAGCCCCTCCGTGAGTACCGCGAACACCTGGGCCATGTCGCCGGCGAGGAGCGCCCCGGCATCCAGCCATAGTCCCGGAAAGACGGCCGAACGCAGCACGCCGTCGGCGTCGGCCGCGACGACCCGGAACACGCCGTCGATGAGGCGATGCCAGCGCACCTCCTGTTCCCGCACGAGGACGGCAAGGTATTCGCGCACGCCGGCCGCCTGATAGAGGTCGAACTTCTCGTGCAGGTCGTGGGCCGTGCTCGACAGACAAATCTCCGCCAGGAATTCGGGCGCCCCTTGCGGATAGGGGCCGGCGGTCTCGGATTGGCCGCCGTGTTCCGGCAGGAGGCGCAGGTAGATGTCCGGCTGGGGCGAATCCTCGCGCATTAGCCAGGTGGTGTTGTTCCCGGCCTCGCAGCCGATCGTAAACGCCGCGTAGTAGCTGAGCCACCCCGCGACGCAGCTGTCCGGCACGCCATGATCCCGGCTCAACGGAGACGGTATGTAGACGACTCCTCCAATGAGTTCGGCGAATTTCACCTTCGGCATGGCGTCCCAGCGCCGCAGGAACTCGTCGCGCGTAAGCTTATCGCCGGCGACCAGCGGGGGAACCTCTTGCTCGACCGTGGACATGATTTCGCACTCCCGTGCCATCCTCCGTCATCTTACCGTCGCCGGTTCCGCGGAAAAACGTCGGCTTACACCGGCGACCGCTCCAACAGCAGATACGCCGTCTGTTCCATGCCGAGGCTGCGGTACGTCCGCCCATCCCCGGCCGTCAAGGGCGGCCCCGCGCCAACCGGGCCACGAAGTCGGCGTGTTCCGGCGTGTTCAGCCCTTGCGTAAGCACGGTCAGGACTCGCGCCATGTCGCCGGCCAGGAGTGCGACTGGGTCCAGCCATAGCCCCGGAAAGACGGCCGAACGCAGCACGCCGTCGGCGTCGGCCGCGACGACCTGGAACACGCCGGCTACCAGCCGATGCCAGCGAACCTCCCCTTCGCGCACCAGTACGACAAGATATTCTCGGACGCCTGCCGCCTGGTAGAGGTCGAATTTCACATGCAGGTCGTAGTCCCGGGTCGATACGCACACCTCGGTCGCCAGCTCCGGCGCCCCCTGGATGTAGCGGCCGGCCCTATGCGACTGCCCGCCGCGCTCCGACAGGATGCGCAGGGAAACGTCCGGCTGCGGCGAGTCTTCGAGCATGAGCCAGGTGGCGTTGCCGCCCACCTCGCAGCCGGGAGTGAAGGCCGCGTAATAGCCGAGCCAGACATCCACACGGCTATCCGCGACGGCATGGTCCCAGCTCAACGGAGACGGCATGTAAACGACTCCTCCAATGAGTTCGGCGAATTTCAACTCCGGCATCGCTTCCCACCGCCGCAGGAACTCGTCGCGCGTCAGCCGGTCGCCTTCGACCAGCGGGGGAACCTCTTGCTCGACCGTGGACATGATTTCGCCCTCCCGTGTCATCCTCTTTCATCTTACCGTCCTTGGCCACGCGGAAAAACCTCGGCTCACACCGGCGACCGCTCGAACAGCAGGTACGGCGTCTGCTCCATGCCCAGGCCGCGGTACGTTCGCTGGGCGCCGTGGTTGTCGCGCTCCACGTACAGCCGCAGCCCCACCACCGCGTCGCGCCGGGCCAGCTCCGCCACGTGTTCGTACAGCGACCGGAACACGCCCCGCCGCCGGGCGCCTTCGCGCACATAGACGCTCTGAATCCACCAAAACCAACCGTTCCGCCAGTCGCTCCACTCGAACGTGATTTGCAGCTGGCCGAGCACCGTCACGCCCTCGACGGCCAGGTAATACGGCCCCTTCCGTTGCGGGTCGGCCAGCGCCGCCGCCACGCCGCCGGCCAGGATCGTCAAATCCAGGGCCTTGCCTTCGCTCTCCTCGGCGAGACGGCGGTTGTATTCCACGATGGTCGGGGCGTCGGCCGGCCCGGCTTGGCGGATCGTCCAGGGCATGGTTGCCTCCGGGGAAGAAACCTCGTATGCTCATCATTCCACGGCGTCAAAGGGCATTCGGCAATGGACCTTACTCAGTATATCCGCGACATTCCCGACTTTCCCAAGCCGGGTATTCTGTTTAAGGACATTACGCCGCTGCTGGCCGACCCGGCCGCCTTTCAGGAGGCCATCGACCGCATGGCCGAGCACTATCCCGCGAAATCGGTGGACGCCGTGGCCGCCGTGGAGGCGCGCGGCTTTTTGTTCGCGGCCCCGCTGGCGCTGGTCCTTCACAAGCCGCTGATCCCTCTGCGGAAGCCGGGGAAACTGCCCTTCCACACGCATTCGTTCAGCTACGACCTGGAGTACGGCAGCGCGGAGTTGCACGTTCACACCGACGGCGTGCCGGCCGGCGCCCGTGTGCTGCTGGTGGACGACCTGCTGGCCACCGGCGGCACCATGAAGGCGGCCTGTCAGCTGGTCGAGAAGGCCGGCGGGACCGTGGCCAGCTGCGCCTTCCTGGTCGAGTTGGGCTTCCTCGGCGGCCGGGAGAAGCTCAAGCCCTTCGATGTCTTCAGCCTGATCCGATATTGAAAGAAGAGATTTCACCGCGGAGAACGCGGAGAGCGCGGAGAAAGACAAAATGTATTGTTCGGAGACCAGTCTTTTCCTTCGATACTTGTTTTGTCTTTCTCCGCGCTCTCCGCGTTCTCCGCGGTGAAAAATTGAGTGAGGCCGACATGACCATCGACTTCGACAAATCGGGCGGCCTGGTCCCGGCCGTCGCCCAGGACGCCGACACCGGGGCCGTCCTCATGCTGGCCTGGATGAACCGCGAGGCCTACGAAGAGACCGTGCGCACCCGCCGGGCCGTCTACTTCAGCCGCAGCCGCCACCGCCTCTGGCGCAAGGGCGAAGAAAGCGGCAACGTCCAGGAGGTCCGCGAAATCTACGTCGATTGCGACGCCGACACGATCCTGCTCAAGGTCCACCAGATTGGCGGCGCGGCCTGTCACGAAGGCTACCCCAGCTGCTTCTTCCGCCGCGTCGAGGCGGACGGACTGAAAATCGTCGGCGAGCGTGTTTTCGATCCCAAGGCGGTGTACAAGAAATGAGCGACGCCCCGACCCTCAAACTCGGCATCCCCGCCGGCAGCCTCCAGGAGGCGACCGGCGAGCTGTTCCGCAAGAGCGGTTACAAAATCACCTTCGCCAGCCGCAGCTATTATCCCTCCATCGACGATCCGGAAATACAGTGTACGCTCATCCGCGCCCAGGAGATGCCGCGCTATGTCCAGGACGGCTCGCTCGACTGCGGCCTGACCGGATACGACTGGATTCTGGAAAACGAAGCCGACGTGCATGAGGTCGCGGAGCTGGTTTTCAGCAAGGTCAGCAAACGGCCCGTCCGCTGGGTGCTGGCCGTGCCCAACGACTCGCCGATCCAGGGCGTCAAGGATCTGCAAGGCAAGCGCGTCGCCACCGAGGTCGTCAGCCTGACGCGGCGCTGGTTGGCCCAACACGGCGTCACGGCCCACGTCGAGTTCAGCTGGGGGGCCACCGAGGTCAAACCGCCGCGCCTGGCCGACGCCATCGTGGAGGTAACGGAGACGGGAAGTTCGTTGCGGGCCAACAACCTGCGCATCGTGGCCGAGTTGATGCAGAGCACGACGCGCTTCATCGCCAACCACAAGGCCTACGCCGACACGTGGAAGCGCCAGAAAATCGACGATCTGGTGCTCATGCTGCAAGGGGCGATGGCCGCCGAAGGCAAGGTCGGCCTGATGATGAACGTCCGCACCGCCGACCTCAAGGCGGTCGTCGCCATCCTGCCGGCCCTCCAGAAGCCGACGATTTCCTCCCTTTCCGATTCGGAATGGGTGGCGGTGAACACCATCCTCGACGAAAACGTCGTCCGCCACATCGTCCCGCAACTCAAGCAGGCCGGGGCGCGCGGCATCGTCGAATATCCGCTGAGCAAGATCATCGACTGACACGGCGGTTCAGGCGGCCGCGGCCGAGGGCGGCAGCCGGTCGGCGATCCGCCATCGGGTTACGGCCGGTGCGCCGTTCCGTCCGCCGACGCGCACCTCGGCGACTTCGTCGTCTTCCTCCGCACCGAACCCGTCGAGCAGCGCCTGCGCCACGCCTTCGCCGGAAGGCAGATCGTCGCGGAAAATCAGGAAGGCGTCGGTTTCACTCACGGCGACCTCGGCCACGGCGTCGGCGAGGCCGACGCGGGCGGCCACGTCCCAGTCCAGACCGGGCAGGAAGGTTTGCAGGAACGCGGCCAGGTGATCGCCGAACAGCGGCCGCGGCGGCAGCACGTAGAACGTGGACATCGTTGCGTCTCCCGATGGTAAGGCAGCCTTATTCCCATCGGCAAAATGCCGCCGTTCCCACTCGCCCCGCTACCTCATTCCGCGTCGCCGCCGGGTCTGATGGCTTCGCATCGTCGGCACGCGCGGCGCAACTCAACCGCCAATCACACCCAAGTCGCGGCCGACCGCCGTGAACGCCTCGACGGCGCGGTCGATCTGCTCGGTGGTGTGCGCGGCCGACACCTGAATGCGGATGCGGGCCTGCCCCTGCGGCACCACAGGGTAACTGAAGCCGATGACGTAGATGCCGCGCTCCAGCAGTTTGTCGGCCATGCGCGTGGCCAACGCGGCGTCGCCGAGCATGACCGGCAAGATGGGATGGTTGCCCGGCTTGAGCCGGAAGCCGGCCCCTTCCAGCCCGGCGCGCAACCGGGCGGCGTTGGCGTGGAGTCGGTCGCGGAGATCGTTGCTTGAGCCGGCCAACTCCAAAGCCTTGAGCGCGGCCATGACGATCGGCGGCGGCAGGGCGTTCGAGAACAGGTACGTCCGCGACCGCTGCCGCAGCATGTCCACGACTTCGGCGCGGGCGCAGGTGAAGCCGCCGGACGCCCCGCCCAACGCCTTGCCGAGCGTACTGGTGATGACGTCCACGCGGTCCAGGACGCCGAAGTGTTCCGGCGTGCCGCGGCCGGTCGGCCCGAGGACGCCGGTCGCGTGGCTGTCGTCCACGACCACGACGGCGTCGTACCTGTCGGCCAGCTCGCAGATGTCGGGCAGCTTCGCCAGGGCGCCGTCCATCGAAAAGACGCCGTCGGTCACGATCAGCCGCAGCCGACAGTCCTTGGTCTCCTGTAAGCCCCTTTCCAGCTCGGCCATGTCGCCGTGACGATAGCGGACGCGCCGGGCCTTGCAGAGACGGATGCCGTCGATGATGCTGGCGTGGTTCAACTCGTCGCTCAGCACCGCGTCCTCGTCGCCGAGGATCGTCTCGAACAGGCCGCCGTTGGCGTCCCAGCAGGCCACGTACAGGATGGCGTCGTCCTTCTTCAGGAAGCGGGCGACGGCCGTTTCCAGCTCCTTGTGCAGGTCTTGGGTGCCGCAGATGAAGCGCACCGAGGCGACGCCGTAGCCGTATTGCCGCAGGCCTTCGCGCGCCGCCTCGACGACGGCGGGATGGTCCGCCAAACCGAGATAGTTATTGGCGCAGAAGTTTAGCGCCTCGCGTCCGCCGACGCGGATGCTCGCGCCCTGCGGACCCTGGATCTGGCGTTCGCGCTTGTACAGACCCTTGGCCTTGAGGTCTTCCAGCTGCGGGCGCAGCACTTGCAACAAATGCGTATCGCTCATGGTCGTTCCACTTTCCGGCGGCCCTTGACCGCCTCCAGCGCCTCCGACGCGGCCCGCGCCACGTTCGGGTTCGGGTCGTGGATCGCGTTCTCCAGCGCCGCGAGGCTGTCGCTGCCGCCGACCGCCTTGAGCACGCCGCACGCCTCGACGCGCGTCCGCGGGTCGGCGTCGTTCAGCAGCGGCGCGACGGCCTTCTCGGCGACCGGCCCCATCGCCTCCAGCGCCTTGCGCGCCTTTTCCCGGTCCCATAAGTCGGTCAATCGCCCGGCCACCGCGACGGCGCCCCGCTCGTTCTTCAGGCCGGCGAGGGCGGTCATGGCCGCCGCCCGCGCGTTCGGGTCCGCGTTGGTGAGCATCAGAATCGGCTCCCGCACGTCGTCGGCCGTGCCCCACTTGCCGAGGGCCGCGGCGGCGGCCTCCTTGGCCGTGGGGAACGGGTTCATCAGCGCTTCGCGCAGCGCACGGGCCGTTTCTTTCCGCCGCGCCCCGGTCGGCGTGGCCTTCGCCAGCTTCTTCGCCGCCGCGGCGACGACGTTGGGGTCCGGCGACCCCAGGTCCGTCAGCGCCTTGTCCAGATCGACATCATCGAGGACGTGGAACGTATCCTTTCGGGCGGCCAGGGCCAGCGGCGCCCACGGCGGCGCGGCGGGCCCGCCTTGCGGGGCGACGGCCAGCAGCGCGACCACGACGCCCTCGGGCCGAGGCTCGACGTTCGCGGCGGGGCCGGCGCCGACCGCGGGCGGCGTGGACGGCGGTGCGGCCTTCGGCAGGAAGAACATCCCCACTCCCATCAGGACGAACATGCCGCCCATCATCACGACGACGAGGACGGCCATCACGGCAAGAAGGATTCCCAGCACCTTCAGGGCGGCTCCGCCGCCGCCCGTCCCCCGGCCGACCCGCACCCGGCTTCGTCGCGGCGGCGGTTCGCCGATTTCGCCCCGCTGGCGCTTCTCGCGCCATCGGTGCAGCGCCTCGACGAACTCCTCATCGACGCCGCCGAGCGTGATGCGGTCGGCGCCGACGGCGACCGTCTTCAGCCCCCACCAGTGAAATCGGCGATAGGCGAACAAGCGCGGCCCGCCGTGCGCGGGGCAGAGCGGAATCTCGGCGGCGAGTCGCTTCGTCATGACCATCTTCAGCACCGGCGGCGCGAACAACGGCGACCAGACGAACGTCCGCCCCACGAAGTTCACGTCCCGCCGCGCCCCGCACGCCACGCAGACCGGCGGCAGGTCGTTGGTTTCCAGCTCGTCGAAACCTAGCGTCACGTCGGCCATCGTTCTCGCCTCCCTCGCGGCTTGCCATCCGCCGCCAGGAAATAGACGGATCAGATTAGAGGATCGACCGGGGCACAGCGGCATTATCGCACGGGGCCGGCGCGACGCAAGGGCGGCGGCGACGCCTTGACGGGGGCCTGGCCCCGCATGGGCGCCAATCGGCCGCGGTGACGCGCCAAATGGCGCGTCGGCGCACGCTTCGTCGCCTTTAGCCGCCTTTGGGCGCACGCCGCCTTGCCACAGAGCGCCGTCGTTTTGCCGCCTGGCCCCGGCCGCCCTCAAAATCGGGAGCAACGCCCGGTTTATCCACCCGCTCTTGTTGCGTCCGCACGCCGCCGCTAGAGTGGGCGGTCGGTTCGGGGGAAGGCCTCTCCCGACATTCCGGTCGCGTGCAAGGAAGCGCCGTCATGAACACGTCCCCGCTCCGACCCGCCGCGTCCCCGTCCTGCCGGCTCTGGTTCCTCCTGGGTCTGTTCGTCCTCTTCGCGGTGGTCAGCGTCCAGTACAGCATCAAAGTCCTGCACAACCGCGGCGCCTTCACCCGCTGGGAAGGCCACGTCCTTAGCAGCGTCGAAAATGGCGAAAACGGCGCGGAAGCCTACAACTACCCGAACCCGCCGATCATGGCCCTCGTACTCTATCCGCTGGCCAAGATGCCGCCGGTCTGGGGCGCCCTGACGTGGTTCTACGTCAAAGTCGGCCTCACCCTGCTCGCCTTTCACTGGGTCTTCCGACTGGTGGAAACGCCCGGCCGGCCCTTCCCTCTCTGGGCCCGTGTGGCGACCGTTCTGCTCAGTCTCCGACCGATCATCGGCGACCTCCATCACGGCAACGTCAACCTGTTCATCCTGTTCCTCGTCGTCGCCGCTTTGGCCGCCTTCCGAAGTCGCCGCGATCTGCTGTCCGGCCTACTGCTCGGTTTGGCCGTGGCCTGCAAGGTCACGCCGGCGCTGTTCATCCCGTATTTCCTGTGGAAACGCCAGTGGCGCGTGCTGGCCGGCTGCGCGGCCGGACTGCTCCTGTTCCTTTGGCCGGGCTTCGTGCCGGCGCTGGCGCTCGGCTGGAATGAGAACCAACAGCAAGTCCGCAGCTGGTACGTGGAGATGGTGTACCCGTTCGTGGTCGAGGGCAAGGTGACGAGCGAACATCCCAACCAGTCGCTCCCCGGCCTCGTCACCCGCCTGGCCACGCACAGCCCGTCGTTCTCCGTTTTCGTGAAAGAAGCCGATAATAACGAGATCTATACTCCCACGGAGTACGATAACGTCCTGAACCTGACCCCGGCCCAGGCCCGCTGGCTGGTCAAGGGCTGCATGGCCCTGTTCGTGCTGGTGGTGGTCTGGCGCTGCCGGACGCCGGCGGTCCCGCGCGAAAACTGGCGGCTGAGCGCGGAGTTCGCCTTCATCCTCCTGGGCATGTTGCTGTTCAGCGAGCGGACGTGGAAGCACCATTGCGTCACGCTGGTGCTGCCGTTCGCGGTAATCTGTTATTATCTGGCGACGCGGACGATGGGCCGGTGGACGCGCTGGGGGCTGGTCGGCTGTCTGGCCGCGGTGACGCTGCTCATGGCCTCGACCAGTTCCGGGTTGTTCGCCGACGATTCCGCCAAGGCCGGCGACGTGGCGGACCAGTTCGCCAAGCAGGCCCAGGTCTATGGTGCCTACGTCTGGGCGTTCTTGCTCCTGGCGGCGGCTTTGGTGGTACTGCTGCGTCGGCCCGCGGCCGGGTCGGATTTCTCCTCCACCGCCGCCATCCCAACGGCCGATAACACTTCTGACGCCTCCGCGTCCGCCATTCCGGCGCCGATCCTTTCGCACGGTCCCTGACCCATGCGGCCGATCCCGTCCATTCCCGGTTACGAACTGCTGGAACCCCTCGGCGGCGGCCCCATGACCGCCGTTTTCGCCGCCCGCGACATGGCCGACGACGCCCCCTGCGCCGTCAAGGTCGTCCGCAACGGCTGGGAAGACCAGGCGACCGCCGTCAAGTTGCTCCACCGCGAGGCCCGCGCCGGACTCACCGTGCGCCACCCGCACCTCGTTCGCGTCATCAACGCGCACGTCACACGCGCGCCGTACTTCCTGGTGATGGAGTTGTTGCGCGGCGAGTCGCTGCGGCAGCGGTTGCGGCGCGACTACCGGCTCGAACCGGGCGAGGCGGTATGGGTCGCGCGGCAGACGGCGGAGGCGCTGACCGCGCTGCACCGGGCCGGCTTCCTGCACGGCGACGTGAAGCCGGACAACCTGCGGCTCGTTCCCGGTGGCCCGGCCGTGCTCATCGACCTCGGTTTCGCCCACCGTCCGGGGGAGAACGCCGCCTTTTTGCGCGAGGGCTACGTCCTCGGCACCGCCGACTACCTGGCGCCGGAATTGTGCGACCCGGAGCCGGCCGAAGACCTGAGCAGCGATTGGTTCAGTTTGGGAGTGCTGTTGTTTGAAATGCTGACGGGGCGGCTGCCGTACCCGCGCGGCTCGGTGAAACAGACGTTGCGCCGGCACCGCTGCGACCCGCCGGCCGACGTCCGCCGCCTCGCCGGGCCGCTGCCGAACGCCCTCGTCAGCCTCGTCGAGCGCCTCCTGGCGAACCGCGCCGCCGACCGGCCGCGCGCCGGCTTCGTGGTGCAGCAACTCATCGGTTTGGAGATCGCGGGAATGCGGCGGCGGTCGGCGTAGGTCAGGCCAGGCCGCCGTCTTCGTCGGCGAAGTCCTTCTCGGTGAACAGGACGAAGCCCTGCCGCGACAGCGTGGCCACCGCCGCCTCCAGGTCTTCGACGTACAGGGCGAGGGCCGCGCTGCCCTGCGGGCCGACCAACAGCGGGTAGGCGTAGTGGATGCTGATCTCCGCCGCCAGCAGCGCTTTGCAGATCCTTAATAGCGGATTCGGCGGCTCCGGCAGTTTCACCACCAGCAGGTCGCTTTCCGTGACCGGCAGCCCGGCCAGGTTGAAGATCTCCAGCGCCCGCTCGGGGTCGCTCAGCACGAGGCGGATGATGGCGCAGTCGGCGGAATCGACCACCGTCAGCGACACGATGCGGATGTCGGTGGACTCGAAGCGGCGCACCACGTCCAGCAGGCCGCCCAGGCGGTTGGCCACGAAGACGTTGAACTGGCGCACGCTCGGCCAGTCGCGGCCGCGGGCCGTCATCAGGTCGGTCGCCGATCCGGAGTCGTCGTTTTCCACGCCGCTCATGCGAAGTTCCTTTCTCATCCTGAGAAGTGTAGTGTACGCCGGGAGTCGGCCGGGCGTCAATCCGTACCGGCGACGGCCCACGGCAACGAGGTGCTCCCCCATGTCCTTCTTTACCGACCCGCCGTTGCACGACTTCCCCGATCGGGCGCATCGGCTGCTCCTGGAAAACCCCGACAATTTGCGCGAACTGGTCGGCGCGGCGGCGCCCGAATTGGCGGACGGGTTCGTGTTTTCCCAGACCCGCAAGCTGGACCGCGCGTTGCCGATGCCGGACTGGCGGCGGCGCGAGTCGGACATACTCTTTTCGGTCCCGTGGCGGGAGTCGGCCGGGGCGCCGGCGCTGGACGCGCTGGTGTGTCTGCTGCTGGAGCAGCAGAGCCAGGAAGACCAGGCCATGCCGCTGCGGACGCTGCTGTACGCCGTGCTGTTTTGGGAGCGCGAGTGGAAGGCGTGGGAAGACCGTCATGAGCGCGGCGCGCCGCTGCGGCTGACGCCGGTGCTGCCGATCATCTTCCACACCGGCCGCGAGCCGTGGGACGCGCCGCGCGGCTTCGCCGACCTCTTCGACGTGCCGGCGGCGCTGCGGTCGGAGGTCCTGCCGTGGCGGCCGCGGTTCTGGGATTTGCCGGCCCAGCCGTTGGAGTCGTTGCGCCGGGCCGAGGGCGAATGGCTGCGGGCGATGGCCCTGGTGCGGGCGGAGCGCGAAGGTCGGGCCGATTTCTGGGCCGTGGCGCAGGAGACGTGCCGACGCCTGGAACCGCTGCAGGCGAAGGACAATGTGCGCTGGCACGACCTGATGTGGTTTGTGTTATCATGGAGTGTACGTCGTCGGCCCGTGAGTGAACATGCGGACTTGATCGCCCTGGCGGCGGCCAGTCACGAGAATACCATCGTTAGAAGAGAGGTCGAAAAAATGTCGCAAGCGGTCGAACAGACGTGGGAAGAGGCAATGCTGGAGCGGGGCATGGAGCGGGGCATGGAGCGGGGCATGGAGCGGGGCATGGAGCGGGGAAGGATCGAAGGCGCCCTCAGCACCTTGCGAGGCATATTGCGCACGCTGCTGACGCAGCGGTTCGGCGCCCTGCCGGACGCACTGGTCCGGCGGATCGAGCAAACGGCGGATATGGATCGGCTGAACGCTTGCGTCACGCAAGTGTATCAGCTGGCTACGCTGGATGAGTTGCAACTGTAATCGTGGAATCGACCGGCCCGAGGGTTCCTAATGCCGTCCAAAAAGATTCTGATGCTCGTCGGCGACTTCGTCGAGGACTACGAGGCGATGGTGCCGTTCCAGGCGCTGCGCATGGTCGGCCACACGGTCCACGCCGTCTGCCCCGGCAAGGCGGCCGGCGACAAGGTGCGCACCGCCGTCCACGACTTCGAGGGCGACCAGACCTACAGTGAAAAGCCCGGCCATAACTTCGCGCTCAACGCCACATTCGCCGAGGTGCGGCCCGAGTCCTACGACGCCCTCGTGATCCCCGGCGGACGGGCGCCGGAGTACCTGCGGCTGAACGAGCAGGTCCTGCAAATCGTCCGACATTTCGCCCAGGCGAAGAAGCCGATCGCCGCCATCTGTCACGGCGCCCAACTCCTGGCGACGGCCGGCGCCGTCGAAGGACGCGCCTGCGCCGCCTACCCCGCCGTCGGGCCGGACCTGAAGGCCGCCGGCGGCCGGTGGATCGACGTCGGCTACGAAGGCGCGCACGTGGACGGCAACCTCGTCACCGCCGCCGCCTGGCCGGCCCACCCGCAATGGCTGGCGCGCTTCCTCGAAGTGCTCGGCACGCGCATCACCCCTTAAACACTCCCCGCCTCCCGAGTTTTCGCCTCCTTTTTATCACCGACAAGGATTCGCATGTACGTTTGCCTGTTCGACATCGACGGCACGCTGATTTCCAGCGGCGGCGCGGGCAAGGCGGCCCTGGAGGCCGCGCTCGCCGAGGAGTTCGGGATCGCGCGCCCGATCGAAAAGCTCCAGCTCAGCGGCCGCACCGACCGGGCCATCGTCCGCGACCTGTTCCGCCTGCACGTCATCGACGAGACGCCGGAAAACCTGCGGCGGCTCACCGCGGCCTATCTGCGCCATTTGCCGCCCTGTTTGCGGCAAAACGACGGCCGCGTGCTGCCCGGCGTGGCGGAGCTGCTGCTGCGGCTGCGCGACCGGAAGGACGTGCTGGTCGGCCTGCTGACCGGCAACGTCCGCGACGGCGCCCGCGTGAAGCTGGGCCATTTCGGCCTGCACGAACACTTCCCATTCGGCGGCTACGGCGACCTCCATTTCGACCGCGACGACGTGGCCCGCGAGGCGTTGTCCGAGGTGAAGCGGCTGTTGAACGGGACCGCCGATCCCGCCCGGATCTGGGTGGTCGGCGACACGCCGTTGGACGTGCGCTGCGCCCGCGCCATCGGCGCCCGCGCCGCCGCCGTCGCCACGGGCTGGCACACCACCGAGGAATTGGCCGACCATCGGCCGGACCTGCTCCTTACGGACCTGTCCGACCCGGCGCCGTTGCTGGCGCATTGGCCTTCCTAATATTGGGAGGGGACGCTATGGGCGTCGCGGAAAGGCGGCGAAGCGAAAACGCATTGTGGGGGGCGCCGGCCCTGTTATAATCCAGGTAGGATGCCCGGTTGGGGAGGCCGAACTGAGTCGTCATGAGCGTGTCCATTGACCGACCGCCGGTTGGCGAACTGGTCTTTCAGCTCTACGGGAGGCCGTTGCACCCCGAGCTGTTTGACATCCTCGCCGTGCGCAAAATCCGCCGCGACGACTACGAACTCACCGTCCGCATCACCCGCACCGGCCACGTCATTACCTGGGAAAACGCCGACGTCTGTCTGACCGAGGTGGCCGCCGCCGCCGACCAGGAGTTGCCCGAGCGCCGCCGTCTCCTGCATTACCGCCTCCGCGGCGAGTACACCGGCAAACTGGCCTGCGCCCACGGCATCCACTACCAAATGAGCTTCCAGGTCGAGGTGCTGCCGCCGGAGATCTTCCTGAACGTCCACGACGAACTCCGGGCCGACGGCGAGAAGCGCGGTTTGCTGCATAACTTCCCCGCCCGCCATCGCATCGACGTGGCCCCGCTCGGCTTCGTCACCGCCGACGGCCGGCCGGGATGTCTGTGCATCTCCACCTTCCACACCTTCCCGCTCGAATACACCGTCGTTAAAACGCAATCGCTCATCGAGAAATTCGGCGAGCGGCCGGCGTAAGCCGGCTGGTGCGTCACCTACTTCGCGGCGCTAGGCTACACCAGCCGGCTTACGCCGGCCGCTCGCCGTGGAAGAAATCGCCGACGCGCCCTTGCCGTTCCGCCCCCCTCCTGAAATAATATTCCTTTCCTTTACCGGATCGGATTCGGAACATCCGCGTGAGGCGGGATGTTCCTTTTTGTTTGACGGCACGGGGGCGACCATGGCCGAGTCGGCGGTGCTCAAGATCGGCAAACGGGAGGGGCGCGGAACGCACCGGGCGGAAAAGCTCCGCCTGCGCGGCCTGGTCCCCGGCGTCGTCTACGGACATAAGCAGGAGACGTTGTCCGTTTCGCTGTCCCGCGACGACCTGCTCGGCGCCATCCGCCACGGGACCCGCGTGGTCGATCTCCAGCCGGAGGGCGGCGCCGCCGAGAAGGCGCAGATCATTGAAGTCCAGTGGGACCACCTGGGTCAGGACGTGTTGCACGTCGATTTTCGCCGCGTCTCCGCGGACGAGCGCATCCATTTGACGGTGCCGATCGAGCTTCGCGGCATCGCCCCCGGCGTCACCGGCGGCGGCGCCCTGGACCAGCCGTTGCACGCCCTGGAAATCGAGTGCCCGGCCATCCACGTTCCGGAATCGATCCGCGTCAACATCGGCGAACTCCAGCTGGGCGCGGCCATCCACGTGCGCGATTTGACGTTGCCGCCGGACGTGAAGGCGTTGGCCGACCCGGACGCCATCGTCGTCCACGTCACCGTCCAGCAGGCCGAGCCGGAAGCCGCCGTCGAGCCGACGCCGGGCCAGGCCGAGCCGGAAATCGTCGGCCGCCGCGTCGCCGCCGAGGAAGCCGAAGCGGAGTAGGGAGGGGTGGATGGTGGATGGTGGATGGTGGATGGAGAAGACGGATTCGATTGTCTTTTTCCATCCACCATCCACCATCCACCATCCACCAGGATTGATGAAGGTCGTCGTCGGTCTGGGCAATCCGGGCAGCCGCTACCAAGGTACGCGGCACAACGTCGGTTTCGACGTGATCGATTCCCTGGCGTCCGGGCCGCACGCGGGGCGTTTCCAGAGCCGGTTCCAGGCCCAGGTGGCCGAGTTGCACGAGGACGGCGGGAAGGTCCTGCTTGTCAAGCCCGAGACGTTTATGAATCTGAGCGGCCGCAGCGTCCGCCAGGTGCTGGACTTCTTTCAGGCGCCGACGACGGACCTGCTGGTGGTGTGCGACGACATCAACCTCCCGCTCGGTAAGGTGCGCATCCGGGCCAGGGGGACGCACGGCGGCCATAACGGGCTGCGCGACATCCAGAACCACCTGGGCGGCGTCGAGTACTCGCGGTTGCGCATCGGCGTGGACGCGCCGCGCGACGAGGCCATCGATCACGTGCTGGGCCGCTTCCGGCCGGCGGAACGGGCGGTGATCGAGGACGCGGTGGCGCTGGCGGCGCAGGCCGCGATCGTCTGGGTCCGCCAGGGCGTCGAGGCGGCCATGAATAAGTACAATGCGGAAACCAAGGACAAGGGCGGAAAGAACCTCAACTGAACGGGTGAGCCACGAATGCCAGCTACTGTCTACGAATGCATGTTCCTACTGGACACCAACAAGGTCGCCAGCGACGTGCCGGCCGCGGCGCAGAAACTCCACGCGATCCTGGAGCGCAACCACTCCGAGGTGCTGGCCAGTCGTTCGTGGGACGAACGGCGCCTGGCCTACCCGATCAAGAACCACAAAAAGGGTCTGTATTACCTGACTTACTTCCGCACCGAGGGCAAGAACGTCGTCGGCATCGAGCACGACTGCGCCCTCAACGAGATGATTATTCGGATGCTGGTGATCCACGTCGACGAGAAGCTGGTGGACGCCATGCTGGCGATGGCCCGCGACGAACACGCCTTCGCGTTGCCGACGGTGAACGAGCCGCCGCCGGACGAGGAAGGGATGGGCGGTGAACGCGGCGAACGCGGCGAGCGCGGGGAACGGGGGGCACATGGCCGCCGGCCGCTGGCGGAAGTGAAAGAAGACTGAGGAAGGGTGGAAGACGACGAATGGGCGAACCGCCGGGTTTATTCCGGCGGCGCAGTCCAGACGGCGAGCATAAAGCCCACCGCTTGCCTACCGCGCTTGCATGGGTCGGATGACGGATGTATAGTATATCCCGTTTCCCCGGCCGTTTTGGTCTGGGGCGCGGACGCATCCCGTGGACCTCTCGATGCAGGAGACCGCCCCGTGGCGAACCTCAACAAAGTCATGGTGATCGGCCGGCTGACGCGCGACCCCGAAATGGTGACCTTCGCCAACGGCGGTCGCGCCGCCAACTTCGGCTTCGCCGTCAACAGCCGCAAGAAGAATCAATCGACGGGCCAGTATGAAGACGAACCCGTCTTCCTCGACGTGGTGGCGTACAACCGCGATAACGGTCGTAAGCTGGCCGATCTGGTGGAACAGTACCTCAAGAAGGGACACCAGGCCTACCTGGAGTGCAGCATGAAGCTGGACCAGTGGAACGACAAGACCACCGGCGACAAGCGGCAGAAGCTGAAGTTCGTCTTGAACGATCTGCAGTTCCTCGAACCCAAGTCCGACGGCGGCAACGCCGAGGGCGGCGGTTCGCGTCCGGCCCGCGGCGGTTCGGCGCCGGTTCGGGCCGGCGGCGCGCCCGCCCGCAACAACGGCCCCGCCTACGAAGAGGAAGAACCCGAACCGTTGGACCCGCCGGCGGGCCGCGGCGGCCAGGAAGAAGACATCCCGTTCTAACCGGCGGGAACGAACCAAGAGGCGACAGGTCATGGCGACGAAAGCGAAGCCGAAAAAGAAGAAGCGCGACCAGGTGCTTAAGGGTCCGCACGGCGGGATGCAGCTGGTGCTGACCGAGAACGTGGCCAACCTCGGCAAACAGGGCGACGTGGTCGAGGTGCGGCCGGGCTACGGCCGCAACTACCTCGTACCGCTCGGCCTGGCGACGCTGCCGACGCCGCACAACCTGCGGCTGCTGGAGCGCTTCAAGGTCCGCGTCAAGCAGGCCCGCGAGGCGCGCGTCGCCGACCTCAAGGCGTTGGCGGAGCAGATTCAGAAAATGGCCGGCATCACCATCGAAGCCAACGCCAACGACGAGGGCCACCTGTACGGCTCGGTCGGCGCCCCCGAAGTGGCCAAGGGCCTCAAGGCCAAGGGGCTGCTCGTCGAACCGGACATGGTACACTTGGAAGGGCCGATCAAGGAGACCGGCCTGTACGCCGTCAAACTGCAACTCGGCGCCGACCCGGACGGCGAGAACAAGATCGAAGCCGAGGTCAAGGTCGCGGTCATCAAGGCGCAGGAAAAGAAGTAATCGCCGCCGGGGCCGGGACGGCCTCGGAAACGTCCGCGCCGCACAAGGAGGTGGGCCATGCCGCCGGAAACCACCGGGCCGGAACGTCTGCCGCCGCAGAGCCGGGAGGCGGAGCGTTGCGTCCTCGGCAGTATGCTGCGCGACAACAGCGTCATCAGCGTTGTCGTGCAGCTGCTGCGCACCGAGGATTTTTACGCCGACGCCCATCAAAAGATCCATCAGGCCATCGTCTCCCTTCACGACAAGAGCGGCCAACCCGTCGATGTGGTGCTGCTGGCCGAGGAGCTCAAGCAGCGCAGCCAGATCGAGGACATCGGCGGCTACACTTATCTGGCGGAGCTGTGGGACGCCGCCCCCACCGCCGCCAACGCCGAATACTACGCGCGGATCGTCCGCGACCGGGCGCTGGTCCGCAACCTCATCCACGCCGGCACCGAGATCCTTCGCGACGCCTACGAACAGGCGCAGCCGGCCGACGAACTGCTCGAACAGGCCGAACGCAAGATCCTGGACGTGGCCCAGATGGGCATTACGGGCCAGACGTTCACGCTGGAGGAGGCGCTGGCCGAGGCCTACGACCGCATCGACACGCGCAACACCGGCGAGACGATGTCGATCAGCGGCCTGTCGACCGGCTACGCCGACCTCAACGAAATCACGGCGGGGTTGCAGAACTCCGAGCTGGTCATCGTCGCGGCGAGGCCGTCCGTCGGAAAAACATCATTTGCTCTCAACATAGTCCGTAATATCGTCGTCGAGGAGGGCCATCCGGTCTTCTTCGTGAGCCTGGAGCAATCGCGCATCGAGTTGGCCGAGCGGCTGCTCTGCTGCCAGGCCCGCGTGGACAGCCACAAGCTGCGTAAGGGCAGCCTCAACTCCGACGACATGGAGAAGCTGATCGAGGCCGGCGGCGTGCTACGGAACGCCAAACTCTTCATCGACGACACGCCGGGTCAAGGCATGTTGCGCATCGCGGCCAACGCCCGGCGCCTGAAACTGCGGCACCACCTCAAGCTGGTCGTGATCGATTACCTCCAGCTGATCGAGCCGGACAACCGCCGCGACCCGCGCCAGGAACAGGTGGCGCAGATCAGCCGGCGGTTGAAGTTCCTGGCCCGCGAACTGCAAATCCCTGTCATGGCGCTGGCCCAGGTGAACCGCTCGTCGGAAGACCGGCAGGACCACCGGCCGCGATTGGCGGATTTGCGCGAAAGCGGCTCGATTGAGCAGGATGCGGATACGGTAATGCTCTTACACCGCCCCGACCGCTACGAGCCGGGCCAGAACGAGGGCGTTGTAGAGGTGATCGTCGGCAAGCAGCGCAACGGCCCCACCGGCGACATCACCTTGGCGTACATCAAACAGTACATGCGCTTCGAGAACTTCGCCCCCGGCACGCCGTTCGAGATTTGAGGTTAAGGTATAATCGGTGGGGTCGATTCTCCGTGGCCGTCGGGAGGAATAAGCCATGCCGATGCACGACTGGACCCTTGTGGAAGCGGGCATCTTTCACGCGTTTCACCACGAATGGATTTCCGAGATCTCGCGGGCGTTGAATCGGAGTTTGCTGCCAAGCGACTACTACGCCTTGCCGGAACAGGTCGCCGCCGGTTTCGGGCCGGACGTCCTCACGCTTCAGGACCAACGCCCGGACGACGGCGACGAACCCGGCGGCGGGGCCGTTGCGACCGCCACGAGGTTACACACCCGCCCCCGAACGCGGTTCTCCGCGGAGACCGATGCGGAGTTCTACCGGCGGAAGAAAAGCGCGATCGCCGTGCGTCACGTCAGCGGCGACCGACTCGTCGCCATCGTCGAGATCTTATCTCCCGGAAACAAGTCCAGCCGCCACGCTTTCCGGGCGTTCGTGGACAAGGCGTGCGAATTGCTCGAACATCGCATTCATCTGCTGTTGGTCGATCCGTTCCCGCCCGGCCCGCGTGACCCCAACGGGGTCCATGCGGCGATCTGGGCGGAAATGCAGGACGATTCGTTCGTCCTCCCCGCGGACAAGCCGTTGACTCTGGCGGCTTATGAGTGCGATCTCATCACGCGGGCGTATATCGAACCGGTGGCGGTGGGGGACGTGCTGCCGGACATGCCGCTCTTCCTGGAACCGAACGGCTGTGTCCCGGTCCCGCTGGAAGCCACTTACCAGACCGCGTTTGCCGTCATGCCGCGCCGCTGGCGCGACGAATTGCAGCCGCCGGCCGCCGGCTGATCGCGGTTGTTCAGGCAGGAAAAGGAGACATTGGCATTCTTCCCCTCTGCAAAAGCGCGAACGTCCCCTTTTCCTTCCAACGCCGACTCGCTTCTCCGGGCTTACGTCCCACAGCATGATCGTCTGGTCATAGCTCCCTGAGGCCAGCGTCTTGCCGTCCGGGCTGAAAGCCACGCAGATCACCATGTCCGTGTGTCCCACAAGGGTGGCCTGTTCCTTGCCCGTCGCCACGTCCCACAGCCTGACCATCCCGTCCTCGCCTCCCGAGGCCAGCGTCTTGCCGTCCGGGCTAAACGCCACGGACAACGGGTTACCCGCCCCATTGGTGGTGGCCCGTTCCTTGCCCGTCGCCACGTCCCACAGCTTGATCGTGTCCCTGCCCCCCGAGGCCAGCGTCTTGCCGTCCGGACTGTACGCCACGGACCGCACCCCCGCCGTGTGCCCCTGGAGGGTGGCCTGTTCCTTGCCCGTCGCCACATCCCACAGCATGATCGTCTTGTCCTTGCTCCCCGAAGCCAGCGTCTTGCCGTCCGGGCTGAAAGCCACGGAGTACACCTCATCCGTGTGTCCCTGGAGGGTGGCCTGTTCCTTGCCCGTCGCCACGTCCCACAGCTTCATCTCGCCGCCTGGCAGAGGAACTGTAAGGCTCGCCGATGCCAGCGTCTTGCCGTCCGGGCTGAACGCCACGGAGTACACAATCCACTTGTGCCCCTTGAGGGTGGCCTTTTCCTTACCCGTCGCCACGTCCCACAGCTTGATCTCGGCTGGCTGGCCAAGGCCTCCGCCCCCCGAGGCCAGCGTCTTGCCGTCCGGGCTGAACGCCACGGAGGTCAACGCGCCCTTGTGCCCTTTGAGGGTGGCCTGTTCCTTGCCCGTCGCCACGTCCCACAGTTTGATCGTCTTGTCCGCGCTCCCCGATGCCAGCGTCTTGCCGTCCGGGCTGTACGCCACGGAATGCACCTCGTCCGTGTGTCCCTGGAGGGTAGCCTGGTCCTTGTTCTTGCCGGTGGCCACGTCCCACAACATGATCGTGTGGTAAGCGCTCCCTGAGGCCAGCGTCTTGCCGTCCGGGCTGAACGCCATGGTGTTCACACCCTGCGGGTATCCCTTGAGGGTGGCCTGCTCCTTGCCGCTGGCAAGGTCCCACAGCGTGATCGTCGGCACCCCCCCGGCCACGAAGGCCAGCGTCTTGCCGTCCGGGCTGAACACCACATAGCGCACCCTGCCGAATACCTTGAGGGTGGCCTGCTCCTTGCCGCTGGCCGCGTCCCACAGCTTGATCCCGTGTCGGTCCCCTGAGGCCAGCGTCTTGCCGTCCGGGCTGTACGCCACGAAGGTCTCGAGCGTGCGCCCATCGACGGCGGCCTGCTCCTTGGCGGTGGCCACGTCCCACAGGGTAACCTCCCCCCCCCCATAGCTCGTCGAGGCCAGGGTCTTGCCGTCCGGGCTGAACACCACGGAGGACATGGCGCGCGGCTTGAGCTTGAGGGCGAGGGTGGCTGTCTCTTTGCCGGTGGCCAGGTCCCACAACTCGATCCCGTTAAGGCACCCTGAGGCCAGGGTCTTGCCGTCAGGGCTGAAGCAGACGCTGGCGCCCCCTCCCTGGAGGGTGGCCTGTTCCTTGCCGGTGGCCACGTCCCACAGCTTGATCATGTACAGGCTCCCCGAGGCCAGCGTCTTGCCGTCCGGGCTGAATGCCACGGAATACACCGGCATCGTTTGCCCGCCGTCTTTGAAAACGAGGGTAGCCTGCTCCTTCCGGGTGGCCGCGTCCCACAGCTTGATCGTCCCGTCCATGCTCCCCGACGCCAGCGTCTTGCCGTCCGGGCTGTACGCCACGGACTCCACCAGAGAGTCGTGCGCCATCCTATTTCTGGGGATGAACAAGGCGGGCGACGGCGGTTCCTCGGCCGTCACCAGGCCGCCTCCGCTCGCCCAGACCAGCGCCGCCAACAGCATTCCCTGAATGAAGCGATTCATGTCGCGTTCCCCTGGTTTGTCTTGCCGTGCTCGAACCCTGGTTTCTCATTGTCGCCTCGCGCTCGCCAGACCGCGAACGTGGAGCCCACGACCGCGGCGGTCGTTTCCAAGACATTCACTGGCGACGCCGTGCATGGACCTCGCCACAACAGCCTCACCCGAAGGCCGCATCTGCTTTTTGAGGAGATGCGTTATCCCGCTACTATACTCGGCAAGCGGCCGAGGATGAAAGGAAAAGGCGCGGTCGTTACCTCTGGGTGTGGCAAATCTTTCGGGAGCGCCTACGCTGAGAGGAAAGTTCAGCTGCGCAGCTGAGCGTGTCGCCGGTTCCCTTTCCCCTGTGGAGAAGCCCGTGCCTTCTGAACCTACCGTGTCGG
>Ga0182024_10005889_pt1 | contig 27196 bp, 19 predicted proteins | sample P32metaG_FD_120480 | JGI IMG/M metagenome (GOLD analysis project Ga0182024, IMG submission 120480) | Permafrost microbial communities from Stordalen Mire, Sweden - P3-2 metaG (Illumina Assembly) | ecosystem: Environmental > Terrestrial > Soil > Wetlands > Permafrost | place: Sweden: Stordalen...
CCCCATGGAGGGCCGCCATGCGCCGCTGCCCCTCCGACTCGAAATGCGCAAACGCCTTCTGTGCCGCCGCAATGGAGGCTTCGTCGAGGTGTGCGATCAATGCATCCGCCGCCTCCCATGCCGCTCGCTTCGTCTCACGAACGATGACGTGAACGCGAAGCCCGAAGCGCACGGTGCGACCGTGCTCGGCCGCGCGTCTTCGCACGTCGGCGATCTTGGCGCCGACGGCGTCCGGAGGCTCACCCCATGTGAGGTACACATCGGTGTCCCGTGCCGCCACCTCATGCGCGGAGTCCGAGGAGCCGCCAAGATAGAGCGGAGGGTGGGGGCGCTGCACGGGCGGATAGAGGAGCTTCGCGCCGCGAGTCCGAAAATGCCTTCCTTGGTAGTCGAGCGTCTCGCCGCGAAGCACGCTTTTATAGATGGATAAAAACTCGGCAGTCGCCGCGTAGCGTTCGTCATGGCTGAGAAAGACGCCGTCGCCTTCGGCCTCCGCCGGATCGCCTCCCGTCACGACGTTGACGAGTACGCGTCCGCCCGAAAGGCGATCGAGCGTAGATGTCATTCGCGCCGCGTTCGTCGGTGACACGATTCCTGGCCGCACAGCCACGAGAAATCGGAGACGTTCGGTCAGTGGCACCATGGCCGAGGCGACGACCCAGGCGTCTTCGCAAGAGCGGCCCGTCGGTAAGAGGACACCGTAGAAGCCGAGAGAGTCGGCGGCTTGTGCGATCTGCCGAAGATAGGGGAGATCGACCGCGCGTGCCCCGTGGGTTGTTCCAAGGTAGCGGCCATCGCCGTGCGTGGGGAGAAACCAGAGGACATTCATGTGCCCCTGACCCCGCAAATTGCGGGCCGTCCTTCACCGAGCGCTCGTGCAGGGGGATCGCTTACGTCTTGCTGCCGGAGAAGCAGTACCTGAGCATCGTGTGCGCGTAGAGCAGCATCGAGCCCGGTCATGACGCCGAGTTTGTGCCCTTGGGGCCTTCCAGGCTCATGGCGCGACTCCTGCACAACAAGCGACCGTCCATGACTGCCGCACTCGACTCCTTGCTCACGGCTACCGATGCGACGCGCGAGCCGCTGATCATCGCCGAGACTCTCGCGACGGACCTCGAAGCGACCGCCATAGAGCGCGATCGTCGCGGAGGAACTCCGAAGCGGGAGCGCGATGCCCTGCGCGAGAGCGGCCTCCTCAAACTAACACTCCCCCTAAGGCTCGGGGGCGGAGGGGCCACGTGGACGACGACGCTTCGCACGGTGCGCGCCATCGCGCGCGCCGATGGATCGCTGGGGCACGTATACGGCTTTCAACACCTTCTTCTCGCCACCGTGCGTCTCTTCGGTACCCGCGTGCAGTTCGAGTCGTTCGGGCGAGCCACCGCGGCGGGAAACTTGTTTTGGGGGAACGCGCTCAATCCCCTCGACACGCGGACGACGATTGAGCGTCACGGCGACCACTATGTGGTTCAAGGCGAAAAGAGCTTCAGCTCCGGTGCCCGAGACGCAGACGTGCTCGTGATCTCCGCAACGGACACGGCGACCGGAAAGCTCGTCGTCGCAGCGATCCCCGGGAATCGCTCCGGCGTCCTGGCGCGGGACGACTGGGACAACATGGGGCAGCGGCAGACCGACAGCGGATCGGTGGTGTTCGAGGACGTCCAGGTGCGAGCGAGCGAACTACTCGCGGACCCAGGTCCGCTTGGGAGCACGTTTGCGACTCTTCGCCCGCTCATTGCGCAGCTTTCGCTCTGCAACGTCTATCTCGGCATCGCCGAGGGGGCGCTGCGCGCGGCGCGTACAGCGACGCGTGAGCGGGGCCGCGCCTGGTTCACGAGCGGCGTCGAGCGCGCCTCCGACGATCCGTTCGTGCTCGCGACACTCGGGGACCTCTGGGCAGAGCTCGAAGCAGCTCGGCAGGTGACGGAGGCGGCCGCGTCTTCGCTCGACGGAGCTTGGTCGAGAGGCGACGCGCTGACGACGAATGAGCGCGGCCAGGCGGCCGTCGCGATCGCCGCAGCCAAGATCACGACCACGCGTGCGGGCCTCGAGGTTACCAATCGTATCTTCGAAGCTGCCGGCGCGCGCGCCACGACCGCGCGTTTAGGCCTCGATCGCTTTTGGCGCAATCTGCGCACGCACACGCTGCATGATCCGATCGACTACAAGCGCCGCGACCTTGGGCGGTGGTTTTTGACGGACACCTGGCCTCCGCCGTCGTTTTACTCCTGAGGAGCGATCCATGCCGTTCGCACGCATCGAAAATGCCATTGCTCGGATTGCCCTCGGCGAACCGGTCGTCGTCGTCGACGATGCCGACCGCGAAAACGAAGGAGACCTGATCCTCGCTGCGGAGAAGGCTACTCCGGACGCGATCGCGTTCATGCTGCGCCACACGAGCGGCGTTCTTTGCGTGGCCGTGCCCGGCGCGCGGTGCGACGCTCTCTCACTACCGCTCATGGTGCCGCGAGGGAGCGACGCGCAGGGGACCGCGTTTACGGTCACGGTCGACGCGAGACGAGGGACGACGACCGGAATCTCCGCATCCGACCGTGCGACGACCGTTCGGGCTCTCGCAAACAGCGCGTCGAACCCCGGCGACTTTACCCGTCCCGGCCACGTGTTTCCGCTTCGCGTGCGAGACGAGGGAGTCCTCGCGCGTCGGGGGCACACGGAGGCCGCGTCGGACTTGGCCCGCCTCGCCGGGCTCTCTCCGGTGGGGGCGCTCTGCGAGCTCGTACACGAGGACGGCTCGATGATGCGCCTGCCTGCGCTCGAGGCCTTCTCCGAGAAGCACGACCTCGCGCTGATCCATATCGATGACCTCGTCGCTTACCGTCGTCGAACCGAGCCCGTCGTCGAGCGCGTGGCAGAAGCCCGTCTACCCACGGGTCACGGCGCGTTCGTGGTTCACGTCTTTCGCGACCCCATCGAGAATCGCGAGCACCTGGCGCTGGTTCGTGGTGACGTTCGCGGGGCAAGCAAAGTGCTCGTGCGCGTCCATTCGGAATGCGTAACCGGAGATCTATTCGGTTCGCTCCGCTGCGATTGCGGTGCGCAGCTCGACGCGGCCCTCGCTCGCGTCGCGGCGGAGGGGCGCGGCGTCGTCGTCTACCTACGCGGGCACGAAGGGAGAGGCATCGGCCTCATCAACAAGCTGCACGCCTATCGATTGCAGGACGAGGGGCGCGACACGGTCGAGGCGAATCTCGAGCTCGGCCTCCCGGTCGACTCGCGGAGCTACGACATCGGCGCGCAGATCCTCACGTCTCTCGGACTGACGACGATTCGTCTCATGAGCAACAATCCGGCGAAATTCGCGGCGCTCGAAGGATACCCGCTTCGAATCGTCGAGCGGGTGCCGCTGGTGACGACGCCGAACGTGGAAAACGCGAGCTATCTTTCGACCAAGCAAGTCAAGCTCGGGCATTGGCTTGGCCTCGGACAGAGTGTTGCTGAGGAAGCAGCAGACCAGCAGTTCGTGCGCGGGTTGCCGCAGGGGCGCGCGTGAGTCCGCAGGCGCACGAAGCTCGGCCGAGCGCGCACCGCGCGGAAGGGCTCACGACCAGGCTGCGGGTGCCGGCACGATCTCTGCTGTGTTGAGCGAGCGACGCGACGAAGTGACGCGCCGTAATTACGTGGCGTGATTGCGCGACAGACTGCGCGCCAGACTGTGCGACAAATTTCCCGCCCAGATTACGCGACCTGAGGGACGAGGACGAATCAATGGCCAAGCATGATTACGAAGCACTCCGTACCGAAGTCAGAAGTCTCGTCGAGACCGTCGTCCGTCCGAATGCGGAACGGGTCGACGCGGAGGGGATCTTTCCGCGCGACAATCTGAACGCGCTCGGGCGTGCGGGGTGGAACGGCGTGCTCCTTCCGAAAGAGTTGGGAGGACTCGGGCTCGATCATGTCGCCTTTGCCATTGCAGCCGAGGAGATCGGTCGTGCGTGCGCCTCCACCGCCCTCGTGTACGTCATGCACGTCGGCGCAGCGCAGACCATCGCCCTGTACGGAAATGACGACCAAAAAAAGCGCTGGCTTGCTCCCGCGCGCGACGGCGTCATCGGTACGTATTCGACGAGCGAGAAGGCGAGCGGGGGCCACTGGTGGTTCAACTTCAGCGAGGCGGCCCGCGACGGGGTCGACTACCGCCTCACTGCGGAGAAGTCGTTTACGACGAGCTCGGGCAAGGCCGACTACTACGTCGTACAGACGCGAACGCCCGGTGCAAAAGGTCCGACGGACATCTCTTTTTTCATCGTGGACGGGAAGTCACCGGGCATCCACGCAGGGAAGTGGGACGCCCTCGGAGTGCACGGCAACCACAGCGGACCCATTCGCTACGACGCGGTGAAGGTTGCCCGACGCGATCTGCTCGGCAGGGAGAACCAAGGGAAGGACATCATCTATCACGGCGTCTCTCCGGTCTATCTCATCGGCCTCGGTGCCGCGTGGCACGGAGTCGCTCGCGGCGCTCTCGAGGAGATTACGAAGTACGCGACGGCGACCGTGCATCGGGACTTCGAGAGGCGCCTCGCAGACTACCAAGTGCTCCGTCAGCAGCTCGGAGAGGCGAAGGTGCTGCTCGAGAGTTTGCGTCCCTGGCAGGAAGCATTGGCCGTTCGACTCGACGCGATTTGGTTGGCCGGCAAGCCGCAAGGCGAGATCCTTCTTCCGCTTACCGAGTTCAAAGTGCACGCGGCGGAGGTTGCGAACGCCACCACACGCCGCGCCCTGGATGTGAGTGGAGGCTATGGCTACAAACGCGGTCCGCTCGAGCGCGCGTTCAGGGACGCGCGCGCCGCGATTGGGATGGGACCCTCGAACAACATTGCCCGCGAGTGGATCGGGAAGGGGTTGGTCGGCCTCCCCTTGGAGCTATTCGAGGCTGGCGGCGAGTAAGCGCCTTACGGAGGACGAGAGGAAACTATGAGCACGGACAAGAATAGCGACGTGGATCCCATCAAGTTTGCCTACTGGGTGCCCAACGTGAGCGGCGGGCTCGTCGTAAGCAAGATCGAGCAGCGCACCGACTGGGGCTACGAATACAATGCAAAGCTCGCTGTCCTCGCCGAGAATAGCGGTTTCGACTACGCGCTCAGCCAGGTTCGCTACATGGCAAGCTACGGCGCCGAGTTCCAGCACGAATCGACGAGCTTCAGTCTTGCGCTTTTGTTGGCGACGCAGCGTCTGAAAGTCATCGCGGCGGTGCACCCTGGCCTGTGGCACCCCGGGGTCCTTGCAAAGCTTACCGCGACCGCGGATCACCTCTCGAAGGGACGCGTCGCCGTCAACGTGGTGAGCGGATGGTTCAAGGGAGAGTTCACGGCGCTCGGCGAGCCATGGCTGGAGCACGATGAGCGCTACCGTCGATCCGAGGAGTTCATTCGTGCGCTGCGCGGCATCTGGACCGAAGACGCGTATACGCAAGCAGGCGACTTCTATCGAATTCGCGACTTCAGTTTGAAGCCGAAACCTATCCAGTCGCCACACCCCGAAATCTTTCAGGGAGGGAATTCTACGGCGGCGCGACGCATGGCGGGACGCGTATCGGATTGGTACTTCATGAACGGGAACTCCTTGGAAGGGCTCAAGGAGCAGATAGAAGAAGTCAGTGGCCATGCGGCACGCGAAGGGCGCAGGGTGAGGTTCGGCGTCAACGCGTTCATCCTCGCGCGCGACACGGAGGGTGAAGCGCGCGAGGTGTTGGGCGAGATCATCCGGAAAGCCGACAAGCAGGCAGTGGAAGGGTTTGGCGCTGCAGTAAGGCAGGCAGGCAAGGCCGCGCCGGACGGAAAGGGTATGTGGCAGAACTCGAACTTCGAGGATCTCGTTCAGTACAATGACGGCTTTCGCACTGGCCTCGTCGGGACGCCGGAGCAGATCGCGGAGCGAATCGTCGCGATCAAGTCGATCGGCGTCGACCTCGTGCTGGGCGGCTTCTTGCACTATCTCGAGGAGGTCGACTATTTCGGCAAACGCATTCTCCCGCTGGTACGTGAGCTCGAGGCGAAGCGAGCGCGGGTTGCGGCATGACGGGCCCGAACGAACGACGCTCCGGCGTAGTACCGGCCGGATCGAGCAAGGCCGACGGTGCACCGCTTCTCGAGGTTCGAGGGCTCTCGCTCGCATTCGACGGCATTCGCGCGCTCGACGACGTGTCCTTCGAGGTGGCACGGAACGAAGTATTCGCTCTCATCGGCCCCAATGGCGCTGGAAAGAGCTCGATGCTCAACGTCGTGAGCGGCTTGTACGCGCCTCTGTCCGGAGAGGTGCGGTTCGAGGGTTTGCCACTCGAACGGGCGGGCGACCTTTCACGACTGGGGATCTCGAGGACGTTCCAGAATATTGCCCTCTTTCGAGGCATGACGGTTCTTCAGAACGTGGCCCTCGGCATCGATTTCCACGCCCGGGCGACGTTTCTGGAACAGGCTTTCCGTGCGGGGCGCGCGCCGCGGGAAGAGCGCCGCGCCCGCGACGAAGCTCGCGCGATCCTAGAACTCCTCGATATCGCCAGGCACGCAGACGACGTCGTGGGCCGCTTGCCGTACGGCCTTCAGAAGCGCGTGGAGCTCGCCCGTGCGCTCGCTCCTCGGCCGAAGCTACTGCTGCTCGACGAGCCGATGGCAGGGATGACTCACGACGAAAAGATGACGATGTGCCGCTTTCTCATCGAGGCTCACGACACACTCGGAACCACGCTGGTCCTCGTCGAGCACGACCTCGGCGTCGTCATGGATATGTCCGATCGCGTCGTCGTTCTCGATCACGGTCAAAAGATCGCCGACGGCACCCCTCGAGCCGTGTGCGGCGACCCGGCCGTGATCGATGCGTACGTCGGCCGATTCGCAGCTTGAGGCTACGCATGTCCTTCTTTCTCGAAGTGCTTATCGGCGGCCTCCTCGCGGGCGTGATGTACACGATGGTCGCTCTAGGGTTTGTCATCATCTACAAAGCCTCGGGCGTCTTCAACTTTGCGCAAGGCGCGATGGTGCTCTTCGCGGCGCTCACGTTCGTATCGCTCGTCGAGCGTGGCCTTTCCTTTCCATGGGCTCTCGCGGGCACTCTCGGCGTGATGCTGCTTCTGGCCGTGGCGATTGAACGCGTCGTGCTTCGACCTCTCGTCAACGCCCCGCCGCTGGCGCTCTTTCTGGCGACGCTCGGGCTCGCATCCGTGCTCGAGGGCCTCGCGCAAAGCGTGTGGGGAACGCAAGTGCACGGGCTCGATCTCTACGTTTCGGACGTACCCCTCGGCGGCTTGGGAGTCCAGGTGAGCCGCTTCGATCTCTTCGCCGCCGCCACGGCAGGCTTGCTCGTCCTCGGCCTTGCGATCCTCTTTCGTACGACGCGAGCTGGGGTGTCGCTGCGGGCGGTCGCCGACGACCCGCTTGCCGCGATCGCAGTCGGGATAGACCTACCACGCCTCTGGACCATAGCTTGGGGGGTCGCCGGAGTCGTCGCGCTGGTCGCGGGCCTCCTTTGGGGCGCTCGGGTCGGCGTACAGTTTTCGCTCTCGCTCGTCGTCCTCAAGGCTCTGCCTGTTCTGATAATCGGCGGCTTCTCGTCGATCGGCGGGGCCATCGCGGGAGGCTTGATCGTCGGGGCCACGGAGAAGCTCGCCGAAGTGTACGTGGGCTCATACGTAGGTGGCGGCACCGAAAGCTGGTCTCCGTACGTCCTCGCGCTTGGATTCCTGCTCGTGCGCCCCGCCGGTTTGTTCGGCGAGCGCATTGTGGAGAGGGTCTGAGGCCATGAGCACCGACGTGAGCGCGTGGTCGCAATCAGAGGACGTAAAAATGACTCGGAAGACGGCCTTGTCGATCGCCGCGACCGTCCTCGTAGCCGCGCTGGCGTTGGCGCTTCCACGGCTCGTGACCGATTACGTTCTGAGCGCGATCCTCGTCCCTTTTCTGGCGCTCGCGCTCGCCGCGATCGGACAGAACCTCGTCACGGGCTACGCCGGCCAGCTCTCCGTAGGTTCAGCGGCGTTCATGTCGGTGGGGGCGTTCGCGGCCTATGATCTGCATCTCCACGTGCCGTCGATCCCGCTCTTGGTGAGCTTTGCTTTCGGCGGTTTCATTGCCGCCGTGACCGGAGCGCTTTTCGGTCTGCCGAGTCTGCGCATCCGCGGCTTCTATCTGGTGGCGTCTACGCTCGCCGCGCAGTTCTTCATCGAGTGGCTCTTCACGAAAGTCGGCTGGTTTTCCGGGAACAGCGCCTCGGGCGTCATCATGGCGCCGCCGCTCGTGGTTGCCGGTCTCGACTTCTCGTCACCGGGCGGACACTACTGGCTCTCGCTCCTGGTCGTCGTGCCGCTCGCGATCTTGGGACGCAACCTCGTGCAGGGCCGCGTCGGTCGCGCCTGGATGGCGGTCCGCGACATGGAGATCGCCGCCGCGATCGTCGGCGTACCCACGCGCCGCGCCAAGCTTCTCGCCTTCGCGATCGGGTCCTTTTATTGCGGGGTCGCGGGGGCGCTCTGGGCGTTCGCGTACCTAGGCACCGTGGAGCCGCACGGGTTCGATCTCGATCGATCCTTTCAGATTCTCTTCATCGCGATCCTCGGCGGTCTCGGAAGTGTGGTGGGGCCCTTCCTCGGCGCAGCCTTCGTCGTCCTCTTTCCCATCGCGCTCGACAATGTTGCCGGAGGCGCGCTCGGGAGCGTGGTCGATCCCGGTCTTCTCGAAAACGTCGAAAAGATCATCTTTGGATCCCTCGTTATTCTCTTTCTCGTCAAGCAGCCTGCCGGTCTCGCCCGTCTCGCGGCGATCGCATGGACGCGGCTATGTCGCGTCGCGCTCCGCGAGTAGCGCGCTCGCATTCCACCGTCACCTCGTCCGTAAACGTTCGCCCGCACCCTTGCGGCAGCGCCCCCACCGGAGGTCCATCCATGCATCACTCTCGAATCGCTCTTCTCTCGTTGGCCTCGATTGCACTTTTGACCGCGTGCCGTCCCCAAAACGAAGGTACGTCGACCGACAAGGTCTCGTCGGCCACCGTGCCTGGGAGTGGACCGGCCGCCACACCGAAGTCAGAAGGAAAGACGCAGTATTTCCCGCTCCAGAGCTACCGAGTGGGGCCTTACGCCGCGGGAGGCACCGGCTTCTTCGGAGGTTTCATCGACTACATGCAGCTCGTGAACACCCGTGACAGTGGCGTGAACGGGGTAAAGCTCACGTGGTCGGAGTGCGAAACCGAGTACGTGGTCGAGCGCGGCGTCGAGTGCTACGAGCGCCTCAAGGGGGGCCTCGACGGAGCGCCGGCCGCGGCCATGAACCCCCTCAGCGTGGGGATCGCGTACGCACTCATCGATCGCGCGACGACGGACAAGATCCCGCTCATCACGATCAACCACGGCCGCACCGACTCTACAGACGGTCGCGTCTTCCCGTACATCTTCCCCCTCGTCTTGAATCCGTACAGCGAGGCGTCGGCGATTGTGAACTACATCGGCCAGCGCGAGGGAGGCACAGACCACCTGCACGGCAAGAAGATCGTCGTCCTCTATCATGGCTCTCCGTACGGAAAGGAAACAATCCCCATCATCGATCTACTCGCGAAGAACCTCGGATTCGTCGCGACCCAGATCGAGGTCCCGCACCCGGGAAGCGAGCAGCAGTCTCAGTGGCTCCAGATCCGACAAATCAAGCCGGATTGGGTGATTCTGCGCGGTTGGGGAATCATGAATCCCGTCGCTCTGAAGTCGGCGGCAAAAATTGGATTCCCCGCGGACCACGTGATCGGAAACGTGTGGAGCAACTCCGAAGAAGACGTGACTCCGGCCGGCGCCGCCGGCACCGGCTACGTGTCGGTGACCACGCATCCCTCAGGACGCGACTTCGACGTCATCAAAGACATCGAAAAGTTCGTCGTCGCTCCTGGAAAAGGAAACTTGCAAGATCCGAAGCGATTCGGAAGTGTGTATTACAATCTTGGAGTCGTGAACGGCATTCTCAACGTGGAGGCAGTCCGCGTCGCGCAGCGTAAATACGGGAAGAGGCCGCTCACCGGCGAAGAGGTTCGCTGGGGGTTCGAGCACATCGACGTGGACGACGCGCGCCTCAAGGAGCTCGGCGCGCTCGGCCTGATGCAGCCTATCAAGCTGTCTTGCACGGACCATGAAGGCGGCGGCGCCGTCCGTTTTCAACAATGGGACGGCAAACAGTGGAAGGTCGTCAGCGATTGGGTGCGATCGGATCGCGCGCTCCTTCGCCCGATCATCGAGGAGTCGTCGCTCAAGTACGCAAAAGAGAAGGGATTGACCCCTCGCGATTGCGAAGCCGAGGCGCGACTCTAGTGTCCAATGCGGGTCCCCTCCTTGCGCTCGACGACGTCGAGGTCGTCTACGACGGTATCGTGATCGCTCTTCGCGGCGTGTCGCTCGAGGTGCCGGAACGGAGCATCGTCGCACTTCTCGGCGCAAACGGCGCGGGGAAGACGACGACACTCAAAGCGGCCTCGGGCCTTCTCGCGGCCGAGCGAGGCGAGGTCCGTCGGGGAAGGGTGGCCTACCGCGGGCGTCCGGTCGGCGCCCGAACCCCGGTAGGCCTGGTGCGTGAGGGGCTCGTTCAGGTGCTCGAGGGGCGGCATTGCTTCCCGCACCTCAGCGTCGAGGAGAACATTGCAACGGGTGGCTTCGCTCGTGGTCTGTCGCGTATCGCGCTCGCCGAAGCCATCGAACGCGTATACGCGCGTTTTCCGCGTCTTCGCGAGCGACGTCGGATTGCGGCAGGGCATCTCTCGGGAGGAGAGCAGCAGATGCTCGCCATCGGGCGCGCGCTCGTGGGCGGCCCGTCACTCGTCCTGCTCGACGAGCCTTCGATGGGCCTCGCACCGAAGGTCGTCGAGGAGATCTTCGCTCTGGTTCGTCAGCTACACGAAGACGACAGCGTAACTTTTCTTCTCGCAGAACAAAACGCCGCGGCGGCACTCGCCGTGGCCGACACAGTCTATGTGCTCGAGGGCGGGCGAGTGGTGTTGCACGGAAGCGCGACCGAGATACGCCGCCGTGACGACGTTCAGGAACTTTACCTAGGAGTGCGCACGGAAGGTCGGGCGCGCTTTCGAACGCGAAGCGAAGATACGGCTCCCTTGCCGTAACGGAGAGGATTCGATGACGAGCTCGAGACGAGCGATCGCCGTTGCGATCGTAGGACTGACGACTATCTTTTTTCCAGTATTCGCCCACGCCCAGGAGGCAGACAGCGGCGCGCCAAAAGCGCCCGCCGCTGCAGCTTCTCCCACTCCACCCTCCGCCCAGACGGCTGCGACGGTCGCGGTGGCTTCGGGCCAGGCTTCTACGGGCGCGGCGAGTCCAGCGCCGACTGCAGCCGGACAGCCCGGGGTGCATTCAGAGGTCGTGTCCGAGGATCGCGTCCCCGGAACAGGCGCCCCACCCGTCGAGGCGAAGCCGGCGATCCAAGACAAGATTACGATGCCTAAGTGGTTGGACAATGTCACCCTCGCTGGAGGATTGCTTCTCTACTATTATCAACCCCTCGGCCTTCCGAGCGCCGACAATAACAACAATCTAAGTATCTTCTTCGCAAACCTTCTCCTCGACGGAAAGTGGGACATCTTCGGGTTTCACATCGAGCCTCGCTTTCGCGATACGAAGCTGCGGCCCTTCTTCGACGGTCCGGTGTGGCTCCAAGAGGCGTACGCCTCCGTCGACCTCGACAAGTCGACACAGCTACGCATTGGTAAGACGTACAGTCACCTCGGTCTTTTCTGGGACAACTCCTTTTACGGGAACGTGCAGGTGTACGACGGTCTGAAGCTCGACCCGGACTACGGACTATCGTTGCAGGGCGAGCTGGGGAAAAAAGGCGATCCCGTCGGCTTGGGCTACTGGGCGCAGTACTTCGTCGTGGATGGGAGCACGAACGTCTCGCTGGAAGGGCGCGATACGATCTCGATTCCGGGCGCACGAAGGCGTAACCAGTCGATTCTGCGAGCGGAGCCACGCTTCCACTTCGGACCGGCGACGCTCGCTCTGGGAGGGTCCGCAGAGTTTCTGCAAGCGGCCGACCTTCCCGCGCCGTATGGAACGCAGAATGTTGGACGCTTTGCGGGGGACGCAAAGCTGACCATTGGCAACTTCGGTGCTTGGGGAGAATTCACCTTCCAGGACGGACGAACCGTGAACGACTTCCCGATCGTGGGGCCAGCCGCGACGGCGACCGCCCCCGCCGGTCCCGGCGCCTCCTCGGCGCACGTGGACTACGCGCTCGCCGGCCTGGAGTACACGGTGGGACCCGTCACCGCACGCTACAACACGAGCGTGGGTTATTACACCGACGTGAACATTCACGAGTGGTTGCAAGTGCCGGCGGTCGGCGTGGCCATCAGCCCGAACCTCACCATTCTGACGGAGTTCGTCCTGTGGCAGAGTTACGCGGCTTCCGGAACGTCGGTTCTCGATCGCAGCCTCGATATCACCGTAAGAGCACACCTCTAGAAGTGCGAATGGGAGGAGGAGAGCCATGACCGATTCGATTTCGAGTGCAGAGTTTCGTGAAGCATTGGCACATTTCGGAAGCGGCGTGACCGTGGTGGCCGTGAAGGACGCGGGGGGGCCTGTCGGCTTCACGGCGACCGGCTTCAATTCGGTTTCGCTGTCGCCTCCCCTTGTCCTCGTGTGCCTTGGAAAGAAGGCGAGCGTGCACGATCGCGTCGTGGAAGCGGAGTTCTTCGGGGTGAGTGTGCTGGCCGAACGGCAGGCGTGGGTGGCAGAGCAGTTCGCGCGTCCCGGTGTCGATCGATTTCTCGGCGTTCCGCTCACGGCCGAACCATCGCGAGCTCCCCTCATCGAAGGAGCCATCGTGCAGTTGGAGTGCGGCCGGCACGCGCGCCACGACGCGGGCGATCACACGATACTCGTCGGCAGGGTGCTCGCCGCGACGATCGCGAGCGGGCGTCCGCTCCTTCATTTCGCCCGCCGATTCGGAGGATTCGTCGCCGACGGTGCGGCCGGCGCCTCGAAGGGGGCATCGAAAGGCGGACACGCATGAGTCGAGAGCTCGTCTTCATCGCAGGAAGTCCATCGTCTGCGTCACGGTCGTCGTTCGTCGCGCAGGTCGTCTCGGGGTACACGATACGAGCCGGTCTTCGATGGCGAACATTCTCACTTGCAGACTTTGAGCCGGCCGACATTCTCTTCGGTCGCGCCGACGCTCCGGGCGTGAGGGCGTTGGTAGATGCGGTGAAGGGATCGGTCGGGTTCGTGCTTGCGTCGCCGGTCTACAAGGCGACGTACGCCGGTGGACTCAAAGCGATCGTCGATCTGATTCCGCCCGACGCACTGGTCGGAAAGCCTGCGCTCGGAATCGCGACCACGAAGCTCAGAGAACACGGGGCAGAGGCGGAGCGCGCGTATCGGGCTTTGTTCGCGTTTTTTCGAGCAAGCACGAGCGAGACAGCCGTGGTGCTCGATGACGAGCTGCACGGCGAGGGCAGTTCCCGTACGCTCGCACCGGCGGCGGAGAAACGCCTGGAGCAAGCGGCGCAGGCCCTCATTCGCGCGGTGGATGGAGCCCCGCACGCGTCGGCGTCGTCGTGATCGGTGGGTACTTGCACGCGCCGTGGATGGGGATGGCGCTCGACGCCGCGAGGCGCGGCAGTCCAGCGCCGAATCCGCACGTAGGCGCTGTGGTCGTCGTGTTCGGTCAATGTGTCGGCGTCGGCTGGCACGCGCGCGCCGGCGAGCCACACGCGGAGATCTTGGCGTTGCGCGCAGCCGGAGCGCGCGCGAGAGGTGCCACGCTCTATGTGACACTGGAGCCGTGCAATCACTATGGGCGAACGCCGCCCTGCGCGGAAGCGATCCTCGACGCAGGACTTGCCCGAGTAGTCGTAGGTTGCCGCGATCCCAATCCGCACGTAACGGGTCACGGCGTGGAGCGGCTTCGCGCAGCGGGTGTCGACGTCGAGACCGGGGTTCTCGGCGGAGAGTGTTTGCAGCTTATCTCGGCGTGGAATCCGGTGCGCCATGGAAAGCCGCAGCCCGTCGCTCGCGCGAGTCAAGGCGGTCGAGTGAGGAGTGCCGGCACGCGGGTCAAGTGAGCGGGACGGGGAGGGAGCCCGCCTAGCCTGCGGAGGCAAACCCCGCGGCGCCCTCACCGCAAAAACGCGCGCGTAGGTACTCGTTTGGGTACCCTTGCGTCCCCCCGTCGGATCGATGCGCCAAGCTCACCCCCTAGATCGCTTCGCGAGATACGGCATCTTCGTGCCGGCTCTGGCGCTCGCGCTCGTCGTCTTCTTCGCGCTGAGCCGTTTGTTCATCGAGGAGCATCTACAGGACTGTGAAGCGCCTCCCGACCACCCCCCTCTATGCACTCGCGGTCAGTCTAACGGTCTCGCTCGGCTCCGACGCGTATGCTGCACAGACGATCGCCATCAGCACCACCGACACGGGAAGCTTGTACGAGGGAGTCGGTGCCGTGAGCGGCGGCGGAGCTACGTCCGTCTTGCTCCATGACTACGTCGAGCCGCAAAGGTCTCAGATTCTCGACTACCTGTTCAAACCGAACTTCGGCGCGGCGATACAGGAGCTCTACGTCGAGATCGGCGGCGACGGCAACTCGACGCAGGGATCCGAGCCGAGCCACGAGCACACGAGCACCGATATGAATTTCAATCGGGGCTACGAGTGGTGGCTCATGGAACAGGCCAGAGCGCGCAATCCGAACATTCAGCTCGACGTGACCGCGTGGTCTGCACCTGGCTGGGTCGGCGGCGGAGACTTTTTTTCGGAGGGCACGACGACGTACCTGGCCGACTACATCGCCGGAGCAAAATCAGAGCACGGCCTCGATCTCAACTACATCGGTTGCCGAAACGAGAAGGGCATCGACGAGAATTTTCTGGAGATGTTCCGTACGACCCTAAACACGGCTGGACTGCAGACCGTCGGCATTCACGGTTTCGACAACTGGAACTACGCCACGGGCACCGGCTCGCCATGGAATTGGGTCTCGGATCTAACGACGAACGCGACGCTCGCGACGGACGTGTATGCCATCGGCGAACACACGACATGGGGCGCCGCTGGAGCGCCACCTGCCAACATCAAAGCCGCCGCCAAGGCTGCCGGAAAGGCGATTTGGGACACGGAGGAGCACGTCTACGAGCACGGCTTTCAGTGCGAGATGGACATCACGAGGGCGTATCTTCAGAACTATACCCAGAGCGGCATTACGAAGACGATTTACTGGTACCTGATCAGCTCGTTTTATCCGATAGAAGCTCTTTACGACGTCACGATGGCCGTGGCGAGCACCCCCTGGAGCGGTGCGTACACCATCAACGATGCCCTCTGGGCCTACGCGCACATCACCCAGTTCACACAGCCGGGATGGCAGTTCTTGGACCAGGCCTCGGGAACGTTGGGCGGTGGCGGCGACTACGTCACTCTGCTCTCCCCGAACAAGACGGATTTCAGCGTCGTCGCCGACACATCGGGTGCCACCGCGGCGCAAGAGGTCACGTTTACGCTCGCGGGAGGCCTAACGCCTACTTCGGTCCACGTCTGGCGGAGCGACGCCAACGCGCAGTTCCAAGAGCAGGCGGCCATCCCGGTTTCGGGTGGTTCGTTCGCCGTCAGCATGGAAGCGAACGCGATTTACTCGATCACGACGTCGACCGGCCAGACGAAGGGGGCTGCCCCAGCGTCGCCTGCGGCGAGTGCATTCCCGTTTCCTTACTACGAGAACTACGATCACTACGGGACGTTCATCCCGGTCGGGTATCGCCCGTACTACCACGCCGACATCGCGGCCACGTTCGAGCTCGCCGAGCGTCCGGACGGAACTGGGCAGTGCTTGCACCAGGTGGTGGCGCAACCCGCGCAGAGCTGGGCGCCGGAAGCGTCCGGGCCATACACGATCGTCGGGGACGGCACCTGGAAGGACTATGAGGTCAGCGTCGACACATCGATCGAGACGACGGGATGGGCTTCGCTCATGGGTCGAGTCAGTGGCGTGGGCACCGGGTACGGAACCGGATTCAAAGCCTACTACCTGACGCTTGATACGACCGGAGCGTGGGGGTTCTATGACGGGACCGGCGCGAACACGAGCAACACCAAGGAAACGTCGACGTCTCTCGCGAGCGGGAAGGCCACGCTCGCTGCCGGCTCCTGGCACAACCTGAAGCTTGTCTTTTCGGGAACGTCGATCAAGGGACTGATCGACGCGACGCAAGTGTTCTCCATCACCGACGGGACTTACGCGTCAGGGTCGGTGGGGCTCGGCACCGAGAGCAATGGCGGGACGTACACCACGGCGTATTTCGACAATCTCATCGTCAACACAGTGGGAGGCGCGCTCCCGCCGCCCACCGTCTTCCTGCAAGATGCTCAAAATTCGACCGACGCTGGACCGCCTCCCCTCGACGCCGGCTCGAGCGCGCCGGACGCCGAAATCGTCGACTCCGGCGGCAAAGTCGACGAAAGCGGAACGTCCGCCGACGGTGGGAGCACGATCTCCGATAGCGGGAGTGTGGCAAGCGGAGACTCGGCGAGTCGCGGCAGCGTATCGATGGACGCCGGGAGCTCGGCGAGCGACGCTTCGTCGGGGTCGCCCAGCTCTCCAGGCGGAGGTTGTTCGTGCAGGGCGGCGCACAGTCCGGCGCGAGGCGCTTGGCTCCGCGGAGTCCTGTGGATCGCGGCCGCGATCGGACTGGGCCGTATCCGTCGCGCCAGACTTCGGAGCTGATTCCTCCGCGCCTCTTTCACGCCATTGCGTGCCTGAAGCCGAAGTGCGAGGTCGGAGCGACGCCTCGCCTTGGACTGTGGCACTTTGCAAAAGCGAATTTCGTCGTGGAGGCATCCAGCGATCGATTTCCCGAGCAAGTCTTCGCATCTTGCCCTGGCCGCCTTATTGCTGCGCTGGGGCCCGTGCAGGAAGGCGACCCGCTCAAGAACGAATTCCTCGTGAACATCGGCCACGAGATTCGCACGCCGCTCAATGCGATTATCGGCTTCGCCGAGCTCATGTTCAAAGGGAAAGTCGGTCCGGTCTCCGACGATCACAAAGAGTACCTCGGCGACATCTTGGAGAGCTCGCGCCACCTGCTCCAGCTCATCAACGACGCGCTCGACATCGCCAAACTCGCGTCAGACAATATGCCGTTTCATGCCGAACCGACGGATCCGAGAAGAGTGGTCGTGGAAGTGCGCGACATGCTTCGCGGACTCGCCACTTCGAAGCGCATCCGTGTGGATACGGAGCTCGATCCCGCCGTCGAGGAGGTCGTGCTCGACCCCGGAAAACTGAAGCAGCTCCTCTACAATTATCTATCGAACGCCCTGAAATTCACTCCTGAGGACGGCTACGTCAGGATCCATCTCGCTCCTGAGGGTTCGGACCACTTTCGTATCGAGGTAGAGGATTCGGGCATCGGGATTCACCACAGCGATATGCCGCGCGTCTTCGTCGAGTTTCAACGGCTCGACGCTGGTATGGTGAAGAAGTACCCGGGCACAGGGCTTGGGCTCGCGTTGACCAAGCGCATCGTCGAGGCTCAGGGCGGACGGGTAGGGGTGAAGAGCGAGCCCCCGAATGGCAGCACATTCTGGGCGGTATTCCCGCGGCGACCCGGAATATGAAACGAGGGGGGGGCGATGGCAGGTGAGACGATTCTCGTCGTGGACGACAACGCGGTCAACTTGAAGCTTGTCCGAGTCCTCCTCGAATACGAGGGGTACGACGTGAGGACGGCGATGGACGCCGAGGATGCGCTTCGCATCCTTACGATCCTCGAGCCGCAGCTCATCCTCATGGATGTCCAGCTCCCTGGCATGGATGGATTGGAACTCACCCGACGCCTGAGAGCGGATGTGGCCACGAAGGACGTGGTGATCCTCGCTCTGACCGCATCTGCGACACGGAGCGACGAAGAGAAGGCCCTTCAGGCAGGATGCAACGGCTACGTTGCAAAGCCGATCGACGGTGCCTCTTTTCCGAGTGTGATCGCGAAGTACCTTCCCCACCCGGCGACCCCATGAGCGCGGGTCCCATCCTCCTCGTCGAGGACAATGCCGCAACTCGGAAGATGATGCGTTTGGCGCTCGCCGCCGAGGGATACTCGGTCCTCGAGGCCGACGACGGAAAGACCGCATTGCGTCTCGTCGCCGAGCTCGAGCCGGCGATGGTTCTCTTGGACTGCAAGCTGCCGGACATGGACGGCTTCGAGGTCGGACGGCGACTGCGCGCGCTGGTCCCGAATCTCCCGATCGTCGCGGTCACGGGATGGGCCCATGCCGACGAGGCCCGGCTGCTCACCGCCGGTTTCCTCGACGTCCTTCTGAAGCCCGTCGAGCCGTCGCGCCTCATCGAGATCGTAGAACGTTTCGCGGGACGCTCGCCAGCGAGTCCCTCGTCCAAAGGCAAGCTCGTTCTCCTCGCGGACGACGACGCCATGCAACGTAAGCTCGGGCAGATCGCGCTCCGGTACGCAGGCTTCGAGGTCCTCCTGGCCGAGGACGGCGAATCGGCCGTTCGTCTTGCCGTGGAGCGAAAGCCCGACGTGATCTTGAGCGACGTGCTCATGCCACGGATGGACGGCTTCGCCGTCTGCAAGGCGATACGCGCGCATCCCGCGATGAATCGGGTGCCCATCGTCCTCATGTCGGCGCACTACTTGGAGGCCGAGGACCGCGAACTGGGGGCGCGTTTTGGAGCGAACCGCTACGTCTCGCGTACGAACGGGTTCGGAGCCGTCGTGCGAGCGGTCCTCGAAGCACTCGATGCACCCACGGGCGACCCCGTCGCGCCGCCCTCCGACGGTCTACAAGCCGACTACCTCCGTCGGATCACCCATCAGCTCGAGCGTCAGGCGACGCTGGGTGCGGGGCTGGCGCGGCAGGTGTCTCTTCAGGCGACGGCGCTATCGGTCCTCGACAGCCTCTCGGATTCTCTGTCGCGGGAGCTCGATCCTGAAAACGCGCTGAATGACACGCTCGCGGAATGCCTCGACGCGGCAGGTCTGTCCGTCGGAGCCATTCTCCTCACGGGGGCGAACGGAGAGCTCATTCTCAAAGCGAACGTGGGTTCGGCGACCCAGCTCTCGTGGGACTCGCATGCCGCGGTTCTACGGCATGCGATCGACAAAGGAGGCTTCGTCATCCCCTCGACGGAGAGCGGGCGCGAGGGGGCTGATCTGCTCGCCGCGCTCGGCGTCGCTTCCGCCCTCATCGTCCCCATCGTGGCGCGAGGCGAACCGCTCGGCCTGCTTCTCCTCGCGTCGAATCGAAAAGACCTCGCCGACGTCGAAAGCGACGCCTTCGTGCGCGCTGCCCGATCCGTCTCGATGCAGCTCGGCGAAGCCCTCGCCCTGAGCCGGATCCTGAGAAGGCTCACTTCGTCCGAGAAGCGCCTCCGAACGCTCACGGAGGGAGCCCACGATTGCATCTTCGTGCTCGATACGGAGGGGCGAATCCGCGAAGTGAATCCTGCCACCGAGCGGTTCTTGGGGCGCGACCGATCCGTGCTCCTCGGGGCGCACATCGATCGTTTCTTCGACCCCACAGACCGCGATCGAGCAGAGAAACAGTTCGCATTATTTCGCGTGACGGGGCAGTTCTTCATCGAGGCGCGGAGATTCGTGCGACCCGACGAAAGCGTCGTGGTCGGCGACCTCTCCGCGTCGACTATCGAGACGGACGGCGAAAGCGTCGTATTCGTCATCATGCGCGATCTGACCGAACAAAAGCGCGCGGAGACGTCGCTGCAAGCGAGCGAGGAACAGCTTCGCCAGGCCCAGAAGATGGAGGCTGTCGGAAGGCTCGCAGGCGGCGTGGCTCACGACTTCAACAACGTGCTCTCGGTCATTCTCAGTTACGCGGAAATGCTCGTTGCGGATCTCAAGGCCGGCGACCCGATGCGCCACGACGTGGAGGAGATCCGAAAGGCCGGCCAGCGCGCCGCAGATCTCTCCCGGCAACTGCTGATGTTCAGTCGCCGGAACGTGATCGAACCGAAAGTCTTGGACTTGAACGACGTCCTCGCCGGCATGGACAGCATGCTGCAGAGGATCCTCGGCGAAGACGTGGATATGGTCACCTCTCCGGGGCAGCTGCTTGGGAGGGTCTACGTCGATCCCACGAGCATCGAACAAGTCATCATGAATCTCGTCGTGAACGCCCGCGACGCGATGCCTACCGGAGGGAAGCTCACGCTCGAGACGGCCGACGTGATCCTCGACGACGCGTACGCGGAGGAGCATCCCGGCGTGAAGGCCGGTCCTTATGTAATGGTTGCCGTGAAGGATACCGGCATGGGCATGGATAAGGCCACCCAGGCTCGCATCTTCGAACCGTTCTTCACCACCAAGCCGAATGACAAAGGGACCGGGCTTGGTCTCTCCACAGTGTTCGGCATTGCCCAACAGAGCGGGGGGAGCGTCTGGGTCTACAGCGAGCCTGGAAAGGGAGCGACCTTCAAGGTCTACCTGCCGCGTGTGGAGGGGGACGTCGAGACAAGGCCCACCCAATCGATTCCCGCGGCAGGTCGCGGTACCGAGACCATCCTCCTGGTCGAGGACGACGATCAAGTGCGCGTCGTGGCGCTACGCATTCTCCGGCGACATGGCTACCACGTCGTGGCGGCACGGCATGCAGGTGAGGCGATCCTCTTGTCCGAGCAGTACGCAGGCGTCATCCATCTCCTCGTGACCGACGTAGTGATGCCGCAGATGAGTGGTCCTGAGCTGGCGAAGCGGCTCGCCAACGCTCGCCCGGAGATGAAGGTTCTCTGCATGTCCGGGTATGCCGACGACAGCATCGTTCGGCACGGCGTCGTCGAAGCGAAGGTCGCGTATCTTCAGAAACCGCTCACGACGGATGCGTTGGCCAGGAAGGTGCGCGAAGTGCTCGATGCCCGCGAAGATTCGTGATCCGTAGTCACGTGCCGTTCCCCATGAGTCCGTGACGGCTATCGGCTCGCAGGCACCGGGAAGGCACCTCCGCACACGCGGTTTCGACCCGTGGACTTGGCCTCGTAAAGTCGCTCATCGGCCAGCGCCACAAGCCGTTCCCGAGTCTCTTTCGGCCCGCACTCGGACAGCGACGCGACCCCGACGCTCACCGTCGCCTTGAGCGTCTGCGACTCCCACGGGATCGAGAGTCGCTCGACGAACCTGCGGATCCGATCGGCGAGCACGTGTGCGGCCTTGTGCTCGATCCCTCGCGTCAACACGACGAACTCCTCGCCGCCGTAGCGCGCGAGGACGTCTTCTGCGCGGATGGCCTTTTGCACCTGCGCCGCCACCACACACAGAACGGCGTCCCCTGCAGGATGGCCAAAGCCGTCGTTGATACGCTTGAAGTGATCGAGGTCGAAGAGTACCAGGCTGAGAAGAGTCCCGTGGCGGTGCGCGTAGGCGACCTCCGCCTCGAGTCGTTCGCCCGCATATTTGCGGTTGTAGATGTGGGTCAGAGCGTCGCGTGTCGAGCTTTCGTAAAGTTGGCGCGCGAGAGCCTCTTCGTCGGCTGCGATGAGGCTGAAGCGAAGCACGAGTGCTGGGCCCACTTGCAGCCGGTCGCCGTCGGTTAGGTCTGCCCGCTCGACTCTGACCCCGTTCACGAGGACACCGTTGGCGGAGCCGAGGTCTTCGACGACGTACCGGCGCCCTTCGGTACGTATGATGCGTGCGTGTCTTCGGCTGACGCCTACGTCGTCGATGCGCACTTCCGCGTCGCGACCGCGACCCAAGAAGGACTCGTCTCGATCGAGCGTGAAGACTTGGCCCGCGTTGAGCCCGACGAGGATGGTAAGCAGCGCCCGATCCGAGGACGACGCGATCGCGGGAGCGGCGACGGTGACCCACATGGCCCTTTGGGTCGCGACGTCGTCACCGTATCCGTCGGGGATCATGCTTGGCCGCGAGAGCGAGCCGCTCGGCCGTTCGGGGTTGTCCGAAGGGGAATCCGCCGACGGCGACGGATGGATCGCGACGACCTTCGGAAACTTCAGCGTGGTGTGCGGGTCGTTCGGCATTCGCTTCACTCGGAATGTGTTGCCGAATACATCCCTTCCATACTCGTGTTTTCGTGGTCCGCGAAATTGGACCGAATGCGACGCGTCAGAGCAGATCCGTTCCATGCAGGATATCGCACACAGCTCGCCAACAACCTCGATTCGCTTGAACGAGCACAAGCAATGCCAAGCTCTCGCGTGCATCCAAGTCGGCCCGGCCTGTCATTGGCAAACCTAAGCTTCACGGCGAACGCGTCAGATTTTGGCAAAAACCGAAGAAGGGGGTTCGCATTTTACCAGCAAGGCGCTCTTCGGGAATAAGCGACCGACGCTTCTTCCGGCGAATCCTCGCGTGTCCGCGCTGGTCACCGTATTGCAGATCCTCGCTAATCGCTTTCACGAACTCGGCAAGCGGGCCTATCCCAGGCCCGATAACGTGGGGTCCCGACAAAACCGAATGCTTGCTAAGGCGGCTGAGGCCGAAGTGGACGTACTTCGCACCGACCCTTTCCTAAAGGCCGGGGCCCTGCAGAGCGCGATCTTCAACAGCGCCAATTTCTCGAGTATCGCCACGGACGCAAAGGGAGTCATTCAGATCTTCAACGTCGGTGCCGAGCGAATGCTTGGCTACGCGGCCGCCGAAGTGATGAACAAGATCACGCCTGCCGACATTTCGGATCCGCAGGAGGTGATCGCACGCGCTAGTCTTTTGAGCCTCGAATTCGCCACTCCGATTGCGCCTGGCTTCGAGGCGCTCGTGTTCAAGGCTTCGCGCGGAATCGAAGACATTTACGAGTTGACCTATATCCGCAAGGACAAGAGTCGGTTTCCCGCCGTGGTGTCCGTCACGGCCCTTCGCGACGCACAGGGCATGATCATCGGGTACCTGCTCATAGGCACCGACAACACCGCGCGCAAGCGCGCCGAGGAAGCACTGCTCAAGGCAGGCGCTCTGCAGAGCGCAATTTTCAACAGCGCCAATTTCTCGAGTATCGCCACGGACGCGAACGGTGTCATCCAGATCTTCAACGTCGGAGCCGAGCGAATGCTCGGATACACCGCCGCCGAAGTGATGAACACGATCACGCCGGCCGACATTTCGGATCCGCAGGAAGTGATCGCGAGAGCCAAAGCGCTCAGCGCTGAAATCGGGACTCCGATTGCGCCTGGATTCGAGGCGTTGGTGTTCAAGGCTTCGCGCGGAATCGAAGACATTTACGAGTTGACCTATATCCGGAAGGACAAGAGTCGGTTCCCGGCGGTGGTGTCCGTCACGGCATTGCGCGACGCGCACGGCTCGATCATCGGGTATCTGCTCATCGGCACCGACAACACTGCGCGCAAGCGGGCCGAGGAAGCGCTCCTCAAGGCGGGCGCTCTGCAGAGCGCAATTTTCAACAGTGCCAATTTCTCGAGTATCGCGACCGACGAAAAGGGAGTCATCCAGATCTTCAACGTCGGCGCCGAACGAATGCTCGGCTACACGGCTGCCGAAGTGATGAACACGATCACGCCGGCCGACATTTCGGACCCGCAGGAAGTGATCGCGCGCGCAACCCTGTTGAGCCAGGAATTCGCCACGCCGATTGCGCCCGGGTTCGAGGCGCTGGTCTTCAAAGCCTCGCGCGGAATCGAAGACATTTACGAGCTGACCTACTTCAGAAAAGATGGGAGTCGGTTTCCGGCGGTCGTGTCCGTGACGGCGCTGCGCGACGCGCAGGACGCCATCATCGGGTATCTGCTCATCGGCACCGACAACACCGCGCGAAAGCAGGTCGAAGAGGAGCGGACGAAGCTCGACCAGCGGCTTCGCGATCAACACTTTTATACGCGTTCGCTCGTCGAATCCAACATCGACGCGCTGATGACCACCGATCCTCGCGGCATCATCACCGACGTCAACAAGCAGACGGAAGCGCTGACGGGGTGCACGCGCGACGAGCTGATCGGCGCACCCTTCAAGAACTACTTCACCGATCCGAGCAGAGCCGAGGCCGGGATCAGCCGAGTACTCAACGAAGGCAAAGTCACCAACTACGAGCTCACGGCGCGTGCGAGAAACGGCAACCTCACCGTCGTGTCCTACAACGCCACGACTTTCCATGACCGTGATCGAAGGCTGCAGGGCGTATTCGCTGCGGCGCGCGACGTGACGGAGCTCAAGCGGTACGAGCAAACGCTGCGCCAGAAGAACGTCGAACTCGAAGGCGCGAGCCGCATGAAGTCCGAATTCCTCGCCAACATGTCTCACGAGCTCCGGACCCCGCTCAATGCCATCATCGGCTTCTCCGAGGTGCTCAAAGACGGCCTAATTGGCGAGCTGACCCCTCAACAGCGCGGGTTCATTGGGGACATCTTCAGCAGCGGCAAGCACCTGCTCTCCCTGATTAACGACATTCTCGACTTGTCCAAGGTGGAAGCCGGCAAGATGATGCTCGACCTGGAGCCCGTCCAGGTGTCTTCGTTGTTCGTGAACAGCCTCTCGATTATTCGGGAGAAAGCTGCGACGCGTCGCATCCGTCTCACGATGGACGCGCCCGAGGAGCTGGGCTCGACACAGGCCGATGCGCGGAAGGTCAAGCAGATCGTCTACAATCTATTGTCCAATGCGGTGAAGTTCACGACGGAAGGCGGCGAGGTGACTCTTCGCGCGGGTCGGGTCCCGCGCGCCGAGGTCGGTCAGCCGTCCGGCTCGTGGACGGGCCGAAGCTTTCCGTCGACGGTGGAGGATACATTCGCGGAGTTTCTTCAAATCAGTGTCACCGACAACGGCATCGGTGTTTCGCCGGACGGTTTGGAGCGTCTGTTCAAGCCGTTCAGTCAGATTGACAGCGGGCTGGCTCGGAAGTTCGAAGGCACGGGGCTCGGTTTGGCCATGGTCAAACTGCTCGCGGAGTTGCACGGCGGTGCTGTGGCCGTCGAGAGCACCGTCGGCGTGGGGTCCTGCTTCACAGTCTGGCTGCCCCATCGGATGACGGTGGAGGGGGCGATCACGCCTTCGGGCGCGCCCGCCGCCCTCAGCCTCGAGGCTCCTGCGGGAGCGCGCACCGCTCTAGTCGTGGAAGACGACCTCAAATCCGCGGAATTGGTCCGCGTCCAACTCGAGGCGGAGGGCTTCCGGGTGCTTCACGCCGGCACAGCCGAGGCCGCACTGGCGATCGCAGGGCAGCAGCCGTTGTCGCTGATCACGCTCGATATCACGTTGCCCGACCTGGACGGATGGGAGTTCCTCAGTCGCATTAAACAAGTACAGGCACTCAAACACATCCCGGTCGTGATGATTTCGATCGTCGCCGATCGGAACAAGGGTTTCGCATTTGGCGCCTCGGCGATCATGCAAAAACCCATATCCCGTCAGGACTTGCACGAAGCGCTGCTCGAGATTGGCCTGCTCCCTCTCGCGCAGGGCCGGACGCTCAAAGTGCTCGTCGTGGATGACGATCCCAAAGCAGTGGAGCTTACTGCAGTCCGCATCCGGGACATGGCCAGTACCGTCCTCCGCGCGTACAACGGCCGCGAAGCCATCGAGGCCGCGCGGAAAGAACTGCCGGAGTTGATTGTGCTGGACCTGATGATGCCGGAGGTAAACGGCTTCGAAGTGGTGGAGCGCCTCAGCAAAGATCCGAGGACAGCGAGCATCCCGATCCTGGTCGTCACAGGCAAGCAGATCACCATCGAGGACCGCGCCCGGCTAAACGGCTCTGTAAAGTCGATTATGGAAAAGGCCGACCTCGATCCTGACCGCTTCGGGGCGGAAGTCCGTCGGGCCACCGCTGGCCGCCGAGTGGAGGCCTGACATGGCCACAGTACTCGTCGTCGAGGACAACCCCACCAACATGACGTTGGCGATATTCCTCCTCCAGTCTGTCGGCCACACCGTGCTCAGCGCGACGGATGCAGAAGCCGGGCTGACGTTGGCGCGGGAGGGGCAACCGGACCTGATTTTGATGGATATTCAGCTTCCCGGTATGGACGGACTCGAAGCCACGGCCTTGCTCAAAAAAAACGAGGCAACGCACGCGATCCCCGTGATCGCACTTACCGCCCTGGCGATGAAGGGCGACGAAGAGCGCATTCGCGCGGCAGGATGCGACGGCTATATCGCCAAGCCGATGCGCTACCAGGAATTTCTGGCGACCATCGCATTGGAGCTGGCCCGACCATGAACGCGACTCCGTACGACGCCGAGCGGCCGGCGCGCATTCTGATTGTCGACGACGAACGGCACAATCGAGAGCTCTTGCAGGTCATGCTCGGACCGGAAAAATTCGTCCTCCAGACGGCGGCCAGCGGGGAAGAGGCGCTCGCCATGGTCGCCGAGCACCCACCGGACCTCGTCCTGCTCGACATCATGATGCCAGGGATCAATGGTTACCAAGTGGCGGGGGAAATCAAGGGCAACCCGGCCACCAAGAACATTCCTGTCATCATGCTCACTGCGCCGACCGACGGTCGATCCAGGCTTCTCGGACTGAACGTGGGAGCCGAAGACTTTCTCACCAAGCCGCTGGATCGTGCCGAACTCTGCGCACGCGTTCGGAACCTGCTCCGGCTGAAGGAGTACGGAGACTATCACGACAAGTATGCCCAGTTGCTCGAAAGCGAAGTGGGTTCGCGCGCCGCCGAGCTCGTGGAGAGCGAGCGTCTCTACCGGTCGACCTTCGACGCGGCTCCTGTCGGGATCGTGCACATCGGGCTGGACGGGAAGTGGTTGCGAGTCAATGAGCGCCTCTGCACTCTGCTTGGATTTACGCACGAGGAGCTCTTGACTCCTGCCATTCAAGAACTGGTGCAGGCAGAGAAAGTGCCCAACGAGGAATACGTGTTGCGTCAAATGGCTGCGGGGGCCGTGGATCGCCGCGCGTTCGACGAAATGCGGTATCGGCGGCGAGACGGGAACATCATGTGGGGCCGGGTCAACATCTCGGTCCATCGTGACTCGGAGGGTCAGCCCCAGCATTTCATCGCAGTCATCGAGGATGTTACGGAACGAAGAGCGCTCGAAGAAAAGGTAAGGCAGGCGAGCAAGCTGGAGGCCGTGGGGTGTCTCGCCGGGGGGATTGCGCACGACTTCAACAACCTTTTATCCGTGATTCTGAGCTACGCGGAAGTGATTGGCAGTGACCTCAAACCCGATGAACCCCTTCGTGCCGACATCGAAGAGATTACGACCGCCGCGCTACGTGCGACCGATCTCACGAGGCAGCTCCTCG
>Ga0182024_10005890_pt1 | contig 27194 bp, 23 predicted proteins | sample P32metaG_FD_120480 | JGI IMG/M metagenome (GOLD analysis project Ga0182024, IMG submission 120480) | Permafrost microbial communities from Stordalen Mire, Sweden - P3-2 metaG (Illumina Assembly) | ecosystem: Environmental > Terrestrial > Soil > Wetlands > Permafrost | place: Sweden: Stordalen...
ACTAAGTGCATCGGCGGCGCGCGAGAGAACGCCCGGCAGGTGCGCGAAGAAATCAGCTCGGAAATGTGGGAGCACCTCAACATGCTGTATCACGAGGTGACCAGCTCGGAACTGCACGCCGACGATGACGTGGGCGCGATGCGCATCGTGGACGTGGTTCGCGACGGTGCTTACCGGTTTTACGGAATTACCGACACGACCATCAATCATGGCGAAGGATGGCATTTTATCCAGCTGGGAAAGTACATCGAGCGGGCGTGCAACCTGTCGCTGTTGCTGGATGCGTATTTTTCGGTGGAGAAAAATGCGGATGACCTGGATTGGGTGGGTTTGCTGAGCAGCTGCGCGGCGTTTGAAGCGTATTGCAAAGTGTGCACCGCGGAACTGAAGCCGGAACGAATCGCGGATTTTATTCTGCTGCAACCGGAATTCCCCTATTCGGTGCGATATGCGCTGGATCGCATGCATCACGCGCTGACTTCGATCAGCAACCGGTCGTTAAGCCGGCGAACGGGGAAGATTGAGCGACTGATCGGGCGGCTGCGCTCGGCGGTGACGTATGTGCAGATCGGGGAAGTCATTCGCGGGGATTTGCACATGTACCTGGCGGCCATCATCGAGCAGTGCCGCGATCTGCATGCCGCGGTGCATGAAGTGTATATCGAGTATCCGATCGAGGTTGCGTTCGAATCGTAATGTTCTACGCCATCCGCCATTTTACGCGCTATCGCTACAGCCATTCGGTCTGGCAAAGCATGATGGAAGTGCGCATGCATCCCCGGAGCGAAGGGAGCCAGCGCTGTTTTATTTTTCAGTTGTCGGTGAATCCGCGAGCGCGGATTTTTGCGCATAGCGACTCGCGGGGCAACCTGGTCCATCATTTCGATCTGCCGCAGCGGCACCGGCAGTTGACGATTATTTCCGATGCGCTGGTGAATATCGATATCCAGCAGCCGGTTCCGGAATCCATGGAATACAGCGCGTGGAACGAGCTGGAGGACATGGTCGAGAAGAAAGATTACTGGGACACGCTGATGCCCAGCCATTTTGCGCGTCCTTCGCCGGAGCTGGATGAACTGGCGCACGAGATTGGCGTCTCAGAGCAAGATGGGCGAAGTCCGCTGGAATTTTTGCAGGATGTGACCAGCGGAGTGTACCGCACGTTTACCTATGTGAAGAAGAGCACGGCGGTAAATTCCCCGATTGAGCATGCGCTGCGTTCGCGGCAGGGGGTGTGCCAGGATTTCGCGCACATTATGACCACGCTGGTGCGCAAGGCGCAGATTCCGTGCCGCTATGTGAGCGGCTACCTGTATCACGGAAAAGAAAATTCCGACCGTTCCGCCGATGGGGCGACGCACGCATGGGTGGAAGCCGCGCTTCCGGGACTAGGCTGGGTGGGATTCGATCCCACGAATAATGTGATCGTGGCGGAGCGGCATATACGCACGGCGGTAGGGCGGGATTATGCCGATGTGCCGCCAACAATGGGGACGATGAAGGGGAAAGCCGAAACGGAGTTGCAGGTGCGCGTGCGGGTGACACCGTCGCAAGCAGTGCTGCCGCCGGACGAAGAGTTCGCCGCGGATGAAGAGTGGTCGCAATTCCTGGAAGAAGATCAGCAGACGCAATTGATGCGCGCGCAGCAGCAACAACAGCAGCAGTAGACGAAATGCGTCCGGTTTGCTGCTGCGACTGCGCTTGACGCCACGAGAAATTCCGCTAAGCTGGCGCGATGTCACCTACAACAAAAAACATATTACTGGCAGTGATGTGGTTCGTGCTGGGGCATTTGAGCTGCGCCTTGCTGCATCACTGGCACCATTCCGCGGGATAGCGCGAGCATAGCCCGTATTGCTCAGACGCGCGGTGTGGTGCGCGATATGTTTCGCCGTGTGCCGGTTTGAGTCAGTGTTGCGCGTGATCTGTACTGAGGCGGCTTCGTTGACTTGGGGAAGCGCCGACAATTAAGATGAACGTCCACCATGGGCGATTTGCAGGTACTTCCGGGTCAGACCGTTTCGCACTATCGCATCGTTGAAAAGCTAGGCGGCGGTGGCATGGGCGTGGTGTACAAGGCGGAAGACACGCGCCTGGACCGCTTTGTAGCGCTAAAATTCCTGCCCGCAGACGTCGCGCAAGATCGCCAATCGCTGGAACGCTTTCGACGCGAAGCGAAAGCGGCCTCCGCACTGAATCATCCGAACATTTGCACAATTTATGACGTTGGCGAAGATGCCGGGCAGGCGTTTATCGCCATGGAATACCTGGAAGGAAGCACACTAAAGCACAAAATCGCGGGAAAGCCGATGGATTTCCCTACGCATCTTTCGCTGGCGATCGATATCGCCGATGCGCTGGATGCGGCTCATGCAAAGGGCATCGTGCACCGCGACATCAAGCCAGCAAACATTTTTGTTACCGGCCGCGGCCGCGCGAAGATCCTCGATTTTGGTCTGGCTAAGGTTGAAGGCGCGCTGCGTTCTCCGGGCGGTTCGACGCGCCCGGGAGTGTTGATGACGCAACTGACGGAGGGTGGAGTTTCTGCCGGCGATCTCACCAGCCCGGGAAGCACGCTAGGGACAGTGGCATACATGTCGCCGGAGCAGGCGCGAGGAGAAGAACTGGACGCGCGCACAGATTTGTTTTCGTTTGGCGTAACGCTGTACGAAATGGCGACCGGAGTTCTGCCATTTCAGGGAAACACTTCGGCGATTATCTTCAATCACATTCTGAACGAGCCGCCCGAGCCGATTGCAAAGAGAAACCCAAAAGCGCCGTCGGAGCTGGATCGGATCGTGGGGAAAGCGTTGGAGAAGGATCGAGATTTTCGCTGCCAGACGGCGGCGGAACTTCGCGCGGACCTGAAACGGTTGAAGCGCGATCTGGAATCTTCGGGAAGGACAGATTCATCAGGACGAAACGCGCAACCGGCACGAAACGCAGCGGTGGAAAGGCCGGGTCCGGCCAAGGTAGAGAAGAAGACCGTGGCGGTGCTGTATTTCGAGAATTTAAGCGGTGGCAAAGAGGATGAATATTTCCGCGACGGAATGACGGAAGATATCGTGACGGAGCTTTCGAAGATTGGCCGGCTGGAAATTTTTCCACGCTCCGAGATGCTGCCGTTCCGCGACAAGCCGGTGACCGCGCCGCAAGTGGGTGAAAAGCTGGGCGCCATGTATGTGCTGGAAGGGTCGATACGCCGCGCAGGCAGCCGGTTGAGAATCACCACGCAACTTGTGGAAGTACGGACGCGCCATTCGGTGTGGGCGGAGCGCTATGACCGCCAGATGGAAGACGTCTTCGCCATACAGGAAGAAATTTCGCTGAGCATCGCAAAGGCGCTGGAGATCACGCTGTCTCCGCAGGAAGAAAAAGTTATCGCCAAGAAGCCCACGGCGAATCCGCAGGCTTACGATTTTTATCTGCGCGGACGGAATTATCTGCGGCAGCGGCAATTCGAATACGCGCTGGCGATGTATCAGGAAGCTACCAAGCTCGACCCGGATTTCGCGCTGGCCTATGCGGGCATTGCGCATGTGTGGGGTGGAATGCATGAGTTTCGGAACCAGAGCCCGGAGTACATCGAGAAGGGCCTGGAAGCATGCGCGAGGGGAGAGAAGCTGGCGCCCGACTTGCCGGAAGTGATGTCGGCCCGGGCACGCATGTATTACGCGCAGCAACGCTACGACGACTCCATCAACCTGGCCTTGCGGGCCATTTCGCTGCAGTCCGAGTGCGAAGGGGCACACGAGGTGCTGGGCCGGTCGTATTTTTCTTCCGGGCGGTACGAGGAAGCGGCGAAATTAGCAGAAACGGCGATCGAAGTGGTGAGCAACGATTACAACGCGCTGGTTCCGCTGATCAATTCACTGGAGCGGCTGGGGCGGATGGCAGATGCGGAGCGGCTGCGGCGGCGCGAGATGGAAGTGCTGCAAGATCAACTGGCGCATTTTCCGGATGACGTGCGCGCACGCATTTTGCTGGCCGCGGATCTGGCAATTTTTGGCGATGCCGCTGGAGCTGCGATGCAGGTAAGAATCGCGGTAGCGATGCGGCCTTCCGATGCGCTTATTCTTTACAACGCGGCATGCACTTATGGATTGCTGAAAATGAAGAACGAGGCACTCGATGCGTTCCGGCGATCGGTGGAGTCCGGGTACTCAAACATCGACTGGTGCCTGAAGGACCCGGATCTGGAAATCCTGTATGACGATCCGGAATTTAAAGAACTGATAAAACAGAAGCCAGCTTAGTGCGCACCACCTCAGACCCGGTTGTGAATGACGGAATGGCTTGCGGCGATCTGGTTAATTGTTAACCACAACGTTCATCACTCCTTCTTTCTATAATTAGAGTTCTTTATTACCATCTGTGCACCGCCGAACGCTGGCACCCCTCATGACTAAAACAAAACGATTGGTTGCGTGTCTATTCTTGTGTACAGCGCTGCCGGTAGCAGTGTTGGCCCAAGAAGCAGAAAAGCCTGCGACTTCCGTTACTCCTGCTATCACACTGGGAGTCACACCCCCGCAGCCCTCCCTGGCAAAAGAAGCCTACATCTACGAGATGGTGCACACACGGGTGAGGCTCGAAGCGGACGGAACGGGCTCGCGGGAATTAACCGGTCGAATTCGCGTGCAGGGTGAATCGGCGATACGCGAATTGGGACTGCTGCGCTTCGCGTATGCATCCAGTTTCGAAGCGCTAAACATCGACTACATCCGAGTGCGCAAGCCGGACGGAACGGTCGTGTCGACGCCCGCGACGGATGTCCAAGACCTCGATTCCGAAGTGAGCCGGCAAGCGCCGATGTATACGGATGAGCGCGAGGAGCATATTGCAGTGAAGACGCTGGCCGTGGGCGACACGCTGGAGTACCACCTGGTGTGGACAGTGCATGACGCTCTGGCTCCGGGACATTTCTGGTTCTACGATAATTTTCTGCGAGATCAAATCTGCCTGGATGAAGAGATTGTGGTGGATGTGCCACGCGATACGCCCGTCAAATTCTCGAGCGGGGCGAGTGTGCCGGTCATCAAGGACATTGACAAAAGGCGAATTTACACACTGCACAACGAAAATCTGAAACTTCCGGAAAATGAGAGCGAGTGGGCCTGGGAGAAGAGCGTAGGAAACGCTGCACCGCCGTCCATTCAAGCCAGCTCTTTTCAGTCATGGGAACAAGTCGGGCAATGGTTTGGCGGGCTGGCAGGGCCACAAGCAAAAGTCACGCCGCAAATTCAGGCAAAGGCCGACGAGCTCACGCGCGGCAAAACTACGGAAACGGAGAAAATTCAGGCGTTGTACGAGTTCGTCTCCTTAAACATCCACTACATCGGCGTAAGCCTGGGAAAAGGACGGTATACGCCGCACAAAGCCGAGGAAGTACTGGCGAACCGCTATGGAGACTGTAAAGACAAGCACACGCTGCCGGCAGGTTTGCTGGCCGCGGAAGGCATAAAGGCATATCCGGCATTAATCAACACCGGGGTCAAAATCGATCCGGCGGTGCCATCGCCGTTGTTCGACCACCTGATTACCGCCATCCCAAAAGGAGATGGTTTTCAGTTTGTGGATACCACGGCGGAACTGGGGACGTTGGGTTATTTGTGGGGGCCACTGCGGAACAAAAACGCGCTGGTGGTTTTGACGGAAGCTCCCAGCCGGCTGGTCACCACGCCAGCGAATCCTCCGGGACCCAACACCGAGGAGATGCAGGTTGCAGCTACGCTGGACTCCAATGGGACGCTGGACGGCAAATTTCGGTTGGAACTCCACGGAGACACGGGAATTTTATTTCGCGCGGCGTTCCGCGCTACGTCCGAGAGCCGTTGGACGGAACTGATGCAACAGCTCAGCGCAGGCATGGGATTCGGGGGTACGGTTGCCAACGTTTCCACGGGGCGACCGGAGGCTATCGCTGAGCCATTCTGGATGGCGTACTCGTATCACCGTCCGGACTATTCCGATTGGAAGGAACGGCAAATTTCGCTGCCCTTTCCGTTCGTAACGCTTCCCAAAATTGCGGAAAAACGAAGAACTTTGCCAGACCCGGTGCAGCTCGGATCGCCCAAGGACATGACGTTTGCCGCGACAGTGACTTTGCCCAAAGGAACGAAACCCGTCCTGCCGCATAGCGCGGACCTGGATACGGAATTCGCCCATTACTCCGCGCAATATAAGTTTGAGAACGGAGTGTTGAGCGGTACGAGAAGTCTGAAAACACTCGTCAACGAAATCCCGGGTTCGCAGCGGCAAGCCTATTCCGACTTCGTAGATTCCATGATTGAGGAGCAGTCGCACTTTATCCCGTTCATAAGCGGGAGTTTGTCCAGCGGAATGGGGATGCCGGAGGGCGGCTGACATTCTGAAAACAAGGAGGCGCAGAAGCTGTACGACCAGGCGTACGGATCACTGCAGTTGGGCGCGCCAAGGGCGGCCACTACAGCGCTGGAGCAGGCGGTAAAGTTGGAACCGAAGTGGGGGGATGGCTGGTTGCTTCTCGGCGGTGCACACATGATGGCGAATAAGCTAGACGAGGCAGTTTCGGCGTACCAGAAGGCAGTGGAAGCGGATCCCACGAACGCACGGTCGCGGCGCCTCCTGGCTAGAGCTCTTTCAGCAAAAAGACGCGACGCGGAGGCGATCAAAGCGTGGCAGGAAGTATTGAAGTTGGACCCGGAGGACGAGCAGTCGACCAAGCGAGTGACCACCCTGCTGCTTCGGGCGCATCGGTACAGCGAGGTGCTCGTTTACCTGCTGAGCGCGGAAGAAGAACACCAGGAATCGGCAGCGTACGAGCTGGCGGAAGCCAAAAAACACATGAATGAGGCGCTGAAATACGCGCAAGACGCAGTGAAACAGACCGAAGAGCAGAGCGGAAAAGACGAATCGCTGGACACGTCAAATTTGGTACTGATGGCAAACCTGGCGGCAAGGTGGGACACGTTGGGGTGGGTGCACTTTCAAATGGGGGATTATGCGGGAGCGACGAAATATCTGGAGTCAGCGTGGGCTTTGATGCAAGACCCCATCGTAGGGGACCATCTTGGTCAACTCTACGAAAAGACAGGTAAGAAGCAGCAAGCGGCGCGGATGTATTCGATGGTGTTAAGCGCGATGGGATCGAACGGGGACCCGGCACTGAAACAACAGATAAGCGCGAAACTCAAAACGCTGGCGGCGAGCGGGATACGAGGAAGCAAAGATGCGGACGAGGAGTTGAGTGCGCTGCGAACCTACCATGCGGTTAATCCCAAGCCATGGGGGCGGAGGGTATAAGATCGCGGAGTTCGGGATTTCCTGGACGAACCAAAAAGCGGGGGCGGAAGCGTGGTATTTGCACGGCGCGGAGGAATTGAAGGATAACGCGCAGAATCTATCGAAGATCAAGTTCCGGACGGTGTTCCCCGACGAAGCCCCGACCAGAGTGGTGCAACGCGGAACACTGACATGCTCGGAAATATCGAAGGCTTGTACGCTGGTGTTGACGCCGGTGGAGCAGGCGAGGCCAAGTCTGTCCTGGAGTGGTATACGGGGATTAGGGGATTTTTTCAGAACGGAAAGCGTATTGGGGATGGACCCCGACGAGCAATAGAATGCGACAGGAGGAGTACACATGCCTAGAGTAGGTCGTTACATAAGCATGGCGCTGTTGGGCGCGGCAATCGGCGCACCGGCGGCGGTAGTCGCTTCGGCAGCGCCGCAGGATCATCGAGATGATAACCGGGTGTACGACAAAGATCACAAGGACTATCACAACTGGGACGATCGGGAAGACAAGGCTTACCGGTCGTATCTGAATGAACAGCACAAGGACTATCGCGACTTCAAAAAGCAGAACGCTAAAGAACAGAGAGCATATTGGAACTGGAGACACGAGCACCCAGACCACGATTAGTTGGACAAGATGTTTTGGCCGGGAGGATTGGGCCGGGAGGCGACGCGAATTGAGCCGCTGTTTCCCGTGCCCAATTTGTCTGGAATGACAGGAGATATCCGATGCGGAAAATCAATCGTCTCGCCAACTTCGTGGTGTGGAGTGCAATCGTGATTGCGCCAATATCCTTTGTGGCTAGCGGCTGCCGAACGGAAACGGTCTACGACAACGAGCACAAAGATACCCACAAATGGGATGAGCATGAAGACGCCGCTTACCACCAATACGTGAACGAGCAGCACAAGGATAATCGCGACTACAAGAACCTTAATGACCAGGAGCAGAAAGACTATTGGAATTGGCGCCACCAGCACCCCGACCACTGATAGTTGAGTTGTTGCGGTAAAGAAGGCCTTGGCTATCTGTCGCTTGGGTTACTCGCTTTGCGTCACCCGCCTTGCGTCACCTGCTTTGCGTTACCTGCTTTGAGTGACTTGCTTTCGTTGTACTAACCTGGAAGACGTACCTAACTGAACTCCCCGCAAGAATTGCAGCTAACCCCAAGCTAGTGGCATGTCGCAGAGACAACGTTACTGCGGATGCGGCGGGTCGGACCGGAATATTTCCACTGGATCCGCCCGAGTTGCTCTATGATGCGGCCAACTCGGGCTAACAAGCCCAATGGCTAACTTCTCGGCTCATAAAGCATCGCCACGGCCCCCGAGCCGAACTCCAGCCGGCTCACGAGCCTCAAGTCGATACGCTTCGATAGCCCCGCGAACAACGTCGGCCCGTGGCCCACTAGCCTAGGGTGCACCACGAACTCGTACTCATCGATTAATCCCAGCTCCGCCAACGCCAGCGGAAGCTTTACGCCCCCGACGAGCAGTCCCTTACCCGGCTCCCGCTTGAGCTGCTGAACGGCCGTCCGTAGATCACCGCGCACGAGCTGCGCGTTCCAATCGACCCGGTCCAGGGTGCGCGACACGACGTATTTCTTTGCCGCGTCTATCGTCCGGGCGAAGGGTTCCATCCAATCAGGCCTCGTTCCCGTCCGCGCCGGCGGCCGGAACGCTGCCTCCATCATTTCGTACATCACCCGGCCAAAAAGTAGGGCATCGGCTTGGTCGAGGTTCTCGCCCGCGTGACGATGCAAGTCTTCGTCCGCTAAAATTACACGATGATGGCAGCACCCGTCCAACGTGACGTTGATGGAATACCGAAGGGGCCGCATTACGGAAGAGTACCGCCGGTAGGGTGGATCAGCAACGTTAGCCCGCTTCAGGGCTAGGAGCCATTCACGTAACGCATGACGATGACAATTTGAGAGCTGCTAGTGGCATCTGGCAGGGACAACGTTATTGAGGATGAGGCCCGTCGGATCGGAATATTTCCACCGGAGTTTCGACGAAACAATCCCGAGACATTTGCGTCCCTATTTCTAGGGACCGCTACCCGGATTTGCTGGGATCAAATGCTGTCGGAATTGCGTAGAGGAAGTTAGATAGTTCTGGTCGGCGGCAAGAGCGTCGAGGTTTGCCCTCGTCCAACAAAGCTCGATGGCGGGGTGATGGATATGAAAATCGGCGAGATAGTTCAGAATTTCTGGGCCGATGTACGGCTCGGTACGCGCAGTCTGCTGAAGAGTCCCGGGTTCCTCCTCGTGGTGGTGCTGTCCCTGGCCCTGGGAATCGCGGCCAATACGACCATTTTTAGCGTGTTGAATGCCATTCTGTACCGGCCACTGGCTTATAAAGACCCTGACAAACTGGTGGTGATCTGGCAGACCGATCAGGCCCACCCGAAGTACCACGAGGCGCCTCCTATCGCGGAGGAGGCGGACTGGAAGAAACAAAATCACGTTTTCGAAGACATCTCCCTGAACAGCGGCAACAACGGGATGATCGTCTCCGGACTTGGCGGCGAGCCCCGGCCACTGCGAGTGCAATTCGTTACGCCCAACTTCTTTACCATGCTGGGAGTGCAGCCGGTAATGGGGCGGGTGTTTGAAGCCAAGGAGGTCCAGGATCTGTCGCAAACGGTGGTCATCAGCAGAGCATTCTGGAAGAGACAATACAACGGCGATCCGCAGGTACTGGGGAAGACACTGACGATGGAAGGGGTGGTGTCGACGATCGTGGGAGTCATGCCGGAGGGGTTTGCGCCGTTCTACGGACAGCCCGTGGACCTGTGGTCGCCTATCAATCCAGAGAGCAAACGTTATGCGGGGCGGATCGATCACTGGCTGATGCCCATCGCACGGTTGAGGCCAGGAGTGACGATGCAGCAGGCGCAGGTGGAAATGGATGTAATCGCCAAGCGGCTGGAGCAGGAATATCCGACGATCAATAGGGGCTGGGGCAAGCTGGTGATGCCGCTGCACGAGCAGCTTTTTGGCTGGGCACGTACCGCGCTATATCCGCTGCTCGGCGCAGTGGCGTTCGTGCTGTTGATTGCGTGCCTCAATGTGGCCAACCTGCTGCAATTCCGGACGGAGACGCGGCGCAAGGAGTACGCGCTGCGTGTCTCGCTGGGCGCGGGAAGAGGGCGGCTGGTGCGACAGTTGTTGACGGAGAGCACGGTTCTGGCGCTGAGCGGCGGGCTGCTGGGAATTGCGCTGACCTTCGCGGGGATAAAGCTTTTTCTGGCGTTGGCGGGAGATTTTCCGAACGCATCGAGCATTACCGTCGATGGCCAGGTGCTGGCGTTCACGGTGGGGTTGTCGTTGCTGACGGCAGTGTTGTTTGGATTAGGGCCGGCGATCCAGGCTTCGCGGCCAGATTTAAATTTAGTGTTGCGAGAAGGCGAACGGAAAATGACGACGGCTTCGGGCCGGCTGGCACTGCACGGATTAGCGGTGGCGGAGGTGGCGCTGGCGATGGTGCTGCTGGTCGGCGCGGGGTTGATGATCAGCTCGATCGTGCGGCTGCAGAATGTGAATCCGGGATTCAACACGAGCAACCTGCTGACCATGGATTTCCAGTTGGCCGAGGGCGGGCAGTATGTGCAGCGAGTGCCGGGCGGAGACATGGAGAAAGTCAGTCCGGCAGCCACGGCGTTCTATCAAAGGTTGCTGGAAAAAGTCAGTGCGATTCCGGGAGTGCAGTCGGCGGCGCTGATCGGGGCGATACCGACGCGTTGCTGCGCGGAGGAGTACACGTTTTCGATTCTCGGGCATGCGCTACCGCCGCCTGAAAACCGGCCATTGACCGGTTACAGCGAGGCCAGCGCGGGGATTTTCGAAACGATGAAGGTTCCGCTGCTGAGGGGGCGCTACCTGAGCGAGCACGATACGCAGGCGGCTCCCTGGGCGATCGTGGTCAACGAAACGTTCGTTCACAAATTTTTTCCGAATGAAGATCCCATCGGGCAGCAGATTTTGTTGCGCTATGACCCGTACCCGGTGGATCAAGACCGGCCGAGGCAAATTGTCGGCGTGGTGGGAGACGTGAAGCATTTTGGGCCTGGGGAGGAGACTCCGCCGTTTGTATACGCTCCTTATCTGCAGCAGGCGGAAGTTTTTCCCGGTGGCGCGACGAGGGCGCATCTTCATCAAGGACTGATGCTGCGCACGCCTCCAGGGCTGGTGAACGGCGGCGCGGGACTGATCACAGCGGTTAAGAAAGCGGTGGCGGAGATCGATCCGGACGAACCGGTGACGCACGTGATGAGCATGGACGATGCGCTGGCGGAGTCGATCGGGGATTGGCGATTCTACATGCGGCTACTCGGACTGTTTGCGAGCGTGGCGGTGATACTCGCGGTAGTGGGAATTTACGGGGTGATGTCGTACTCGGTGAACGAGCGCGTGCATGAAATCGGGATCCGCATGGCGCTGGGTGCGCAACGAGGGGACGTGCTGGGTATGGTGACGAAGCTAGGTTTGAAACTTACTTGTATAGGGGTTGGCGTAGGGATATTGCTGGCGTTCGGAGTGACACAACTGATTGCGAGATTCTTATTTGGAGTGAAGCCGACCGATCCGCTGACCTATGCGGCGGTTGCCTTAGTGCTAGGCGCAGTGGCGATGCTGGCGTGCTTCATTCCGGCGCAACGGGCGGTCAGGGTCGATCCCATGGTGGCGCTGCGGTACGAATAGGCGGGAGTATTAAGCTAAATGGGGCGCCAAAGGGGCGGTCTGTCGTCGTAATTGAATGAGTTGTCAGGCGGAGTGGCTGGAACTTTGGCCAGGCGCGGCGGAAGGCGAAAATCCCTCGGCGGCCTGATCCACAGTGGGGAACAGCTCGATCAGCTTGTCCAAGCGGGTGAGGCGCAGGCTGTAAAGGATCATGGGCTGGGCTGCAGCGATCCGAAGAGCGCCGCCAGCGTGTTTTATCTTGGTTAAGCAGCGCACGAGCGAGCCCATGGCGGCGCTGTCGGCGTGGGTGACGCCGTGTAAATCCAGAATCACGCGGGTCTCGTGCGCGGCGATTAAATTGTCCACTTCGCGCTCGAGTTGGGTGCATTCCGGGCCGCAGTGGATGCTGCCCTGAATCGCAAGCGCACTGACGCCTGGTTGCACACTTCGTTTTGTGAAGGCAAGAATCACGACGGATCACCTTCGTAAGGAAATTGCCGGATTAAACGCACGCAGTCTCCCAGAGCAGAGAAAAGTGAAGAACCCCAGCCGCAGGGTACAAACGAAGCTGTTTTCTGATTTACGGGCTTGTCGGTCTCGGCATAAAAGCGCATGCGTTGGCCAGGCGGCGGCACGGCGAACTCTTTCACGGTGATGGCAAAGGTTACGTTGCCGGTGGGCTGCCGCTTCACAATGGAAAAATGATGCAACTGCATGAGCTGCTCAGCGGATTCCGCCTGAATGTGTACCCAATCGCTCAATTGAAGGCCTCACTGCGGGTAGGTATTGTGCGGGGATAGTAGGCCAGCTACGCGAAGCAAGTCAACGGTGAGATATGCAGAGCTGGCACGAACGCTGCCAGTCATAATCAGCGTAGCTGCGAAAAAATCCACGTTGATTTCGCGGAAAAATCAGGACTTGCCGCCGACTACCTGAGCGTGGCCAAGAGCCGCCACGAGGGAGACGCCTCCCACAATATTTCCGAGGATAGTGGGGAAGAAGAAGGCGGTGAAGTACGTACCCCACGAGATGGAATGGGTGATCACCAGATAGAGCATGGTGGTGGATCCGGCGATGATGTGGTTGAGGCCGCCCAGACCCACGATGTAGGTGATGATGATAATTACCGAGACGCGGGCGGATTCCGCGCCGGGAAGCAGCCAGACCATCAAGGCGATGAGCCAGCCGGCGAAAATGGCGCGAGTGAAATTAATTCCGAAACTGGCACCCAGGTGGGATAGACCGATGGATGTAAAAGCGGCATGAACAGGGCCTGTAAATAGCTGTACATGTCCGATTGCCAGGGCGAACAAGTAGGTTCCCACGAAATTTGCAGCAAGTACGACGGCCCATAAGCGGAGCACACGAAAAAATGTAATCAGGTTCTTGGTTAAAAGCAGGGGCAGGATGACCGTGAGCGTGTTTTCGGTGAAGAGTTGTTGGCGGCCGAGAATGACGATGAGAAAACCGACACTGTAACCGAAGCGAGATATCAAGGGGCGCCACGGAGCGTCCGGCAGATACGCGGTGAGCAGAGCTTCGGCGATGAACGAAAAGCCCATGGACAGGCCGGCAGCGAGTCCGGACCAAGCCAGGGCGGCGGCGGGACGTCGCAATTCATCTTCGCCTTCACGGCGGATGGTTTCGTAGACGACGTGGGCGCCGATGGCGATGCGCTCTTCAACCTGTTTTCTTTCTACGCGAGTGGTGATGGTGCCCCCGTCAGCGGGCAGGGCGTCGGTTCGGGCTTTTCTTTATCGGATTTTTTGGTCATGCGCCCCGGTCAAGCTGGTTGAAAGAGAAAGAGTGGATCGTCGTTGCCATCAGTATGCCGCAGCGCTGAATAAACCGAAAGGCGGATGGCCGCACGAATTAGTCCTGGTGTGTTGAAGCCGCGGTGGATGGGCCGCGGAATGGCGGGGAATTAATCCTGGCGAAGGGCAATCATGGGATCGACTTTGCTGGCACGACGCGCGGGGAAGATGGCGGCAATCACAGCGGCGGCGCACAATGCGAGGATCGCAAGCGAGAGGCTTACGGGATCGTTCGACTTGACGATGAAGAGTTGGTCAGCAATGTAATGCGCAGCAACAAGCGCGATGGGAACGCCGAGTGCCAAGCCGAGCACGAGTTGAATCAATGTGCCGCGCAGCATTAATCCAATTACGCGCTGGCGGTTAGCGCCGAAGGCCATACGCAGGCCGATTTCGCGGGTTCGCTGCGTTACCTGATAAGAGGTGATGCCGTAGAGCCCCACGGAGGCGACGACCAGAGTGAGCAGTCCAAAGAGCGTGGTGAGGCGAGCAATGAGGCGCTCCTGATTGAAAGTGCCTTCCAATTGAAAATCGAGGGAATGCAGATCGATGACGGTAAGGTTCGGATCGACGCGTTCAAGGGCGGCACTCACGAGGGCGCCCAGATTTCGCGGAGTGTCGCGGAATTTCATGATGATGGAGCCGACGTAGTGGGACTGCGTCTCGATGCTCACAGCGGTGGGATCCTTCAGTTCGTGCTGCCATTGCGAGAGCGGCCGGAAAAACATGGGTTTCGCGGCGTCGCGGGGATCGGTGTACTTCGCATTGGCCACGACACCGACTATTTCGTAGGCACCAATGTCTTCCTGATCGTAACTGCCGAAGTGCAAGCCGATGGGGTCCTGGTTGGGAAAAAATTTGTCGGCGAAGGCCTGGTTCACTACCGCGACGAAACGGGAATTGGGGGCGTTATCGGCTTCGGTAAAGCCGCGTCCCCGGATCACGGGCTGGCCGATGGCGGCAAAGAAGTTGGGAGTGACGCGATTGAGCAGTTCTTTGTGGTGGTCGTCGGGTTCCGGCAGAGGACGCCCGGGAATGTTGGCTTGAAAAACCCACTGGTTTCCATCCATGGGAGTGAAAAGCGCCACCGCCGAGGTTTGCATGCCGGGGATGGCGGCAAAATCCCGCTCCAGCGCGCGGTACAACGTGTCGAGTTTCTCCGGCGGGTAGCCCGCTGCGGCGGGATCGAGATGGAGGACGTAGCGATTGTTGGTCTGCAACCCGAAATCCTGATGCTCCATCTTGCGCAGACTGCGGGTGAGCAGGCCAGCGCCGACGAGCAACACGAGTGAGAGAGCCACCTGAAAAATGATCAAGGATTTCTGCGGCAGGGAAGCACGGTCGCCGATGGACCGGTTCATGCCGCGCAGCGCTTCGGCCGGGTCACCGCGGGAGATGATCCACGCCGGCACGATGCCGAACAGGACGCCGGTACTCAGCGATACCAGGAAAGCAAATCCAAGCACGGCAAGCGAAGGTGTGGCGTGGATGGCGTTATGTGGCGAGTCGGGAAATGCCAGCGCCAGAATTGCTCGTGTGCCTGCATAGGCCACGGTCAATCCCGCCAGCCCGCCGAGACCGCCAAGCAGCAGGCTTTCAGTGAGCATCTGGCGAATCAGCCTTGACCGTGCCGAGCCTAGAGCGATCCGCACGGCAATCTCTGCTTTGCGCTTGGTGCTGCGCGCCAACAATAGATTGGCAACGTTGGCGCAGGCGATGAGCAGGACCAGTCCCGAGACAGCCAGCAACAGGTAGAGTTTTTTGGCGGATTGTTGCTGCAGGCTTTGGATGCCAGCGCCGCCAGGGCTCAGCACAACGTGCAGTTTGGGTATTCTCGCAGCGCCGCCATTTCTGGTGTAGGAGTCCTGCGTGAGAAGCCACAGCCGAAGATTTGCGGAAATTTTCTGCTGCAAGGCATTGACGGAAGTAGCGGGTTTTACGCGGCCGATCGCGTACAACCAGGCCTCGTCGGGATGGCGGAGTACGGAATTGGCTCGGGTGAGCAACGGCTCAGCGGAGAGGGGAATCCAGAATGCAGGGGGATTGCTGGTAATTCTATCGCCAAAGAATCCAGGCGGCGCAATGCCAACGAGAGTAACCGGTTGGCTCTGCAGATAGAAAGTTGCGCCAATCACGGAAGGATCACCGTCGTAGACGGATTGCCAAGCCTGATAACTCATGACGGCGACTGGAGGGGCATCCGGGCGGTCATCCACGTCGGTGAATAGATGGCCTGCGAAGGCTCCCACGCCGAAGGTGGCGAAATAGTTTCCGGAGACGAACTCGCTTTGTTGCGCCTGGGTATTACTTCCGCGACGAACACCGATTACGTTGGGACCAGCCTGCATGGCCGCTAAATTTTCAAACTCCGGGGTGGTCTCGCGAAGGTAGCGGTAAAGATCGTAGGAAAAAATATCAACTTCGCCGTTTTCGTTATCCAGCCCCGGGTTGAGGCAGCAGTCGTCCTTGTCGCCGAGGCGATAAAGCGATTTCGGATCGCCAACGGGCAGGGCCTTCAGCAGAATGGCGTGTACCAAGGTGAAGATGGCGGTGTTCGCGCCAATTCCCAGGGCCAGGGTGAGAACGACGACCGCGGCGAAGCCAGGCGACTTCCGAAGCATACGCAGCGCGTGGCGGAGGTCCTGAAAGAGTGTCTCGAGTAGCGGGAGGCCGCGCAGTTCGCGGTTTGTTTCGGCGAGCTGCGTGGCGCCTCCCAAGCGGATGCGAGCGGCGCGGCGGGCTTCTTCAGGTGACATCCCTCGGCTAATGTTTTCGTCGGTGAGCAAGTCGAGATGAGCTTGCAGCTCGTGCTGGAAGTCCTGATCCACGCGGCGAGGCGAGAGCCAGGCACGGATTCTGGAAGCGAACGCGTTGACTGATCTGAACGGAGTGAACATGGGTTGTCAACGTTCCACGATTCGCAGCACACGGCCAATCACGGTGGAAATGCGCTTCCAATTCTGAGCTTCCGCATGGAGTTGTTTTTGGCCGGATTTGGTAATGGAATAAAACTTCGCTTTTCTATTGTTCTCGGAGGTTCCCCACGCGCCGGAGATCCAGCGCATGTGCAGCAGGCGCACTAGCGACGCGTAGATGGTGCCCTGATTAATCCGCAAAGCTTCTTCGCTGATTTGTTCGATGCGCCGGGCAATTCCGTAGCCGTGTAATGGGCCCATGGCGTCAAGGGTTTTCAGGACCATCAGGTCGAGAGTGCCCTGGAGAATTTCGGATTTGTTGGCGGGCATCGAGGCCTTCTCCTGTGGGGTGCAAACAGGAGTGTGTGCGAAGTACCTGTGGGATGTCAACAGGAAGATGGGAGGCGTTTGGAGAAGGTCTGCGGAGCCGGGTCTGGCGTAAGAAAAGGACTTGACATATTCCTATATGGGAATATGATATAGGAATCATGGCGAGGGCGGCGACCACTTCGGACGCATTTAACGCGGTGGCGGAGCCGCGGCGGCGGGACATTCTGACGTTTCTGTCGGTGCGGGAGTACTCGGTGGGGGAAATTGCGACGGAGCTGAGGTTTGAACAGCCCTCGGTGTCCAAGCACTTGCGGGTGCTACTGGAGGTGGGCTTGGTGGACGTCAGACGAGATGGACGACGAATGCTGTATCGCACCAATGCGGAGGCGATTCGGCCTTTGCACGAGTGGACAGCAACGTTTGAGCAGATGTGGAAGAACCAGTTGTTGTGGGTGAAGGATCGCGCGGAGGGGAAGCGCTAGCCGCGGCGAGAAGCGCGGAACTGGAAGCCCCGAAGCGATGTGGACGGGATCGAACACGAAAGCTGAAAACTTCAGACCAGGAGGAAATGATGAGTACAGCAGCACCGAAAAAGGAAATGAAGATCGAGGATCTGACACTGCATATCACGCAGGAGATTCACGTGAAAGCCAGCCCGGAGGTTACGTTTGCCGCGCTGGTTGAGGAGATGGAAAACGGCACGATGTCGGACGGAAAGCCAATGCCGATGAAACTGGAGCAGTGGCCGGGCGGGCGATGGTATCGCGACCTTGGCGGAGATAACGGACATTTCTGGGGGACGGTGCAAGCGATCAAGCGACCCACGCTGCTGGAAATTACCGGGCCGCTGTTCATGTCGTACCCGGTCGCTTCGAATCTGCAATACCGCCTGAGCGAGGAGAACGGCGGAACGCTGATCAAGTTTCAACATTCGGCGCTGGGCCTGATCGTCGATGAGCATCGCGCGGGAGTGCAGAAGGGTTGGACGTCGATTCACGAGAAGGTACGCCAGCGCGCGGAAGCGAAGAGCGGACGTTGAGAAAGATTTAGTCTGGGGAACGATATGTGCCCATTTTGTATTGCGAGCGCGATGTTGGCGGTTGGTGGAATGGCAGCCGGCGGCGGACTTACGGTTCTGGCTGGACAATTCCTTAGGCTGTCGAGTAAGCGCGAGACTCAGGCTATACCCGAACCAAATGCGAGGACGCAAGTACGGAGCCTGGGGCAGGCGCCCAAGACGACGTGAAATGGCTGTGAAGGTTTATGAAAGCTAAAGAGAGACGGAAATAAATGCAGAGAGGAGAAGAAAACATGGCAACACCAGTGACCAACAGGACGGCAAATGCGAAGGTGGCCTCGCCGGCAGAATGGCTTACGGCGAGGAAAGAATTGTTGCGCAAGGAGAAAGAGTTCACGAGATTGCGCGACGAGCTGAGCAGGGAGCGTAGCGAGCTACCGTGGGAGCGCGTGGAGAAGAAGTATGTGTTTGAAGGCCTGCGCGGACAAGAAACGCTGGCTGATTTGTTCGAGGGAAGAAGCCAATTGATTGTGTATCACTTCATGCTGGGGCCGGACTGGAAGGAAGGGTGCCCGAGTTGTTCGCTGCTGGCGGATCATTTCGACGGGATGAAGGCACATCTGAACGCCCGGGACATTACGTTTGTGGTGATTTCGCGCGCGCCTCTAGCGCAGATCCAGGCGTTTCAGAAACGCATGGGCTGGAATTTCAAGTGGGTCTCTTCTTACGGAACGGATTTCAACTTCGATTATCACGTGTCGCTCACCGAGGAAGAAAAGGCGAGAGGCGGGGGGGTGGAATATAACTACACGATGCAAACATTCCCAGCCGACGAGAGACCGGGCGCCAGCGTATTTTTCAAAGATGATGCGGGAGAAGTTTTCCACACTTATTCGACGTACGGACGCGGACTGGACATGCTGATGGGTACTTACAACTATATCGACATGACACCTAAGGGAAGGCATGAAGAGGGCTTGGCGTGGCCGATGGCGTGGGTGAAGCATCACGATAAATATGAGTCGGGACAAGCGATATGAGCAAGCCGTACATACAACCTGAGAAAGTCAGTGGATCGTGTTGTTCGTAAGAGAAAAAGTAAACGAAAAGCAAAAGGTTGTGAAAATTTAAGCGGCCGGGAAGAAGCGTGAGCTAATTCCCGGCCGCTTTGCCGTTTTGTTACGTCGTTTTGTTACAATGCGCGGCGTGAAGAGACGCACATTGCTGCAATCCATCCTGACGGCGGCATTGGTGCCTCCACGGGCGTGGGCGATCGAAGTGGCGAGTGGCGGGCGTGGGGAGGGGTTGACGGCTATGGTTTATGAACTGCGCGTGTATCACGCCTCACCGGGAAAGATGGGAGATTTGCTGGCGCGGTTCCGCGATCACACGGTGAAGCTGTTCGACCGGCACGGGATGAAGAGCGTGGCGTACTGGAATCCCGTGGACGAGCCAGAGAAGAGCAATACGCTGATTTACATATTGCAACACCCGAGCCGGGAGGCGGCGGCAGCGAACTGGAAGGCGTTCCAGGATGACCCGGAATGGAAGATCGTAAAGGAAAAATCGGAAGCGAACGGCAAGCTAACGGTAAAGATTGATTCGACGTTCCTGGAGCTTACGGATTTCTCTCCATCGCCGAAATAGTGTGCCCGGCGGGATTCAGGTCGCAGGCCAACCCAGCACGTGCTTTATCCATCGAAGTGAGCATACCGAGGAACTATTGTAGGAGTTCCGGGGAAGTGAGGATAGGGTTTGGTGTGCGACATCGTCATGCGACATTGCTTATGCAACATCGGCACGCAACATAGGTGCGAAATAGAAGAGCCAAGTGGGGCGATATGAGCGTTGCAGAGAGACATCGTGGATGGGTTGGCCGGTTCCAGCGTCGCGGAGCGGCATTTGTGGTGGGATTGCTGGCGGCGGTGGGATTGGGCGGCGTGGTACTCGCACAACAAGAGACGCCAGCTTCGCAGACACGACAAACTCAAGACCAACAACAGGCGCAGGGGCAACAGGCGCCTGGGCAGCAGCCGCAGACTTCGCAGCAACCTGGCGGGCCACCGAAGATTGCGATGGAAGTGAAGTCGGTGGTCGTTCCGACCACGGTGCGGGACAAAAAAGGAAAGATTATTTCGAATCTGACCAAAGAGGACTTTGCCGTCGATGAAGACGGACGGCCGCAAGTGATCAACTATTTTGCGCGGGAAAACGACCTGCCGTTGCGGCTGGGGCTGCTGGTGGACACCAGCTTGAGCCAGGCGAAGGTGATTGAGGACGAACGCAGCGCGAGCTACAGCTTTCTGGACCATTTGCTGCGGGAGAACAAGGACCTGGCATTCGTGATCCACTTCGACAAGGAAGTGGAGCTGCTGGAAGACTTCACCGGATCGAAGCCGAAGTTGCAGGCGGCGTTGCAGTCGCTGCATACGCCGCAGATTGAGGCGGATAACGGGCAGAACGGCGGTAACAATGGTGGTAACAATGGCGGTACCGGGGGTGGTGGGAGCCAGGGCGGAGGCGGGATTGGCGGCATGGGTGGTGGCGGGCGACGAGGTGGAGGAGGAGGGCAAGGCGGGCGTCGAGGCGGCGGCACTTTGTTGTATGACGCGGTGTACCTGGCGGGCGATGAGTTGATGAGCAAGCAGCAAGGGCGCAAGGCGCTGATTATTCTTTCTGACGGCGTAGATCACGGGAGTAAAGAGAGCGTTACTTCGGCTATTGAAACGGCGCAGCGAGCCGACACGGTGGTGTATTCGATTTTATTCAAGGACGAAGAAGGGTATGGAAATCGGCCCAACATGTCGATGGGGCCTTTCGGAGGGGGGCGGCGCGGAGGAGGAAGGTATCCGCAGGAGCAACGGCCCGACGGGAAAAAGATTTTGCAGCAGATTTCGACAGCGACCGGCGGACGGATGTTTGAGGTGTCCAAGAAAGAGACGGTAGAAAAGATTTATGCGCAGATTGAGGAAGAGCTGCGCAACCAGTACAGCCTGGGATATACCCCGGATAAAAATACCGGGGCGGGATATCACAAGATTCATGTAACGACCACGAAGCAGAAGGATGTGGAGGTGCAGGCGAGAGACGGGTATTACTCGAACCAGTAGATTAAGTGGGTAGATTGGGCGCGCATGGCCCTGATTGGTCGTTGCATCGAAGTGCAGCGGCGATTTTGCGACCGCGCAAACAACAGTTCACCTCGAAATTAAAGACTACTCTGAGTCGCTACTTTTCAGCAGGCCTTGATCTCGCAGGATGCGGCGGACTTTTTTGGGCGAGATGGAAAGGCGCGCGGCTACGCGGGCTACTTTGCGATTTTCGCGGCGCCACACTTTGGGAATGACGATGGCGGCAAATTCTTCACTGACTTGCTGGAACGATTTGTTGCCAACGAGGCCCTGAGACCATTCGCGCAGCGTAGAGTTGATGTCGCCAGCGCCGCGAAGTTTCCGTTTTAGCTCCTGAAGTTCTCTCCAGACATAATCCTGATGAGCAGGTTTGAGCAACGCGCCCGCGCCATCGACGCACTGCTGGATATTTTCCAGGTCGTCGGGAAAATCCAGGCAGAGGGCCAGCCCTAAAGCGACGTGAGCTTTGGCGATGAGGCGGCGATTTTGCGTGTGCCTGGCGGCGTCCAGAGCTTCGCGCGCAAATTCGCAGGCGAGCTGGGAAGAAGGCACGCGGCTGGAATGTTCATCGATCTGTTCGTCTATCTGTTCCTCGAATTTTGCGCCCTGCACCGCGGACTGCAGCATACGGGCGCGAGCCTTGAGCACGCTGTCTTTCTTTTCGGCGCCGAGCTGATAGGCGGTGGCGGCTTCGGCAGCGGCGCGATCGAGCTCGCCATTGTCAAGATTCAGGTAGCCAAGGGTAACGTGCACGTTGCCGTTGCCGCGATGGTCGTCGTAGCGCTTGTAAATTTCCTGAGCTTTGGCGAGATGTTCGAACGCTTCTTCGCGAAGGCGAGAGCGTTGCTCGCGAGAAACGGGCTTGGGGACGGCCGCGGGCCTAGCGGTACCTTTGCGTTTCTTCTGGAATTTTTTCCGCAAGGCGGCGGCTTCGGAATCGATCTTGTTGCCTAGTTGAAGGGCGAGCAGACGTTTAACGAAGGCGATGTTTACGAAGGACCGCGCGAGGTTGCGGTTGTAGGGATCGCGCCGATTGTAATAGTCGATGGCCTTTTCAAACTTTGAAAGCGCGTGTTCGGAATTGCCCTGGCGGCGTGCGATTCGGCCGTAAGCGGAACTGATATTGCCGAGAGTGACGTAGTCATCGGTGTCGGCCAAGACTTCTTCAGCTTCGCCGAGGATGCGCGCGGCTTCTTCAGGCTGGCCTTCCTGAAAGGCGATCCAACCTTCCAGCACGCGCATCACTGCAGCCATTTTTGGAAATTTGAGCTCGCGGGCCAACTCTCTGGCTTTAGCCACGTAGCCGAGAGCGTCATCGTAACGGGCTTGCCGGCGCAAGCAGCGGCCCATCCAAAAATTGGCGATAGAGAGCATCTGTTTGTCGCTGATGTCGTGCTCAAGGGCGAGAACGGTATGAAAACACTTGATGGCCTTGGCGAACTCTTCATCGGACATAGCGATCAAGCCTTCGGCCATGCGGACGTGAGCGAAGTCGAGCAGGGAAAGGGACTCGGGAGGGATCGCGGAGAATTGTGACAAGAGGCGCTTCAGGAGCGGACGCCCGGGGAAACCGACATCTACCCATTGCGCGAAATAGCCAAGGAGAACTGCGGAGTTTTTCTGGCTCGGATGGATGGAGGCCAAGAGGTCTTTGTGGGCGGCAAGGCATCGCAGACCTTCATCGACTCGACGAGCGGCAAGATCCGCCTTGATCTGTGCCAGAGAAGATTCGGGTATGGCCGCGGATTCGAGCGGTTCGCGTTGAGAGGATAAGGGCGGCATGATGGGTGAGTGGGCCACAACGACCACTGGTCCGAATCGGACTAGTCGCTTTGACGGGGCCTCAACTTTGGAGTCTACTCCAACATGTGCAGTACGGTGGCGGGATTGTGCATACTGGTGCGATGAGCCACCCGCAACAAGACAAGAACGAAGCAACACGGAACCAACAAGACGAGATGAGGACAACTTCGCAGCGCAGGGAAGCGGGCAGCGAAGCGACGCAGCCGGGTGTCAACCTGGAGAATCGCGTGGTGCCGATGAATCGCGCTCCCGCAGATTTTAATGCGACTCGCGATTTGCCCGCGGGATTTCTGGAATTTCTCGCGCCACTGCATAAGGAACTGACGTCGCGCCAAGAGACCCTGGTGCAGCGCCGGGCAACGGCACTGGCGGCGGCGCAGGCGGGGAAGCTACCAGACTACTTGCCTGCATCCGAGGCGACCACGAGTGCGTGGCGCGTGGAATTGCCGCAGTGGTGCGCAGACCAGCGCAACCAGATGACCGGACCCGCAGATGAAGCCGATCTGGTGGTGAAAATGCTGAACTCCGGGGCGCCGGGAGTGATGCTCGATCTGGAAGACTCCACGGCGAACACCTGGGAGCATAACCACCGGGGAATAAAAAATATTCTGGAAGCGCTGACCGGACGGTTGAGCTATTTCGACCGCAAACGCGACAAGAAGGTGGAGATTCGCGAAAGCAACACGGTGATTTTCACGCGCCCCCGCGGGTTGCACCTGCACCAAGGAGGCGTTTTGCAGGGCGAGATGCTGCCGGCGTCGTTATTCGATGTGGCGATGGTGGCGTACCAGGTGGACTTCAGCAAGCTGAAGCATCCGCTTTGTTTCTATATTCCGAAGTCGGAGTCGGCGGAGGAAGGGTTGTGGTGGCGCGATTTATTTCAAATGATCGCGCGGGCCAAGGGACTGCCGGCAAACGCGATCAAGTGCATGGCGCTGGTGGAATCGCACCCTATGGCGTTTCAGATGGAAGAGTTTGCGTGGAATCTGCGCGAGCACATGCTGGGGTTGAACCTGGGACGCTGGGACTACATGGCTAGCCTGATTCATTTCAACCTGCAGAATCCGGAATGGGTGCTGCCGGACCGCAACACGATTCCGCACAACGTTGCGTTTTTCCAGAATTTGCGGGAGTTGATCCCGGAGATTTGCCACAAGCACGGCATGCTGGCGATCGGCGGGATGACGGCGCTGTACCCGAGCCGAGAAGATGCAGAGCTGAACGCGCGAGCGCTGAAAGTTCTGGCGGAAGATAAAAGGAACGAGTCGCTTTCGCTGATGGATGGGGCGTGGACCGGGCATCCGGACCAGAATGAGATTGCGGTAGCGCAGTTTCCGCAGCCCAACCAGTTGCAGACGCGTCCGAAGAATGCGGTAGAGCATCCGGACATGCGGCCGGTGCCGAAAGGCGTTGGAAAACGGACGCTGGCCGGGACCCAAGCGGCGATTCGAACGGTGATTCGATATCGCAATGGCGTGCTGAACGGCAAAGGCGCGAGTCTGCTCGATGGATATATGGAGGATCTCGCGACGGATCGTATTTACCGGCTGATGATTGCGCAGCGCATGAGGCACGCGGACGCCGTGGAGATTGTGGACGAACAAGGGAAGGCAGTTCGCCAAACGCCGGACTTTATCGCCCGGCTGTTTGATGAGGAGCTGGAGCGGTTGTTGGGAGAAACGAAGAAGGATGGCGAGGCAGGAGCGGCGGAGAAGCTCCGCGAGGCGCGCAGGATGAGCGAAGAAATGATCCGGCGCGGGGAGTTTGACCCGGCGTAATAAAGATTTTGATTCAGCGGCCCAGACGAAACTTCAGGAGACAACGATGGCGACGAATGGCATCAATGGCACAAACGACAAAAACGGCAATGGCGTAAAACACAATCACGGCGGAGCGGAGTGGTCCGATGCACGCTGGGAGGGAATTACACGCACATATTCGGCCGCGGATGTGCGACGCCTGCGGGGGTCTATCCAGATTGAATACACGCTGGCGCGACTGGGCGCGGAGCGTTTGTGGAAACTGATGCACACGGAAGATTACGTTCCGGCATTGGGCGCGATTACCGGAAACCAGGCTATCGAAATGGTGCAAGGCGGTCTGAAGGCGATTTACGGCAGCGGGTGGCAGGTGGCTGCCGATGGCAACACTGCGGGGGACGTTTACCCGGATCAGAGTTTATATCCGTGCGACAGCGCGCCGAACCTGGTGAAGCGACTGAATCGGGCGTTGATGCGCGCGGACCAGATTGAATCCGCGGAAGGCAAGAGCTCGGGGATGTATTGGTTCGCGCCGATTGTGGCGGACGCGGAAGCTGGATTTGGCGGCTCGCTGAATGCGTATGAGTTGATGAAGGCGATGATTGAAGCGGGCGCGGCGGGCGTACATTTCGAGGATCAGCTTTCCTCGGCAAAGAAATGCGGGCACCTGGGCGGAAAAGTAGTGGTGCCGATTCGCGAATTCATCGAGAAACTGGTGGCCGCGCGACTAGCCGCTGATGTTTGCGGAGTGCCGACAATTCTGATTGCACGCACGGATGCCAATTCGGCGGGGCTGCTGCTTTCGGATGCCGATGAGCGCGATCGTGAATTTATTCATGGTGAGCGGACGCCGGAAGGCTTTTACCAGTTTCGCGGCGGAATCGATGCGGCCATCGCGCGCGGGCTGGCGTATGCGCCATATGCCGACATGCTGTGGTGCGAAACGTCCACGCCGGATCTGGCGGAAGCGAAGAGATTTGCGGATGCCATTCATGCGAAGTTCCCGGGGAAATTGCTGGCGTACAACTGTTCGCCTTCGTTTAACTGGAAAAAGAAGCTGGATGACGCCACGATTGCGAACTTTCAACGCAAACTTGGTGAGATGGGCTACAAGTTTCAGTTCGTGACGCTGGCGGGATTCCACGCATTGAACATGTCGATGTTCCACCTGGCGCGTGGGTATGCGGAGTCGGGCATGTCGGCGTATTCGAAGCTGCAGCAGGAAGAGTTCGCGGCGGAGGAACACGGCTACCGCGCGATCAAGCACCAGCGCTTCGTGGGCACGGGGTACTTCGACGAAATCGCGCAGGTGGTGTCGCGCGGCAACTCTTCGACGACCGCGCTGGCAGGCTCGACCGAGGCAGAGCAGTTTCACGCGGCTGCGCCGCCTGAACCCAGGGTGCGGGTCAGTTCTGAACTGCACGTTTGATTGCTGCCGCAATTCAGAGATGGGCGGCCCCACGGCGAGTAAGGCTCTCGTGGGGTTTCGTCTATGGGGCATTAAGGCTTTCTTAGACTCGCGATAAAAATACGTTTTGACCCTGACGTGCGCGAGGACTATGCTCGCGGTGTTTGAACCCTGGCCTTTGGCGGTTAGATCCCAGTCCTGAAAACGAGGTGGGTGATGATCAAGATGAATGGCACGGTTGGCGCAATTCTGAAGCGCAAGGGAACCAGAATATGGTCGGTCACACCGGATCAAACGGTTTACGAAGCCATTGAAATGATGGCCGAAAAAGCCGTGGGCGCGCTGCTGGTCATTTCGGACGGGGAGCTCGCCGGAATTATTTCGGAGCGCGACTACGCGCGCAAAGTCATCCTCAAGGGAAGATCGTCAAAGACGACGGTGATCCAGGAGATCATGACCAGCCCGGTGATTTTCGTCAGCCCGGGGCAAACCGTCGATGAATGCATGGAGCTGATGACCCGAAACCGGATACGACATCTTCCGATTGTGGACGGCGAGAGAATATTGGGCATTGTGTCGATCGGGGACCTGGTGAAATGGGTGGTGTCGGAGCAAGAAGAGACGATCGAGCACCTGCAGAATTATATTTCGGCAAAATACCCCAGTTAGTTTTTTGTTCAGGAGTCGCAACAGATCAGATCGAGAGTGAATCCTCATCTTGCGGGGATGCGCGTCAGGGCTTTGTCTTGCTGCGCTCCCGTGTTCCAGGGAAGAAACCTCACATCAGCTTGCGGACGCTGCGCCGGATTCCGAAGAAAGGATGCGTACCAACAAGATGGTGCGATCGTCCCGCTGCGGGCCGAACGCGGAGACGGCAGCGATCAGGGCGTCGAAGATTTGTGGCAGCGGGCGCTGGGCGTTCTCTAGAAGCCGATGCTCCAAGCGCGGCAATCCAAATTCTTCGTCGCGTTTGTTCACGGTCTCGGTGAGGCCGTCGGTGACGAGGGCAAACACATCTCCGGGGCCGCACGAAACGCGCTCGCTCAGGTAACCCG
>Ga0182024_10005891_pt1 | contig 27194 bp, 25 predicted proteins | sample P32metaG_FD_120480 | JGI IMG/M metagenome (GOLD analysis project Ga0182024, IMG submission 120480) | Permafrost microbial communities from Stordalen Mire, Sweden - P3-2 metaG (Illumina Assembly) | ecosystem: Environmental > Terrestrial > Soil > Wetlands > Permafrost | place: Sweden: Stordalen...
AGCTCGTGGTGCCCTGTACCCCCAATCCACGTATGGGGGGCTGAACTCCCGCCCGAGGCTCGGGCCGCTGCTCGAGCGGACCCGTGTGACGGTGTTGAGGGTCGGGTCCTGCGCAACGGGATCTCGCAAACCGAGTCAGGTCCGGAAGGAAGCAGCTCTCAGCGGACTGTCCCGTGTGCCGCAGGCAAGCCTGGCCGGAGCCGCCGCCGGGCGCCGCCTCGGGTAGCGGTCGGGTCGACGGCGGGTGCACGGTCCGCACCCCCGCCGGGCTGATCGGTGCCGCCCGGTCGGTCTCCGTCGGTACAGTCCGTCCGTGGCCTACCAAGCCCTCTACCGCAAGTACCGGCCGCAGCGCTTCTCCGAGCTGCGCGGCCAGGAGCCCGTCACCCACGCCCTTCGCAACGCGGTGCGTGACGACCGGGTCGGACACGCGTACCTGTTCTCTGGACCCCGCGGCACCGGCAAGACCAGCACGGCCCGCATCCTGGCGAAGGCTCTGAACTGCACGAACCTCGGTGAGGACGGCGAGCCGTGCGGCGAGTGTGAGAACTGTCGCGCCATCGCGGCGGGCACCTTCCTCGACCTCTTCGAAATCGACGCCGCGTCGAAACGCAAGGTCGACGACGCCCGAGAGCTGCGCGAGCAGCTCGCCCATAAGGGCTTCGGCGGGCGCCGCACGGTGTACATCCTCGACGAGGTCCACATGCTCACCAAGGAGTCGGCGAACACGCTGCTCAAGAGCATCGAGGAACCACCCGAGCACGTCGTCTTCGTACTGGCGACCACCAACCCCGAGGAGGTGCTCCCGACCATCCGGTCGCGCACCCAGCACCTCCAGTTCAGCCTGCTCGCCCCCAACGAGATCGAGGCGCGCCTCGCCGACCTGCTCCAACGCGAGGGGATCGAGTTCGACGCCGCCGCGCTCGAGACGATCGCCACGGCCGCCGGCGGCTCGGCGCGCGACGCGGAGTCGCTGCTCGATCAGGCGATCGCCGGCGCTGACGGCCGGCTCGACGCGGCCACCGTCGCCGCACTGTTCGGCTCGACCCCGTTCGCGCTGCGGGTCCACGTCCTCGACGCGATCGCCAACGAAGACACCACGGGCGCGCTGGTCGCGCTCGGCGAATTGCTCGCCGCCGGCCACGAGCCTCGCCGGGTGGCCGAAGACCTCCTCGTCGCCGCACGCGACACGTTCTTGCTCAGCGCCGGCGGCGGGCGCGTACCGATCACCGCACCCGCCGCCGACCAAGCCGCGCTAAGCGACCTCGGTGAGCGGCTGGGCAACGCGGCGTTGGTCCGCGTCGTCGAGACCCTGGGCCAGGCGATCGTCGACATGCGCGGCGTCGACGCCGCCGACCCCCGGCTCGTGCTCGAAGTCGCCCTGGTGCGGCTCAGTCGCCGCGACGCCGGCCCTCCTCTCCAGACCGTGATCGAGCGCATCGAGCGTCTCGAGCGCGGCGCGACCATGAGTGCCCCGACCGGAGGTGGCGCCCCGGCGTCGGCCAAGCCCTCCACTCCCGCCTCGGCGCCCCGAGGACCGGGCCGGACGATCGGCTCGCTGCGGGCGTCCGGCGAGGCAACCCCCCCGCCCACCCCGCCCGCGCCCGAGGCGCCGCCGCCTGCCCCGCCCCCCACGCCCCACGACGGGGCTCCGCTCGAGCTCGACGACGTGATCGTGGCCTGGGCGGCACTGCTCCCCGGCTTCTCGCCCGCAACCCGAGCCGCGGTCCAATCCGCGCAGCCGATCGAGGTCGCCGACGATGTCGTCACCTTCGGCGTCGCCCCGGGTCTGCTCGAAGCGGCCCGGCCCCGCTTCAAGAAGGAAGCGGACACGATCCGCGCCGCACTCGCCGAGCGCCTCGGCCACCACGTGAAGTTCACCCTCGTCGCCGACGAGCGCTTCACCGCCGTCGGGGACGCCGACCGCCGCCCCGACAACCCACCCGACGCGCCGCCCCCCGAGCCCGGCCCCGACTCCGCCGAGCTCGAGGAGGCAATCGACCTCACCGACGCGCCGCCGCACCGGCCCGAGGCGCGGCTCACCGAGGAGCTCGGCGCTACCGTCGTCGACGAAGTCCCCCGCCACTGAGGAGCGTTCCGTGGCGAAACAGAAACCCCAGGCCAATCCCCAGGCGAACCTCATGCGCCAGATGCAGCGCATGCAGCAGGACATGTCCGACGCCCAAGCCGCGCTCGCCGCGCAGACCGTCGAGGGCTCCGCGGGCGGCGGGATGGTGAAGGCGACGGCGAGCGGCAACGGCGAGTTGCGCGCGGTGTCGATCTCACCTGACGTCGTCGACCCCGACGACGTCGAGATGCTCGAGGACCTCGTCGTCGCCGCCGTCACCGAAGCCCTGCGCGCCGCGCAGGAGCTGCAGGCCGAGTCGATGGGTTCGGTCACCGGAGGCGTCGACCTCGGTTCCCTAGGTGGGCTGCTCGGCTGAGATACCGAGCACATCTGTGAGCCTCTACGAAGCGCCGGTCCAGACCCTCATCGATGAGTTAGGTCGACTGCCCGGCATCGGGCCGAAGTCGGCCCAGCGCATCGCGTACTACCTGCTGAAGGCGACGCCCGAGGATGCTCGCCGCCTCGCGGCGGCCATCACCGACGCCAAGGCCCGCGTGACCTGGTGCCGGCGGTGCTTCAACATCGCCCAAGGGGAGCTCTGCTCGTACTGCCAGGACGATCGCCGCGACCCGAGTCAGTTGTGTGTGGTCGAAGAGCCCCGCGACATCGTCGCCGTCGAACGGACCCACGAGTTCCGAGGCCGCTACCACGTTCTGCAGGGCGCGATCTCCCCGATCGAGGGGATCGGCCCGGAGCAGCTGCGCGTCAAGGAGCTGGTGCGCCGGGTGGGTGAGGAGGACGTCACCGAGGTGATCCTGGCCACGAACCCGAACATCGAGGGCGAGGCGACCGCCATGTACCTCGCCCGGTTGCTCAAACCCCTCGGTGTCACCGTCACCCGCCCGGCCAGCGGGCTGCCCGTCGGCGGTGACCTCGAATACGCGGACGAGGTGACCCTGGGGAGGGCGTTCGAGGGTCGCCGCGAGGTCGACACCTGAGCGGACCACACCCACTCACGCCAGGGCGCCGGCGACGACCTTCCCAACCGCTTCCACTTCGACGAGGAAGCCGTCGTGGCCGTGCTCCGATTCGATGACCGCCACGCCCGACGCGGTGGGAACGCAGTCGGCGAGCTCCTGCTGGAGCCGCAGCGGGTACAGCCGGTCGGAGGAGATCCCAGCCACCGTCACGTCGGCGACGACCCGCTGGAGGGCGGCCCGCACGCCGCCTCGGCCCCGCCCCACGTCGTGGTGGTTCATCGCTTCGCTCAGGGTGAGGTAGCTGTTCGCGTCGAATCGGCGAACCAGCTTCTCGCCGTGGTACTCGAGGTAGGACTCCACCGCGTATCGACCACCCTCGAGGGGGTCCTCGTCGCCTTGGTGGTCGCGCCCGAATCGGTTGTCGAACTCCAGCTCGGACCGGTAGCTGATCTGGCCGATGCCGCGCGCGAGCGAGAGCCCGCCGTGGGGTCCGTCGCCCGGGGCGGCGTCGTAGTAGTCGCCGCCCCGCCACGCGGGGTCGGCGCGGATGGCGCGGCACTGCACCGAGCACAGACCGATCTGCTCCGCGGTGGCCTTGGCCCCGACCGAGATCACGATGGCGCGGGCCAGCCGCTCGGGGAAGCCGACCGCCCACTCGAGTACGCGCATGCCCCCCATCGAACCGCCGACGACCGCGTGCCAACGCTGAATGCCGAGCTGGTCGGCGAGGCCCGCCTCGACGACGACCTGGTCTCGGACCGTGATGACCGGGAAGCGCGCGCCGTAGGGGCGTCCACCGGGGCCCGGCGAGGCTGGGCCGGTCGTGCCCTGACAGCCTCCGAGCACGTTGGGGCACACCACGAAGTACCGGTCGGTGTCGATCGCCAGTCCCGGGCCGATCATCGGATCCCACCACCCCGGCTGGGGCGAGCCCGGCCCGGCCGGCCCCGCGGCGTGACTGTCGCCGGTCAGCGCGTGGAGCACGAGCACCGCGTTGGCGGTGTCGGGGGCCAGGCGGCCCCACGTCTCGTAGGCGACCTGCACCGCCTCGAGGTGGCCGCCCGCCTCGAGCGCATGGGGTCGGTGCTCGAACAGCGAACAGAACTGGCGCCGTCCGGGGGAGTCGCCGGGCCGCCAGGCCCCCGACACGGGGAGCGTCATCGCGCCGGCCTCCACTCGCGCTCTGCCATCGCCGGGACCGTCGCGTCCCGGCCCGATGGGGTCCTCACGCCCCCTTGGCGGCGCGGAAGCCCGCTTCGAGGTCGGCGAGGATGTCGTCGAGCGTCTCGATCCCGATGCACAAGCGCACCAGGTCGGGCGACACGCCCGCCGAGATCTGCTCCTCGGGGGCGAGCTGGGAGTGCGTCGTCGACGCGGGGTGGATCGCGAGGCTCCGCACGTCACCCACGTTGGCGAGGTGGCTGAACAGCTCGAGGCCCTCGATGAATCGCTTCCCGGCCTCGAGTCCGCCCTTGATCCCGAACGCGAGGATCGCGCCCTTGCCGCGGGGCAGGTACCGGTTGGCCCGATCGTGCCAGCGGCTGGACGCCAAGCCGGGGTAGTAGACCCACTCGACCTCGTCGCGGGCTTCGAGCCACTCGGCGACCGCCTGCCCGTTCTGGCAGTGCCGATCCATGCGCACCGAGAGCGTCTCGAGGCCCTGGAGGAACAAGAACGCGTTGAACGGCGAGACCGGCGCGCCCACGTCGCGCATGAGCTGGAGCCGGGCCTTGAGGATGTACTGCGCGGGGCGCAGCGGCTCGGGCAGCTGCGAGTAGATCAGGCCGTGGTAGCTCGGGTCGGGCTCGGTGAACACCGGGTGACGGCCGCTGGCGACGTAGTCGAACTTCCCGCCGTCGACGATGACCCCGCCGATCGACGTGCCGTGCCCGCCGATGAACTTGGTCGCCGAGTGCACCACGATGTCGGCCCCCCAGTTCAGGGGCTGGCACAGGTACGGGGTGGTGACGGTGTTGTCGATCATGAGCGGGATCCCAGCGTCGTGCGCGACGCCGGCGATCCCCTCGATGTCCAACACGTCGTTCTTGGGGTTCCCCACCGACTCGCCGTAGAAGACGCGGGTGTTGGGCTTGATGGCCTTGCGCCACGCGTCGAGATCGTCGGGATCGTCGATGAACGTGACGTCCCAGCCCATCTTCGGCAGCGTGTAGTGGAGGAGGTTGTACGTCCCGCCGTAGAGCGAGGCCGACGCCACGATGTGGTCGCCGTGCTGGCCGAGGTTGAGCAACCCGATGGTCTCGGCGGCCTGCCCGCTCGCCGTCGCGAGCGCGCCGACCCCGCCTTCGAGGGCCGCGACGCGGTCCTCGAACACCGCCTGGGTCGGGTTCATGATCCGCGTGTAGATGTTGCCGAGCTCTTCGAGGCCGAAGAGGGCGGCGGCGTGCGCGGTGTCGCGGAACACGAAGCTGGTCGTCTGGTAGATCGGGACCGCACGCGCACCGGTGGTCGGATCTGCGGTGGCGCCGCTGTGAACTTGCTTCGTCTCAAAGCCCCAGGACTCGGACATGGTCGGCACCTCGAGGGGAAGTGGTGGCAGACGGACGACCGTGGACGCTACGGATCAAATGCCGACTCCGCAAGTCGGATTTGGGTCAGAGCGTGGCGACGGGCTGGTCGGTGAGGATTCGGTACGTGTACGCGATGGCGATGGCGGTGATGGCGTAGGTGACGACGAGGCCGACCACGCACACCAGCGCGCCCGTGACGTTCACGAGGAAGAGCACTCCCGCGAGGCCGACGAGCCGCAGCCGGGTCCCCTTCGTGATCTCGGCGGAGCGTCGCAACGCCGTCATGGCCGATACGTCGGGATGCTCCGCGACGACGTAGCCGTAGAACTGGAAGATGACGCCGAAGACCACCCCGGGGAGTACCAGGACGACGAGTCCGAGGTACACGCCGACGAGGTAGAAGATCGAGGCGACGAGGTAGGGGCCGACGCCTTCGGGGCGGAACACCTCACCCACCGACGGTCGGCGGCCCTGGACGACATCGAGCGACGCCCGGATCAGCCCGAGGACGAGCAGCAGGTCGACGAGGACCGCGATCAGGTTGAACGCGAGGTCCAGGCCGACCGTGCCGTTCGCCTCGCCGATCAGGATGGCGAGCGCGTTGCCGACGAACACGACGAGCGACACGAGCATGAGCGGCCCGAAGTTCCGGAGCGTCGCGTTCCAGCTGTAGGTGACGGTGTCGCTGATGGTGAAGGGAGGGACGGGTCGCGCCGGCTCCACGTCAGCTCAGAGCGGTCGGCCGGTGGCGTACTTGAAGAGCTGCCAGGACCACATGAGCGCCAAGACGGTCACGATGAGCCACACGGGGATCGTGATTCGTTTCGCCCGCCACGCGAACAGGAGGAACACGGCGGCCGCCACTACCACGATGCTGCCCGGGTTCAAGAACAGGGCTTTGCCGAACTGGGCGTGGACTGCGGCGGTGACGCCGCGGGTCATCCCGCACAGCGGGCAGGGGATGCCGGTGAGGGTGCGCAGCGGGCAGGGCGGGACGAACTCGAACGGGATCAGCGGGCGCACCGCGGCGATCCCGAGCATCGCGGCTCCGACGCCGCGCATCGCCCGAAGGTCGACTGATGTCGTGTCGCCGAACGCCTGCGGCAGCCGGATCGCAGCCATCACGGGCAGCGTAGCGACCCGCGGTGAGGAGCCGGTCTCGCCCTAGGCGGGGACCGACACGACGGCGGCGTCGCCCTGGCCGCCGCCACCGCAGAGCGCGGCGGCTCCGAGGCCACCGCCGCGGCGGCGCAGCTCGTTGATCAGTGTCATCAGTACCCGAGCTCCCGACATGCCGATGGGATGGCCGAGTGCGATCGCGCCGCCGTTGACGTTGACGATGTCGTCCGCGATGCCCAGGTCCTTCATGGATGCCAACCCGACTGCGGCGAAGGCCTCGTTGAGCTCGACGAGGTCGAGGTCCGCCACCGTCTTGTCGATTGGCTCCAGCGCCCGCTGGATCGCCCGGGAGGGCTGGCGCAGCAGCGACGCGTCGGGACCGGCGACCATGCCGAAGCTCACGAGCTCGGCGACGGTGGCCAGGCCGAGCTCCTCGGCCTTCGAGCGGCTCGTCACGATGATGGCGGCCGCGCCGTCCGAGATCTGCGAGGCGTTGCCCGCGGTGATCGTGCCGTCCGCCGCGAAGGCGGGTTTGAGCGCGCCGAGCGACTCGGCGGTCGTCTCGGGTCGCACGCCTTCGTCGGCCTCGACGAGGATCGGGTCACCTCTGCGCTGTGGGATGGCGACCGGGGTGATCTCGTCGGCGAATCGGCCTTCCTTCTGGGCGGCGGCGGCGCGCTCGTGGCTCCGGGCGGCCAGTTCGTCTTGGGCCGCCCGGGTCAGGCCACCGAACTGGCCGGTGTATTGCTCGGTGCCCGAGCCCATGTGCACCGCGTCGAATGCGCACCACAGGCCGTCCTGGATCAACGAGTCGATCAGCTCGCCGTTGCCCATGCGGTAGCCGGCCCGAGCCTTCGGGAGGAGATACGGCGCGTTCGTCATCGACTCCATGCCGCCGGCCACGACGATCTCGGCGTCACCGGCCTGGATCATCTGGTCGGCGAGGTACACCGCGTTGAGGCCCGAGAGGCAGACCTTGTTGATCGTGAGCGCCGGTACCGACATCGGGATGCCGGCCTGCACGGCGGCTTGCCGGGCGGTGATCTGGCCCTGACCCGCCTGGAGCACCTGGCCCATGACGACGTAGTCGACCTGCTCGGGCTCGACGCCGCCCCGGTCGAGCGCACCCCGGATGGCTCGTCCCCCCAGATCCATGGCCGTGAGCGACGAGAGCGCACCCGAGAGCTTGCCGATCGGTGTGCGGGAGAACGAGACGATCACCGAACCTGGCATCGAGGCCTCCTCAGTGTCACGGGTCACGCGCAGGCGAGGCGGCCGATCGTAGCAACGGGTCCTCGCACCCGCCCCGCCCTCCGCCTGCCCGCGTAGGGTTCGGGTCGTGACCACGACCACAGAACCTGACACGAGCGTCACGGCCAGCGTGGGTTCGCCCAGCGGGGTTCGTCGCGATGGGTGAGGTCGACGCGCTGCGCGCCGCGATTCTCGACGGTGCACCTGGTGAGGAGATCGGCGCGCTCGAGCTCCCCGAATCGTTCCGGGGCGCGGTCGTGCGCGCCGACGAGCAGGACATGTTCGAGGGGATGGCCTCCGAGGACAAGGATCCGCGCCGGTCGCTGCACATCGACGAGGTGGCGCTGCCCGAGTTGGCACCCGACGAGGCCTACGTCGCGGTGATGGCGTCGTCGATCAACTTCAACACGGTGTGGAGCGCCATCTTCGAGCCGCTGCCCACGTTCCAGTTCCTGGCCCGGCTCGGCGCCGAGAGCGTCTGGGGCGCGCGTCACAACCAGCCGTTCCACGTGCTCGGCAGCGACGCGGCAGGTGTCGTGCTGCGCGTCGGCTCGGCGGTGCGCCGCTGGCGGCCGGGCCAGGCGGTGACGGTGCACTGCAACTACGTCGACGACCAGGACCCGTCGTCGCACGACGACGCGATGCTCGCCGCCAACCAGCGGATCTGGGGCTTCGAGTCCAACTACGGGGGCCTCGCCGAAGTGGCGCTCGTGAAGGCCAACCAGCTGATGCCCAAGCCGGCCCACCTGACCTGGGAGGAGGCCGCGGTCAACGCGTTGTGCAACTCCACCAGCTATCGGATGATCGTGAGTCCCCACGGGGCGCAGATGACCCAAGGTCAGACCGTGCTGATCTGGGGAGCGACCGGCGGGATCGGCGCCTACGCCTGCCAGTACGTGCTGAACGGAGGCGGAACCCCGGTCGGGGTGGTGTCCTCGCCCGACAAGGTCGCCCTCCTGCACGGCCTCGGCGTGGAGCGGGTCATCGACCGCTCGGCCGACGGGTACCAGTTCTGGAAGGACGAGCACACGCAGGACCCCGCGCAGTGGCGCCGGCTCGGCAAGCGGATCCGCGAGCTCGCCGGCACCGACCCCGACATCGTCTTCGAGCATCCTGGACGCCAGACGATGGGAGCGTCGGTGTTCGTCGCCAAGCGTGGAGGGCTCATCATCACCTGCGCGGCGACGAGCGGCTTCAGCATCGAGTACGACAACCGGTACTTGTGGATGAACTTGAAGACCATCAAGGGCTCCCACTTCGCGAACTACCGCGAGGCATGGGCCGCGAACCAGCTCGTTTGTGACGGCAAGATCCATCCCACGCTGTCGCGCGTCTTCACCCTCGACGACGCGGGCGCCGCCGCCTACGAAGTGCACCACAACCTCCACGAAGGCAAGCTCGGCGTCCTTGTGCTCGCCCCCGAAGAAGGCCTCGGCGTGACGGACCCGGAGCGTCGGGAGCAGCTCCTGCCCCAGATCACGCTGTTCCGACGGCTGAGTGCCTGACCGACTTGACGGCGGTGGAGCCCAGGTAGCGTGGCCGTCATGAGCGTGCTCACCGAGATCGACCACGTCGCGATCGCGGTGTACGACCTCGAGGCCGCGATTGCCTACTACCGCGACACCTTCGACGCCGAGGTCGCGCACCGGGAGGTCGTCGAGCGCGACGGCGTCGAAGAGGCCCTCCTGGCGGTGGCTGACTCGTATATCCAGCTGCTCAGCCCTGTGCGCGACGACTCGCCGGTCGCCAAGTCGCTCGCCACGCGAGGCGAGGGACTCCACCACGTCGGCTACCGCGTGGACGACTGCGCGGCGGCGCTCGCCCGCGTCAAAGCCGAGGGGCATCGGGTGATCGACGAGGAGCCGCGACCCGGGAGCCGGGGCACCACCGTGGCGTTCGTGCATCCCAAGGCCGCGTTCGGCACCCTGATCGAGCTCGTGCAGGAATAGCTCGCCGGGTCCGTCACCGGAGCCGGGTCGCGCTCCGCCAAACTGGTCCGATCGACGAGCGGACGGAGGTCCTCAGACGCCGCCACAGCGGGGTCTTCCTCGTCTTCGGCGTCGGGTGCGTCGTGGCGCTCACCCTCCTGTACCTCCTGGCGGTCCGGACCTCGTTCGGGCAGCACCTCGACAACGACGCGCTGGCCGGGCGGTCGCTGAACCCCCGGGTCCAGCAGGCCACCCAGCGCTTGCTGCACAGCATCGACGAGACATCACTCGCCGTCATCGGGGGCGCGATCGTTCTCGTCGCGCTCGCCCGGGCCCGGATTTGGCTGGCCGCCGCCGCGGCGACCCTGATCGGGGGGGCGGTGTTGACCACCGAGACGCTGAAGCGGGTCTTGCCCCGCCCCGAGCTCACGCACCCTGCCCGCCTGCCGATCCCCAGCTACCCGAGCGGGCACACGACGGTGGCGGCGTCGCTGGCCCTGGCGCTGGTCCTCGTGGTCTCGCCCCGCTGGCGGGGAGCAGCCGCGCTGGCCGGCACCGCGTACGCGGCGGCGGTGGGGGTGGGGACCGTCACGGCCGCCTGGCACCGGCCCAGCGACGTGATCGGCGCCTTCCTCGTCACCGTGTTCTGGGCGACCGCGGTCAGCGCGGTCCTCATCGACGCGCGCGGCCCGGGCAGCCGGGCCGGGCGCCGAGCCGCTCGAGGGAGCGGTCGGCTCAGCGCGGCGGTGCTGGCGGTCGGCGCCGCGATCCTGGCCGTGGTGGGCTTCGCGGTGGCCGGCACCCTGACGGCGCTCCGCGACCGGCAACTCGAGACCGTGCACATCGGGGCCGCCTACGCGGGGTCGGTCGCCGCCATCGTCGCCGCCGGGGCCGCGCTCGTGGCGGTCTTCTTGTTCTGCTTGCACGGCGTGGTGCTCGATACGCCGCCGCGGCGACGCCAGCGGGCGGCGACGCGTGCCACCACGCCGTGATCCGCCCTGCGCCGCGCCCCCATGCCCTCGGGGGTGACCGGTCGGCCCGGGGCTGGGTCGGGGACCCAGCGGTAGCCTGCCGGTCATGGCCGCCGAGGAAGATGAGGTCCGGGGCGAGGGTGGCGCGGACGGAGGCGTGGCGCCCGTCCCGCATCCCATCGAGGAGCGCCTGAGCCAGCTCGCTACCCTGCGCGAGGCGGCGCTGCACGCCGGCAGCCCGGCCGCGGTCGAGCGCCAGCACGCCCGCGGCAAGCTCACCGTCCGGGAGCGCCTGGAACGGCTGCTCGACCCCGGTTCGTTCGTGGAGCTCGACATGCTGGCCCGCCACCGGGCGCACGGGTTCGGCATCGAGAACACGCGTCCCCTGACCGACGGCGTCGTCACCGGCTGGGGGGCGATCGACGGCCGCAAGGTGTTCGTCTTCGCCCAGGACTTCACCGTGTTCGGCGGCGCACTCGGCGAGGTGTTCGCCGAGAAGATCCACAAGGTGATGGACCTCGCCGAATCCATGGGCTGCCCGATGATCGGCCTCAACGACGGCGCGGGTGCCCGCATCCAAGAGGGCGTGGTGTCGCTCGCCGCCTACGGGGGAATCTTCTTCCGCAACGTCAAAGCCTCCGGCGTCATCCCCCAGATCAGCGTGATCCTGGGCCCGTGCGCAGGGGGCGCCGTCTACTCACCCGCGATGACCGACTTCGTCTTCATGGTCAAGGGCACGTCGCACATGTTCATCACCGGACCCGACGTCGTGAAGACCGTCACCGGCGAGGACGTGACCCAAGAGGAGCTCGGCGGGGCTCTGACCCACGCCTCGAAGTCGGGGGTGTGCACGTTCGTCGCCGACGACGAGGAGTCCTGCCTCGAGCAGGTCCGGTACCTGCTGTCGTTCCTGCCGCAGAACAACCTTGAGGATCCGCCGTACTTCGAGCCGACCGACGACCCGGATCGGCGCTGCGAGGGGATCGTCGACCTCATCCCCGACGCTCCGAACAAGCCGTACGACATCAAGCGGGTCATCGCCGAGGTGGTCGACGACGGCGACTTCTTCGAGGTGCACTCGCTCTGGGCCATGAACATCGTGTGCGGCTTCGCGCGCCTCGACGGTCATGTGGTCGGCATCGTTGGGAACCAGCCCCAGGTGCTCGCCGGGACGCTCGACATCGACGCCTCTGAGAAATCCGCTCGCTTCGTCCGCACCTGCGACGCGTTCAACGTGCCGCTGGTGACCTTCGTCGACGTCCCCGGCTTCCTGCCCGGCACCGACCAGGAGTACGGGGGGATCATCCGTCACGGCGCGAAGCTGCTCTACGCGTACTGCGAGGCGACGGTGCCCCGGGTGCAGATCGTGACCCGCAAGGCGTACGGGGGCGCGTACGTCGTCATGAACTCCAAGTCCATCGGCGCCGACCTGGCGTTCGCGTGGCCGTCGGCCGAGGTTGCGGTGATGGGACCGCAGGGTGCGGTGAACATCATCTTCCGCAAGGAGATCGAGACGGCCGACGACGCCGAGGGGCGGCGCGCGGAGCTGATCGAGGAGTACACTGAGCGGTTCGCGAATCCCTACATCGCCGCCGAGCGTGGCTACGTCGACGACGTCATCGATCCCCGCGAGACCCGCCGGGTTCTGGTCCGCTCGCTCGACATGCTGCGCACCAAGCGCGAGCAGCTCCCCCAGCGCAAGCACGGCAACGTTCCGCTGTAGCGCATGGCTGTCGTACACCGTCCCGTGCTCCAGACGATCTCGCCGGCGGCCACGCCCGACGAGGTGGCGGCGATCGTGGCCGCCGTCTCGGCGGTGACCGGCGGCTTCGCCCCCACCGGCCTCCGCGACGACGCGCTGCACGAGTGGGTGCGCGCGGCGCGGTTGCGGGCCCACCGCACGGGGTTGCGGCGAGGCCCGTGGCGGCTCTCTGGACGCATGCCACCCCGCAGCCGGGCGTGACCACCGCCCGTCCCGGCGAGCCCGAGCTCATGAGTGTCGGGCCCGACGAGGTCGTCGTCACCTTCACCACCCCCGGGGACGACGACGTGGCCACCCGGGTCGGGACGACCGAGATCACCACCACGGGTCCCCGCCACGTGGCGTGCGTCCAGGGCCTCGAGCCCGACACCGAGTACCCCCTCACGGTGGAGGGCGCCCCCGCGGGCCGCTTTCTGCCCGCACGGGTCCGGACCCTCGCCCGACCCCCCGGGCGTCTCCTCGCGACCGTCGCCACCGCCAACGACACGCATCTGGGTGAAGTGGAGTGCGGGCGCACCGGCGATCCGGCCACCGACGCCATCGGGCCCATCTTGCGGGCTGCACCCGGGGAGGCGCCCTACCCCGAGACGATGAACCGAGCGGTCGTCGCCGAGATGCGGGCCCTCGACCCGGACGCGGTGATCGTCAAGGGTGACCTGACCGCGGTTGGGAGCGACGAGGAGTACGCCGCGTTCCTCGCCGTCTACGCCGGCCTCGGCGACCGGATGCGCCACGTCCGGGGCAACCACGACGCGTTCCTCAACCCGACGCTCGCCATCGAGGACGCCCCCTACGCCGTGGAGCTCGGCTCCGTCACGCTCGCCGTGCTCGACACGGTGACCCCGGGCACCGACGCCGGCCAGCTGCGCACCGATCAGCTGGTGTGGCTCGACGACCTGGCCCGCGAGCGGACCGGCCCGATCCTGGTGTTCGGACACCATCATTGCTGGAACGTCGAAGCCCCCGAGCGTCCCGCCGGCCCCTACTTCGGGATCCAGCCCGCCGCCAGCGAAGCCCTCGTCGACGTCTTCGCCCGTCACGACCAGCTGGTCGGGTACTTCGCCGGGCACACCCACACGAACCGGGTCCGGCGCTTCGCCGCCGCCCGGCACGTCCCCTTCGCCGAGGTGGCCTGCACCAAGGACTACCCGGGGGCCTGGGCCGAGTACCGGATCTACGACGGGGGCTACACGCAGGTGATGCGCCGGGTGACGTCCCCGGCCGCCTTCGACTGGGCCGAGCGTTGCCGCTTCATGATCCAGGGCATCTACGGCGAGCTGGTCCTCGGCGGCCTCGAGCACCGCTGCTTCGCGGAACGCTTCTAAGGGAGGACCGCGCGGGGGCGCGACGCGTCCCGAGGAGGGTTCGGCGTAGAGATCCCGGCCCGGCTGCCGGGCGCCCCAACGGCCTCCTCGGGACGCGGTGGCGAAAGTATCCACCAATCTCCACAGGTTTTCCACCCGTCCAGACCCGTTCTCCACCGGTCCCTGTGGACAAAGGCGCGGCGGGGCGGAGTCGGCGACGATCGAGAGCCAGCCGGTGAGCGCCGCGCGAGACTGCACGGGGAGGGGGGACATGGCGCAGGTCACGTCCGAGCAGATCGCCGCCGCGGTCGCCGGGCACACCGTCGCGACGCGCTTTCGCGACACGGTGGCTGCCCGCCCCGACCAGGTGGCCCTGCGGTGGAAGACCGAGGACGGCTGGGCGACCTGGACCTGGGCCGAGTACGCCGAGCGGGCCTGCCGGTTCGCCGGTGCGCTGCGCGAGCTCGGCGTCGTGCGGGGCGAACGGGTCGTCCTCATGGTGCGCAACCGGCCCGAGTTCCACGTCGCCGACGTCGCCACCCTGCTCCTGGGAGCGACGCCGGTGTCGATCTACAACTCCTCGGCGCCCGAGCAGGTGTGCTTCCTGGCTCGCCACTGCGGCGCGGTGGCGGGCGTCGTCGAAGACATCGGCTACCTCGAGCGGATCCTCGCGGTGCGTGGCCAGCTACCCCTCCTCGAGCACCTCGCGATCGTCGACCGCGACGCCCGTGCCCCCGGGGACGTCTTGGCGTTCGACGAGCTGTGCCGGGCCGACCCGGTCGACCTCGACGAGGCGGCCACCACGGCCACCGCGGAGGACCTCGCCACCATCATCTACACGTCCGGCACGACCGGGCCCCCGAAGGGCGTCATGCTCGACCACGCCAACGTTGTCTGGACGGTCGAGAGCCTGCGGCGCTGCTTCGAGCCGATCGACCCGACCGGGTGGCGGATGGTGTCGTACCTGCCGATGGCTCACGTCGCGGAGCGGATGAACTCGCACTATCAGGGCATCACGTTCGGCTACGAGATCACGACCTGCCCCGAACCCTCCTTCCTGGCCCAGTACCTGCCCGAGACCAGACCCGAGCTGTTCTTCGCGGTGCCGCGCATCTGGGAGAAGATGCACGCCGGCGTGCTCGCCGCGTCCGGCCAGGACCCGAAGCAGTCGGCGGCGCTCGAGGCGGCGCTGGCGGTCGGCGATCAGGAGCAGGCGTACCGGGCGCGCGGCGAGGCCCTCCCCCCCGCGTTGGCCGCCGAGCACGCGGCGCACCAGCCGACGCTGACCTTCGTCCGTGAGCTGCTCGGGATCGACCAGGTCGTCTCGGCGGTCAGCGGCGCGGCGCCGGTGACGCGCGAGGTGCTGGGCTTCTTCCGGGCCCTCGGGGTCGAGCTGTCCGAGGTCTACGGGCTCTCGGAGTCGTCCGGTCCGCTGACCTGGGCGCCCTGGCGAGTGCGACTCGGCACGGTGGGCCCCGCCATCCCGGGCTGCGCGGTGCGGCTCGGCGAGGACGGGGAGGTCCTCGCCCGGGGCGGCAACATCTTTCGGGGGTACCTCAACGACCCGGACAAGACGGCCGAGGCGCTCGACGCCGACGGCTGGCTGCACTCGGGCGACATCGGCCAGTTCGACGAGGACGGCTACCTGCGCATCGTCGACCGCAAGAAGGAGCTGATCATCACCGCGGGCGGCAAGAACATCTCGCCCGCCAACCTCGAGGCGGCACTGAAAGCGTCACCGATCATCGGGCAGGCGTGCGTGATCGGCGACGGTCGTCCGTTCGTGTCCGCCCTGGTGGTGCTGGACTCGGAGGTCGCGCCGGCGTGGGCGACCGCGCAGGGGATCTCGACCACCTCGCTGGCCGACCTGGCGAACGAGTCGCTCGTCGTGGCCGAGGTGGCCCGCGAGGTCGCGGCCGCCAACGAGCGGTTCTCGAACGTGGAGCAGATCAAGCAGTTCACGGTCCTCGCCGACGAGTGGCTCCCCGACTCCGAGGAGCTCACCCCGACCATGAAGCTCAAACGGCGCGGCATCCATGCCAAGTACGCCGCCCAGATCGACGGCATGTATCGACGGCGGGCCGTCGACGCAGCGGGTTAGGCCTCGTCGAGGTAGCGGGCCCGCTCCCAGTCGGTGACGAGCGACCGGTACGCCTCCGCCTCGGCGCGGCGGCCGTCGACGAGCCGGGCGAGGAGCTGGTCGTCGAACGCGTCGACGAGCACGTCGTCGGCGAGCAGCGCGTCGAGCGCGTCGTCGAGGTTGCGAGGCAGCGGCTCGAGGCGCAACGCGCCGGTCGAGGGGTCATAGCCGCGGGCGGACTCCTCGGCGGGCATGGGGAGCTCCAAGCCGCGTTCCAGACCGTCGAGGCCGGCGGCGAGGAGGCCGACGAGCAGCAGATAGGGGTTCGCCGAAGGGTCCCCACCCCGGTACTCGATCGACGCGTCCCGCCCCCGGTAGGAGCTCACGCGCAGCAGCGCGGCCCGGCTCGAGTGAGCCCACACCACCGCGCTGGGCGCTTCGGGGCCGGCGTGGAGACGTTTGTAGGAGTTCACCGTCGGTGCGGCCAACGCGCTCAGCCCCCGCCCGTGGGTGAGCTGGCCGGCGACGTAGCCCGCACCCTCGAGGTCGAGCTGCCCGGCGTCGTCGACCAGCCGGCCCGCCATCCGCTGCTGAAGGTGCATCCCCGAGCCCGGCTCGTCGCCGAACGGGCGGGGCATGAACGTCGCCCGCATCCCGTCCCGGCGCACCCGATCCCGCACGATCTGCTTCGCCAGCACCAGGCCGTCGGCGAGCTGCATGGGCGCCAGGGGGCCGAGATCGATCTCGTACTGGCCGGGACCGGCCTCGTGGTGGCAAGCGTCGACCGGGATCCCGCATCCCGCGAGCCGGTCGGCGGCGTCGCGCACCGCCGCGCTGCCGGAGGTCTCGGTCTCGTCGAAGTAGCCGGCGGCATCGACGGGGAGATCGTGCTCGCCGAGGAGGTAGAACTCGAGTTCGGCGGCGACGGTCATCTGCGCGGCGACGTCGTCGACGTCGTCGAGCAGCGACTCGAGCGCGTACCGGGGGTCCGCGGACCAGCGCGCGCCGTCCGGGGTGTGCGCGGTGCACACGACGCGGGCGACGCCCCCGCCGATGTCCACCAGGGTGGACGGGACGGGGCGCAGCAGCATGTCGGACTCGAGGTAGCGGGCCGGCCCCTCGAGCGCCGACCCGTCGAACGGGATCCCGCGGTCGGCTGCCTCGTCGTAGCGGCTCGCCGGGATCTGGACCGAGTTACTCGTGCCGAAGGCGTCGATGAAGCTCAGCCGCACCCACTCGACCCCAGCCAGGTCCCGGCGGGTCATCGCAGCACGACCGACAAGGTGATGATGATGGCCACGATCCCGATGAAGCTCACCGCGACGAGCCCGACGAATGCCCACAGGCGCTTCGCGGAATCGATCGCGGCCATACCGCCCATCGGAGGCTCGGGTGAGAGATCAAAGCTCGCCGGATCGAGCTCGTCGAGATGCTCGAGGTCCCGGAGCAGCTCCTCGGCGCTCTGGTAGCGATGCTCGGGGTAGCGGCGCATGGCCTTCAGCACCACCGCGTCGAGCTGGGGCGACACCTCCTTGCGGTAGGTTCGCACCGGCTTCGGGTCGACTTGGAGGTGCGCCGCCATGGTGGCCATCCAGTTGTCGCCCCCAAACGGCACCCGTCCCGTCAAGACCTCGTACATCAGCACACCCCAAGCGTAGATGTCGCTGCGGGCGTCACCCCGGTTGCCCTTGATCTGCTCGGGGCTCATGTAGTCGGGCGTCCCGAGGCTCTCGCTGAAGTGGCGCCACGTGAGGCGCTTCGCCCCGTCGAGCAGTGCGGTCCCGAAGTCCATGAGTCGCAACGTGCCGTCCGCGGTGATCAGCACGTTCTCGGGCTTGAGGTCACGGTGCACGATCCCGTGCGAGTGCAGGTACACGAGCGCGTCGGCGAGCTGGCGCCCCCAGTCCAACGCGGTCTGCAGCGGCACGGGGCCACCGAGCGTGTTTGCGTAACGACGCAGGTTGTCGCCGTCGATGTATTCGAGCACGAGATAGGGCTCGGTCCGGTTCCGCTCGTCGTCGAGGCTCTTCAGGACGTTCGGATGGTCGAGCTTGGCCACGATCTTGGCCTCGCGGCGGAAGCGGGCGAAGTTGTGCGGGTCCGCGAACAGCTGCGGATTGATCATCTTCAGGACGACGACGCGGTCAGTGTCAGTATCGCGGGCCTTGTAGGTCTCGGCGTACGCCCCCTCGCCGAGCTCCTCCACGATCTCGAACTCATCGACGTGACTTCCTGGTGCAAACCGCATTCAGTCCCGGCCTCGTCGGAAGAGTCGCCGACCAGAGGCGGCGGTGATCGGCAACGCAGATGTCACGGTGATGACGACGGCGGTGACGTTATCGGGCGCCCCGCGCTTCAACGCGAGCTCTACGAGGGAATCGACGAGCTCCAATGAGGCTCCACCCGCTGCGGCCCCCCGCAGGGCCTCGGCCATCTCGAGCCGAGACACCAGGTCCCAGAGCCCGTCGGTGCACAGCACGAGGCTGTCGCCCGCGTCGACGGTGTGGCGCGTCAAGTCGATCTGGATCCCCGCCTCGGCGCCGAGGCTGCGCGTCAGCTGCGAGCGGGCAGGGTGGACCGCGGCCTCCTCGGGCGAGAGCATCCGCATCCGCACCATCTCGCCCACTCGGGAGTGGTCAGCCGTCAACTGGACGCAGTCGTCGCCGTGGACCAGGTAGGCCCGGCTGTCACCGACGTGGCCGACGATCGCTTCGTGTCCGGCCAGCGTGGCGCCGACGATGGTGGTGCCCATGCCGCTCCGGCCGGGGACGGTGGCGGCGTCGTACACCGCCACGTTCGCGCGCCGCAACGCGGCGCGCAGGGCCTGCGGAGGCGCGCCGGGAGAGCCCCCGGACCACGCGTCGAGCGCCGCGTCCACCGCGACACGACTCGCGATCTCGCCCGCCGCGTGGCCCCCCATGCCGTCGGCCACCACGAACAACGGTCCCCGGTCCCACGAATCCTCGGGTGTGGTCAGCGTGAACGCGCCCGCGAAGTCCTCGTTTGAGTCACGCACGCCGCCGGTGTCGGAGCGTAAGGCCCACGAAAGTTTCGCGAGGACGCCGTGTTCGGCCAGCGGCCCGTTCCCGGGGTCGTCGCGCGCGGTGTCGTCGGTGGGGCTCATCGAGAAGAACGCGGTCGCAGTGAACCGCTAGGCTCCTATCATGCCCAGTTCCCGCAAGCCGCGGCGCAAACAACCGTCGAACCCGCGGCAACCGTCGAAGCCGCGGCGTGGCGACGGGCCCGGCCAGGTCGGCAAGCGGCCCACCGCGCCTGGCTTCTTGTTCGCCGTCGGTCTCGTCTGGGTGCTCTGCGGCGTCTACGCGTTGGTCGCGCTCAGTGCCAGCTGGAAGCTCATTCCGGGAGTCGTCTTCATCGGCATCGGGCTGTTCTGGCTCCGCGGGGCGATCACGGCGGCCGCCCGGCGAGATCCCTCCGCCTAACTGGCAACCCGGCGAAGCGTCAGGGTCTCGGGCGGATCTTCGCAGCGAAAGCGAACGATGTTGCGTCCCGCCGGGACGATCAGAATGAGCGGGGCCCGGCCATCGTGCCACGCCTGCAGGGTGGAGAGCGCGACGGATGGAACGTCGAGCGCCACCGCGAATTGCTCGAGTCCCGACGCACCCGGGTGTTCGACCTCCAACGCGACGCGGTCGTGGTCGGTGATGGCGACGCCGGCGAGGCGGACCTTGGGGTAGGTGTCGAAGCGGTGGTCGGCGCGTTGTAGGAGGGAGAGCACCCGCAGCTGATAGCGCCAAGCCCACGTGGCAGTGACGACGATCACCGCCGGGAGCAGGAGCAGGAACACGACCAGCGTCACAGCATCACCTTCCGGTCTTTCACCCCTCGGCTTGCAGTGTCGGCGGACCCGAAGTCGTTACGGTCGCTGCGTCCCGAGCCAAAACGTTCGGAACCGGGACTGGCGACCCACTGGGCCTGAGTGTCTTGATCGTCCTCGGTCGAGACGGGGAGAGCCGGGCCTGAGCCCGGCTCTCCCCATAACCGTTGGATTCTCAACCTTGCAGCGAGGTCCCTACGCTGCGCTCACGGGCTCCCGCTTACCCGGGTCGTGGAACACCTTCGTGCCCCGCATGTTCGGGTTAGACACCACCCAGACAGCCCCAATGATGCACCACAGGATGACGACTCCGAGCGCCTTGTAAGCGTCGCCGGGCGTCGTTCCCGATCCGGTGATGGCGATGTAGATGACGCCGAGCAACTCGGCGATGTTCATCAACGCGCCAACCCCCGGGACCAAGTAGTGCTTGACGGGATGCTTATCGTGCCGGCTGGCGAACGCCACGATGGCGATCACACAGGTGAACCCGTACACGAGGAAGGTCCCCGTGTTCGACGCCAACGTGATCTGCGTCAGGTTGTCAACCTGGTGCGGGTTGGCACCGAACACGCCCAGCGCTGCGGAGATCCCCACGAGGATCCAGATCCCAGCGTGCGGCGTGGCGAACCTCCCGTGGAGCAGACCGAGAATTCCCGGCATCTCCTTGTCCTTCGCCATCGAGTACGTGACGCGAACCCCGGTGTTGAGGCAGGCCAGCGTCGTTCCGATGAGCGCTATCAGCACGGTGATCGCGACCACCACCGACACCGACGTGCCGGAATGGCTGAGCGACTGGTCACCGATCGTCTTGAGCATGGTCCCAATCGGGGCGGGGTCCACCGCAGCACGTGCGTAGCCAGCGACTTTCACCCCGTTGACCGTTTCCAACGGCAGGGTCGTCTTGCCAGCGACAAAGTTCGCCGCGAAGTACTGGAACAGGTAGCAGAAGCCGCCCTGGATGATCAGGCTGATCATCACCGCTCGTTTGATGTCCTTCTCCGGGTGAAGGGCCTCAGCTCCGAGCGCAGTCACCGATTCGAATCCCACCAGGAGCAGGATCGCGATCGTCGACTGGTACAGCGTGTCGATAAAGGCGTGCGGTATCAACACGTGTTGGAAGCCCGTGATCTCGTACCCGGCGTGTGGATGTCCGAGCCGGTACACGATGAACAGCACGCTGATGCTGATCAGCGAGACGATCTGGATCACCAGGATCAAGATCGACACCATCGTCGAGCCCGAGATGCCCCGGAAGGCGATATACCCGGTGGCGAACGCGAACACCACGGCTATCGCTCCGAGTGCGAGATACGACAGCGTGCTGCCGAACATCGCGCTCCAGATGTACCCGAAGAGCGTCGCGGTGAATGCCACCATGATCCCTGGATAGATCCAGTAATAGAGATGGCTGATCCACCCGACGGACAACTTCGAGAACCGGGCCCATCGCCGGTGCGCAGGGCTTGCTTTGTCGAGCAAGGCCGCCTCGGCGAAGTAGTAGCTGGACCCGGTACCCGCGTCTGGGTAGATGCGCGCCAGCTCGCTATAGCTGTAGGCCGTCAGCAACGCGAGGATGAGTGAGAAGAGCAGGCCGGTCCACATGTCTGGCGCCGTGGACACCCCACCCTTGTTCAACGCAGCCTGGGCTTCGAACGTCGTCCACAGGAACGCACCCGGCGCGATCAGCGCCATCGCGTTCACCGTGACGCCGGTCAGCGTCAGGCTCCGCTTCATCTCGCCGCTGTTTGGCGCGGCGGTCTCCGCCATGGAATCTTCCTCTCCCGCAGAAGCGACGCTCCTGCTGGTCGTGAACGCGTGCAGCGCTCGCTCGCCGGTGCAACTGTCGCTCGGCCCCGTTGCGGAACGACAGGGCCAAGCGTCCGTGAGGGCCGTTGCTGGGGGAGAGCGGGAGCGTTACGCCACCGCGACAGAAACGTGACGGGTTTCTGACGCGGTGGTCACGGTGCCGCGGGTGGCGGGGGGCCCGCCAGCGCCGCTCCGAGCTGGTCGGCGAGAGCCACGGCCAAGGCCCGGTCCGACGCCGGCAGCGCGATCCCGCTGCCCTCGACGGGCATGGTGAGCACGAACCGGCCGATGAGCTTGCCGTTGGCGCGCACCGGGAGCTCCAGCTGGCTGTGCAGGCCCGATTCGTCGTCGTCGCCGGCGGCGAGACGAACGCCGCGGTGGCGGAGCTGGGGCAACGAGGTCTGGAACGGCGGCCGCTCGAACCGGCAGCTCTTGAGGTCCAGGATCCGCGTGAGCTCGTTTTGGACGACGAGGATCAGACGGCCCGGCGACTCTCCGCCGGCTGCCAGCTCGGCCATGTGACGCAGCTGCTCCGCTTCGCGGCGGCTGTGTCGGGCAACGGCGTAGCTGCGGCGACTACGCACCACGAGCTCGCCGGCTACGAGCCCCACGGCGAGCAGCAGCACGAAGGTCTGGAGGTCGTCGCCGCTGCTGATGGTGAACGAGTAGTAGGGGCGGGTGAACAAGAAATCGAACGACACCGCGGCGAGCACGGCGGCGACCGCCCCCCCGAGGCGCTCGTGGGCCATCGCCCCGATGAGCACGGCAAGGACGAGCACGAGCGAGACGTTGTCCGTTCGGATGTCGCTTCGGAACGGCAAGAGCACGAGCGCGATCGCCACCGGGGCGACGGCGGCGATGACAAGCCCCTCCAGCTGCAAGCGGCGACCGCTCGGCCCGTCGTCACGCTCGTTTTCCGGCACGGCTCGACGGCCTGCCCTCAGCGCCCGGTCAGGATCGCTTTGACGGGGTCCTCGGAATCGGGCGTTACGAGGACCATCACCTCGTCGCCCGCGTTCAACACCGTGTCGCCTCGCGGTACGACGACGTGGGAGTCGCGCAACACCGCGACGACGCTGGCGTCCCGCGGCACGGCGAGATCGGCGACGCTCAATCCTGCGGCCGGTGAGTCCGTGGCGAGCGTGACTTCGGCGAGCCGGGCCTGGCCGCCCTCGAACTGCAGCAACCGGACCATCGAGCCGACCGAGACCGCTTCCTCGACCAGCGCGCTCAGGAGATGCGGTGTGGAGACCGAGACGTCGACGCCCCAGGTTTCGTTGAAGAGCCACTGGTTCTTGGGATGGTTCACGCGCGCCACGACCCGCGGGATGGCGAACTCCTGCTTGCCGAGCAGCGAGATGACGAGGTTGTCTTCGTCGCCGCCCGTGGCAGCGACGAGGACCTCGCTGCCCTCGATGCCAGCGGCGTGCAGCGAGCTCACTTCGCAGGCGTCGCCGACGAACCAGGTCAGGTCCAGCGTCTCTTTGACTCGCGCGACGACGGCCGGGTTACGATCGATGACCAAGACGTCGTGGCCCGCCTCGCGCAGATCGGCCGCGATGTAGGTCCCCACGTTGCCGGCACCGGCGATCGTCACCTTCACGTCAGCTCCCGCTGTGGGGGGTCGAGATTGCGTCGGCGAGCCCGTCGAGGGAGTCCTTGCGCACGGCGAGGTGCACGATGTCGCCCTCTTGGCCGACTAGGTCGTCGGTTGGAAGCTGGGCCTGCCCGGCCCTCGTCAGCGCGACGAGCCGGAAGGTCGCGCCGTTCGAGAGGCTGCTCAGGCGCCGTCCGGCCCACGACGGCGGAAGGCCACGCTCGACGAGGACGACCTGACCGGTGGGCTCCGCCCACTCGGTGCTCGCGGAGTCCTCGAACAGGCGGCGCATCACCTGATCCGTCGTCCAGGTGACGGTCGCCACGGTGGGGATCCCGAGGCGCTGGTAGATGATGGCTCGGCGCGGGTCGTAGATCCGGGCGACGACCTTCGGGATCTCGTAGGTCTCCCGGGCGATCCGAGCCGCCAGGATGTTCGAGTTGTCCCCACTCGTCACCGCGGCCAGCGCGCCGGCCTCCTGGATCCCGGCCTGCTCGAGGTGGTCTCGGTCGAAGCCGAAGCCGTGGACCCTTCGACCGTTCCAGTCCGCGGGGAGGTACTTGCGGAACGCGTCCGTGTTCTTGTCGATGATTGCAACGTTGTGACCATCTCGTTCGAGCGCGACGGCCAGGCCCGACCCGACGCGTCCACAGCCGACCACGATCACGTGCATCCGCAGATCCTGTCACACGCGAGCGGTCAGACACATGTCGGATCCCGCGCGTGTCAGACTGCACATCTCCGTCGACGCGGACGACGAATTCGAGGACCGATGGCAACGGAATTCGACGTAGCGGCCACCGGAGCTCCCCGCCCGGCGCCGCCTCCTCCCGCGCCTCCCGAGAACGCGCCGTTCGAAGTTCCCGAGTCGCTCGGGTACCGGGTCAAGAACCGACTGCTCGGACCGCCACTCGACACCGAGCAACTGGTGCACGAGCGGCTTGGCAAGCCCACCGCGCTGGCGGTGTTCGCGTCGGACAACCTCTCCTCGGTCGCTTACGGCACCGAGGAGATCCTCACCCACCTCGTCCCGTACATCGGCATCGCCGCGTTCGCGTTGGTGCTGCCGATCACGATCGTCTTGTTGGTGATTCTCGCCTTCTTGATCCTGTCGTACCGACAGACGATCAAGGCCTACCCCAGCGCCGGCGGCGCGTACATCGTCACCCGCGACAACTTCGGGCTCCTACCGGCCCAGGTCGCCGGGGTCGCGCTGTTGACGGACTACGTGCTGACCGTTGCCGTCTCGGTCAGTGCCGGCACCGCCGCGCTCATCTCCGCGGTCTCTGGCCTCGCACCGTACGCGGTGCCGATCTCGGTGTTCTTCATCGCGTTCATCGCGTTCGGGAACCTCCGGGGCGTGCGCGAGTCGGGCCGCATGTTTGCCGTCCCGACCTACTTCTTCATCTTCGCGATGATCGCTCTGCTCGGCATGGGGCTCGGGAAGATGCTCTTCGGACACCTGCCGGTCGAATCGCTGCACCATCCCGGACTTGTGCCGATCGGCAAGGGCGGGAGCGGGCTGCTCATGGGCGCCACGGTGTTCATCGTGCTGCGTGCGTTCGCCTCCGGCGGCGCGGCCGTGACCGGGGTCGAGGCCATCTCGAACGGGGTCCCCGCGTTCCGCGTGCCGGAGTGGAAGAACGCTCGCACGACGCTGGTGATCATGGGGACGACGCTCGGCGCGATGTTCCTCGGGCTCTCCATTCTCACCGCCCACATGCACGTGGCCCCGTATGCGAGTGGAACCCCGACGGTGATCTCGCAGATCGGCAAGATCGTCTTCGGCGGCGGTGCAGTCGGCAACGTCTTGTACTACTGCCTCCAGGCCGGGACCATGCTGATCCTCGTCCTGGCGGCCAACACCTCGTTCGCCGACTTCCCGCGACTGGCGAGCTTCCACGCGGGCGACAACTTCATGCCCCGACAGCTCACCAAGCGCGGCCATCGGCTGGTGTTCTCCAACGGCATCCTGTTCCTGGCCTGCGTGTCGACCGTGCTGGTCATCATCACCGGCGCACGGGTCGACCGGCTGATTCCCCTGTACGCCATCGGCGTGTTCACGTCGTTCACGCTGTCCCAGGGAGGCATGGCCAAGCACCACGTCACGCACAAAGAGCCGGGCTGGCGCCGGGGCCTCTTCATCAACGCGACCGGCAGCGTGCTGTCCGGCGCGGTCGCCATCATCATCGCGGTCACCAAGTTCAAGCCGGCCGGCTCGATTCTGGGCGCGTGGGTGATCATCGTGCTGGTCCCGATCATGGTCTACGGGCTCACGCGGCTGAACAAGCAGTACGAGTCCGAAGCCGAGGAGCTCGAGGAGAACGCCCCCCAAGCAGCCGAAGCGCCCATCCTGCGCCGCCACGTGGTGCTCGTGTTCGTCGACTCCCTGGACCTGTCCGCCGCGCGGGCGATCCAGTACGCCCGGACGCTGATGCCTGACGAGCTGCGGGCCGTGCACTTCGATCTGGACCCGGTCCGCACCGAGGACCTCGCCGAGGCCTGGCGTCGGCTCGGCTTGTCGCGCCTCCCGCTCGACCTCCTCGAGTGCCCCGACCGTCGGCTCAGCCGCGGCGCCCTGGGCGTGGTCGCCGAGGCCGTGGCCGACGGGGAGACCGAGGCCACCGTCTTGCTGCCCCGGCGGGAGTACCGCCGCTTCTGGCACCGGCTGCTACACGACCGCACCGCCGACCAGATGGCCGCGGTGCTCAGTGACCTGCCGCACGCGAACGTGACCATCGTCCCGTTCCACCTGGGCCAGAACCATCCCCAACCGATCTCCTCGCCGGTGCCGGCTCGCGGTCGCCGCGCCCGGCGCGGTGGCGACCGTCCGGCGCCGCCGGCGGCGGGGGTGTCGGTCGAAGGTGCCGTCCCGATCGGGCAGCTCCACGAGCGCGAGCGGGTCCGGATTGCCGGACGGGTGCATGCGCTGCGCGTCCAGCCCTGGTCTGGTCAGCCCACGCTCGAGTGCACGGTGGCGGATGGGACGGGTCGGGTGATCATCGTGTTCCTCGGCCGCCGCCAGATCGCGGGGATCGAGCCGGGAGCGCGCCTCGTCGTCGACGGCATGGTGGGTCGCCGTGGGGACCAGCTGGTGATCCTGAACCCCGACTACCGACTCCTGCCCGGCGAGACCGCGGCGCCGGCCAAGCACTGAGCGCGGGGCTCGTCGGAGGCGACGTCCTCGGCGGCTACCTGGCGGGCGCCGCGGCGCGGGTGGCTCGGCGGTGCTCGGCGGCGAGCTCGACGAGGTCGCTCACGATGTCGGCCAGCTGGAAGTCCTTCGGGGTGTAGATCCGCGCGATACCCGAGGTGATGAGTGCGGGCTGGTCGGCGTCGGGGATGATGCCGCCGACGACCACGGGAGCGTCGACGTCGGCGTCGCGCAGGTGCGCCAGCGTGTCGGCCACGAGCTGGCGGTGGGAGCCGGAGAGAATGGAGAGCCCGACGATGTCGACGTCCTCGTCGCGGGCCGCGGCGGCGATCTGGGCCGGGGTCAGCCGGATCCCCTGGTAGATGACCTCGAGCCCCGCGTCGCGGGCCGCAACCGCGAGCTGCTCGGCGCCGTTGGAGTGCCCGTCGAGCCCGGGCTTGGCGACGAGCAGGCGGAGGGGCCCGCCGAGCTCGCGGGCTCGGGCTTGCGCCCGCTCGCGGACCGCGATCAGCTCGCCACTGGTGGGGCCGACCGCGGCGCTGACCCCGGTCGGCGCCCGGTACTCGCCGAACGTCTCGCGAAGCGCGTCGGACCATTCCCCGACGGTGCCTCCGGCCTGGGCGAGCGCGATCGTCGCCGGGACCAGGTTCTCGTCGGTGGCCGCGACCTGGCGGAGCGTGTCGAGGGCGCGCTGCACCGCGGCGGTGTCTCGCTCGGCCCGCCAGCGCTCGAGATGCTCGATCTGCTCGGCTTCGGCGGCCGGGTCGACCACCAAGAAGTGCTCGGCGTCTTCGGTGAGCAGCGGTGA
>Ga0182024_10005892_pt1 | contig 27193 bp, 21 predicted proteins | sample P32metaG_FD_120480 | JGI IMG/M metagenome (GOLD analysis project Ga0182024, IMG submission 120480) | Permafrost microbial communities from Stordalen Mire, Sweden - P3-2 metaG (Illumina Assembly) | ecosystem: Environmental > Terrestrial > Soil > Wetlands > Permafrost | place: Sweden: Stordalen...
GTGAAAGCATTGAAAACGCTCGTTGGTGGAAAGCTCGTGTGGGATGCGAGCACGGGGAACGGTGTGCTCCATTAATGACAGAAGTACAGATTTGTTCCAAGAAACAAGAAAGGGGCGATCGCGCATGACATGTATTCGCGTCGTGCTCCTTGGTCCCGAGTATTGTGCCTGTGGTTCTCGAAAATGTCATCGGAGGCGAATAGCCTAAGAATCAGCAACATCCAGATCGAAGTTCAGTGGTGGCGAACTTAGGAAGACAAGTGCAACGGGCGCAGACCGACGATGCCATTTGTCAGCACGATGGATCCTGGAAGACCAGGGCTTATGTAAAGCCTTCGACATGGCGGCCAAGTCGCGGAAGCCGTTCATCACGACCCATTTGAAAAATCTGCATGACCCTCCTGGTTTCTTCCTTGTTCTACGTGTACCCTCCAACGACCGGAGCGCCTGACTTAGTCTCGCAATCTCTTCCTTCACTTGTTGAATGATGTTCTCAATAGGAGTCAAGTTCTCTTCTCCTGTTCGCAATTAGCGAAGGCAAAGAATAGCACGCATCCCAGCCGGTCACCGCAGACCAGGGCGTATTGAGAACAGGTCGCTTACAACCTGAACAGCATAAACGGCGTGGCGAAGATAAAGCGAAGTAGTGTACACTCTGCCGATGGACGAAGGCCGCAACCGGGTGCTCGGAATCATGGCAGCGATTCTTGCGAGCTTGCACATGCAAACGGCAGACGACCTGTTCGGAACTCCGCAAGGAAGCACCCGAACGGACAAACTGATTGATGCGAGTATCCAGTGGGCCGAGCGCATCATGAAGAGGATTGATAAGGGCCCCGACAAGACAGAATCGTGAGCAAAGACAAGAGCGACCTAATTGAGCGCGTATTATCCTTCTCAAGCTCTCAAGCTGACAACTCAGGCGGACAGCGACAATTCCATTTGCTTTGGCGGCCAGCCGTGGGGAGCATGTTTGCGGAGGAACGAGCGGACAAATTCGTTGACCAGCCGAGAATCATCGCCGGCTCTCATGATCACAGATGTTTCAAACTGCAATGACATATCGGAGAGCGGCTTCACCACTACACGGTCAGCATGAAAGTCTCGGGCCGCAGGTTTCGTGAGGATCGCGACGCCCACATGCTCCGATACCAAGTCGACCGCCTGTTGTGCCGTAATGATATCGTGAGCGTGCTTGGGGACAATCGACTCACGTCGCGCTGTTTCCATGATTGCCTCATGCACAAATGGATGAACCCGTTTCGCAAACAGAATCCACTCGTCCTTTGCCAGATCTTGGAGAACTAGGCGTTCTTTGTGGGCAGCCGGGTGGGTCTCCGGAAGTGCAGCATAGAGCGGAGCCGGAGCAAATGACACAGCCGTAATCTGGGCATCCTGCGGTGGCGCCATCACCAGTGCGAGGTTCAGTTCGCCTTCAAGAACGCTCCGGATCGACTCCATTGCGAACTGAGTCATTAGTTGAATTCGGAGCCTCGGATACAAAGGAAGCCGGATCGCAAGCATTGCGGAAATCCAGTCGTGATTGGTATAGGGTGAGCGCCCAATCGTTAAAACGCTATCGGACCCCTCGTGTGCAACGCGAGCGAGATGCACAGCCCGCTCCCCATGCAGGAGCGCAAAGCGAGCTTCTTCGACGAAGACACGCCCGGCATCCGTGAGTTCCAAACCCAGTCGCTTATCGCGAGTGAACAGGTGAAATCGATGCTGTTCTTCGAGGTTCGTAATCTTTCTGCTGAGCGCAGGCTGGCTGATGTGCAATTTGTCCGCGGCCCGCGTGAAGTTCAGTTCCTCGGCCAAGACGATGACGGCATGCAGCTGATGGACTTCAAAATTGGGGAACACTGCTCCAAATCCTTTCGCTAAACAGCAAAGATCAGTCAACGCCCTATATCTAGTAAGGAACGTCCGAGAGGGAGAAAGCAGCAAAAAAGATCTCGGGATGAGTGACGGAAGGAAATTTGCAATGTCCGCAAATATTTTGATGCTTTTGCCTCTCAAGCTGTTCCTGAGTTAGTGTAGGGCAAACCGACAAAAGACGCCCAGTCGCCGCTCTGCACTAGGGACCTGCGTGCACGAGCTGCTGCTGCGATTTCTGTTACGGTCGGTGCTAGGTGAGGTGTTCGTGCAAAGAATAATCAGTCTAGAAGTAAATGTGGTGTGGGTGGGGCGGCCTGTCCATTCTCGACGCGAACAACCGGAACACGAAGCATGTCCCCTAATCTCATCTGTGAGCGTGTCGAGGCGTCGAATCCTTCGCATTCTTCTATTCCTTGGGCTACTCGTGAGGGCATCAAGTTCCGCTGTCCTGGCGGATGATACTGCGGACACGCTGCTACAGCGAGGTCTCTATTTCTCTGATCTGTACAACTGGCGCGCCGCGCGCCCGTACTTCACAAAGTCGCAACAGCTGTTTGAAGCCGCGGGCGACAAAAGAAACGCGCTATACGCGCGGTTGGGAGCAATCAGAGCGGGCGCGGAACCTGCCCCACTCCCAAAACTTTCGTACCTGCTGGATCAGGAACTCGTTGCAAATCCGCTCCTGCAATCTGATAAAGAACTTCGAATGTTCTGCCTCATCGTTAAAGGCGATTTCGACGGGGAAAGCGACACGCCCGCGATGCGTCGCGATTGGGCGGAGGTAGCGTCCCTGGCACAAGCCCTCGGTAATACAAAGTGGCAATACCGTGCGCAAGGGCAACTTGGTTTTGCAGACTTTTATGACGGAGATCTTCCGGGTGCCCAGCGCAATGTTGCCCAAGCATTGATCGGTGCAACGAAAACCGGCGACATCGGCGGCCAAATCTTCTATTTGTCCACAACGGCGAGCGGACTTGCACTCCAAGGCATGAACGATCAGGCCAACCAGTACGCGAGTCGGGCTATCGCAATTGCGGATGCGAATCCCGACGCAGGATATCCGATAATCGCGCACCAGGCCCGGCTGTCGGCTATGGTTCAACTTGGCCAAGTCGCTGCAGCACAAGAAGAGTTGAAGAAGTTACTGGCCCGACCTGAAGCTCAAGCCAGTGACGATCAACTGTCGGGACTGAACTCAACAGCTGCGCAAATAGCCCGGTCCCAAGGGGACATGCCAGGCGCCATTGCATATCTCAACGAGGCTGTCCGGCACTCGGAGATCGTCGGCGACACGCATGCACTTCCGGATTTTCAGAGCGAACTGTCGGACCTGTATCGACTGACCGGAAATCTATCACAAGCCGAAGTGCTTGCTCGCCGCGCGACCGAGTCCGCACAGGCGGGCGGGTACATTCCCCAGATCCCGAAGTTGCTGAATGTCTTGGCCCAGATTCAAGTCAGTCGGAAGGAATACGTAGAAGCCGATGAGACTTACGACCGCGCCTCTACGATTCAAGATGTAATGATCGGCAACGCGAACAGTGCACTCGGGAAAACGGCTCTCATCAAAGGTGTGGGCGACTTGTATGAAAAGCACTTCGGCTTGATTGCTGAACACGGTGGTGATCCGGCAAAAGCTTTCACGGTGGTCGAACAGGCCCGCGGACGAGTGATGACAGATCTTTTGATGTCCGGAGACAAAACCTCGCCCGAATCTCTGGCCACGGAAAAGAATCTGGCACGGTTGCGCCTGCAACTGACCGAGGCGCATTCAGATAAAGACGTTGAAAAGCTTCGGGATCAGATTTTTCTGGCCGAGCAGTTCAGATCGGTCACTCCTGAAGTCAGCACCCTCAAGGCACGCGAGCACCAAGTTATTACGGGCCGGCAATTGCAGAGCAGCCTTTCGAATTCGGAGGCTCTCCTCGAATACGTCGTAGACGATCCAGCTTCGTACTGTTTGGTGATCACCCGTACCAGTATGCGCATCGTCAAGCTGCCGGGAAACCAAGAGCTCTCTTCACTCGTAATTACATACCTTAATAAGCTGAAGGGGAAGGAACGAGCCGACGAGGAGGCCCGGCATTTGTACGATGTCCTGCTAGGCGGACTCCCCGGACTACAAGGCGCAAAGCAGTTCATCATCGTTCGCGATGGCCAACTTCACCTAGTCCCGTTCGACGCCCTGGTTGAGCCGTCAGGACGGTATGTTGTCGAGTCCCGAACAGTCGTTTATGCTCCGTCCGCAACGAGTTTCTTTCTGTTACGCACGGCGGCGAATCGTAAATCCTCCGCGCGAGGACTTCTCGCGGTTGGAGGTGTCCCTTACCAACAAAGCGGGACAAGGCTCGGGGATCTTCCGAGTTCCAGGGACGAGGCGCTGGAAGCCGCGGCGGCACTACCAAATCCGTCGAATACCCTGCTCCTGGGCAAAGAGGCTACGGAAACGGCGTTCAAGAAGTCCGTCAATCATCGAATCATTCACCTCGCGGTGCACGCCATTGCAAATGAGACAAGCCCGGACCGAGCCGCTCTTATTCTCCTCAGCGATCCACAGCACGGCGAGGACGGATCCCTGTACCCCTCTGAAATCGTTCAACTCCCACTGGATGCCGATCTGGTTGTCCTGTCAGCGTGCGAAACAGCCGTTGGGCCGATCCAGGGCGAAGAGGGGATATCGACACTTGCTCGTGCTTTCCTCCTGGCCGGATCTCGGACCGTTGTTTCGACTCTTTGGACTATCGACGACGACAGCACTCTGTATTTGATGAAGGCTTTCTATGCGGAACTGGCTCGCAAGAAGTCCGCTCCAGAAGCCTTGAGAATCGCCAAAAGGAGCATGTTGAAAAAGTTCGGACCGCGCAAGGCCGTCCCATATTACTGGGCGGGGCTTACTCTAGAAGGGCTTGCTCCACCGCCGATTGAGCAGTAATGAAGGAAAAGCAGTGACTGACCAGACACAGCGCCTAGCGGTCATTTCACGGGTGAAGGCCCTAGTGCTTAAGCGCCACTTCAATATCGGCAATGTCGATTACGCGGAGTGGTGTAGAGAAGTCGATCAGCAATCTAACACCCTGGCAGCCGCGGACGATCGCGTCTTCGAGGAAGGCATCCGCGTTCTCCTCGCGAAGCTGAAATCGAGCCATACGAATTTTTATGCTGCCGACGTGAATTCGACCAGGCCGCAGCATGTCATTGGCGCCACTCTGCGCTCAGTGATCGATTACGGCCGTCCGCACTGGATGTTTCTCGATGTGTTCGAAGATAGCCCAGCAGCGCGCGCCGGAGCAACTCCCGGCCAACTGCTGGTAAGCGTGGACGGCACGCCAGCCGCCCCCCCGGTATTCCCTGTATTTCGCTTCGGCCAAGATCACGAGGTGACTACAAAATTGCCGGCCCAGGAAGAAACGAGGAACCTTGTAATCACCATTCCTCATAGGAAAGCCCGCAAAGGACGCCCCCCGTTGATAGAGCCAAAGAGCGTGGGCCAGCGGATGCTGACGCAGGAGGTCGGACTCTTGAGGGTACCCTTTTTCCCCGGATCTTTCGGAATCCGTTTCTCGAAGCTCTTGAAAGCAGCGATGGAGGACCTTAAGTCCAAGGGCTGCGACCGCCTCATCATCGATCTGCGCGGTTGCCTAGGCGGCAGTTTAGGCTTCGCGAATCTTGTAAGCTATCTCTGCGCCGACCGAATTCCCATCGGGTACGACATCACCCGAAAACGTCTCCAGCGAGGATACACAGCCGCCGAACTACCTCGCGTTCCGATGCCGGGGACCAAAGCCGGCGTTCTGTTTTGTCTGGCCCGTTTTTCCGTTCAGGACAAGTCGTTGATGCTGCTTACTCAGGGTTTGGGACGACAACCGTTCCATGGCCACATTGTGATGCTGGTAAATGAATTCACGAACAGCGCGGGAGAGATGGCCGCCCAGTTCGCAAAAGACACAAAGCTCGCTACTCTCGTCGGCCAAACGACGATGGGTAATGTCCTCGGGTCCACGACGTTCAACGTTGGAAGCGGTTACATCCTCTACATGCCGATACTCGGTTGGTACAGTCCGAACGGAAACTACACCGAAGGATCAGGCGTGCAGCCTGACGTTCTTGTGGACATTGATCCAGAAGCCCTTGCTAGCGGAATTGACGCACAGCTCAACCGGGCCCTCGACGTCTTTCGATAACGAGGAGTCCGCGCCGGTAGAACCAGTTTTCGTTTCCAGGTGGATTACTACCGGTTAGCCCGTGATACAGCAATTGAGATCGCCAGCGCGGCTGTTACAGATGGGGAAAAAGGATGACCTCCTCAGAGCGCGGTCTTGGCGATGTCGAAAACTGTAGAGGCGATCGACTCCTTGTGCTCCTTGACGAATTGAAAGGACGCGACCAGCCACTCGCGGACACTCATGCCCCTCTGGCGTTCGTATGAAATAGAATCATGGCGCAGATCAGCGCAGATACAATCCGAGAGGGACTCTGGTCCTTTTGACCAGCAGTTTTCAACTGTCACGAAGACCTTTCGGCAGAGCGCGGCGACCCCCTGCATGTCCTGCTCGGCGGCCAGTGAGACAAACACGATTTCGTTGGACGACAAAGAGCCGCCGAAAACGACCAAGCCAGGGAGAACGGGACGCTTCCCCTCGGGGAAAAGCCACATCACCATTTGGTACGCGGGATGGATGGCAGTATCTATGTGCAAGGCACTGAGCAGGTCAATTGCCTTGACCGCCCTGGGCTGGCGCAATTCTTCTCCGCAGATAAACAGGGCGAGGATGTGACGCCCCGCGTCGGAGCCAAGCGAGCCCGCCGTTATGTATTCGGCGATGGCCTTGTCCACGGCGGGATGGAAGGCGAGAAAACAGTAGAGTCCGTCGAAGGTATCCGCGAACGCAGTTCTTAGAGGAAATGAACCAGATCGTGGCAGGGCACGCTACCTGGGACTCAAGCCGCTTGCCGGAGCTTGGGCTTTGATCGGTGCGGAGCGGGCTTCCCCTCCAAGGTCGGCGCGGATTTCCTCCAGTTGAACCATCTGCGCACCGAGAGTAGCAGGGATTTTGACCGCATCACGAAAGGCGTGTTCCAGAACGCCCACGCAACGGACGCGGCCGAAAACACGGGCCTTGGACATGAGCCACTCGTCCGCAGTTCGCGCCCCGCGGGCGATGTCGATGGAAGTGAAAGCTTCAACGACGAACCAGCTCAGAATCTTGTTTACCTGCTCCGGCTGGATGGGGCGCTCGACGAGTTCGCGAAACCGCTCCTGGGTCTGATCGGCTCGTTCATCGGTACTGAAATCCACTGAAGAAAGGGTCTCCGCCGCGGCTTTGACATAAAGCTCGGAAAGCAGGTCGACGGCGGAGTCCCAATCGGAAACTTTGACCACGTACCCGTGATCGAATGCGTCAAGCAGAAATTGAAAAACCTCGGACCAACTCTGCGAGAGAGATCCGTAGCCCAAACCGGCGCGAGCCAGGCGCATGCCGAAGCCGTGCACCTTGGAGAAATTCCACGCCGAGATGTAGCTGGCGAACGCTTCGCTGGGCGTGACTTGCAAGGCAGGGCTATAGCCGCTGACGGTCTCCGGGTGGCTCCAGCGGTCGCGGTTGCGAACCAGGGGTAGCAGGCCGAGCTGGGCGGGGAGACGACCCTGCTCGACAATTCTTAGAGTCGAGTCAAGGAAACCGATGCGGGGCAGAAAAATATCGAAAAATGCGGGATCTTCCGAGCCCCGGTACTGGCACGCAAGAGTGGCCGCTGAGAGCAGTTGTTCCCAGGAATAACGTTATAACGAGAAGTTATTAGACACGAAGGCAGGAATGAGTCAAGTTGGTTGACTATCGCCGGTCCCGTGCGGGCTTGGCCCGCCGAGAACGGCAGTGGGTGAGTCTCCGAACCGCCGTGCCCATGAGCTGACGTAGGAGCGCATCGCGAGGAGACTCTCGGGAACAAGCGTCTCAAAAGAGGGGAATCAGTCGTGAACCGAGACTTGAAAATCATCTCCGGTACCGAAGAGGTCCGGGATAATGGCCTATACCGCCCGCAATCCGGGGCACCAGAGAGGAAGAAAAAAGCGCCTCCCGGCCAACGGATGTTGCGTGTCCGCGAAGCTGCCGAGTACTTGGGATCGAGTCCATGGAAAGTGCGCCAACTAATTGCGAACCGAAGAATCCCGTTCTTACAGGATGGGGATGGACCCTTTCTGCTTGACATCCGCGATTTGGACGGCTTTATTGAGCGAAGCAAGCGAATAGTGTGAAACCTTAAGAAGGGTCAGATATGGCAAGCGAAGAAAAATTACCCGCGGGAGTGTACCGCCGGAAAGACTCGAAGTTCTTGTGGATTCATTACGGCCATCGCGGGCGGGACTACCGTGAGTCAGCCGAGACGAACTCGCCACAGAAGGCTGCGGCGCTTCGCGAACTTCGGAAGGCAGAACTCAGAATGGGCAAGTTCGTCCAGCCCAATGCCCGTCGTGTGATGCTCTCAGAGCTGTATGCAGATGTGCTTCAGGATTACCGCATGAACCACTACGCCTCGATCGACGATCTTGAGGATCGTTGGGTTAAACACTTGCAACCGTTCTTCGGCCACATGGCGGCAGCGGAGGTGACAACGGATCTTTGCAAACGTTACATCGTCCAGCGGCAGGAGTCGGGTGTCGCCGATTCTACAATCAATCGAACGCTTGCGGCACTCAAGCGTATGTTCCACTTGGCCACCGAATGCACACCACCGAAGGTGCAGTTTGTGCCATACATTCCCATGCTCAAAGAGAACAACGTACGAACCGGCTTTGTGGAGACCGAAGCTCGTATACGACTGGAGCAGGCCTGTGGCAGGATCGGCCTGTGGATGTTGGCAGTGTTCGAAGTTGGTTGTACCTATGGTTGGCGTCACGGATCACTGCTCAAGATGCGGGTGAAGCAAATCGATGCAAACGCGAATGTCATTCGGTTGGAACCGGGAACGACAAAAAACAAGAAGGGTCTGGAGGTCACAATGCCCCGCCGTGTGCGGGAGTTGCTGATCCAGTGCATCAACGGCAAAAGGCCCGAAGACTACTTATTCACGCGCGAAAATGGCAAGCCGGTGAAAGACTTCCGCGGAAGCTGGGAGAAGATATGCGATGAGGCAGGTCTGCCAGGGCTACACTTCCACGATCTGCGCCGCACCGCCGCTCGGAACATGCGTCGGGGTCACGTCGCGGAAAAGGTCGCGATGGAGGTCGGGGGCTGGAAAACAACCTCCGTGTTTCACCGCTACGCGATCGTGGATAACCAAGACATAGCCGACGCCATGGATATGTTGGAAAGGAGCCAGGACGAGCAACGGCAACGATTGGAAGTCGGCCTTGTCGCGAAAGGGGAGGGGGCGGTAGCGACCAATGTTGGCTCACAGCAAAGCGGGCATCAGCGCGAAACACCAGCGAGTTCTTCTGGGAGCTCTGCGGTCACATCACGTTTGCATCACGTTGAGGCTTTTGCGGCCATTTCCGGCCGTCTGCACCGCGGAACCACGAGAACTCGTAAACCATTACGAGGCATAGATGTAAAGGTTGGTGCCGGGAGGGGGAGTCGAACCCCCAAGACCCGAAGGTCGGCGGATTTTGAGTCCGCTGCGTCTGCCAGTTCCGCCATCCCGGCGCTTCGTGTAAGTGCTTGATTCTACAATATATATTGTATTCTATTCATTCATCACTCACGATGTGAAACTGTGCAAGAAAGTGTGAAAGAATTCGGGGATTTGCACCGGTCGTTGTCATTTGCCAATGAACTGCTTTGTGGTCCGTTTTCGGGCTAAGATGCCCCCGGCAAATTCCTAAGAGGCCACCCGTACGAGATTCTACCACCCCTCAGAACTCCAACCGCGCCTGGAAGGCGATCATGCGTGGACTGCTATCGCCACCTAACCCGACTCCCAGCAAGCCGGTCGGCGGAGAGGTCGTGGACGTGAGCGCTCCAAATCCACTCTGCGTGGAGAGATTTCCTGGAATGCCGGCCTGCACCATGCTGGGAAGCGCGAAATTCGGATGGTTGAAGACATTGAAGAACTGACCCTCAAACCGCAGCTTCACATGCTCCGTCAAGGGAAACCATTTTGTCAGGTAGAAGTCGCTCCAGAGAAAATCAGGACCACGCAAGGCATTACGGCCGAGGCTTCCGAATTGGCAATTCTGCGGCGTGTCGCCGCCATTGCACTGTCCGGTACTCGAATCGACGGCCGAGATGAAAGCATCCGGATTGAGCCACTGAATTGTGCCCGCTGGGGTAACGCCAGGAATGTTGCAATGGCGGCAATAGGGATTCACTCCCGGCGCAAGACTGGCGAACTGCGGCCCGCTGCCCTGCACAATTCCCTCTTCCTGCATGGTGATTGGATTGATCGCCGAATAGGGCGTGCTCAGCACCGAGAACGGAACTCCGCTGTGCCAAAACACGGTTCCGGAAATCTGCCAGCCATTGAGCGCGTAGCCCAGAGAATGACTGCGCACTCGAACCGGCAACTGATACACATACTGCGCATTGAGATTGTGCCGGATGTCATAGTCGCAAGGGCCGTAGTCGCGGGCCAGGTCTCCAGGCAGAGGCGAAAGAATCCCTCCTACGGAAAACGGAAGGAACCCTCCGTTCGAGACTGTATCCATGCAACGGCTCCAGGTGTAGTTGACCTGTCCTTGCAGGCCATGGCCGAGCCGCTTCATCGCGGTCAGTTGAAGGCCGTTGTAGTGGCTGTTCGCGCCGGTAGAGAACTGCGTCACCGCGCCGAATCGCGGATCGGTTGGGCTGAGTCGCGGATCGGTCGGCGGCAGGTAGGGAAATGGCGCAAAACACCCTTGGCATACGGTCTGGAAGCCATTGGCTTGTGTCGAGTACGGCTGGTTCACGGCCCGCGTGCCCACGTATTGCGCTTGAAAGCTAGCCGTTGTTCCGAATTGGTGTTCAATGCCCAGACTCCACTCCATGAAATAGGGCGCGTGGAGTTTGCCATCCGGGATGGCTGTGATCGCAGGTGGCGGAAGAGAAGACTGGCCCCGGGGAAATCCCAAAGTAAAAGTCTGATTCGCGGCAACGATGGCGCCGACCGCGCTGTTGGGCGCTCCCGGCGCGATGGCTATACAGCCAACTACCGGGTCGCAGCCAGCGGATCCAGCTTGGCCCACAGTGCCGAGCTGTCCTCCCTGAAACGTCTTATCGTATGGAGGATTTATGCCTATCAGGTCGGCCACCGTGCCCGGCAAGATGTCGCTGAAAATTCCGAAGCCGGTGCGGAGCACGAATTTCGGCTCGAACTGCCACGCAATCGCGGTTCTCGGCTGCAGAATGGCCACCGGCGTGGACGAGAACAGATGGCCGAGATGGGTTTGAATGGCCTCGTTCAGCGGTTGAGTTGGGTCAGAACCAAAGGGGCCGCGAAGACGGGCGACTTGATCATGAGGGTTCAGCGGATTGGAGTTGAAGGTGTCGCGCAGACCGAACGTCCAGGTCAGTTTGCGAGTAACTTTCCAGGTGTCTTGCGCGTAGACATCCAGATTGAGAAAGTTGAAGGGCTCATTTGGGTTCGAAGGGAATGTCTGCGACGCGGTATTCGCCACTCCATCGATAAATTTCTGCAAGTTCGCGTAGGTCACGGTGGGAACCGTTCCTTCTCCGAAGTCGTAGTCGTTCAAGCGGAAGATACGCGTATTGGTTCCAAATCGCAGTTCGTGAGCGCCATGGCTCCAGGCGAGATTGTCGTTAATGAAAAAGCGGGATGCGCGCCTGCCTTGAATCCAGGTGTTGTCGAGCCCTCCCATGGGCGTGAAGGCATTCGCGCCGCTGCCCTGCAACACGATTGGGAACGCCGAAAGCGTCTTCTGAAGGTTGGCTGGCCCAAACAGGCTCTCGTACCAGGAGAACGCCGGATTGAAGTAGTTCACCAGGTTCTGCGAGAAGACGTGCGTGTATCCCGCTGCCAGCGAATAGAGAGGCTGCGGCGAAAGCGCGTCGAAGACCGGGTTGATGGGGTCCGTCCACGCGGCTTGCAGGCCGGTGTCCGCCTGAAAACGAAACCAAGTCGTGTCTCTCTCGTTGATGTTGTAGTCGATTCGGGCCGTCTGCACCTGTTCGTGGTCGTCGCTGGAGTGCGAAATGCTCTGCCGGTTGACGCAACCGTTTCCATTCGGTGGATTGCCCGGTGCCGCAGTGCCGTCCGAATTGAAAGGGCACCAGAGCACCTGGGTGGCTGTGCCGCTGGTATTTCCATAGAGCTTGAACATTTGTTGATAGAACAAACAATTCTGATTCGCCCCGCTGGACCCGCAGCCGGTTGGTTGACCCATGGAAAGCTGGTTCAAGACATATTGTTGGAATGCGGCACTCGGAACGGTGGTCGGCGTAACGATGGGCAGTGCGATCCGCACCCATTCACTGTCAAAGAAGAAGAAAAGTTTGTCGTGCGTGATCGGCCCGCCCACACTGCCTCCAAAATGGTTCACGGTCGCGCCCGGCTTGTGGTTCCCAGGCGTGGCATTGGTAAAGTAGTCTGCTGCATTCAGTAGCGAACCATTCCACAGTTCATACAGATTTCCGTGAAACTGATTGGTGCCAGACTTGGTGACGTAGTCGACTTGGGACGCTCCATACCGTCCCTGATCGACGGAATAAGAAAGTGTGTTGACCGTCACTTCTGAAATCGAATTCAATCCCAGAACGAGGTTAGTGGAAAGACCGCTGTTGAGATTGGTGAGCGGGTCATTCGTTTCCAATCCGTCCACGATGTAGCCATTGGAGAGGGCGGGGAGTCCGTTGAATTCCACGTTGCCGTATCCGTTGCTGCCGCCGACAAAATCGTTACTGCTGCCGGCCGTATTGATCAGGGCTCCAGGCGCAAACTGCAGAGGGTAGGTCAGGTCGCCTCCCGGATTCGGCAGGTCCTCCAGTGCCGGTGCACTCAGGGTCGTGGATGTGTTTGCGTTTTCCAGGTTGATGAGCGGAGCCTCGCTGTTGACCTCAACCTCTTCATTGGATCGGGCCACCTTGAGCGCGAAATCCACGGTCTGCTTCTGGCCCAGGCCGGAAACGACGTTGTCATTTTGCCCGGGATCGAAGCCTCGCGCTTCCACTGCGACCGAATAGGTACCCGGCTTTAACTGCGGGAAGTTGAACCGGCCTGCCCCATCGGTCTGGGCATTACGCTTCAGACCGGTCTCGTGATTTGTGATCGTCACGGTGGCCCCGGGCACAACTGCGTTAGTTGTATCCGTTACTTCGCCAACGATCCCACTGGTGGTTTCGCCTTGTGCCAGTGCTCTAACCGGAAGAAGACACGCCACCGTCAACACAAGAAAAGCAAAGTGCGCTGCCCGCGCCATGAATACCCCACTTCTCTGCCCTGAAGCTGCAGAGTGTCCTGGTCCTATCTATTAACCAGAGATTATTTTTTATAGTTAACCACAGTTAATACAAACAGGCAAGGACGGAAGGGAAAGCTGGCAACCTCGGCACTTGCGCCCGAGTAACGAACCCGGGCACGATATGGATGTTTGGTCGACCGGCTTGGCCAAAATATTGCGAAACAGCAACCGCGAGGAAGAATGCTCGTGCGAGTACGCTCATCATTAGAGTTTGACTAGGAATCTTACGGGAAGGGCAAACGGGAAGGGCAAGTTGGCTCCTTCCGTGCCCATGTCACCAACCGCGTAGCGACGGACTGTGCCCCCGAGCCGCCGCAAACTTCGCGTCTCCCGCATTAGAGCTGATCTCGATGTTGCTCCAGGACGATGCGCACCAATTGACTACGCGTCCGGACGCCGGTCTTCGAAAAGAGCTGCTGAAGCGTGGACTTGATGGAGCCCTCGGAGACTCCGATCCGCGCAGCAATTTCCTTGTTCGCGAGACCTTCGAATACAAATGAGAGCACTTGCTGTTCTCGCTCAGTGAACCGTCCGGTTCCGGTGGACTGCGGCGTTGTCGAATCGGTTCTCAAGGCGGTCTGCAGTTGCTCCTGGTCCAACCAGACCTTGCCTGCCATCACGTCGCGGATTCCTTGTGCCAGCATCGCTGCTGAGTCGTGTTTGCGAAAGACCCCGGAAATGCCCGAGCGGATCAATTCTGACACGGCTTCTGCATCCACTCCTGCGGTTACGACGAGAATCTTTCCATGGAATCCCTGTTCCTTGGCCAATCGGAGAAATTCTCGGCCGTCACGCCCGCCAAGATCGAAGTCGAGAAGCACAAGGTCAATCGACTTTTGCCGAAGGACTTGGAGAGCCTCTTCAATCGTCCCACAGTGGGCAACAACTTCGAACCCAGGCTCTACCCCTAGAAGTCGACTCACACTCTCCCGAAATAAAGCGTGGTCGTCTAACAACAGAATGTGAAGTGTCTGTTCCGCAGTTTTAGGCATTTACTGCCTCCTCTGCTACGACGTGCAAAGGCAAGACCACGGCGAAACAGCACCCCTGCGATATCGGTTCATAGGCAAGTTCGCCGCCAAAACTCCGCATGATCGCCCGGGACACGTAGAGACCGAGACCACTGGACTCTGCCCCTCTCTGAAATGGCCGGAAGAGGTTTTCGGGCGAGGCGATTCCAATGCCGGTGTCTTCGAATCGAATTACGACTTTCCCCTTCTCCTCGTGTGCAGCTATACGAAGGCGTTTGGTTTCGCTGGACATCATGGCCCGCTGGCTGTTCTTGGCCAGGTTCAAGAAAACCTGAACCAGCCCGTACCGGTCGGCCCAAACCAAGGGCAACCGCCCCTGAAGATCCCACTGCACGTTGATCTCCGATTCGTGATAGGTGGTTTCGATCAGAATCCGCAACTCGTCGAGCACCGAAGTGAGTTCAACTACCTCCCCGTTCTGCGCCGGCGTGGAGCCCAGTTCCAATGCCGACATTCTTTCGAGGCTTTGGATCAAACTGCCGAGGGCTCGAAAGTCTTCGTTGGTCTCAAGCTCCTTAATTCGAGACAAGTTCTTGTGGACTACGAGAACCGCCCCACTGAGGTTTCGAATTTCGTGGGCTACGGTGCTCATCAGGATTCTGGTGTTCTTCAACAGATGATCGAGGCTCAACTCCTCGCGATTACGCAAGTCTTCGGAGAGGTCCACGATGATTGCCGCCAATCGAGGGCCGGATATGGTGGCATAGGTGGAAAACCAGACCCCAGCCAGAAACACTTCGCGATCACTCCGTTGTCCCGTGCATTGCAGCGTGGTGCGAAAAGCACGCGAAGGCTGACTTTTTAGAACGGTTTGTAGGGCCGGGAGATACGATCTGACCGGCTGTCCTTGTAAAGGCGCGCCGCCTGGGGCGAGCAACTGCTGCGCCGCTTCATTTGCAAGCAGCACTTTCCCGTCCGAATCAATCGTGACAATCGCTGCGGGGCTGCTTTCGACGAGTGAGCGCAACTGTTGCTCGGCATCCTGGCGCATCCTGACTTGGTCTTCAAGTTCCTCAGCGTGCGTGAGGACAATGCGCCGGTTGCGGACCATCTCGGAAATGAATAACCCCGTACCGACAAATCCTGCAGAGCTAAAGAGCAAGCGGATTACGGCTTCATTTTCTGGCAGATTGCTGAAGGCCTCTTGGAGAACTGCGCACAGCAGAGCAACCCCCACGATCCAAGTACGGGGTAGAAATCCGCCCACGATGATGATCGGGAATAAATACAAGAACCCTAACGAGATGTAATGAGTGGCCCACCAGTCGACGGCCGCGATCACCGTGATAAGAAGGCCGGCAATGACTAGCATTCGCGTGCGATTGACCGGCGCATAGATGGATAGGGGATCTTTCATGTCGTTGCTAAATCTTGCTCCACTCTAGGCATCCCTGGAAACTTTTTTTTACGAGTGGCCAAAAGATAGGCTTAAGCGCTCCAAAAGATACGCTAGCGATCTGAAAGATACGGTGTGCATTCCCGCGCGACGACTTACACTCAAGCCAAATTGCCGAACTGCTGAGAGCCAGCGGGAAGAAATCGTGGTGCCTGAAGGATTCAGACACGGTTGCCGGTAGTGCTCCTGCAGACTGGCACGTTACTGCCGGCACTTTGTCAGAAGACACGCAAAGTGTGGAAGTGTCGCTTCTGGCAACAAGACTTCTGGGCCACTGACGCTGTCCAGTTCGTCACCGGAGCATTTAGGTGAACTATGAGGCGTGGAATCGATACGTTTTGATGGCCATCGGCCTGTTCGGCGCGCTTTTGTATATCGGTTTGGTCTACGCCGGTTTTGTTGAGTTTATGTCGCGTATAGCAAAAAGGGCAAGAACAAGAAAGGTTCCCGGAATCGGGTCACGGATCGTAGATAGCGCAACCCGAAGGTTTCGGGACACTAAGCCGTAAAACTTAAAGAGTCCAACAATGAAAGATTTTGAACACATCAACAAGAGAATAGTGGCAGCGGTTGTGACAGCCGCAATCGTCATCGCGGCAGGCGCTTTCCTATCTGGGTGTGGTCACTCTGCGAGCGCGAACACGCCACGTGAGAACAGTCCAGCAACGAATTCGACCGCTGCTCCGACCGTCGACCTTTCGCCGAGTCAGCTGAACTCGATCAAGATCGAGACAGTGGGCAGCTATAAGTTCCCGGTAGAAAAGGAAGCCGTGGGAACTATCAGCTTCTCCGACGATCTTTCGGTGGATGTCTTCCCAGCCTATCAGGGCACGATTATCAAAGCTTTTGTTGAACTCGGCGCCAGAGTCCAGAGAGATCAGCCTCTGTACACGATCAAGAGTCCCGACCTAATTCAGGCGGAGTCGAACCTCATCGGAGCAGCGGCAACCTTTGATTTGACCAATAAGGAACTGGCGCGCGTTGACGGCCTTCCGGGAGTTTCCCAGCGAGAGAAAGAGCAGGCGATTTCAGATCAGCAAACGGCAGATGGCGCGCTCAAAGCGGCCCGCGACGCCGTGCTCGTCTTCGGCAAAACCCAGGCGGAAGTGGATCATATGATTGCCTCGCGCAAAATTGATCCCGCTTTGGTTGTGCGCAGCCCGATTGCCGGCAAGGTTACAGCGTTCAATGCGCCTGCCGGACTTTTGGTGCAGCCGGGGAATCCCCCAGCGCCTTACTCGGTTGCCAATGTAACGGTCAAGTGGATGCTGGCCAATGTACCGGAAAGCGACAACGCTTCCTTTCAACTGGGACAACCGGTCACCGTCAAGGTGATGGCCTTCCCGGATCGCACATTCAAGGGAAAGGTTTCGAAGATCTACGAGACGGTTGATCCAAACACGCATTGAGTAACGATCCGTTCCGAAATAACCGATCCCAAAGACGAGCTGCATCCGGGGATGCTAGCCAACTTCGTTATTCGGGTTCGAGGGCCGGTTGAAGCCACTGCGATACCGGCTAACGGCGTCGTGCGCGAACCCGATGGCACTATGGCCGCTTGGGTCACGACCGATCGCCGCCGGTTTACCGAGCGCATCATCAAGACCGGCCTGCGAACCGACGGTCAGGTTCAGATTCTCGATGGTCTGCAGCGTGGAGAACTGGTGGTCAGCGACGATGCGGTATTCCTGAGCAACATGCTGGAGGCGCCACCCTCCGACTAGATCGGAAGACCGGACGGTTCAATTTTTCATTAAAAGACACCAATCATGTTCAAGTCTCTTCTTGCATTTTGCCTGAGCCGCCGCACGATCGTCGTGTTGGGCCTGCTGTTGTTCACCGGCGCCGGATTAGTCTCTTTCAAGCTGTTGAATATCGAAGCGTATCCGAATCCGACGCCAGTAATCCTTGAAATTACAGCGCAGGCGCCCGGCCTCTCCGCCGAGGAGATGGAGCGTTACTACACCCGTCCGATGGAGATTGGCCTGTATACCACGCCCGGGATCGAAGTTATCCGCTCAACATCGTTCTATGGGCTTTCTTTCGTCCGCGTGAGCTTCAATTACGGTGTTGATTACTTCTTTGCCTACAGCCAGGCAGCGGTGGCATTGGCGCAGAACGTGAACTTGCCCGGCAATCAGGTTCCGAGTATCCAAGCCAACAGCTCGACCGGAGAAATCTATCGCTATCAGGTTGTCGGTCCGCCGCATTTTGGAATCATCAATCTCCGCACGGTTCAGGACTGGATTGTCGCGCGGCGGTTACTGACAATCCCGGGCATCGCAGCCATCAATAGTTGGGGCGGACCGACAAAGGAATTCCAAGTCGAAGTCGACCCTCACAAGCTGGAAGCCTACAGCGTCACCGTGCCTCAGATTCTGACCGCACTTGGCAACGCCAACATCAACGTGGGCGGTCGAGAAATACGCATCGGCCAGCAATCGATCAACATCCGCGGCGTGGGGCTGGTCGATGACGGCGGCAACGATGATTTGGCGCAGGGGTACAAGGTCGGGGATATTGAAAATGTTGTTCTCAGCCAGGAGAACGGCGTTCCCGTATTGATGAAGGATGTCGGGAAGGTCTCCGTTGGCTACCGGCCGAGGCTGGGCATCCTGGGCCGTGACACGCACGACGACGTGGTCGGGGCCATCGTTGTGCAGCGGCGTACCGAAAAGACCGCCAACATGATTCCGAAAGTAAAGGCGGAAATTGACCGGATCAATCACGATGGAAGTCTGCCGCCCGGGGTCAAAGTTGTTCCTTTCTACGACCGATCCTCGCTGATCGCTTTAACCACCCACACGGTTCTGCACAACCTGATTTTCGGGTGTGTGCTCGTCTTCCTGATCCAATGGATTTTTCTTGGCAATCTCCGCAGTGCGCTCATCGTCGGAATCAACATTCCGTTCGCGTTGTTTTTCGCCACGATCCTGCTCGTGATTCTCGGCGAAAGTGCCAACCTGCTTTCAGTGGGCGCAGTAGATTTCGGGATCATCGTAGACTCGGCCGTAATTCTTGTGGAGAACATCTTCCGCAATTTCCAGCGCAATCACGAAGAACGTCAAGAGTTGCTGGACCGCCTGGCGCAAGGCACGTGGGGGCCTGACCCAACGCAAATCGCGGATCCCGCAATGCCAGGGCATGGCTGGACGCACCGCCTGCGCTTGATCCTGATCAGCGCGCTGCAGGTGGATAAGGAGGTTCTATTCTCCGCGCTCATCACGATTGCCGGTTTCGTGCCCCTGTTCACCATGCAGGGCGTCGAGGGGCAGATTTTCGGACCCATGGCCCGCACCTATGGCTACGCGCTGGCCGGAGCTTTAATTGCAACCTTCACGATCACTCCGGTGATCGCTTCGTTCTTGCTCCCAGCGCGAGTGAAAGAAGTTGAGACGATCGTCGTCCGTACCTTGCACCGCTTGTACGATCCTGCCCTGCGGTTTGCTTTGTCCCATCGCGCTCTCGTCGTTGGAATTGAGTTGGCGATCTCTTTGGGAACCTTCTTCCTGATTGCTCCCCGTCTGGGTAGCGAATTTCTTCCCCACCTGGAAGAAGGCAACTTCTGGATTCGCGCTTCCATGCCAATCACGCTTTCCCTGGAGGATGGCGAGGCAGCCACGCGAAAAATGCGCGAGATTCTCAAGCGGCATCCCGAAGTCATCACGGTAGTTTCGCAGCACGGCCGGCCCGATGATGGCAGCGACGCCTCTCCGTTTTCGAATGTGGAATTGTTTGCGCCGTTGAAACCTTTTGACCAATGGCCCCGAGGCCTGGACAAAGAGAAACTTACCGAGCAGATTCAAGCCGAGTTCAATAACGAACTGCCGGGAGTCGTTTTCAATTTCTCGCAATACATCGAAGACAACATTGAAGAAGGGATCTCGGGCGTCAAAGGCGTGAATTCGGTCAAGATCGTCGGCCCCAATCTTGAAGTCTTAACCAAACTTGCCGAACAAGTCCGCGACCAGATGAGCCAAGTTCGTGGCGTTACCGATCTCGGCATCTTCCCGGTGCTCGGTCAGCCGAACCTGAACATCAAAGTCGATCGTGAGAAGGCCGCACGCTATGGCCTGAATTCCGGCGACGTAAACTCCGTCATTCAGGCTGCGATGGGCGGCTCCGTTGCGAGCGAGGTGCTGGAAGGCGACCGGCAGTTCGATCTCGTAGTCCGCTACACGCCGGAATATCGCGACAGCATCGACAAAATTCGTGATATTAAGGTGGCATACACAACGGCCAGCGGTGCCACTGCCTATATTCCCTTGAGCGAACTGGCCACGATCAGCCTCGATACAGGCGCCGCATGGATTTATCACGAAAGCGTTCAGCGGTTCATTCCCGTCAAGTTCAGCGTTCGCGGCCGCGACCTGGGCGGCACGGTCGAGGACGCACAACAGCGAATCGCGAACAATGTGAAACTTCCCTCCGGATACCATCTGATCTGGGCCGGCGAGTTCGGCGATCTTCAGGAAGCAAAAAAGCGTCTGGAGATCATTGTGCCCATCAGCTTCATTCTGATTGCCGAGGCCCTCTATAGCCTGTTCAACAATTTCCGCCGACTCCATTCTGGCGCTTGCGGGTATTCCTGACGCAATCGTTGGCGGCATCCTCGCGCTCTACGTCACTGGCCTCCATTTCAGCATCTCCGCCGCCATCGGTTTCGTCTCGCTGTTTGGCGTGTCGGTGATGGACGGAATCCTGATGATCACTTTCTACAATCAGGAGCTCACACACGGCTTCGCGCCCGTCGATGCGATGTATCGCGCTGCCTCGACACGCATGCGGCCCCTGCTGATGACGGCTCTCTCGGCGTGCATTGGTCTGCTGCCCGCAGCAATCTCAACGGGTATCGGCAGCCAGGTGCAGCGCCCGCTCGCAACCGTGATCGTGGGTGGAATGTTAGTTGGCCCCGTGATGCTGCTCCTAGCCGTGCCTGCGCTGCGAATGATCTTCCTGGGCGGCGAACATCACTTAGGCCCGCACCCCTCGGAGGCGAAGGAACCACAATGAAAATTTCTCTCCTCGTTTTCTTGGTGATCAGCAGCGCGTTGACGCTCGCTGCCAGTGATGCGACTGCGTCGAATCCAGCGCCACAGAGGTTAGAAGGCGCCGCGAGCCCAGTGCCAGCTGCCAAACGCCGAGCCCAGCATCGTGCTGCAAAGGCGAATCAAGTGCCCAAACCTCCCCACGCAGCGAATACGAATCGGCTCAAACGCCCTGCGAACGGCCAGACGAGGTCTACGACTGCAACTGCTCGTCTTCAGCCCCGGTCCCGACTAAGCCAGTCCGTCGTGGTTGAGAAAACCGTGGTTGCGAAAAAAGGATCGATCCAGAACAAATCCGTCACTAGCGCTTCCGCTTTGCAGCGGCAGAGCTTGTTCGCGTCCTCCTCTCCGGCACTCGGCAATCTGCGCCATCGCAGTCCCAACCCCGCGGTGATTGGCAGGCTCGGTACTTCAAAACCCAACGAGACGGGGGCAATCAACGGAAGCCGTTTCAGTCGCAAGCCCTAAGGAACAGATTTTGATGATTCTGCCTCGCAAATCGCGTCTCTCCCGCTTACTGACGACGTCGGTGTCGCTCATTACATTGCTCATTGCGTCCGCATGCGTGGTGGGGCCGAAGTTCAAGAAGCCTGCGGCTCCCGATGTCAGCGGCTACACTCCGGCTGCGATTACAACCACCACCGCCGCGCCTAACGTTGCGGGCGGGGAAGCACAACATCTCACGGAAGGGGTCGACATTCCGGGAGATTGGTGGACGCTGTTTCATTCCAAGCCGCTGAACGACTTGATCGAACGCGCGCTGAAAGCCAACCCCGATCTCAAAGCGGCGCAAGCGGCGTTGCTGGTTGCAAGAGAGAATGTGCTGGCACAGCGGGGCGCCTACTATCCGAGTGTGTCGGGCAGTTTCTCGGCGACGCGCGCGAAGACTTCCAACGAACTTTCGCCCGTGCCGAACGCCAGCGTGTTTGAGTACAGCCTCTTCACCCCGGAGGTGAGCGTTTCGTTCGTCCCGGATGTCTTCGGCTTGAACCGGCGAACGGTCGAGTCTTTGAAAGCCCAGCAGGAGCAAGCGCGCTTTGCCCTGGCGGCAACGAATATTACACTCAGTTCCAACGTCGCCGCCGCAGCCATCCAAGAGGCTTCGCTGCGGGCGCAAATTGATGCGACCAACGAGCTGATCAAGATCAACACGAATATGTTGGAGATTTTGCGGAGCCAGTATGCCAAGGGATACGCCAGCGAACTTGACGTAGCGGCGCAGGAATCGCAGCTCGCACAAATGGCCGCCACCTTGCCGCCGCTGCTGAAGCAGTTGGCGCAGCAGCGGGACTTACTGACTGTGTTGGCGGGCGGGTTTCCTGATAAGGATATGGCAGAAAAGTTTGAACTTTCGAGTTTGCAGCTTCCGCAGGAACTCCCGTTGAGCCTTCCCTCGAAACTGGTTGAGCAACGCCCGGATGTGCGTCAAGCGGAAGAGAATCTGCATTCCGCTAGCGCCCTGATTGGAGTGGCGCGCGCGAACCGGCTGCCGAACATTAACCTGACGGGTAACATCGGCAGCATGGCGCTCGCCTTCGGCAACATATTCTCAGTCGGCAACGGCTTTCGCGACATAGGCGCCAGCGTCACGCAGCCCATTTTCGATGGCGGAACGCTGATGCATCGAGAACGCGCCGCCCGAGCAGCTTACGTTCAGGCCGACGAACAATACCGCAGCACAGTCCTCACCGCCTTTCAAAATGTGGCGGACACGCTGAACGCGCTGCAGCAAGATGCCGACGGCCTGAAGGCTGCGGCGGCCTCGAAAGACGCCGCCGCCGTTACCCTCGACCTGGTAAAAAAGCAGTTTCAGGCCGGCTACGTCAACTATCTGGGCCTATTAAGCGCTGAGCAAGCGTATCAACAAGCTGTGATTACTCTTGCGCAAGCCCAAGGCAATCGTTACGCCGACACCGCCGCATTGTTTCAGGCGCTTGGTGGTGGATGGTGGAACCGCCCGGATGTGCCCAAGAGCTGATCCAGGAATCCCCGCACGATCTCGATGTCTCCACTCGGTTCACAGGGAACTTGACTGGGCGAACTACCCTGCACCGATGTCGGCGATGATGGCAGACAACTTCGGACCCCTGCCATCCCTGGAACCTGAAAACCACACCCTCGCGAGAAACGGCTGCCCGTTGTCTCGATGGCCCCGGCACTCGATCGACGTTCGAAACTGTGGTCCGGCTTCCCAGCGCCTCGGGCTGATCCTCTGGCCGCACTGTGCCTTATACCAATGGTCTTCGGGAGGGCGCTGGCAGGCTCTCAAAGGAAACGCCTGCGACTGCTGCTGACACCGCTGCGACGGCTCTCCGCGGCTGAATAGACGCGGACTGGAACGCCCTCTACCCTATGATTTTCGATTCCCTCACCGGGCATACTCGTGCAGCTGTTCCGCTTCCCAGTCGAATCCCTTTGTCTTCGGCTCATGAGCGCGCTTGCCGCCAAGGTGGTGCGCAGATTTCCGTCGCAGCGATGGGGCGCTGGCGCGTTTCTATCAGCTTTCACAGAATGGCATCAGCCTCGCTGGGAGTTGTTACAAACAACTTAGTGATGACTAACTCGAAATGCTAACTCCGATTACCAACTACCGGAGTTAACCATCATGAGGGCAAACAGGGCGGGTAAGTAAAAGATCGTCGCTCGCAATAGGCGCCTCGCCATTGGTTTCGACGCCGAGGCGGTCGCAGGTAGTTGCTGATTGGCCATTCCCATGGACACACGGAAGAGCGCTGCGCCCATCAGGAGGGCTCCGAGCAAATAGATGCGCCCAGCCATTCCCATCGCGACGGGCAACAGACTCACCGGAATTAGCGCTGCGGAATAGGCCAAAATCCGCCATACCGTGGACTTCCCGTCAGAATCGACTACTGGCAACATGCGGATGTTGCCTTGCGCGTAGTCCTCGCGGTAGAGCCACGCGATGGAGAGAAAATGTGGAAACTGCCAAACGAACATGATGGCGAAAAGGATCAGGGTCTCGACTTCGAGTTTTCCTCGCACTGCCGTCCAACCTAAGACTACAGGCATCGCGCCGGGGAATGCGCCCACAAATGTGCAGATCGGAGAAATCTTCTTAAGCGGAGTGTAGGCCGCGAGATAAACGAGGGAGGTCAAGAACACTAATACGCCAGTTAGTAAGTTGGCATAGAAGGCGAGATAGATGGAACCGCCGAGAGTTAGGGTCAAACCTACTAAGGCCGCATGCGCCCGGCTCATTCGTCCTGAAGGCACGGGGCGGAGAGCGGTGCGGCGCATCCTCGCATCGACATTCGATTCGAGAACTTCATTCAGGGCCGCGGTTCCGCTCGAAACCAGGGCCACGCCGAAAAGCGCGTGAAACAATCCGAGCGACCAGGAGGAGACGCCCGATCGATGCGCGCCAAAGAAGTAGCCGCACCAAGCCGTAAGGACGATCAAAGTTGTAATGCGCGCTTTGGTCAATTCGGCGTAATCGCGCAGCCGCGCCGCAAATTTTTGTAACATGAACCCCACACACTCGCGGGTTTGGCTCTTCCGCCATCCACTCAGCGGTTTAGCACAAACCGGCAGTTGTTAAATCGGTTTCAAATCCATCCCAGCGAATCAGTCCCAGGAAAACTGCGTCAAGAGACAGCATTCGTATCGTGCCCCGAATTCGATGTCAAGACAAAATTTAAAAGGGCCCACACATTCCTGTCATGATGCTCCCACCAAAAGTGACCCTTTGCAACTTAGAAGTGGAGCACGTTTAACTACTGACCTCCGCCGGGAGTGGCAACCTTGAAGGTTTCCGGCGGATCAAAATAACACTGGTGCCAAAGGGCTGCGTCAGAAAGCGTGCCGGCCTTCCACTGCTGCACCGTGGGCAGAGTCGCGGCGATCATGCCGCCATCGACCGAATCGAAGATTAACACCACGCCCGCGAAATCCTGCGGCCTTGCCGCCAGTTCCGCGTAGTCTTTATCGAGCAATGATTTGGCGAATTCCAGCTTTGCTTGCGCCCCGCTGTTCTTTTCGTCTTCCTGGATCTTTTGCACGGAAACAATTTTCACGTTTTTGCCGCGCAGCGGCTCCCAGTCTCCGGGAAATGGCCCCGTTTCTTCGCGCGTCACCTGGAACAGGTCAGCCGCGACCGAGGCAGCTTTACCTCGATTCAGAGGAATGTCGGAAATGCCCTCGGGCATCTCGAGGCTGGTGCGCCAAATCCATCCTCGGGACAAGCCCGAAATTCGAACATGAACCCAGTCTGCATTGAAATCCAACATCTCGAATTCGTCGTGTGCGCTGGCCAGGAATAAAGTTTTGCCGCTCAGGCTTGGGGTAGACACCACCGGAGTTCCCGATTTTTTTATGGCAACAAGGTTTCTCGGATGCGCCTGGTTCTTGAGTACTTCCTCCAGGCTCGCGGCCTGCGCCTGGAGGCTAGTGGTGGCGGGATCTAACGGCTTCTGCGAATTTTTCGATTCGGCCAATTGCTGTGCCGTCAGGCCCGGCCGCAGCTTCGAGGATATTGAACGTTCGCTTTCTGGCGCTCTCGGCACAGGCGCCGAAATAGCTGGCTCGGTCGAAGCGGAGTTTGCGGCGCTGGGCTTGGCCGGGCTCTGGCTCGCCATGGATTTGTCGGCAACCGCTTTGTCGGCGCCGGCCGGCGGCTTAGCCCATGCAGCTGGCGGAGCAGACGCGGGGAAACTTTCACTGGCGCTCTTGTCGGCGCTTACGGCACCGGGCCTGGTCGCCAGAAGATCGTTGAGTTGGTCGAGTAAGTCGGACTCGATGCGGCCATTCGAAATCAGCAACTGGTATCCGGAGCGTGATGGAGTCGAATCCCCGTACCACGCGGTCACCTTCGTGGTCACGCGTACGACAGAGCCGCCCGACGGAGTCGCGATAACGTCCACGCTCGATTGAAAATAAGCTCGTTGGTAGCGGCTCAGCGGATGGTCGCCGGGAACGGCGAATCCGTCGAGAACCGGAAGGCGTCCGCCCATCGAAGGCTGCAATTCTTTCAGCGCCTTTTCCACCGCGCTCTTTGACTGACGAAACGTGCGCTCGTACGGGCGTTGCGCGGGTGATTGGCCGCCTACCTGGGCGAGGCTCCTAGTTGCGACCGCCGAACAAAACATCATCACGAATGCACACATCACCGCGGGACAGGGCCGGCACGAAAACCGCGAATCTCGCCGATTCATGGGGCCAACTCCAACTCATCCCGACGAATCCATCCATGATCGCCGTCGTGCGTCTCAACTCCCAACCAATAAGGCGTGTTAATCACCACCAGAATCTCGATGCCGGGCGGGAGCGACTTGATCGTGGTTGCAGTGTGAAACGGGGCAGACTGGAGCGGGGCTCCGGGCTTTTTCACTACGCGCACGACCTGGCGACGGAGATCCGCAATGTGTTGTTCGAGCGCTTGGCCGGTGAGTTCGTAGGCGAGTGAGGTCTCGGAAGACTCGGAAGCGGGCAACGTTGCCGGAGGCACGGCTGGGGTCGATAGCTCCTCGCTGACTGTCGCTTGGTGCGCCGCGTTTTCTGTAATTGCGCTCGTACTGTCATTATCGGCGGAAGTGCGCGCCTCGCTCGCTGCTTCGGTCGTCGCCTCGGTTGGTGAAGACGATTCGAGCGAAGAACTTTCGCCACTGGCCGATGAAGGATGTTGCTTCGCAGCGCGCTCCTCCTTCAATCGCAAGGCTTCGGCGGTTTCCTGCTTCACCAACTCGACGGCGTTCAGGCGATCCTGAATGTCCTTGTACTCGGCGCTTTCGACGGAACCGTCCGACGAGTGGGTCACGTGGCGAAAATCCTCCACGAACACGGCGTCGATTCGCAAAACAGTATTGCTGAGGCCTTGCGGTTGTACTACATAGCGCACGGCGAGCGTGCCCGAATCGCTGCTGTCTTTGAAATTTCGCGGATCGAGGGCGTGCTCCCGCACTTTGTAGAGAACCTTGCCACCCTGCGTCCAGGGGGCAAAAGCCGTCGTCGATGTAGGCGCGACGGCATGGGCGACATACTCGTCTTTGTTGTATTCCTTGGTTCCGCGGATGATCGTGTTCTGCGCGATGTCTTCGATCACCTGCTCAACTTCGGGCTCGGGCAGCGGGATGTTGACGATGAGACCGGCTCCGTATTGAAGAACTTTTTTGTCGCGGCTGTGCGCGGGAACCGCTGCACCGATGACGAGTAAAAGCAAGAGCAACGCCGCCGTATGACGCGAAGAAGGCGCAAATCGAGGAAGCACACGCCAGCCGTCCCGCCCCATACTGCGAAATCCATTTTTCGTGATCACCACTGGCTCCGGGTTCCTGTTGCAAGAGTCTTATACGTTGGCTTGATCGCTGTCAACCCGGTGTACTCGTCCAGTAGATGGGTGACACTTTTCATTCCTTTCGTTGGGATAGGTTCTGTCGTAGGAATTGCAGCGGGGTTAGGTAGCCGAGCGCCTGATGCGGGCGCACGGTATTGTAGA
>Ga0182024_10005893_pt1 | contig 27192 bp, 23 predicted proteins | sample P32metaG_FD_120480 | JGI IMG/M metagenome (GOLD analysis project Ga0182024, IMG submission 120480) | Permafrost microbial communities from Stordalen Mire, Sweden - P3-2 metaG (Illumina Assembly) | ecosystem: Environmental > Terrestrial > Soil > Wetlands > Permafrost | place: Sweden: Stordalen...
CATCACCGCAGGACCTGACCCGGGGGTGGAGCTACAGCGCCCTCTCGCGAGCCAGAGGCGCCACCCGTCTTCTGATCGCCGACACCGATCGCCACCAGGCCGAACGGGCCGAGCACGCGCCTGACGATGCTCAGCCTGACCGGAGCCGTTCGGCGGTCATGGCCCGCGCAGTTCGACGGATGCTCGTTCGCGACGATGAGGATCTCGCCATCGACCAGCTCCCCGTCGCCGGGCACGAGGACGATCGCGTGCTGGCAGCCCACCGCGCGACTGGCGGCCCCGTTTCCCAGGAGGACGCTGCCGGCCGGGCCGAACCGATCGAGCCCGCGCCGAGCCTGCAGCGGCTGACCGAGCTGCGCGAACAGATCAGCCGATTGCACGCCTCGCTCGGCGCCCTACCGACCAAGCCGTTGCAGCGCGTCGATGAGCTCGACGCCAGGGCCCGGGATCTGGCCGCCCGGCGGTCTGACCACCAAGAACAGCTCGCGCGTCTCGAACCGTCGGCGCGGCGGTTCGGGCGCGTGCGCGATCCAGACGCAGAGGCCCGTCAGTTCCTGCATAACGCGATCGAGATGGACGACCGAGCGTTGGCTGACCTCGCTGCCGATCGGGCTCGCCTCCAACGTGAGCTTGGTGATCCCGAGCAGGTCCGGTCCGAACGCGACGGCATCGATAACACGATCCAACAGCTACGTCACGACCACGACCGCCTGCGGGACGTGCTGGAGGAGGAGATGATCGACCGCCAGCCCGACTGGCTGATCGGCGCCTTAGGTCAGCGGCCCGACAGCGCCCGGAGAAGCGAGACGTGGGATCGTGCGGCGCGCGTGATCGCCCGCTTCCGGCTTGACCACGATGTTGCAGGCGCCGATCCGCCGCTCGGTACCAAGCCGCCGGATCCCGGCGGGCGCCGCCGAGAATGGGATCAGACGACCGCGGCACTCGAGCGGGCACAACGGCAGCTCGGCCTCGAACAGACCCCGCGTGACCGGGGGATCGACCTCGGCATCGGGTGACAGACCGGCACGGCTCACAGCATCCGACGCGGGTGCCACCCTGTGTCCGTGTCTGAAGTTGACGTCGTATCGGTCCAGGCATCATCGCTGGCGAAGCTCGAGAAGGAGCTGGTCCGGTTACTTGTCGACTGCTCCGCAGACGCCGTGCTGGGGGTGTCACACACGACCGCCAGCCTCGCGACCACGCAGTCCGGCGGCATATGGACCGGCGCGCGCCACACCAACAAGATCGAATACTCGGCCCTCGTCTTACTGCGTGCTCGCTAGCTGATCAGCGTTCGTACCGGACGTCAGAGCCGTGCCGCAGGTCGAGGCACGGCCAGCGTTGCGGGGCGCAGAACCGCCCATCCCGACACAAGAGTCTGTCGGCGGTTCCAGCCAGCGGCCTTACTCGGCCGCCTGGCGTCGGATCCGGACGAGTGCTTCGTCGCCATTGCGATGGTCCGGGTTCAGGCCGTGGATCTCTGAACGGGCTCGTCCGGCGGCGGGCGCGCCTCCACCAATATCCTTGGGACATGCGTGGATCGGCCGCGCGCGCTGCCCGAGTCGGACTGTCACTACCGGCACGCTGTGGTGGCAGGTGCAGGCGGTACAGCCGTCCTCGTCTGGATCACGGTCAACCGTCGCGGTCCTCCTCGGGTGGTACGGCAAGCGCCACCCGATCGCTCGGACTTCTACTCCGCGGTCGCGGCAATGATCCCCGCTCTCGTCATCGCGGGTTCCTCGAGCTGGCTGCGCTACGCGGCGCGATCTGGCGCTCCGGCGTGCTTACGCCCACTGCTCGCTGCGGAAATCTACCGAGCCCGTAACGGGGCGCTTCGGATGAAACCTGACGCTCCTCCCTCAACGATTACGCGTGGTGGACACATACGCGACTTCTGCCCCGCTTCTCGACGCCGTGGCGATCATCCACTCGTATGGGCGGAAGTTGGTCCTGGACGGCGCATCGCTTTCGGTCCAGGCCGGCGAGGCAGTTGCGATCGTCGGCGAGAACGGTGCCGGCAAGAGCACGCTGATGCGCATCTGCGCCGGGCTCATACACTCCAGCTCCGGGGAGCTGCGTGTCCGGGGGCGGGTCGGCTACTGCCCGCAGATCCCAGGGCTGTTCGACCTGCTGAACGCCGAGGAGCACCTGGCCCTGTTCGCGCCCGTGCTCGGCGCCTCCGAGGGGCGCGTGATCCGCGAGGGTCGGACGTTGCTCGACGAGCTCGGCTTCCCCGTCGGCGATCGGTCCCCCACGCGGGATCTGTCAGGCGGCGCGCGTCAAAAGCTTAACCTGGCGCTCGCCCTGCTCGGTGGTGCGCGCGTCCTGCTGCTCGATGAGCCCTATCAGGGGTTCGACCACGGCTCCTACGTCTCGTTCTGGGAGCACGTCGCGGGTTGGCGTGCGGACGGATTGGCGGTCGTCGTTGTCACCCACCTGCTCACGGACCTGGCGCTGGTCGACCGCGTGGTGGAGCTGGCGATCCCGGGCGGGGAGACACCTGGATTGGAGTCGTTAGTCCGATGAGACTCAGGCGCGTGATCGTGCCGGCCACAATGACCGGGCGCGAGCTGCTTCGACGTCACGTCGCGATGGGACTGCTCACGGGGCTGCCGCTCGCGTTCTACGGCTCTTCCTTGAGTCAGGGCGCCGACCGTGCTGCGGTCACCGGCGGGATCGCGATGGCGTTTTCAGTCGCGGGAGCGTCGATCTTCGCGGCGCTGACCGCTCGGCCGGTCGATCAGCGCCTCGTGCTGGCGGGCTATCACCCAAACGAGCTGCTGCTCGGCCGACTGCTGTTCCTGGAGCTGTTCGGACTGGTCGTGGCCGCACTCTTCAGCGTCATCATGGTCGTGGGCACCGGGCCCCAGCATCCGGTGCTGCTCGGAGTGGGCGTCGAGCTGGTCGCGGCGGCGAGCGTGCCGTTCGGACTGGCGGTCGGGTCGCTCGCTCCCCACGAGCTCGAAGGGGTGCTGATCTTGATTGGAGTCGTCGGCATTCAGTTGACGCTGAACTCCACGCAGACGATCGCGAAGCTGCTGCCGTTCTGGGGCGCCCAGCGCGTGATCGGCCACTCGGTGGGTATCAGCCCCGCCACCGGTGTGGCGCCGCTGGTCGGCGTCGCCTATGCCTTTGCGCTCCTCGGAGCCGCCGCCTACATCGCGCACATTCGTGCTCCGGCGTCTAGGGCGATCGGGACCCGCTAGGTCTGGGCATCCGGCAGCCTCTAGCGGCGGACGACGAACGGCTGGCGCTCGTGGCAGCCGGCCCAATTCCGATCGACGTCGAGTAGGCACTGCACGCCGCCGCCGCAGGGAGCGAGCTGCACGCCTCGCGTATCATCCGCGGCAGCGGTCTCATCGGCAGCGGTCTCATCGGCCGCGTCCTCGCCCAGGCGACCGACGCGCTCCTCGCCGCTGGCCCCCTTGACCTCGCCGTCAGTCGAATCGGGCGTCAGCTCAAGCCCGCACCTGCAACCTGAGTCCCAAGACCTCGACGGTCCGCAGATCAGCTCATCATGAAACTCTCCTGGCTGGACGACTGAGTCGCTCGGTTGTGGATTCCGCAGAAGCATGACTTCGGCGGACGATCGCATTCCTCTTCTCGACTGCGAAGCGCTGGGCCATCGCTTCGGCGACGACTCGATGGCCCGGTGCTGGCCCCCCGGTGGGGCTACGGCGGACGGACGCTTCGGTCTCGGCGCATGTGATCGCCAACTCGGCGCGCGACCCTCGCCACCGACGCAGTCCTCAACGCAGGGAGCACCGCGTGACTGCTTCCGCGCGGATCCGAGCGCACAGAAGCCCCGGCCGCAACCGCTCGGGCGACCACCCAACACGAGGGGCGCCCTCGCATGAACGCACGAAGATCTGTGCCGCGGTCCTTTGCTTCGCGCCGATGTAGTAGTTGAGCCACCCGAGATTGCCTCCGATGAGTTCGGACTCCCCGAGTTCGCGGCGCCGGACTGCGCTATACGCCACCCTGGGCAGAGCTCGCTGCCGTTGCTTGTGCGAGCGCCGGACGCACCCGTATCCAGAGTCTTGCCGGTCATCGAGCCAGGCTGTAGCGTCCGTCTCGGCGTGGCGACGATGAGCAAGCAGGAGGTGGCAGAGCGAGGAATATCAGCGGTCGCCTCAGAGATCGCGGCTGACGACCTCAAGGTCTCGGGTCCCGATGGCACACCCGGCGTTGATCTTTGGGTGCGCGATTCGCACGGCCGTCGCGTTCCGGTCCAGGTGATGGGCGCGAGCGAGACGGGGTTCGGTATCCATCTTCGCTATGGCCAAGTTGCCGGGGTCGTCATCGTATACGTGTGGAATCTGAACGCCAGTGATCCGGTTGAGTTTCACGCAATGCGATGGCCGGAGTGCCTGGCCATCGCAGAACGCCTCGGCTGGACGGAGACAAATTCATGGGCGAAGCTTCGGTACTACGTGCAAACCAAGGCATCGTCCCGAACAAGGGCGGCCGTGCGGCCGTATCGGATGACACGCGGCGCGTGGCGACGGCTGATTGGTTAGACCCGCGTTCGCCGAGAGGCCGAGCCACGGGTTGGCTTCGGCCTGGCTTTAGAACCCGGCGAGTGGCCACAGGCGGCGCGGTCAGCCCAATGCCGCGAGGGGCCCGCAAGCTCCCAGGACGAGCGCCTTCGTCGAACGGTCTACTCCAATCCGGCACTCGTATTCATCAAGGTCCAACACCATGGTTCGTGGCGCTCGCTTTGCGGCTGCGACCTCACAGGTGCCAGTTTCCGAGATAAATGCCTTCGCGCGAAAGTAGGCGCCCGGTACGACGCCGCCGGTATGCCGCTTGCGATCTGACGGGTCGACGAACGGTCGCGCCGCGCGAGAGCTGCAGGGAAGGCGCTCGTGCGGACCTTGCAGGTAGTCAATCGCTGCTTGCTTCGAGTTCGCACAGAGGCAGCCCCGCCCGGGGTGCCGGACGACTCCTTTCATCCTCGGGAGACGTTGCGGCCGACCATCGCCTCGGCGACGTTGCGCTCGTCCCGGTCGGGCGCGGCCGGCGCCGCAGCGCGCGATCGCAATCGCCCATGAACAGCGCGCCGATCCGCGCCAGCGCGATCCGCGTCTCAGTTGGGCTCACGATGCTCGGCCGACTTGTGCTTTGCTCGAAACCGGAGCGCGGGGCTGCCTTGTGCTTCCGCGTGAAGGGAGCGGCCGCTGCTTGTGCGGCCGGGCACAGGCTTCGTGCTCGACGCGGAGGCGGGGTGAGTCCTCGAGACGCTTGGAGCCGCAGCCTCCGGAGGTCCGGGAAGGGTTCCGGTGAGTCCTTTCGAATAGGTAGCGAGAAGCGACGCTAAGTTCACTCTGTCGTGTAAACGTGCCGCGAATACTGGCGATAGCTGTCGTGGACATGTAAACGACAGCTAGTCGGTGGGATGGAGTCGATGGGTGAGTGCGGTGTGGCGGCGGCCTGCTCCGGGGGTGCGGACGGCTTGGGCGAGTGCGCGGCGGGATCCGGCCAGGACGATGAGTTGCTTGGCGCGGGTGACGCCGGTGTAGAGCAGGTTGCGTTGGAGCATCAGCCAGGCGGAGGTGGTGAGCGGGATCACCACGGCGGGGTATTCGCTGCCTTGCGAGCGGTGGATGGTGATGGCGTAGGCGTGGGCGAGCTCGTCAAGTTCGCCGAACTCGTAGTCGACCTGCTCGTCTTCGTCGGTGAGGAGGGTCAGGGTCTGCTCTTCCAGGGAGAGGCCGGTGACGACCCCGACGGTGCCGTTGAAGATCCCCGACTGGCCTTTGTGGTAGTTGTTGCGCAGCTGGGTGACCTTGTCCCCGACGCGGAACACCCGCCCGCCGTAGCGCTTCTCGGGCGTCCCGTCGCGTTGCGGAGTGAGGGCTTCCTGCAGAAGGGCGTTGAGGTTGCCCGCTCCGGAGGGTCCGCGATGCATCGGGGCGAGCACCTGGACATCGCGGACGGGGTCAAGCCCGAATTTGGCGGGGATCCGCCGGGCGACGATGTCCACGACGAGTGTGGCGGTCTCCTCGGCGGGATGCAGGCCGGAGTCTTCGGAGGGGTCACACCCGAACCAGTAGAAGTCAGGGAAGCCGGTGAGCTGCGGGTGCTGGCCGTGGTTGATGCGGTGGGCGTTGACGATGATGCCCGACTGTTGGGCTTGGCGGAAGATCTGGGTCAGGCGCACCCGCGGGATGTTGCCGGCGGTGAGCAGGTCGCGCAGGACTTCGCCGGCGCCGACCGAGGGGAGCTGATCGACGTCGCCGACCAGCAGCAGATGGGCCCCTTTCGGCACGGCCTTGATCAGCTTGTTGGCCAGGATCACGTCCATCATCGAGGTCTCGTCGACCACGACCAGGTCAGCGTCCAGGGGGTTGTCGCGGTCGTATTTGGCCTCGCCGCCGGGCTGGAGTTCCAGCAGCCGGTGAACGGTGCAGGCCTCGTGGCCGGTCAGTTCCGCCAGCCGCTTGGCGGCCCGGCCTGTGGGCGCGACCAGCACCACGGTCGCGTTCTTGGCCGTGGCGAGCTTGACGATCGAGCGGACGGTGAAGCTCTTGCCGCATCCCGGCCCGCCGGTGAGCACCGCGACCTTGCTGGTGAGCGCGAGCGTGACCGCGTCTTGCTGGCCGGCTGCGAGGTCTTGGCCGGTCTGGCGGTGCAGCCAGCTCAGCGCCTTGTCCCAGTCGACCTGGGCGAACACCGCCAACCGCTCGTGGCTTGAGTTCAACAGGTCCAAGAGGCCAGCAGCGAGGGAGCGCTCGGCGCGGTGAAACGGCACCAGATAGACCGCCGCAACCGGGCTGGCGATCGCAGCGCCGCTGGCTGGCAGCGGTTCACGGACGACACCTTCCTCGGTCACGAGCTCATCCAGGCACGGGCCGATCAGCTCGTGGTCGACCTCCAGGATCTTTGTGGCCTCGCGGACCAGGTCAGGATCGGGGAGGTAGCAATGCCCGTTATCGGCGGCCTCTGACAGGGTGTATTGCAATCCGGCTTTGATCCTCTGGGGGCTGTCGTGCGGGATCCCGACCGCCTGAGCGATCGTGTCCGCGGTCTTGAAGCCGATCCCCCACACCTCTGACGCCAGCCGGTATGGCTCGGCGCGCACGACCGAGATCGAACTGTCGGCGTAGCGCTTGTAGATCCGCACGGCCAGCGACGTGGACACCCCGACACCCGACAGGAACACCATCACTTCCTTGATCGCCTTCTGCTCCTCCCACGCATCGGCGATCTTCTTGGTCCGCTTGGGTCCCAGCCCGTGCACCTCGAGCAGCCGGCCAGGCTGGTCCTCGATGATCGTCAGGATCTCGGTGCCGAAATGCGCCACCATCCGCTCGGCCATCATCGGCCCGATCCCCTTGATCATCCCCGAGCCCAGGTAGCGGCGGATGCCCTGGATCGTCGCGGGCAGCACCGTGCTGTAGGAGTCCACCTGGAACTGCTTACCGTACTTGGGATGGCTGCTCCACCGCCCGGTCAGGCGCAGGCTTTCCCCGACCTGGGCGCCCAGCAGCGGCCCCACCACCGTCAGCAGATCCGGGCCGGTCCGCTCGGTCGCCACCCGGGCGATGGTGTAGCCGGTGTCCTCGTTGGCGTATGTGATCCGTTCCAGGACCGCCTCAAGCACCGATTGGCTCTGCGAGGGATGCGGCGAGATCGCCGCCGACCGGCTCACGTGCGGCGCACCCGACGGTCCAGTTCCAGCTCGCGGACGTGGCCGTGCGCGAGCGCGAGCTCCTCACGCAGCCGGGCGATCTCCTCGCGCTGGCGCTGGCTGTCATCAAGCGCCGCGCGCAGCCGGGCGCGAAGCGACGCGTCGCTGGCGCGGTGGCGAACCGGCAGCGTCGCCGGGGCGGCGGCCTGCGCGGTCCGCAGCGCCTCGATCTCCTCGCGCAGCGCAGCGTGCTGGTAGAGAAACGCGCGGCTGACCCGCGCACGCTTGGCCACGTTGGCGAACGTGATCGCTGCCCCTTCGCGATCGAGCTCGCGCAGGGCGCCGCGGACGCGATGCTCAGCATCGAGCGTGCGCCTGGCGGCGGCGGCGGCAAGCGGGCGGCGGGCAGGCTCGCCCGTCATTGGCTGCCCTCCGCCTCACCGGGAGCGGCGAGGTCGAGCAGGTCAAGCTCCTCCCCGTCGCCGGCGTGGTCGGTCTCGATCGCGTCGAGCCCTTCAAGGACCCTGGACAGGCTCTGCTCGTCGCGCGCAAGCACCTCGATCAGCCGCAGGTTGTTGTTCTCGCGCGCGTTCTCAAGCAGCCGGCGCGTCTCGCCGCGTTGCTGCTCGTGCACGGCGCGAAACGAGCCGTCGGTGAGAAAGCTCGGGCAGCTCAGGCAGGCGTTCGGGTGCGGGCATGACTGCACCAGCGGCAGGCCGCAGTACCCGTTCGGGAGTGCCTGCTTGGCGCGGGCGATCCGCTCTTTCATCCACGCGGCCTCCTCGAGCGGCCCGTCGACGGGCAGCGCGATCCGCTCGCCGCGGATGTTCACGCGCTCGTGAAACTTCCACACCGCCTGCTTGATCGTCGAGTCGTGCACTCGCCCGTAATGCGCGGTCATCTCGACCGAGCCGTGATCGAGCACCTTCTGCACCACGAGCAGCGGGATCTCCTCGGCGACCACGCTGCTCGCAAGGTGATGACGGAACAGATGCGGATGCACATCTAGCGCGAGCTGGCCGTCGGCCGTCCGAATCTCCGCCGTGCGGATGTAGTGCTTGACGATCAGCCGCACCACGCTGTGGCTGACGTGGAAGCCGCCGCCCTTCCCGTTGCGCGATCCGATCGGCGGGGACGGGATCAACCAGTCGGTGCCCACGGGGTAGCGTTCCCGCAGGAACGCCTCGTGGCGATCCAGCTGCTCGCTGAGAACCGGCGGGATCGGAAGCGCGGCCTGCCGCTTGGCCTTGATGTTCCAGTAGCGCAGATACGGATGCCCGTCCGAGCCGATCACCCGTGCGTCGCGCCGGAGAGTCATGACGCTCGAGACCCGGAACCCGATGTAGGCAAGCAGCATCACGACCGTGCGGTGCAGCTCGTTGCCCAACATCGCCAGGTTGTGCGGGTCGATCCACTGCGCGAACACGTCGTCGGGCATCTCCTTCGGCAGCCGGTAGTCCACGCGCGGCAGCTCGCCACGATGAATCACCGCCGAGCGCGGAAGGCCATCCAGGCCGTCGGCAGCCTGCTCCTCGAGCAACGACCGCAGGGCCACGATGCGCCGCTGCCGCGTCGCCTGGCCCCACTCGGGATGCCGGCGAACCCACGGCATGTAGTCCTCCAGCACCGTCCGCGTCAGCATCGCCGGAGCCAGCACCTCCGGCGCATAGTCGGCGAGCCAGCCGCTGAACTGCCTCAGATCGCGCAGGTAGACACTCATCGTCCGCGGCGTCGTGTCGCCGAGCAGCCGTACCCGGGCCCACCGCTTCGCCGCCTCCTTCAGCCATGGCTGCACGAGCCCGTCGAACCGGACGATCGCCTCGCCGCCGTAGGTCGAGGCCAGATCACCGTGCGGCAGGTCGAGCTGGCGCCACGCGTCCTTGGCCCAAAGCGCTTCCCAGCCGCGCGGCCCGCGGCCGCCATCAAGCGCTCTGAGCGGCTCCGCGGTCATCCCGCGACCAGGTCCCTGACCTTCTCCAGCACGCCACGCTCGGCCAGCGCCTTACGGAGATCCTCGGCGGTCGGGTGCGTGTAGATCAGCGTCGAACTCGGCGAGCGGTGCGTCAACAGCGCGCCGATCACCTCGAGCGTCACGCCCTCGCGGTACGCGAGCGTCGCGTAGGTGTGCCGGAACTGGTGCGGCGTGAACGCGAACCCGACCTTCTGCTGCGTGCGAGTCACGATCCGATCCACGTTCGAATAGGTCAGCGGCCGCCCGACGCTCCCGCCCCAGAGGTTCACGAACACGAAGTCGCAGTCCAGATCGCCGTACTCCTGGTGCATGTAGTCGCTCCACAAGCGCATCAGCTCCGGCGCGACCGGCACTCCACCCTCAGCACCGCCCTTGCTCCGCGCGCGCCGCTCAGAATCGCGTCGAGCGCGGATCGCGATCCGCCGCTCCCACGCGATCACATCCTCGTGCCGCAGCCCAAGCGCCTGACCGATCCGCATCCCCGTGCTCGCCAGCAACGCGAATAAGAACCGGTCGCGCAGACGCTCCTGCGCATCGATCACCGCCGCAACCTGCTCCAGCGACAGGGTCCGCGGCAGCAGCTTCTGCTCCGGCAGCCGCACCGCACGCCCGCGCGGCCGGCTGCGCGCGATGCCGTGCAGAAACGGCTTATAGCCACCCCGGCCGGACCGGGTACGCACGACCAACTGCTCCGCCAACGCGTTCCCGTGCCGCGCCTGCAACTCGTAGAACCCGACCACGCCCGTCAGCATCCGGTTCACCGTCCGCGGCGACAGCCGCGACGCCTCATCAGCGAGCACGACAACGTTCCGTGCCGGCCGCCGCGCCCACGCGACGAACTCCGCAAGCTCCATAACACCGACCCGATCCCAACTCAGCCCGTGCTCGTCAAGGAAAGTGAAGAACACGCGCAAGTCGTGCGCGTACGCCTCAACCGTGTTCGGCGATCGCTCGCAGTCAGTCAGCCACGCCAGATACTCATCGACCACCTGGACCGGCCGGCGGTCCGGCCCGATGACCGTGAACGACTCGCGCGCGAGCGACGGCAACCACACCCGCCGAACCGAGTACCGGCGATCTCCCACATCTCCCGAGCCGTTGACGCCGCAGACGTCCAAAACGCCATGAACTTATCCCGTCCACCGGACGAACCCAGATCACCCTCGTAGACATCGTGGACGGTGAACTTAGTGGTGAACATAGTGCCGATTATCGCTACTAAAAGTGCCTGAGAGACCCCTCCCAATCCCCCGAGCCGCCGGCGCGCCGGCGGAGCTCGAGCGCGAGCTGCGCAGCGCCGAGCGCTACGCGCGGAGCGCGCTGGCGCCGGCGACCCGCCGCGCCTACGAGGGAGACTGGCTCCTGTTCGCCGGCTGGTGCGCCGAGCGCGGCGTGCCCGCGATCCCGGCCGCCCCGGCGGCGGTGGCGGCGTTCCTGGCCGCCGAAGCCGACCGCGGATTCCGGCCCGTCACGGTCGGGCGTCGCGCGGCGGCGATCGCCGCCGCACACCGCGCCCAGGACCACCCGAACCCATGCGACTCGGGCGCGGTGGCGCAGGTCCTGTCGGGGATCCGTCGCCGGCACGGCACCGCACCCGAGCGCCGCGCCGCGCCGCTTGACCTCTCACCGCTCGAACAGGTCCTCGCCCAGCTCGACACCTCCACCCTCGCCGGGCTCAGGGACCGGGCGCTGCTGCTGCTCGGGTTCGCCGCCGCGCTCAGGCGCTCAGAGCTCGTTGCCCTCGACGTCGAGCACCTCGAGTTCAGCACCGCCCGCGGGCTGCTGGTGACGATCGCCAAGTCAAAGACCGACCAAGAGCGGGCAGGAGCGCAGGTCGCGGTGCTGTACGCGCGCGCGGGAAACAACAGGTGCGCGGTCCGGGCACTGCGGGCGTGGCTCGCGGCGGCCGCGACCCACCGCGGCCCGGTGTTCCGCCGGATGCGCCGCGGCGACACCGTCGGCGCCGAGCGGCTCACCGGCCAGTCGGTCGCGTTGATCGTCAAGCGCCGCGCCAACGCCGCCGGGCTCGCGCCTGAGCAGCTCTCCGGGCACTCGCTGCGCGCCGGGTACGTGACCGCCGCGGCGGCCGCCGGCATCGAGGAGCGCAAGATCGCCAACGTCTCACGGCACAAGGACCTCCCCGTGCTGCGCCGGTACATCCGCGCCGCCACCGCGTTTGACGACGTCGGCGAAGTGCTGTAGCCCGAGGGGGCCGCCTTTCGCGCTCATCAAGGCGCTGCGTGACTTGGTCCGTGCTCGTGAGGGACGTGTAGCGGGAACGTCGCTTCTCACTACGGCCGCGGCGGGGAGGCCTCTCGGTGGTAGCGTGCGAACCGGCCCTCTGGCGCGTCCATGCCTGCTCCTACACTCGCGGGATGACTGTCGTCCGAATCGTCAGGCCAGGCTCACCCGGCGCGATCATTCCCGACGAGCTGTCGAGTGCTTCTCTGTTTTCGCGCCGGCTTGGAAGGCGCCACGATTCGCAGCGCGAACGGCTCCGCGACGGTGGTACTGGAGTTCTCCGCATCAACCACGGACGCACTTGGCACCGCCTGCACGTGGCTCGACGATCTGCGATCGGGATGGCGCGAGCGTAGGGACTACGCCGTCAGGCTCGACAGGCGTGCTGCTCTGTAGCCCGGCGGAGGCAATGATTGAGCACCGCAAGGCCGGGGCGTGGATCGTCGTTTTGCTGGCTGCGATCGCCGTCCCCGGCTGCGGGTCGGCCACGGTAACGGCGACCACGGCAACGCCGTCCGCCACGGGAACGGCGACCACAGCAACGCAATCCGCCGCGGTCACGGACGAACACGAGTTGGAGCGGGCCATCAATGCCGAGGCTGAGGCACGCCTCGCCACCTATCACCCGAGGAACGGACCGTACCCGACGAGCACGCAATGCATGCCCACAACGCCAGACCTTGACAATTGGTCGTGCGTGACGGAAGTCCGGTCACCGGTCGCGATGGGGACTGTGGCTTGCAAAATATCGACTGCCGTCACAAGCCAGCGCGGCGACTTCGCATGGAGCACGCCCGACCGCCTGCTGTCCCCGACAACGGACTGCGACCAGTTGGCGGGCAATATCGGCGGAGGGTGAACTGACGCTCAAGTTTTGCATCAGCGTGGAGCCGCGGTCGACCGGCCGTTGAAGGCAACGCGCGGTCGACCGCCGACGGCCGTCGGACAGCTCGGCGGAGCTTTGACGTTTTCCAGCGGCAGTCCACCGCTGACACGCCCAGGCCGTTCAAGCTGGCCCGTCGCCGGTGACATTGATCCACCCTTGTGGACAAGCGTCCTCATTGGCGAAGGCACTCGTGTGGCCTCGGCGGTGTTGCCCAGCTAGCCGGTGCTCCACGCGAGCCGAGCGTTCTCGCGATCACAGCGATCGCGTAGCTCGGCCCCGACAGGCCGTTGTTCTGCGCGTCGCAGGCCCAGGCATGCCCCTCGTCGCTGATCAAGAACGGTGGCCCATACGCCGGCGATGCGACCCACCCCCAGCCGGGAATTCGATACATCCCGTTGTTGATCCGTCGTGCGATCCGGTGGAGGGTCGAGCAGGAGCTACCGCTTTCGCGTCCCCGAGCCGGTAGCTGCATGTTCGGATAAGCCGTGCTGTTCGCTCGCCCCACGGTGAACCGTGGACAGCTGCGGAATGGGGGCTGCGCAGACGCCGACGGGACGCTCGCTGCTGCGATTGAGCACGAGATCAACCCTGCTGCCAACCACCTGAACATCGTCAACCTCCAAGCTTGGCCCGTGCCTCATCAGCACCGCTGCCGTCAAGCCTATGCGGTCCACCCCCAGCGAACGCCGAGGCAGCGGTATGTCGCCGAAGCGATGGCGCGCCGCGCGCCGGCGGGCCAACGACAGCGATCGTGCGAACCGCCGCCGGCGGGCGCTCCAGATTGGGCGATTGCACAAGCAAGCGGCGCGAGCTGGCGCCCGGATTCAGACGAGCGCTTTCGGAGAAAGCGCTCGTGCGGACCTGTCGGAGGGCGATGCCGATGCGCATTCGGACGCTGGGCGCGTCCTTTCCGTTGATTCCGGTCGTCCGCCGTAAGCCGCTGAAATGACGAAAGCGACCGTCAACAACCGGCGAGGCTGACGCTCGGATCCGTGGCATTGCGCAAGTCCGGTCAGCCACGACCGCCGCACCAAAGCAGTCGTCCTCGTTGTCGCCCGGCGTCCTGCATGGGTGTTGGTCCGCACCATTACTGACGCCTGGTCCGAGCGGCGCGTGTCATCACTTTGCCGGCAATCCGAAAGTTGGCGCCTCACTGAGGGGCTGGCTACGGGTTTGGCTTCGAAATCTCTTGGCGCCGGGGTTAATCGCGGCGACTGGCGGCGAGTGGTGTCATGTTTCAGGCGCCATCGAGCACCAGTCCAGGACGAACTCCGCGAGTACCCGTGCGCAGTCGACCATCGAGGTCAGCGACACGCGCTCGTCGATCCCGTGAATGTTCTCGGCGCGAGGGCCGAAGCACACTGCGGGTATTCCAGAACGTACGAAGTGTCGGGCGTCTGTGGTCGCCGTCGTCGCCTCGAGCGTGGGCAGCGTACCGTGGACGCGTTGGTAGGCGTCGGAAAGTGCTTTGACGACGGGGTCATCCGGTGATACGCGTGATCCCTCGCAGCTGAACCCGTCGTAGCGAACCCGCGGAGGGTGAGCGGTCAGAAACGGGTCACGGCGCACCACGCGCGCGACGGCGGCTTCCACCTTTGCTCGGAGTTGCTGCGGATCTTCGCCGGGGTAGCTCGCGAGCCGACATGACAGGGCGCACTTCGCGGCGACGGTGGACGGCCAGTCGCCGCCGGCGATGACTCCCGCGTTGAGGTTGATCGGGTGGTCGAATCCGTCGTAAGGCTCGGGTGGGTGGGAGTTGAGCTCGCGCTCCAGCGTGCGCAACTCCGTGAGTAGCGCGTACACGGCGTCGATCGCGTTGTGCCCGAGGCTGTTTGCGCGTGCGGCGTGGCTCGGGGCGCCTTCAACGTCGATATGGAACCAGAGCACCCCGACCTGCGCGATCGTGAGGTGGTCGGGGTGCGGTTCGGCGATCACACATGCGTCTGCCGTGGCACCGTCGATGAGGCACTGCAGCGTGCCGTTGCCCGTGCATTCCTCCTCCACGACCGACTGGAGGTGAACGTCACCTGCGAGTTGCACACCGGCGCGCCGGAGTGCCCGCACGGCGCCAGCGATTGCGACCAGCCCCGCCTTCATATCGCCGGCGCCGCGGCCGTAGATCCAGTCCCCGTCTCGACGCGCATGGTACGGCGTCGTCGTCCAGAGTTCGGAAGCGGCCGGAGGTACGACGTCGACATGGCCGTTGAGGATCAGCGACCGTCCTCCGGCTGCCGCTGCCTTCCAGGTGGCGGTGATGTTGCGTTTACCCGCAACGTCCCAGCTGAATGGCGAGGAGTTCGGGTTGGCGCGCAGGGCCTCGGCGTTGAGCCAGACATCTTGTGGCTGCAGTTCGCATTCGGCATAAGCGCGGCGCATTACTTGCTGGCCGGCGTCCTCGTGACCGAGCTCGGTCGGTGCCTGCACGAGCTCGATCAGCAACTGCTCCATCCAGTCCGCCTGTTCGGCAACCGCACTTGCGACCTCTTGACTGGTCACTGAACGGTGCCGTCCAGGATCTGGAGCGTCTTCAGTTCGGAGTAGAAGTCGAGCGCGTAGTTGCCGCCCTCGCGCCCGATGCCGGAGATGCCGATGCCGCCGAACGGGGCTGTGAGGTCTCGGACGAGGAACGTGTTGACCCAGACAACGCCGGCGCGGATGGCTCTGCCGACTCGGTCGGCGCGTCCCATGGAGTTGGTGTAGACGATCCCGGAGAGGCCGTAGTCCGTGGAGTTCGCGAGCTCGATCGCCTCGGCTTCGTCCTCGAAGGTCTGGAAGGTGAGCACCGGACCGAAGACTTCGCGCTGGACGATCTCGGCGGCGTTGGTCGTCGGCTCGAACAGCGTCGGCTCGAACAGCAGCCCGTCGAGACGATGGCCGCCGCGCACCAGTCGCTGCCCGTCGGCGACGGCGCGTTGCACGAAGCCCTCGACGCGGGCGGCGTGGTCGGGGTGGATCAGCGGTGAGATCGTGGTCTGGTCACGGCGGGGATCGCCGAGCACGTGGGCGTCGACGGCCCGGTGGAAACGCTCCAGGAAGGCTTCGCGGACGCTGCTCTGGACGAGCAGCCTGGTGCCGGCCAGGCAGACCTGGCCGGCGTCGTCGTACTGGCCGGCGGCTTTGAGCGCGGCCGCGTCGAGGTCGGCGTCGTCAAATACCACCAGTGGGCCCTTGCCGCCGAGCTCGGCCGTGAACGGGACGAGGTTGCGGGCGGTGCTGACGCCGATCTGGCGCGCAGTCTCCGGAGATCCGGTGAACGAGACGCGTCGGATCAGCGGGTGGGCGACGAGCGCCGCGCCGGCCTCTTCACCGATGCCCTGGACCACGTTGAGCACCCCAGGGGGCATCCCCGCCTCGTCTGCCAGCTCGCCCAGCAGCGAGCATGAGAGGGGCGACCACTCGGCCGGTTTGAGCACGACGGTGCATCCTGCGGCCAGCGCCGGTGCGGTCTTCCAGGTGGAGAGCATGAACGGCGCGTTCCACGGCGTGATGATCGCCGCGGGCCCGGCCGGCATCCGCTGGACTCGGTTCCAGGTTCCGCGCGAATGCCAATCCCGTTCCTCGTAGGCGACCGCCAGATCCGCGTAGTTGCGGTAATTGAGCGCGCCTCGCTTGATCACCCGCGCGCGGAGCGAGCGCAGCAGCATCGCCATGTCGGCGCACTCGACCGCCGCGAGGCGCTCGACGTTGGCCTCGATCGCCGCGGCGAGGCGGTTGATGTGCTCGGCACGTCCCGCCGGGCCGAGCGCCGCCCAGGCCGGGAAGGCGTCGTGGGCCGCCTGCACCGCGAGGTCCACATCGCCGGCGTCGGCGCGCGCGACCTCGGCGAGGACCGACTCGTCGATCGGCGAGATCGTCGGGAAGGTCCGAGCGCTCGGGACCCGCTCGCCTCCGATGTAGTGGCCGGTTGGGACCTCGACCCCGGCCACGGGCTCCGCCGTTGCGGTGCTCATGAGCGAATCTCCTTGACGGTCTTGAGGTCGTCGATGGTGTAGGCGAACGTGAAGCGGTACCCGCGATTGATCCTGATCGGTGCGAGTAGCGTGTGTTCCTCGCCGGGCGCAGCGAACAGCTCGAGTTCGGCATCGCCCTCCCAGATCTCGGACACGGCGCGGTCACGGCTCACCGTCCGAACCAGCTCGTGGACCTGCGGGTCGTCGTGGTGGCCGGCAGCCAGTCGCGGGAAGTGGCGGACGTTGACGATCGGCGGGTTTGTGTGGATCGAACCACCTGGGCTGGGCTGTGAGAGCGTGACGCGACTCTGTGCGATCTGACGGCCGCGCGCCGAGCACGTTGCCCCGAACTGCGAGCCGGGTGCGATCCCGGGCGCCGCCCGGCATTGCAGCGAGTACGTGCGTGTGACCCAAACCTCTCCGAGCTTCTTGGGGAAGCCCTGGATCCAGCCGCGCGCCATTGCGAAGTCCTGGTCGACCCAGATGAACGGGCAGGTCGTGACCTCCTCGCCGTCGAGCAGCGCGTTGACGACCAGATAGAACTCGCGGTAGTGGGAGCGGACGGGGTCGAGCAGCTCGTCGCCGTGCTCGGAGCACGACTGCCAGTCCGCGAACACGGCCGCGCAGCGCCCCGGGTCGGGATGTGGGTCCATGCCCTCCGGCAGCAGTGAGCGCGCGGCATCCGGGTCGGCCCAGAAGTCGATCACCAGGAAGTCGCCGACGTAGTGCCATGGCGGCGGCGGCACGAGGCTCGCCTCGCCGGCCGGGGTGCGCGGGACGGTGTAGCCCTGAAGGCTCACCGGAGCACCTCGCTTGCGGTGGCAGGAGGTAGGGGGATGCCCTGCATCTCGAGGCTCTCACGTTCTGACTCGATCGCGGCTGCGTCGAAGCGGAAGTAGGAGCGTGGCGGCAGGGGTCCCCACGTGTTCGACGAGAATCGGTTGTCGGGCCAGTGGCGGAGCTGATGGTCGGCCTGGAGTTGCTCCATGTCGCAGTAGAGCTCGACGAAGCACTCCTCTTCGACGATCCGCACGTATGAGGCGATGTTCCCGCCGACGCCGTGGCGTGTCGGTCCCCAGCCCAGCCAGCGGCCGTGCCGGCCGAGGTGGTCGAGCATGTCGCGCATCTGCCCGATGTCGATCACGTCGAACGCGAGGTGGTGGAAGTGCGGCGCGCCCTTGTTGATCAGCGCCATCACGTGGTGGTCGGTGTTGATGTAGAGCCAGACGCCGCCGTCGCCGAGCCAGTCGGTCACGCGCATCCCGAGCGCGTCGGTGAAGAACCGCAGCTGCTCGCGGTGCGATCCGGTCAGGAAGTTGACGTGTCCGAGCTTGCGCGGATGGCCGACAATCAGGTCGCCGGCAGGGCGGGCGTGCGGGGTCAGGCGCGATTCCGGCTCGCGGTAGGGCAGCACCTGGACGCCGTTGCCGTCCGGGTCACGGACGTGGATCCCGTCGTCCAGCGACTCCACGGCGATCCCGAGCGCCTCCAGGTGCGCGCGAGCCTGCTCGAGCGTGCAGTCGCGGCTCAGCTCGTAGCCGACATGGTCAAGTCCGGGTCGTCCGCCGGTGATCAGTTCGAGCGCGCGTGGCTCGTCGTCGCAGGACAGCTCAACTCGATTCGCCGTCCGTGAACGCTCGGTCAGACCGAACTGCAGGGCCCACCGACGCGCGGCCTCGTCGAGGTCCGCGACGCGCAGGCAGACGTGGTCGATCCGGCGCAGCGAGATCACGTCGACACCCGCACGGGAATGCGCTTGATCCCGTTGAAGAAGTTCGATCGCAGGCGCTCGGGCGGGCCGGTCGTCTCGATCTCGACGCCGCGTGCGAGCAGTTCCTCGAACACGATCCGGATCTCCATCTTCGCGAGGTGCGCGCCGAGGCAGTGGTGCACGCCGCCGGGGCCGAAGGCCATATGCGGGTTCGGCGTGCGCCCGACGTCGAAGCGGTCGGGCTGCTCGAACATGCTCTCATCGCGGTTGCCGGAAACGAACCAGGTCGTGACCTTGTCACCGGCTTTGATCTCGGTGCCGGCGAGCTCGGTGTCGACGGCGGCGGTGCGGCGGAAGTGGTGCACGGGCGTGCCCCAGCGCAGCATCTCCTCGGACGCGGTGCGCCCAAGTGACGGGTCCTTCCGCAGCCGCTCCATCTCCTCAGGGTTCTCAAGTAGTGCGATCAGCCCATGGGTGATCGTGTGCCGTGTGGTCTCGTTTCCAGCTGTGGCGAGCAGGACGAAGTAGACGTCGAACTCCTGCTGGGTCAGGGGCTCGAACGCGAGCTGGGTGATGATGTCGTTGCCTGGATGGCGACGCCGCTCTGCCGCCAGCCGGCGGCCGAACTCGAACATCTCGATCGCCGCCGGGCTCGAGAACGGCAGGTGACGGTGGGCGCCGTCATCGGCTGGCTCCGCGAACTCTGGGTCGGCGTTGCCGAGCAGCCGGTCGCCGATGTCGATGATCACGCGTCGCTCCTCCTGCGGGACGCCGAGGATCTCGGCGAACACCTGCATCGGTACTTCGGAGGAGATCTCCTGCACGAAGTCGAACTCGTGCTTGGGGAGCGCGAGGTCCAGCACCTCGCGGGTGACCTTGCGGACCTGTTCCTCCCACACGCCCACGGCACGAGGCGTGAAGCGCCGGTTGAGCATGCCTCGGAGCTCGTCGTGGCGGGGCGGGTCCATATCGAGCATCGACTTGCGCGCCTCGATGTGCTCGGCCTCCAGATCCTCGAGCGAGGTCCCGCCGAGCTCTGAGGAGAAGATCTCCGGGTGGCGGTGCACCTCGCGAATATCGGCGTAGCGCGTGACCGCCCAGAACCCGGTGCCTTCGGGCTCGGTGTTCCAGTGGACGGGGTCCTCGCGTCGCAATGTCGCGAACGCCTCGTGGGGGACCGCCTCGACGAACTCGTCGTGGTCGGAGAGATCGATGTATCCGGTGGTCGGTGACATGTCGCTTCCTGGCTCAGAGGTGGTTGATGTACTCGTCGATGTCCCAGTCAGAGACCCACTCGCGGTGGCGTTTGATCTCGAAGCGCTTCATGGCCAGGAACGTCTCGACGATTTCAGGACCGAGCGCTTCGCGTAGGACAGCGTCCTGCTCGAGTGCGTCCAACGCGTCTTCCAGCTTGCTCGGAAGTGCCGGTCCGATCACCGCCGGGTCCGCGTGGTAGGCGTCGCCGGCCAACGGTGGCGGTGGGGTCAGCTCTCGGCGCAGACCATCCGTCCCAGCCGCCAGAATTGCGGCGATCGCGAGGTAGGGATTGGTGCTTCCGTCGGCGACCCGGATCTCCAGCCTCGTGGCCCGGCCGCGCTCGGGCGGGATGCGCACTAACGTGCTGCGGTTGTCGAGTCCCCAGTTGGCGTGAGTCGGCGCGAGCGAGTCGGGCTGGATCCGCCGATATGCGTTTACGGTCGGGTTCAGGAACGCCATTAGCGCGGTCGCGTGCGCGAGCACCCCCGCCGTGAAGTGGCGAAGCCCCGGGCTGACGCCGTCTTCGCCGTCGGGTGCGTCGAAGGCGTTGTGCCCTTCGCGTTCGAGCGAGGCGTGGAGATGGGTGCCAGAGCCACCCTGGTCGTTGAAGGGCTTGCCCATGAACGTCGCGACGAGGCCGTTGATCGCGGCGACGTCCTTGACCGCCGCCTTGAGGCGGAATGCGCGGTCGGCGGCGGTGAGCGCGTCGGAGTGGCGCAGGTTGATCTCGTACTGGCTGTTCATGAACTCGTGGTTGAACGCGAACGCTTCGAGCCCTAGATCGGAGAGAGCTTCGGCGATCGCCCGCACCACCCCCTTCGGATCGACCTGCGGGCCGACCGTATAAACCATGCTCAGCTTGTCGACCACTCGCCTGATGCCGTTGGTGGCCGCCGGATCACGCTCAACGAGGAAGAACTCCAGCTCGGGCCCGACGATCGGCTCGAAGTCGAGCTCCCGGAGGGCGGCGACCGCGCTGCGCACGGCGCCCCGTGGATCGGGAATCCGCTCTGCGCCAGCTGCAGGCTCCAGGTTCGCCAGGCAGCACGCCATGCCCGTCTCCCAGGGCAGGATCACCAGCGTCGAGAGGTCCGGGCGGGCGATCAGGTCCGGATACCCCTCCTCGCCGCCGACCACCGGCGTGTGACGCAGGTCGGTGCCCATCACCGCCGCGCAGAAGCAGAGCCCGGAATCGACCACGTGATCGAAGTGGGCGAGCGGAATGTCTTTCCCGCGCGCCACCCCGTGCAGATCGGGGAATAGAACACGGACCGAGGTGACGCCCTGTCCATCCAGGACTTCTGAAACGCGACCTGCGACCGCGGCCTGGTTGGACTGGATCTCCATCTTCGTCTCCTTTGTCATGTCTGGGCTCTGCGCCAGAAGGCGTCGAACAGGTCAAAAGCGGCTGCGGCGGCCTGTGCGGCGTGCCGACGGCCCGACTCCAGCAGGGTCTCGCCGTCGTCGATGCCCAGCGCGGAGAGGTTCTCTTGATCCATCCGCGCCCACACGCCGACGATCTCGATCGTGCTCTCGGGGTGGAACTGCACACCGAGATGGCGACCGTGGGCGAACGCCTGGACGCCGACCCGGGAATGTGCGAGTTGCTCCGCGCCCGGTGGCAGCGTGAACGCGTCGTAGTGCCACTGCAGCCACGGCCCCTCGGCGACCAGCTCGGGCGCGGTCGAGCTGACCATGCACCAGCCGAGCTCCGGTTCGGCGGCGCGCGTGATGGTGCTACCGAGGATTGAGGCGAGCATCTGCCCGCCGAAGCAAAGGCCGAGGATCGGGATCTCTAGCTCGACCGCCCGCTCAAGAAAGTCGAGCTCGGCCGCGACTTCGGGAACGTGAGTGTCGTTCGGGTTCTGCGGCGCACCCAGCGAAGCTACGAACAGCTGTCCGTTCAGCTCCGGCAGGGGCTCGGCGAGATCGGCACGGTGCACCGCGACCTCGATCCCGCGCGCCGCCGCCCATTCGCCGAGGACGCCCGGTGGACCCCAGTCGCCGTGTTGAAGAACCAGTGCGTGACTCATGCGCTTGCCTCGATCGTGGCGCCGAGGGCTTTCGGGTCGGCCGCCATCTGGGTACGGATCGTGTCGATTGGTGGCTGCTCGTCGAGCGCGCGCCGGTAGATCGTGAGGCGCCGCGGCGCGTTCCAGGCGACTGCGGCGACAGCGTTTCCGTCGCGTGACCCGACCGCGACGAAGCGTCCGGGCTCCTCCTCCAGCAACTGGTACTCGGTGGCGAGGGCTGGGAACCCGACCGCCTGCAGTTTGACGTCGTACTGGTCGGTCCAGAAGTACGGCACCGCCTCGTAGCTCGCGCGCTGATCCGGTTCGACGAGCGCATTGCGGCCGGCTGCCGCGCCCTGCTCGGCGGCGTTGGTCCAATGCTCGACCCGCACCACGGTGCCGCCGGCCAGCGGATGCGGCCAGCTCGCCACATCCCCGGCGCACAGCACGTCGTGATCGCCGACGGCGGTCAACGTCGAGTCACACAGCACCCCGCCGCGCTCGAACGAAAGGCCGGACCCATCGAGCCAGTCGGTGTTCGGGATCGCGCCGAGCGCGACCACGGCGACGTCAGCCTCGATCCGGGCGCCGTCGTCGAGCTCGATCGCCGCGAGCCGCCCGTCGCCAACGAACCCGCGCACTCCAACACCGAGGTGCAGCTCGACACCGTGGCCGGCGTGCAGCTCCCGACAGCGATCGCCGATCATCGGTCCGAGCGGCGTGATCGTACGCTCCGCGATGTCGACCATCGTCACCGTGCAGCCGAGCTTCGTCGCCGTGGCCGCGACCTCGCATCCGACGAAGCCTGCGCCGACGACGGCGATCCGCGCCCCCGGCACGAGTGTCTCCTTCAGCGCGAGCGCGTCATCGATCGTGCGCAGTGTGAACAGCCCCTCGAGCCCCGCACCGACACCACTCCAGGTCCTCGCGCGACACCCGGTGGCGAGGACCACGCGAGAGAAGGGGAGGCGCTCGCCGGACTGAAGCTCGATCTCACGCGTGCCGAGATCGAGCTGCATAGCCCGCTCCCCAAGCCGCCAGGTCGCCTCCAGCCGGGAGTGATCGAACTCGCAGCGAGCGACGTCATGGTCACCCGCGAGCAACTCCTTGGATAGCGGCGGGCGCGTGTAGGGCGGTCGCTGCTCCTCACCGACAACGACCAGATCCCCTTCGTATCCGCCGGAACGGATCGCCTGGGCGGCCCGTAGCCCCGCCAGCGAGGCGCCGACGATCACCATCGGCTTCACGAGGGCTCAGTCCTCGAGGCGGATCGCCATCATCGGGCAGGCGTCGGCGGCCGCCTGAACCTGATCGCGCAGCTCGGCACCGACCTCCTCCTTCCAGACCAGGACGTCGTCGTCACCGAGCTGAAAGACCTCGGGCGCGGCAAATGCGCACTCGCCATGGCTCTGACACAGATTCATGTCGACATGCACCTTCATGCCCGTCTCCTCTCGATCGCGCGCTCGGCCTCTTCCTCCGGCATCGCAAGCGCTACATGCAGCGTGTTGGCCGAAGTCTCGAGCTGAGAACCGGCCTCGGATAGATCTACATCCCACTCGACTACGGAGTTGCTCAGACGACCGAGCCCGTCGATCTCGACCTCGACGAGATCGCCCGGCTCGAGCGGCCGCGAGTTCGCCGGCGTGCCGGTCAACAGGACATCTCCCGGCTTCAAGGTGATCAGCCGGCAGACATCCGCCAACTGATAGGCAACGCCGAACAACATGTCCGCAGCGCTCGCTTCCTGCACGACCTCGCCGTTGACAAATGTCCGGAGCACGAAGCTAGTCGGATCAAACTCAGAAGCAGGCACAAGCTCCGGCCCGATCGGCAGGAAGCCGTCCTGGCCCTTGACCCGCAGCATCGAGCCGCGATCCGAATGGCGGAAGTCGTGCAGACCGACATCGTTCGCCGGCGCGTACCCCCCGATGTAATCGAGCGCCTCGTCGATACTCACGCCCTTCATCCTGCGGCCCACCACCACTGCGAGCTCACCCTCGTAGTTGAGGAAATGGGCGCCGATTGGTCGCCTGATCGCGCACCGATGACCGTTCAGCGTCGTCGGTGGCTTCATGAAGTAAGAAGGATGCTCGGGGATGTCGGCTTCATACTCGACGACGCGGCTTCGGTACGTAAGATGGACGGCGATGATCTTCGAAGGCACGACGGGCGCGAGATAGCTGACCGACGCCTCGGGCACCTCGCGGCCGTCATCCAAGCGGATCACCTCGCCGATCCGCCGACCCCATTGCGGCAGCCCGTCAATCGAGATGCGCACCCTTCGCTCGTTCCGACTCATGGATAATTTATACAATCGTCATTCTGCATTGTCAAGTACAATATTCGGATGGCAACCGCGAACGCTGATCACGAGCGCACGGATTCGCTCGCGCAGCTAACGCCGATCGAGTCAGGCTCGATCGTCGGGCTCGCCTACGCGCAGATCCGTGCACTGATTCTCAGCGGCGAGATGGCCCCCGGCGACCGCCTTTCGCAGCTCGAGCTCGCCGATCGCCTTGCGATCTCCCGCACGCCCGTTCGCGAGGCACTGCGTCGCCTCACCGGAGAGGGGCTCGTGGATGCGTTGCCGCAACGCGGGTTCCGGGTCGCCGATCTCGGCCTCGACGGCGTGATGCGCCGGCTGGAGCTGCGCCTTCTACTCGAGCCGGGCATCGCTCGACTAGCCGCTGAGCGCGCCACAGCGGATGACTTGGCGGCGCTGAGAGGCGCGATCCAGTTCGAGACAGTCGCTCGTGAGTCCAACGCCGCCCACGACGCCAGTCGCCTTTTCCACATGAGCGTCGCCCGCGCAACTCACAACGACGAACTGGTCAACACGCTCGATGCGAAGTGGATCGTCGAGGTCGGCCGGCGCCTGCTCGCGCGCCGCGCCACGACCGCCGACTGGAAGAAGACCGACGTGAGCGAGCACGCAGCGATCGCGGATGCCATCGAGAACGGCGACGGCCATCGCGCCGAGAGACTCACGCGCGAGCACATCGCGGCAGCGCTGAAGCACTGGGACCCGTTCTCCGGCGCTGCAACCAACGCGCCAACCGCCGACTAACCAGTAGGCGCCAGCCGGACCGCTCCGGGGCAAACCACGACGGCCAACCCACGTCGGGTGATCCTGCTGGGCGACCGAAGCGTCATTCCCCACGCCTGCCCGGCCAATGCGTAGTTGTCGCCAGCATGGGAACCGCCTAGCGCGGGCTGCGTGCCCACGTTAGCCGGTCGACTGGTAGCGATGCATCGGCTGATCCAAAGCGAGCACCCGAGGTCACCCTTGACAAGTTCCGGGTGCTGTTGTATCCTGGATACATTATTCGTTTGAGGGAGGACTGAAGATGAGTGACACGGCCACGGGCCCGGCGGCTAACCGCCTGCCGACGTCTGATGGAGCACAGTCGAACGTGTTGGGCGAGCGCCGACTGACGTCGATCCACGCGATCGGTCAATCGCTCGCGATCGGCCCGATGTTCTCGGCCGGTCTCCTCACCGGACTTGTCGCAAGCGTCGCCGGCTTCAACTCGCCGCTCTCGGTCCTCCTCGGCGCGATCGGCGCGCTGTGCCTCGCCTACGTCATCGCGTTCTTCGCCCGTCGATACTCCGGCGCTGGCGCGGTCTACGAGTACCTGGTCCATGGTGCCCATCCCAACGTCGGAGTCTTCTTCGCCGGCATCTACGGACTAGGGGTCCTCTTCCTTGGCGGCGGCGGCATTTTCATCGCCAACGGCTTCCTTGCCCAAGCATTCTTCCAGTCCCACCTGTCGATCAACATTGACTGGTGGGTCTGGGGCGGGCTCGTCATGGTGATCGCGATCAGCCTCAACCACTTCGGCGTGCGTCTGGCGATCGGCGGCGTCCTCGCTCTTGCCTGCGTGTCAGCGATCCCGTTCCTGATCCTGGCCGTCTCGATCATCGCCCAGGGCGGCGCGACCGGCAACACGCTGTCAGCGTTCGGTACCAGCCAGACCTCCCTCAACAGCGTTTTCAAGGGCATCCTGTTCGCGGTCACGCTGTTCATCGGTTTCGAGGCTGCTGCCTCGATCGGAGAGGAGTCACACGACCCCCACCGGTCGATCCCGATCGCGCTGATTGGATGCGTCGCCATCTCCAGCGTCTTCTTCCTGCTTGTCACTTACGCCGGGGCGATCGGCTTCGGCGTCAAGGGCGCCGCCACCGCCTGGCCGGCAGACCCTTCCCCGATGGGAACCCTTGCCGCACGCTACGTCGGCAAGGGCCTGTCCACGGTCATCGACCTTGTCGTGCTGCTGGACTCGATCTCGGTCGCGATCGCGTTCGTTGTCACCGGCTCGCGCTTGTTCTTCGCGCTCGCGCGCGACGGACTACTGCCCCGTGCAATCGCGCGGACGAGCGCCCGTGACACACCGATCGGCGGCAACGCCGTGATCCTGATCGCCGGCGTCGCAGCGCTCCTTTTCGGCGCCCTTTCCACCTACGGCAAAGCGGCAGGAGTGCCAAACGAAATCGAAGCGTTCTCAATCAGCGCCGGCGCCGGCTCATTCTTGATCGAGGCCGTCTACGCGGCGCTCGCCGTCGGAGCGCTGCGGCTCGTTTGGAAAGCCGGCGGACAAGCTCGCGTCTGGCGGCTACCGGTGGTGTTGGTCGGCCTGGCAACGCCAGTCCTCGCCTACAAAGGCTCGCTCGATCCGTGGCCGCATTATCCTGGCGACCTCGGCGCGATCTTCGCTGGCGTCGGGCTGATCGCGGTCGCCGTCTGGTTCACCTATTTGCGCGTGCGCCACGCCGAACGCGTGAGCCTGGCCGCACAACACGCGAACGTGCATCACGGCATCCCGCCGCTCGACGAGGAGCTCGACTTCGCTCCCGCCCCCTGACGCGCACAACGAAATAACAAATGCGCGTGCGCTGTGTCTTGGAGGAGAGCCACGGGGAGCCAACGTGCGCGCTCATGTGTAGTGCAGTCTGCTTAGACCGCTCAAGATTGGGCTTGATCGCACCCGTCCGCGTCGGCGAAGCAGTCAGCCGCGCTACGGGTGCTGCCAACGGTCTGTGAGGACGGCACGACCGTCGCGCCGTCGTCGTCAAGGCTAACGATCGGACGAGCAGCGGCTATCCGTCCGGGCGCTCGACCGGCTCCTCCTTGGCCTGGCGAAGTCAGAAGCGTCGGCCACGTCATGGCGCCCGCATCTGGCAATATTGACTGGACGGGGGCGGCCGCTCAGGGCGGCGGCCCCCACGGCACTGCGATAAGCCCGAGGCGAGCATGCGGGTCTCGCATCTGGTGCAAACCAGCGGCATCGTCGCGCCCGCGACGCCCATTCCAGCTGACGCCCACTTTGATCTGGTACCTCGCCGACCGGACTTGCGCAATGCCACGCATGGGAGCGCCGGAGCCGAGTAGACCTGGCGCTCGCCTTCGCGTGAAGGCGAGAGCCGGCGGCGCCGACAGCCGACTTCTCCCGTCGCCCAGGTCGAGTGCTCGGCTGGCAGCCCCAGCGATCGCTTTTGTCGTCCTCCCGCCTGACGGTGCGCCATCGCA
>Ga0182024_10005894_pt1 | contig 27185 bp, 23 predicted proteins | sample P32metaG_FD_120480 | JGI IMG/M metagenome (GOLD analysis project Ga0182024, IMG submission 120480) | Permafrost microbial communities from Stordalen Mire, Sweden - P3-2 metaG (Illumina Assembly) | ecosystem: Environmental > Terrestrial > Soil > Wetlands > Permafrost | place: Sweden: Stordalen...
CATCGATGTCTGGCGGTTCTTCAGGATCAAGAACCTGACACGACGAGTCGAGAGGTTGCTGCCCAAGCTCACGTTCCAGTTACGGTCGGAGCTTCGCGTTCTTGTGATGCCGAACCCGCCCGAGATTCCGACTGGGCCGCATTGCACCAATCCGATCACGTGCGAGTTTTTCGACCGCTGCAATCCCCCACGCCCAGATGACCACATCGGCTATCTGCCAAGACTCCATGCCAGTGCCGCCGAGGAACTGGAGGAACTGGGCGTCGAATCCATCCTCGACATACCCGCTGATTTTCCGCTCAGTGAGCGACAGAGGCGGGCGGCTACCAGCGTGCAAATGGGAGAGCCGTGGTTCAGCACCGAACTCGGCAAGGAATTGGAGTGTCTGAAGTACCCGCTCTATTTCATGGATTTTGAGAGCATGAATCCAGCGATCCCGAGGTTCTCGGGAATGCGCCCATTCGATCAACTCCCTTTCCAGTGGTCAGTCCACGTGCAGAGACAGCCTGACGCCGAACTTGAACATTACGAGTTTCTAGCTACGGATCGGAGTGATCCCAGACCCGAGTTCATCACGACGCTATGTGGAGCACTCGGGGAAAGTGGTAGCGTCGTTGTATACGCCACGTTCGAATCACAGCGGCTGTCCGAACTGACAGCGTGGCTGCCCGAGTTCGCGGAACGGATTGAGAAAATCCAGCGTCGTCTCTGGGACTTGCTTCCCGTCGTTAGAAACCACGTCTACCATCCAGCGTTTGGCGGGTCATTCTCGCTGAAGGCGGTTCTGCCCGCGCTCGTGCCAGAGTTGACCTATGAGGGCATGGCGGTCGCAAACGGGCAGGAAGCAGGGCTGGCTTGGGAATCGCTGGTGTGGGGAACTGTGAATCAAGGTGAGCACGACAGCATAAGGAAATCTCTTTTGGAATACTGTGGCCTCGACACGTTGGCATTGGTCAGGCTGCTAGATAACCTCCTTCGTTACGCATCACACCAATAGCGATTCGGCTCCGCACAACTTGGAGTTCACGAGTTTACGGCGGCAACCCGCACGCTTAGAATGGCTTGCGTGGTATAGCAATGCTCATAGGAGTTGGATGCCCACCAACTTTACGCCCGACGAGCCTTTCGTCCGAATCCACTTGGTTGGAAGTGAACTTTCATTTCCGATGCTGGGTGACGTTCAAAACTTTCTGTACGACATAAATTTTCTCTACGAAATTCTGAGACTGGCGATTGATCCAAACTACGAGGGTTTCAAATTCTCGCACAATGCCTTTTTTCGAAACGGCAGACCTCTTAAGCCCGAGGATCGGCTCCACGTAGAGAGCCTCAAGCTAACGTCACCGATTGACATACATATTGTCATTAACCTGAATGTGGCAATCGCGACTGGAACTGTCGCTGGAGCAGCTACTCTGATTTCGATATTGGCTTATGCAGATAAAATCGCTGATCTGATGAACCTGCCGCTGCTGCGGCGGAAACTGAAGGCGGAAGTCGAAAAACTGGAAAGAGAGAACTCGGAAGCAGCGTTGAGCGGAGAAGACGCTGATCGCGCCTTGGAGACCACCAAGGAAACGGTCAGAGTGCGTGGCGCGGAGTATTACGCCGATGTTGCGGGTCGGCGGCTTCGACAGTCGCCTGTGAAGCTGGAAACGGTCGATGTCGAGATCGTGACAGAGAGGACGCGGCATCGGGAGCCTGAGTGACGGGCAATAGCTGCAAACAACTAAGAGTTCACCCCCCTCGTCCATCGAGCAAACCCTAAGGACTGGACGACGATTCCAGTTAAGCACTCCCCGCGTGGTTGCTCTGCCTTGACACTCGAACATCATCTTAGTAGCTTCAGATGTTGGACTTCCCCCATAAGTTAATGCAGGGTTTGCTTTTACGGGCATTTGAGGGAATTCTATTCCCACGGGGGTTGTAGTTGACCTCGCCACAAACCGACCGCCAGCAATCCGTGCTCACCCTCTTGCAGAACCTCAAGGGGCAAGACCCGCTAAAGAAGCTCTTCTGGACGGAACTCAACTACGACAAGGTGAATAGCCCGCTTTCACGCAAAGGCTGGGGCGAACAGGCATCCAGTGCGCTTGCGGACGATCCCGTACTGTTTGCCACTGGCGGCAAAGACTTCCACGTTATTCACGCCCGCCTGAAGAGCGACAGGCCGCTGCTGGGTATGGAGCGACCAGTTGTCTCCCGTCTCCTGCAAGACCATCCTTACGCGCTTTTCATCTTTTCGAACGCAAGCCAAGATCAGTGGCATTTTTTGAACGTTAAGTACGACGACGATGTCCAGAAAAGGAGAATTTTTCGCCGCATCACGGTCGGCGCAGAGGAAAGGCTGCGCACGGCATCTGAACGCATTTCTTTGCTCGACTTGGACTCGATCAAGTCAGAACCTGCTGGGTTGTCGCTACTGGAAATACAGAAGCGCCACGATCAGGCTTTCGATGTTGAGCCTGTCACTCAGGAGTTCTTCCGCACGTTCGCGGGCGTATATCACACAGTCGCCGATGAGATTGCCGCGATTCGTGGCCTCGAACAGGAGGCTGGGAGGCTCTCGCAACTGCTCCTTGATCGTTTGCTGTTTCTGTACTTCATCCAGAAAAAGGGCTGGCTCAACAATGAACCTGATTACTTGTACAAGAGGTTTCGAGAACACTACGGAAAGTCTCCAAACTCCGAAAGCTTCCACACAGAAGTGCTCCAGCCGCTGTTCTACCGACTGTCCGACCCCGACGCACAAGATTCCGCTTTAGGTGCCGTCCCATTTTTGAACGGCGGTCTGTTCGAAGAAGCACAACAGCAGTCTCAAGCAGAACGAGTTCGTCATGCTCGAATGACCGTCAAGAACTCTACGTTCAAGGTTATTTTTGACGGCCTCTTAGAAAAATTCAATTTCACTGTGACTGAAGATACGCCGCTCGATGTCGAAGTGGCAATCGATCCTGAGATGCTGGGCAAGATTTTTGAAAGTTTGATTCTTCAATTGGAGGAAGACCCTGAGTCCGACCTAAGACGGCTCACTGGCTCGTATTACACACCGCGAGCAATCGTTCACTTCATGTGCCAGCAGGCATTGAAAGAATTTCTGGCTACCCGACTCGATGCACACACTACCGAAGGGCGTAACAGCGCGGAGCACCGCGTTTCGGCACTAGTGGACTTCCTGCCAGCCCAGCACATCGACGAATCCCAGTACAAACAACTGTGTGGCCTGTTCTCGGTAGATGAAGCAATACTGTTGAGAAGAAGTATCTTCGAGGCCCGAGTATGTGATCCAGCCGTCGGATCGGGCGCATTCCCTGTAGGAATGTTGCACGAAATGGTCGGAACCATAGCAAAACTCGACGCAATCATCAAGGGTCTGTCAGCGCTTGTCGCCCATAACTATGGGTACGAACTCAAGAAGAAAATTATAGACAGTTGTCTCTATGGCGTGGACATTCAAGAGCAAGCGGTGCGGCTCTGCGAACTGCGGCTCTGGCTGTCTCTAGTAGTGGACTACGAGCTTGCTCCCAAGAGAGAGTTGCAGCAGGCGATAAAGACTGTACCAGCACTTCCGAACCTCTCTTATCGAATAGTCCGAGGCGACAGTTTGTTGGAGCGCCTCTTCGGGCACGTTGTGCAACTTGATGCCCTCTCTAAGAATGCCAAGACTCGAAACCTGATTCAGTCGATGCAGGCGGACAAACAGGTGTACTTCGGGGAGGGGCGGCGTGACAAAAAGCGGAGGCTTGAACTGGCAATCCTGTCCAAGCAGGCTGAACTTGCGGAGCAGCTTGTCGAGATTAAGGAACAATCACTCCTCCAGACAAACTTGAGTCTCTTTGGAGAGAGCGTACGAGACCGTAAGTTGAGAGAGCAGCGGGAGGAAGAAGAAAAAAGTCTTTCAGATTTGCGTGCTCGCATTCACTCGGCAAAAGTCGAGCTAGACAAACTGAATACGCAAAAAGCAACACGCGGGCAGTCCGACAACCTCGATCAGATCAGAAGGCGCTTTTTTAAGTCAGGTGATTCTCCCACATTTCTTTGGCATGTTGATTTCGCCGAGGTTTTCGCCGACAAAGGCGGCTTTGATATTGTCATTGGGAACCCGCCTTACTTGTTCGGCGGGAATGTCGGAATCACCCAAGAGGACAAGGCGGCATTTCGTCGTTTTTACCAATGCGGATCAGGCAAGGTGAACCTGTTCACGCTCTTCATTGAAAAAGGCCTGTCGCTGCTGGCCCAGCAGCGACCATTAGTCTACATCCTTCCAAATACTCTCTTGAGAGTTACATCGTACGACGCGATCAGAAAACTAATCCTAACCAAACACAGCATATCGATGATCGTTGATCTCGGTGCTGGCATGTTTGACGATGTGACGATGAGCACGATCATCATCGCCATCGATTCCGCAGCCCCGACCGCGAACCATCAGATAGAGTTCCGCACTTCTCTCGCAGAAGTCGGACGCCTCACTGAGCAGAGAAATTACCTTGCCGCTGGCTTTGTCATCAATACATCAGCTTCGGCAGATGATCTGTTGTTGATACGTGTCGTGGAGAAGGACTGCGTTAGGTTGGGGGATTTGTGCGATGAGCTTATCTTCGGGGTCGTAATTTCGGGAAATAGGGGCGATCTCGTCGCGGACTCACCCCGACGCGGATGGAAGCCATTCCTCGAAGGTCGTGACATTGAGCGGTACTTCATTCGGCCTTGTGAGAAATATCTGCACTACGTCCCAAACGAAATCCATCGACCTCGGTCGCCAAGAATCTTTGAGGCCCCCGAAAAGCTGTTGATCCAGCGCATCACTGGCGGGGCGAGACCGCTGGCAGTGGCATACGACAACAAGCAGCATTACAACAAAGAATCGATAAACAACCTTCTGCTGAAGGGAGAATGCCAGTACGACATCAAGTACATCCTCGCCTTGCTGAATTCAACTTTACTGAGTTGGTATTATCGTGCCAGTTTTACAAACGGCTCCATCTTGACCGTTAATCTCTCAAAAGAATATCTTTCACAGCTTCCCCTCCCAAGCCTTGACTTGGCTACTTTGGCTGATAAGCAAAAGCACGACGAACTCGTTGGCCTCGCCGAGCAAATGCTGCAAACTGGTTGGAAATCAATGCAACAGAGGGCGGTTATCGACGCGCAAATCGACCAATGCGTGTATCGTTTGTACGCACTCAGCGACAGAGAAATATGCGTTGTGGAGAGAGGCTAGAATGCCCCTGCACGACATTATCGACAACCGCTCCGAGAAGTTGGTTGACAGCATCAATCGCATCCTCGCCTCCACCGACTCTGCTCGTTTCGCAGTGGGCTATTTCTTCTTGTCAGGTCTTGAAAGCATCGCCAAGTCTCTCGCTCACGTCAAAGAGCTTCGCCTTTTGATCGGCAACACGACGAACCGCGAAACCCTTGAACAGTTGGCTGAAGGTTATCGGAGGCTCGATCTTGTCTCGGAAAAAGCTGAAGAGGAAGCTTATCCAAAGAAGACGGAGATTAAGCGGATGGCGGAAGAGACCGCCAACAACATTCGCGCCACTGTTGAGTTGATGGATCAGTCGGACGATGCTGAGGCCCTTCTAAAAATTATGGTGAGGCTGATCGAGGAGAAGCGCCTGAAGGTCAGGGTCTATACAAAGGGACGGTTTCACGCGAAGGCCTACATCTTCGACTATGCCGACATGTTCGACGTACTCGGCAATAAGGTTGATCGCCATGAGAACGGAATCGCGATCATCGGCTCTTCGAATCTCACTCTGTCAGGCGTCAGCCACAACACTGAGCTAAACGTCGTCGTGCAGGGCAACAACAATCACGCAGAGCTAGGCCATTGGTTTGATGAGTTGTGGAACGAGTCTCAGGATTTCGATGAAGCTCTGATGCGAGAGATGCAGCAGTCGTGGGCAGTCGCTCCAGTGACCCCATACGACATCTACATGAAGACGCTGTATGCGTTGGTCAAAGACAGGCTGGAAGACGAGGATGATCGGGACATTCTCTGGGATGACGACATCACGCGCAAACTGGCGGACTTCCAGAAGGTTGCGGTCAGGCAGGCGGTACAGATCACTCGGGACTTCGGCGGGTCGTTTGTAGCGGACGTGGTGGGTCTCGGGAAAAGCTACATCGGTGCAGCCATCGTGAAGCACTTCGAGCGAACCGATCACGCCCGCCCGCTCATCATTTGTCCAGCGCCGTTGGTTGAGATGTGGGAACAGTACAACGATGCATATCAATTGAATGCCCGCGTGCTTTCGACGGGCTTCCTATACGAAGGCGACAATGGCAAAGGGAACATCCTATTGGAAGACGCAAAGTATCGCGACCGCGATTTTGTCCTCGTGGATGAGAGCCACAACTTCCGCTACTCCGACACTCAGCGATATAAGATTCTGCAAGCATTTCTCTCCACGGGCGGGCGCAAAGCCTGCTTCCTGACGGCAACCCCGCGAAACAAGAGCGCGTGGGACGTTTACTTTCAGATCAAACTGTTCCATCAGGACGACAAGACCGATCTTCCAGTCGATCCTGCCGATTTGAAGCAATACTTCAAGCTGATTGAAAGCGGCAGCAGGCGGCTGCCCGATCTTCTGTCGCACATTCTGATTCGGCGCACCCGAAACCACATCCTCCGCTGGTACGGGTACGATTCCGTCACTCACCAGCCCGTTGATCCCTCCCGCTTCCGTGAGTACATGGATGGTGACAAGCGAGCGTACGTGCTCGTGGCGGGGAAGCACCAGTTCTTCCCTCGACGTGAACTGGACACCATCGAGTACAGCATTGAGGACACATACAAGGGTCTTTATCAGGAGCTACGAGGCTATCTGGGGAAACCGCGCAAGACGACACTCGATCCTCTGCCTCCAGAACTCACCTACGCCCGTTATGGGTTGTGGCGCTACGTAAAGATCGCGAAACAGAAACACGAGCCCTACGCCAGCCTGCACAGGGCGGGAGCCAACCTGCGCGGCCTGATTCGAGTCCTCCTGTTCAAGCGGTTCGAATCCAGCGTTTTCGCCTTTCAGGAGACAGTGCGGCGGCTGCTGAAAATACACAATATTTTCCTGAAAGCCCTAGACGGTGGTTTCGTTCCTGCTGGAGAGGAAGCCCAGACCCTGCTCTACCAGTCCGAAGATGAAGAAGTTGATTTGGTCGCGGAACTGAGAAACGTCTCCACAACTTACAACGCGGATGACTTCGACCTCAAGACGCTTCGTTCCCACATCGAGCACGACATTAGGATTCTCGACAGGGTTCTTTCCCTCGTGGAGCCGATCAAGCCAGAGCAGGATGCGAAGCTGCAAACGCTCATCAAGCGTCTAGATCAGGAACCGTTGAAAAGCGGGAAGCGACTGATTTTTACCCAATATGCCGACACAGCCCGCTATCTTTTCGACAACCTCAAATCCCACGTCAAAAAGGACGAGCTTGAGGTTATCTTTAGCGGCGACAAGAGTAAAGCGAGAGTCGTGGGCAGATTTGCTCCGAAAGCGAACCCTGAGTACAAGTTTCAGGCGGGAGAAACGGAACTGAGCACCGTAGTGGCGACGGATGTCCTGTCTGAAGGTCTGAACCTTCAAGACTGCAACAAGATCATCAACTACGACCTGCATTGGAACCCTGTGCGTTTGATCCAGCGTTTCGGTCGAATCGACCGCATCGGTAGCGACCACGATCAGGTTTACGGCTTCAACTTCTTGCCTGAAACGGGACTTGATCGGAACCTTGGCCTGCGCCAGAAGCTGCACAACCGTGTCCAAGAGATTCACGACACCATCGGAGAAGACTCCGCGATCCTCGACGGCACCGAGCGGCTGAACGAAGAGGCGATGTATGCCATTTACGAAAAGAAGGGCAAGAACCTGAGTCTCTTCGAGGAAGACGAAGAGGAGAATTTTGTCGATTTGAATGAGGCGGAAGAGATACTGCGCCAGCTTCGCAAGGAAAGGCCAGAGGAATACGAGCGAATCGCCAACATGCGCGATGGGATTCGGGCAGCTATGCCTTCTCCCTTCCGCAAGGGGCTGTACGTTTTTTGTCAGGCTGACCGCTACCAGCAATTGTTCCTCTTGGATGGCAAAGGAGAGGTTGTTTCTAGGGACATCCCGAAAGTTCTCGGTGCGATCAAGTGCGGCCCTGAAACCCCAACAGAGAAATTCCCCAGCGATTACAACGCTGCGGTCATGAAAGTAAAGAGGCAGTTTGTGGAAGAGGTAAAACACCGCGAGGCCGAGCGCGAGCACACGGTGTCTCTGACACACGGACAACGGTACGTGTTGCGCGAACTGCGTATTCTGTTTGGGGGAACGGAAGACGAGGACGTTAAGGCGCAGATCAATGTCTTGGAGAGAGCATTCCGAGCACAGAATCTGACCAGCGCCGTCAAGAAGGAACTGAACCTCATTCGCCGAAACAACATGGTCGGAGAGCATCTTCTCAAGGAACTGGTGCGCATCTACCAGCAGCATAATATCCGCGACTGGGTTGACCGACAGCGAATCGAACAGGACAAGCCAGTTCCGAGGATCATTTGCAGCGAGGCGTTGGTGTAGGTGAGCCATTTGAAAGGTGACCCGTGCCCAAGTCAGACATCGTTGTTCGAGAATTGATCGACAAAGTGCAGCATGGCGAACTGCTGTTGCCTGAGATGCAGCGTCGTTATGTCTGGCCTGCAACTCGCGTTCGCGATCTCTTGGACTCGCTGTACCGTGGCTACCCCTCAGGAACGATCCTCGTGTGGGAAACCGATGAGGACATTGAGACGAAAATATTGGCAGTCGAACCTACGAAGAATCCAACAACTTCGCATAGGCTGCTACTGCTCGACGGTCAGCAGAGGATCACTTCTTTGGCGGCAATACTCAGTGGCCAGCCTGTCAATGTCAGAAGGAGGAAGAGGCCGATTGACATTCTCTTCAATCTTGAGCACCCAGAGGGTGCGCCTGTGGAAGTTTTGGAGGTTGATGAAAATGATTTGTCTGAAGACTTGGAAGACGAGGAAGAAGGGGAACGCGACATTCAGGAGGAGCTAAAGAATCGAACCTTCGTGGTCGCGAGCAAGGCTCTCCAAACGAACCCATTGTGGGTGCCAGTCTCGACAATTTTCGCCAAAACAGAGAGCCAAATACTTCTGAAAATCGGCATCTCTTCCAGCGATCCTCTGTGGGACAAATACTCGGAGCGACTCCAGCGCGTGAAAAAGATTCAAGACTACCCTTATGTCATGCAGGTATTGGAGAAAAAGTTGTCATACGAAGAGGTCACCGAAATATTCGTTCGGGTGAACTCGCTTGGGATAAAGCTGCGTGGCTCGGATTTGGCATTAGCACAAATCTCGTCCCGATGGAAAGGCTTCATGCGGGAGTGTGAAAAGTTCGCGGCGGAATTTGATGACGATGAGGGCTATCTCCTTGACTCTGGACTCCTCGTTCGCCTTCCCGTCGTATTCGCCACGCACCAAAGTAGATTCAAGACGGTCGGCAGGATAAGCCGACCCTCGTTGGAAAGCGCATGGAACGACGCTCAAGGGGGTCTGCGGTTTGCCCTGAATTTCGTAAAGAGCAATGCCTACATCGACAGCCTTCACCTTCTATCGTCTCCGTTTCTCCTCATCCCGATTGCGGTCTACGCTCACCTAAAGAAGGAAAAGTTAAGCAAAGACGAGGACAAGGCACTTTTGCGGTGGTTCTACCTCGCTCACATGCGAGGGCACTATTCTCTGGGTTCTACGGAAACAATTTTGGACGCGGACTTGGGGATTATTTTCAAAACGGCCAGCCTTGAGAACCTCATCCAGCAATTGCAACAACATGTCAAGCAATTTGAAGTGAGCTACGCAGATATCGAGCATCGCGGCATTAGGAACCCACTGTTTTCAATGCTGTACTTTGTACTGCGGCAAGGCGGGGCCAAAGACTGGTTGTCGGGGATCAAGCTCTCCAATAAACACGTGGGAACGGCGCACAGGCTTCAGTTCCACCACATTTTTCCAAAGTCTCTACTAAAGAATGCGGGGTATGAAAAGAGGGAAATAAACGAGATCGCGAACATGGCGTTTATCGGAGGAAAGGCAAATCGACACATTCTGAACAACCCTCCGTCGAAGTATTTTCCCGAAGAGATCATCCCAACCAGAGGGAAGGATGCTCTGACCTCACAACTTGTGCCCCTAGAGCCGAAGCTATGGGAGATACAAAACTACCGAGATTTCTTGGATCGCAGGAGAAAGTCCATCGCGGAGGCGATCAACAGCTTCATGAATGGACTGGAATGACGAGTCCGAGTGGTGCTGTGCTCTCATGGACAGCCAATGCGGGAACTGTGAAGATAACTGACGAGAAGAGATATGTGGATTCCTAAAGAGATTGGCCGCATGGCTACGCGCCTTAAAGAGGGACATCGTGTCAATCGCCTAACGGTTCGGGAACTTCTGCGAATGTTCAAGGCCGAGCGTCGTGGTCTCAACAAAGTGCACGACATCAGAACCGCCTTAGACAGCTTGGGTCTCGTGACCGACCCAGATTTTGAGTCGGTATGGATCGACGGCAAAATTCGGATACGCCTTAAGGATGCCAGCAATGTCGTCACGGTCGCAGTTCCTGCTGGAGGCGCGGAGATCGTGGAAGAGGACGAACTCGACGAGGATCAATCTCTGTCCACGGAAGAGCAGGAGGAGGCTGATTCACAGCAGGTTGGTTCGGAAGGGGCCGCTCAACCCCCGATTGTCGTGGCGGCTGAGGGAGTTGTGGAGACCGTGCTCAGTGAGCCAGCAGACCCGACTTTTAGGATCGGAAGCCTCCCCGCCGCGAATAAACCACTGACGACAGTTGGTCAAGATGACTCCTTGAAGAAGGCTGTCACGATGATGTTGCAGTTCGACTATTCGCAGCTTCCGATCATGCATGGAGAGCGCGAAGTGAAGGGAATGATCTCGTGGAAATCCATTGCGTCACGGTACTCCATCGGAGGAGAGTGCTGCAAAGTGCAGAACTGCCGAGAAGACGCACAGGTAGTTGACGGCAATGGCACGCTGTTCGATGCGATACCTACGATTGTGAAGCATGGATACGTGCTTGTACGTAACCCGCAAGACCGTAGAATTACGGGAATTGTCACTGCCAGCGATCTCAGCCTGCAATTCCAGCAACTTGCGGAGCCGTTCTTATTGCTCAGGGAGATTGAACTCCACATCCGACAACTGCTTCAGGAAAAGGTTGTTCCTGAAGACCTTGATTGGCTCGGGTCTGCGGACACCACTGCTCCAAAACCAAAATCGATATCCGATCTCAGCTTCGGTGGATACATCAGATTGCTGCAACGACCGCAAGTATGGGCTCGACTCTCGTTGAACATTGACCAAGCCTCCTTGACGGTGCAATTAGAACAGGTTCGTCAGATTCGCAATGACGTTATGCACTTTGATCCCGACCCAATGACGGTGCAGCAGCTAGATGCACTCAAGAATGCCGCGAAGTTCATGCAGCAGCTTTACGAACTGCTGCCGTAGCGAGGATTTGCGTCAGAGCAGGAGAAGCGATGCCCAAATTAAGAGACGAAGCACCCATCAAAGTTGACTTGATCCTGCCTGAGTGCATTGATAAGGTTGTGTCGTTTATTCCAGTGCTCAGTTCCATCCCAGCAAAGGATATTGCTTGCTGGCCAGAAGCAAAAGAAAGAGACGACGGCGTGCTGGTGCTGGGCGGGCTAGAGCCTTCTTATCACCCCTCGGTCATTGCGTTAAGGCAGTCATTTAACGAGAACCATTTCGTCCAGCCTTTTGATTGGGTCGATTGGCAGCCAACTGCCGAGAAGATGTTTACCCATCCTAATCGAATGTCAAAGGCGACCTTGAAGACCTGCATCAAGCTAATCACGCTGCATGTGAGGAAGGATCGGTTTGTGGGAGGACATTTCGGAGAGATGGTGCGCTGTGGCCACATAACAGCGATCCTGAGGAGATTGGCTGAGTTACGGGAGCCTCTTGCGCAAATGGCATCGGATCGGAACGAAGGGTTTCATGAAGTAGAAGGTTGAAGGCAAATGAGCATTCCTGATTACCAGTCGCTGATGCTACCGCTGTTGAAGACTGCGGCAGATGGCAAGGTACACACGAAGAGAGAGGCCCTGAACGACCTTGCCGCGCAGTTCGGTTTGACGGAAAACGAGCGCAAGGAGCTTCTCCCGAGTGGGAACCAAGAAATCTTTTCCAACCGCCTTGGCTGGGCGCGTACTTACTTGAAGAAGGCTGGACTCATCCAGTACACGCAACGCGGACATTTCCAAATCACCGACCGTGGTAAGACCGTTATTGCCCAGAAGCCTGCACTCATCAACGTCGCGTACCTGCGCCAATTCCCCGAATTCCTTGAATTCCACTCCCCGAAAAGGACTCCGACCGATGCGGAACCGTCAGAATCGCCTGAATCAATCACCGAGACCCCAGAAGAGCTACTGGCTTCTGGCTCTATGAAGCTTCGGCGGCAAGCGGAACAGGAGCTTCTGGCGCGGGTGAAAGCGTGTCCCGCTGAATTCTTTGAACGATTGGTGGTGAAGCTCCTGACGACTATCGGGTACGGTGGCTCACTGGCGGACGCAGGAAAAGCCATAGGAAAAGCGGGGGACGGCGGCATTGATGGCGTCATCAAGGAAGACAAGCTTGGGCTCGATCTTCTCTACATTCAAGCAAAGAAGTGGGACGACACCACCGTAGGGAGGCCCGAAATTCAGAAATTCGTTGGGGCTTTGCACGGGAAGAGGGCGCGGAAGGGCATCTTCATCACAACCTCGACCTTCTCCAAAGACGCGACAGAATACGCGGAGGGTGTCGAAACCAAAGTTATTCTCATCGACGGTGCACGACTGACCGAACTGATGTTCGACTATGGCGTGGGAGTTTCGACGGTGAACAGTTACGTAGTAAAGAGGATTGACTCCGACTTTTTTGAGGATGAAATCGTGCCCGAGGCGGCATCAGAAACAGAGACCAAGTAGCGGCACAGCGATCTGAATCTGCACAGGTGAACGCGCACTTTGAGAAAACTCTAATGAAAACCGCACTCAAGCTTTCAACGTTCCAGATTGGCTCTCCAGTGAAGCGCGGGCAGGGACTTCGGATTGGCACGACTCGACGGCCACCCCGTGGCGTACCAAAATCCCGCTATAAACGAGACGGCTACTTTGACGTGTGGCTCCCTGCAATAGCCCCTTCCTCTAGACTTCTTTCTCGCCTCAAGCAGCGTGATGCTGACGACCCCGAGGTTCTAAAGAAATTCTTCGATAGCTACGAGCGTGAGCTTTCAGCAACCGCAGAGGGCAGACAGACTATTGAGTTCCTCGCGCAAGTCGCAGCACGCACAACTATTAGTATCGGTTGTTTCTGCGAAGACGAGGCGCGGTGCCATCGCTCCCGCCTTTACAAGATTATCCAGAGACACGCGCCACGACTGAAGGCGCAGCAAAAAAGGAAGGCTGCCTAGAGCCAGTGGAGCCTCCTGCGAGTTCAAGCCATGAAGATCACGCTAGAAGATGCGCTGTCTTTGCTGAGCAAGTACGCCGAAGAACGAACGCCTGTGCTTGCTGCTTTTGTGACTCCCTCGGTGTCAGTCGCTAGAGTAACTGGAACAATTCGGGTCTCCATCGTGGATGGAGTTCCTCCACATCTGATCGTCGGAAAAGAAGACACCGCGTCCGACCAGATCAAATTCCGATTGTCAGATTGTGTTTTTGAGTACGGCGACTTTCGTGACGCCAGTGCTGAAGATTATGGTGCGGACAAGTTTGAGGGATTTCTGGTCGTAGGCTCCAAGAAGGGCGACACGCTGTCCCTTTTTGAAATGAAAAGCTGAAATTCAGCACACCGAAAGTGAAGCTGCTTTATTCCTTGGGGAACTGAATTGCCTCGTTAGGATTCTTGATCGCAGACACGACGTTCTCTGCCACCTTTGCAATCAGCTTCTCTCCCCAGAACGGATCGGTCAACTCGTAGTAGATGACTCGGACGTGCCTGACATCGAAGGGCACGTCTGCTTCGTTCGAGGAGATGAGCACGACTGGTTTGTGTAGCGCGTGAGCCAGTCCAAGCTCGTATAGAACGTTAGGGTTCCTGCCAGTGAGTTCTGCCACCAGCACCTTGGCACGTTTCAGGCCAGTCCATATTTGGTCGATGATCTTGCCCGTCCCGAAGATATCAGTATCCGCTCTGACAGGAGTAAGGCCCGCCTTCTTAATCGCGGGTTCGTAGATGGTCGCGTAGTAACCGCCGATTGGATTTGCAAACGGCATCATCACGAAGCAGGTGTCGGTAGCCTCGACCGTAACACCTTTGCTGACTTTCTTGAGATGGTCGTCGGTCGTGATCGAGGCAACGCCTGCCACTTCGGAGGGTGTGTGCGTAATATCCAGTACGCGCTTCTTGCCGTTTACCTCTTCCAGCAGTTGAGCAGCCTGCAAGTCTTCGAGGAATACATTGATGAACTCGCTCACCCTGTCAGCGGGAATCTTGAAGCTTTCGGTTGCGGTGTTTGCCAAGAACGAGGGTTCTTCTGGCAAGTTCTCACCGCGATAGTGTTTGTAGATATCGGAGATGAGCGGAGCTTTGAGCAGAGCCTCTCGAATGGCGTCTACCTTATCGGTGGGCGTCTGAGGCTTAACGATGCGGCGGGTGATGTCGGTCGGTTTGACCTTCCCCGCAGACGGACGCTCGAACAGTCCATACTTGATAGCGGAACTGATCTCAACTGCGATCTGGCCGCTCCAGCCGATACTCGCAAACTTAGCAGCCTCACGGTCAGTGCATTCCTTCCCCGCGTTGTTCTCCAGAACGGCCTGTGGAATCCGCAGGCACTTGAGAATTGGGTGCTTGGGATAACCAAGGGGAATGCCACGCATGGTGGCTCCGTTGGCAGCTTTCCTGCGTTTCTTGTTCTTGGCGGACTTCTTCTTTTTGCTCTTACTGTTTGCAGGTTTGGCTTCGGCGGCGACAGTTTGTGCAGTATCTTCGGCCATATATCCTGAATGGTACCGCAAGCAAGACTACGAAGATAACAACAAAATCAAACGCCAGCACACTGTAAGCTTTCTGCCCACGATCAGTTACAATCCCTTGCCGAGGGGGAATTCATGGCAAATCTTAAGGGACTGGCGTCCATAGTGTCCGAGTTGAGGACAGAGAGAACGAATTTGGTAAATCAGCTTGGGCGTGTTGATGCCGCTCTTTCAGTTCTTGGCAAGTTGAACGATGGGAGTTCCTATAAGAAACCGAGGCGCACTTTGTCAGCTTCGGCTCGGAAGCGGATCAGCCTCGCGCAGAAAGCGCGATGGGCAAGGGCGAAAGGCCACGCGCCGAAGCCCAAGCGCACGATGTCAGCATCAGCCCGCAGGAAGATCGCGGCGGCACAGCGGGTTAGGTGGGCGAAGGTGAAGGCGCAGCAGAAGAAGGCGGCGTAGGGCCGAAGAAAAGCTGAGAGGATGCTTGCGGTGTTTAGTGCCTATCTAGACGAGAGCAAGAACAGCAACGCCTTTGTGATCGGCGGCTGGCTGTGCTCTGACGACGGCTGGGGCCCTATAGAGGACGAATGGCGAGACAGAATCGGACATGAACAAAGAATATCGGTTAAGCATGGGTTTCCCCCGATCACAAGATTTCATGCTGCGGATTGCTCAAGTTTAGTCGGTGAGTTTGATCGCTCGAAGGGTTGGGACAACGGGCGACAACTCAGATTTGCAAAAAAGCTAATCGAGATTTTGGGCAAGAGGCGAAGACATCCTCTTGCTGGAATCGTCGTCGGCGCATCTATGAGCGGATGGCAAAAAGCTTACGCCGACCGAAAACGCGCAGAGAAAAACGTGTACAGACTGTGCATGATGAATTGCGCCTTGCATATCGGAGAACTGATTAATATCCATTGGCCGAGGGAGCGATTCTCGATTTTTTATGAGCACGGGCCATTCCATGATGCGGCACAGAATGCCTTCAGTGCACTGAAGGCACCCGATTTTCGCTATCGAGACATGCTCGTCAGTGTAGCTCCTCTCCGCTGGCAGGACGCCATTGCGCTTCAGCCTGCCGATTTCATGGCGTATGAAGGAATGAAAGCTGTTAATCTCGCCGTCAAAACTGGCATGACAAACATGGGGGAACGAATGCGGAAGTCGCTCCGTGCCCTGCTGGGTACAAGGATTGGAATGACGGGTTGGTATTTTACCAATGACGTATTCGAAGCTACTGTGAATTGGCGACAGACGGGAAAATTTGAATCCGACACACCTGTCACGGGCCCACAGCCTAGCACGCTTTGATAGGGTCCGAGAAGGGCGACACGCGTTCCCCTTTTGACTCGAACTGATCGCCTCGTCTAAGCACTGCGAAATCTTCTCACCTGACTGGTTCTCGCTTGCAAGTCAACGTGCAACTCATACCGCACTCGCCACATCTTGACGGACATCGCCAGCGTTTCGCTGGTATAGTCCGAAAACCTTGGGGAGCGAAAGCCAAGCACTACGTCGGGCACCACAGGGTGTGTCACAACAGCCGCGAAGATCGGAGCATTCTGCGCACGGAGGGCAGCGTAAGCGCGGTGGTAGCCCGATGACAACCACAGTGCACCCTTCACTCGCACGATCCCTATCATCGGTTGCGCTTCGATAATGTTCAGCCGACCATTTGGTGTAAAGCTGCCCCGATACTCCGCATGGGGCAACTGAGCAACTATCTTATTGCCTGTCTGCTGAGCATTAACCTTTCCAGAGAGCATTTCAAATCCGAGACAAGTCCGCGCCCATGATGGCGATGGGGCAGCGAGAGCACCATGGTATTTGTTGCTCAAGTCAGTCACGATATGAAACTGGTTAATCAGCAATTCGCTCGGTAGGACCTTTATGACCTCAACAACATTCTTTGCTCCGTGCAGCTTAGCAGTCGAGAGGAACTCCTCTGCAACAGCCTGCTCGGGCGAATCAAGCGAAAGTTCGGTCGCGGCTGTGCTCGGTCGTTCAGGCAGGACATCGACTCTTTGCTTATATTCCTGCCATAACTGCTCAGCCTTCACTGTGGTCATCACAGGGTCGAAATGACAAGCATCGCACAACGCCGTTCTTGCTTCTTCTTTGGTCATCCAACCCAACAGAAGTTTGCCGTCCAATGTCGTCATGTTGGTCACACTCTCGTTTCTTCCCGCACGTCGTCACACTTCATCGTTCTTCGTCTCTCCTCAGTTTGTCTCAGTCCATTCCTGAAAATTGCCTCGGTAAACGCGGTATCTCGACCGCGAGGTCGTCCCGTCCTGATGTCGGACGTACTCCGTCCATGAGTCGCGTCTGGCATCAATCTTTGTCCACTTGTCAAAAAACTGTGGGCTTCGAAGTACCCTCTTCAAGCAAGTGAACGACTGTTGAATTTCTTCGTGCTGGGAGCCCGAACCAAAATCAAATACTGTGATCGCTGGACAGTGAATTAACGGAAAACGACTTTCATCGAGGTAATCGCGGTCGCACGTCAAAAGGATATACCCGTGCTTAAGCGCGTATGCGGCGTGGTTTTCGTCTGGATGTCTCCTGCGACCTACCTCTTGAACTGTAACTACCTTTGCTCCCATCTTTCGCAGCAGTTCGACCGCCAACACAGGGAAATTCTCATCTGCATAGAATCGCGCTTTGGACTTGCGGCGTCTGTATTCGAGAACCTGTTCGATTTCCTTCTCGCTCGGCGGATTATCCCGAACCAGTTCTATTAGGTTCACCCATGCCATCTTTGAGCCCGCCGATCCCATCCTGAAGAAGAAGAGTTTTTCTATCTCAGTAATCCCTTAACGATGCTGAGCCATTCCGCATCGAACGGCTCTCGGCATATAGGCTTTCCCGCCCGACTGTACCAGTACGCCGCGTTGTCCTCGTCGCCTTCCTTGCGATGCAGGTAGGCGTGCACCCACGAGCCCTCGGAGCCGTCGTCCTGCTGAGCCGATTCGTGAGCCCGCTTCCAATCGCCCTTGGCGTCCCACCAGAGACCAGCGAGTGCGAGTCCGAGTTCCGCAGGCGGTTGGGACTCGGTGAGCGAAATCTGAAAATCTTCCAAGGTCATTTCGGTGCACTAGAGAGATTGGATCGCACTTCAAATTTCAGAGGCGAATCTCAGCAGGCAATTCGTACTGCTCTCAAGAAGGATTTTTAATACGCTCCCAGTCACGTGGCGTTGTACCCATACGACCACGCCTCGCGCTTCGTATCGGCCAAGCCAAGGATGTGCTGGAAGTACTAGCAGCCGAGTAGTCAAGCGCAAGCTCGAATCCTTTTTCTTCCGCCCGCAAGCGGACGTATCCGCGCATGATATTTTCGCGGAATTGATACCAGCCTTTCTTCATGCTGGTCAGAATGTGCCCGCAGCTATTGCCCTTCAATGTGTTCAGACGAGAAACAACTGTCTGACGATCAAGCTGGTCGGGCCCAAACAAATTTACATACGACTCATAAATGCTTTCCGTGTTCCTGATGAAATCGGCGTGATCTGCGACAGCCCACAGGACTTGCTCGTAATCAGGTGCATCTTTCATCACTGCCTGCTCGTAAGTCGTTTTTAGGTGCTGCTCGATGCCCATGACGGATTCCGCCACTGCTTCACGATAATGGTCAATCGTCGGTTTCGTGCAGACGATGGGATCATTGAGCATCTGCCAAAAGAGTTTTTCGCACATCAGGTGCACATAATGCGGGAAGCCATCGCTTATCGCTGCAATTCTGAAGCGGGGGCGGTCTTCAACTGTGACGCCGAGCGCTTTAGCTGCGGAATCAATGATTTCAAATCTAGCGTCGTAGCTCAGGCCGCGAAGCTCGACTCCTTCCAAGTAGCGATAGCAAGACCCGTGTGCTCCCAGAAGCTTCTGCATCGACTCGGAAACTCCACAGAAAACAAATCGGATAGGAATGCGCCGATCACCGATCTGCTTAATAAAGTCGGCAAATTGAGTGCGCTCGGAGTCACGACTGATTCGATCAAATTCATCGATCACAACCACCGTGTCTTCGTTCCTTGCAGCGCCGACGCGCAAGAGGGCTGCGACAGCGCCGTTCAGGTCGGGCACGGTGTCCTCGGACGCTGCATCCTCGTGTCGAGTACGGCCCAGTTCAACGCCCAATCCCTTGAAACCGACTTTGGCGGCGTGAATCGTGAGTGACCCGCCTGCGCGTGTTGGTTCCCGCAAGTCAGCGAGAACCGCCGCGATGAATGATCCAAAGGTTGTCTGGGGTGTGCAGGCGAGCAAAACAGGATCATGTTTCGCAGCCTGATGCGCGTAGGCGACAGTTTGAGCTAGTGACGTTTTGCCAACGCCTCTGTCACCGTAAATGAAAATGCTGCGCCCCGCCGCACACAAAGCCTGCTCGATCTGCCGCACCTGCCGCTGACGCCCATAGAGATGCTCTTGAGACTGGATGGGGGAAGTAGGGCTGAGATATGCATGCAGAATCTCGGCGAATTCGGCTCGCTGCAAGTTTCCAATCATGTGACTCCAATTCTAATCTCGCAGAGGTCTACGTGCCGCGAATCGATCCTCGCGAGGCTTGGCTGAGCGCGATGAAGTCTTGCCCGTTGAAGGGTAGGACTCACTTCGCCCCTGACGGCCATCTGCTGTCGATCCTCGCCATGATCCGCTCTGCGATTGCGATGGCATCCGCGATGGCGGACTCAAGCATAGGGGAAGGTCGCCCGTCCCAGTTCGCGAGCTTTCTTGCAGCAAGAATGCTCGCCGCGATGAGCAGCACGCGCTTGCGCCCTTCGTCCACGGAGGACAGTCTAGCATATTCGCCGTTTGTTCGCCTTAGGAGAGGCGGCATTGGGATCGCACGGCGGACGGTTGGCAATTGGAGGGAGTTCGCCGAGGCTGGAGCCCGACCAGAGGCATGTTTCTAGGTGGTCACAAAAGCCAAGAACAGGACCAAGAGACGCCGACTGGGGCTGAGCCTCACCTGCCAAGCCGAAGGTCCGCAGAATCGGCCCAAACCTTCCCTTGCCAACGGGACTCGCTTTCGCCTTGTTTTCGCCTCATCACTTGCCTTATCATTTCCTAAGAAGCACCTTGCGTTGGGAGAAATTATGGCGTTTGAAGTTGACTTTCTCGCGGTGGGAGATGGTGAGAAGAGCGGTGATGCTATCGCGGTTCGCTGGGGTAATCTTGCGGGTGCACGCGCCGAGCAAAAGGTTCTGATTATCGACGGCGGGACTCTTGAAGCTGGGAAGAATCTGGTCACCCACGTTCAGAACTGCTACGGTACGACGTTTGTCGATGCTGTGGTCTGCACGCATCCAGATATAGACCATGCGTGCGGCCTGAAAGTGGTTCTCGAAGAACTCGACTTCGGTTTCTTGATGATGCACCAGCCGTGGAACCACGCGACCGAAGTCCTCGATCTTTTTAAGAATCCGTTCACACCGACTAAACTCAAGGAGAAATTGCAGAAGTCGATTACGGCAGCGCACGATCTTCAGGAAATTTGTGATGACAAGGGCAAGAAGGTCTACGAGCCGTTTGAGGGGGTGACTTGGGACAACATTCGGGTTCTTGGGCCGAATCGAGGCTACTATCAGCAGTTGGTCGCTCAGTTTCGTGACACTCCCTCCGCTCTCTATCCTGTTCCGAGCTTGCTTCAAAAGGCCATCGCGAGCGCGAAAGAAAAGATCGAATGGGTTGCGGAGAAATTCGACATGCAGTACGAGAGTCTCGACGACTCTGGCGTCACGAGCCATGAAAACAACTCGTCCGCTATTTTGCTGCTAACAGTGGACGGCCACAAGCTGCTCTTCACTGCTGACGCGGGAATACCCGCACTGACGGCAGCGGCAGATTATGCGGCTGGTCTGAACATCAGGCTAGATGATCTGCGATTCATGCAAGTGCCTCACCACGGGAGCAAGCACAACGTCGGCAAAACGCTTCTCAACAGAATAAAGGCGGGTACTGCCTACGTGTCGGCTGGGGCTAACGCACCGAAGCATCCTGCCAAGAAAGTCACCAACGCGCTGCTTAGAAGGGGCGCGACCGTTTGCGTGACGGCGGGCAACGGTCTTTGCCACTATCTGGGCTCATCGGTGCGTAATGGATGGTTCCCAGCACCAACAGTTCCTTTCTACGATCAAGTCGAAGCATAGGTTCTGAGCACGCTGATGAAAAGTGGACTCGACGAATACACCAGAAACGCACGGCTGAAACCAGCGTTTTTAATCGCGCTTCCAATAGCCCTGACGGTCGCCGTTCTTGGCTTCAAGCAGTCTGCGACCGAAGGCACTCTTTTCGGTCTGGCGTCTTCGCTAGGGTTCACTTTTCTGCTATCCCAGCTAGTGAGAGATAGGGGCAAGGCGAGAGAACCGTGGCTCTTTAAGAGATGGAACGGCAAGCCCACAACGGCGATGCTTCGACATGGTGACACACGTCTGAACGTTCACACCCGTGCTCGTTACCACAAGCGGTTGAGTGAAATGCTGCCCGAGATTAGCCTGCCGACCGCAGAACTGGAAAAAGCAAACCCTGCTGAGGCTGATGCCACGTATGCAAGCTGTGGTGATTATCTTCTCTCGAAGACTCGCGACAAGGAACGGTTCCAGCTTCTCTTTCAGGAGAACGTAAACTACGGTTTTCGTCGCAACCTTTGGGCGATGAAACCTGTTGGGATAGCCATCAGCATTCTCAGTCTCGCTGCCCTCGCACTTGTTACTCAGATAGAGGCGCGGGCAGATGCCGTGCCGTGGTTTGCCAATCTGACCGCCATCGCCATTGTCGCCCTGTTGCTGGCGTGGTGGGTGGTTCGCATCACGCCGAGTTGGGTGAAGATCGTTGGCGATGCCTATGCGCTACGGCTCCTTGCAAGCATTGATGAGCTATAGAGTATCCTTTGCTGCTCTGTCGTTGTGCTACGTCTGCAAACTGTCATTTCAAAACCACTGTTTCGCACTGCCTAAGTGCCCCCAAGCTCAAGAACCTGATCGTGCGCCTGTCTTTCGTCAGTATGGTCTCGCCCGTGAATGGAATCTTCCTGAGAATCCCCCGTTTGTGACGGACTGAGAATTTGCCAAAGCTGTTCAGCTTGAGCGTGAACCCATCCGTCCCCAGATTGTTAAGCAACGTGGCTTCCAAGCTGCCGATCACCACGTCCACAATCTGCTCGGCCTGCTTCTTCGTCGGCAGCATCAACGCCTGCTGAACCCTCATCGCCAGTTCGTCTCGACCTCCTACGCTTGCTCGCATGTAGTTCAAATCCTCTAAGGAGATGTCTCCATGCAGAGCAATACCGTCGCAGTCGAAAATCAACCCATCAATTTCACCAATTTTTCTGTTGAAAATGAGCCGTACAAGTCCGACCCCTTCACGATCAGAGACGGTCGGTTCATCGGTCACGACGGCTTCGTTGTTCCGAAAGACTTCGATGAGTTCCACGAGCGGTTTCCGCAGTACGTCCGAAATTGGGTCAGGAGGCACGCGGATGCGTTCGTCCAGAAGGAAGACTTGGAGGACTGGACGCAAGACCTGCTCATCCAACTGCAACACCTGCCGCCAATGTCCAAGCACCGAGTGGCTGGCAAGAAGGACATCGTGCAGACGTTCGATCCGCAAAAGCATTACGGGGCGAACCAAGCTCGGTTCCAGAACTACATCAATCTTTGCCTCGCCAACAAGTTCAGAAGTCTCCATTCGAAGCGCATGAAAAATGCGCTGTCGAACCCCCGAAACTTATCGCTCGATACACAAATGGAATGGGACGACCCCTGTTCTGTCGATGATGAGTATTGCCATTCACATTCGGAATACTTGCGAAGGGCCGCAAATGCTTCCGAAAAGCGAGATCGAGATAGGGCCTTTCTCAGAGATTTCGTCGATTTTGTGCGGCGAGAAGACCCAAATTCAGCGCCAGCAATCGAAGTGCAGCTAGTAGCTGGAATGCAGGGAACGGCTGCCGATCCGCTCGGTATGACATTTACTCGAACGCACAATCGTCTGCATCTGCTGGCTGACAGTTTTCTGAACGGAAATCCCGTGCCGAGGCAGAGAAAGCCTTACAAGAAGCGCAAGAGGCTCAACTTGGCAGCGATTCGAAAGAAGACCGAGACTCCTCCAACGCCGAGCGCAGCCTCGAACGTGTGCGTTGAATTCGGCGGGTTTGAACAATTCTTCCCGCTGCCGCTTCCTTCAAATTCGATCTCTTTGGGGGTATCGACGATGGGCGACTAACGAAGGTCACTTCACTACGAGGCCCGCTTTCATCGGCGGGCTTTGCCTTGCAGGTAGCGGGCGCTCCTGCTGTGGAGAGTGCGAATCAAGTTGGGTCGGACTCTAGAGTGCGACTTTGCATTTTTTCGCAGCACCCGCGCCAACACCCGTTCCCGTTTCGGCTACCGCGTATTTACAGGTATTTTGGCAGTCCCAGCAGCCCTGTTAAGTTGTTGAAAGTATTCAAGAGAAGCAGATTGACACGGTAGAGGTCGCTGGTTCGAGTCCAGTCGTGCCTACCATTCTTCTCTTAGCTTCAGCGGTAATCACGAATTTTTCTCCAGTTGTCGTGGCTAAGCGAAAGGGGACTCTTGACGCCACCTCTTGCTGGACCCAGGAGTGAATGCACGATCAGAACAGTGGGTCCGACCTCTGGCTTCGCGCCCTTCGCCGCGGACGCCGCCAGCCGCCGGCTGCATCGCCATGAAGCCAGCCCGGTCTCAGAAGCCGAAGTGCACTCCTACCAGACATAGGTCCCCACAGATTCCGCGGGCAGCACGGTGTGGAAGAACTTTCCGTGGTATTTCACGGCGAAGGGCTTGGGAAAATTTCCCGTGTTTGAAACTACCAGCACCACCTTGTCCTCCGGAGTCAGGAAGGCTACGCTGGCCAACTGCTCCATCTCGCTCGAAGCCACCCGCACCGAACCCGACGGCACGAACTGCGAGAAATGCTGGACTGCATAATAAGCAACATTCTTAGTTACGGAATCGCCATCCAGCGTGAGCGCCCCGGAACATCCGGTGCACCCTCCGTTGTTGGTGTGCGGTCCGTTTTGCGGATCGGCCGCCAGACTCCACAACAGCACATTGCGGCTCCAGTTCCGCGTCGCGCCAATCATCACCCGCCTCACCGGCTCGGCAATGCCGAGCGGCCCTTCGCCGCGTCTCGCGGTCACCGACTGTTCCGTCATGTACAGGTTCTTATTCGGATATGCATCATGCACCTGCGTAAACACACTCGCGTCGCCGCCGTACAGGTGAAATGCCGTCCCATCCACATATTTGTTCGCTGCCGGATCGCCCATAATCGACAGCGGATACGAGGGCACATCTGGGTTGTGGTCGTAAAGCAGAATCTTCGTCCGGATACCGGCTTTCTCAAAGGCAGGCCCCAGGTTCTTCGCAATAAACGCGGCCTGTTCCTTCGCAAACATCACCATGCTAGGCGTATTCTTCGGATTCAGCGGCTCATTCTCGACCGTAATTGCGTCAATTGCGATCCCTTGTGCTCGCATCGCCTCGATGTACTTTACGAAATAACTTGCGAACGCGCCGTAATACTCCGGCTTGAGTTCGCCGCCCTTCACATCGTCGTTCGTCTTCATCCATGCTGGAGCAGACCACGGCGATCCAAGTATCTTGATCCCCGGCCGAATCGCCAGAATCTCCTTCAGCACCGGAATCACATCCGTGCGGTCAGGCCCCAGGCTAAACTTCGCCATCGCCGCATCGGTCTCTCCAGGCGGCAGGTCATCGTACGAGTACACGCGCTCATTCATATCGGATGCCCCGATGCTCACCCGCAGGTAGCTCACTCCGATCCCGTCACCGCTCCTCGTAAAAAGGTCCTTCAGCAGAGCCGCCCGTTGCGCAACGCCCATGCGCATGAGCAACTGCGCGCTTCCTCCCTTCAGCGCAAAGCCAAAGCCGTCCATTATCTGGAAGTGCTGGGTGTCGTCCACCGTAAGCACCGGCAGCTCACCCGCTTCTGGGGAAAAGTGCAGCGCGGTTGCCTGCGGTGCTACTACGGCAACCCGGTCCGGCGTCGTCAGCCACAGCCGCGCCTCCCGCTCCTGCTGCGCGTTCGACGACAAGAAAGAGAACAGCACGGCGCAGGACGAAAACAATACGAGTCTCAGCTTCATGAGGACTCCAGCCTACGAAAGGGTACGACCTTTTTTTCGAAAAGACAAACGATTGTCTCAATAAGAAACAGCAGCCGCGCCACAATTCGCCAACGATAAGAGCACGGCGGAGCCGCGTCTGTCAACCCAAGCCGGCGACCATGACAGCCGCAGAAGAGCCGAGTTACACCTATGATTCCGGCGGCAATCTGCTGGCGCTGAAATCCTCCAACACGAACGGGATTTCTGATACCTATACTTACGACGCGCTGGATCGGCTGAGCACCGTGACTTACGTGACAGGGTAGAGTGTGAATCTTGCAGTGTGGAACGGAAAGGACGATTTCGCGGTTGACCATGAGCACACAAGCCACGCCACCCGACGAACAAGATCGCCCGCAGTCCGGCCAACGCGCACCGCAAGCGCGGAGTAGTCGCTGGCTACCTCTGTTTCAAAGCATAAGGCCGGTTACTCGCGCGGGAGCGACCCGCGATGCCCTGGCCGGATTCCAACTGGCGGCGATGAACATCCCGCAGGCGCTGGGCTATACCAAGATTGCCGGCATGCCAGTGGTCACGGGGTTTTACACGCTGTTGCTTCCGCTGCTGGCATTTGCGGTATTCGGTTCGTCGCGTTACCTGGTGGTCGGAGCCGATTCGGCGACCGCCGCCATTCTTGCCGGGAAGCTGGGGGGTATGGCGCCCGTCGCCAGCGCGAGATATGTGGCGCTGGCAACAACGATTGCTCTGATCACCGCCGGATTTCTGTTGCTGGCGCGAGTACTCAAGCTCGGCTTCCTGGCCGACTTTTTATCGCAGACCGTGCTAATAGGCTTTCTCACCGGAGTGGGATTTCAGGTGGGCATCGCCGTGCTGGGCCAGATGGTCGGCCTGGAAGTGCACTCCAAGAGGACGGTTGGTCAGCTCTTCGAAGTGTTCCGCAGCCTGCACCAGGTTCAGCTGCCGAGCGTGGCTATCTCGCTAATGGTTGTGGCCGGCGTCTTTGTCTTCCACCGGTTTGCTCCCAAGGTGCCGGGCCCACTGATCGCGGTCGCGGGCGCAATAGCTGCGAGCGCAGCCTGGGATTTCGCTGGGCGCGGCATCGCCATCGTCGGGCCGGTCGTTGGCGGGCTTCCGCATTTAGGGTTGCATGATGTGCACTGGAAGGACGTCGTGCCGCTGCTCGGTGTGTCCGGCTCCTGCTTTGTGATGATCCTTGCCCAGAGCGCGGCGACCGCACGTTTCTACGCGGGACGCCACGGTCAGCACTTGGATCAAAGCGCAGACCTGGTTGGTCTGTCGGCGGCCAACGCGGCGGCGGCGTTCAGCGGAACATTTGTGGTGGACGGAAGCCCTACTCAAACCGCAATGGTCGAAAGCTCCGGCGGCCGCAGCCAGCTTGCCCAGGTGGCCACCGCGTTAGCGGTTGCAATCGTCCTGCTCTTTCTGACCAAGCCGCTGCAATACCTGCCACGTTGCGTTCTGGGCGCCATCGTATTTTTCATTGCTGTCCGTCTAATCGACGTGCGTGGCTTGCGTGAGATTCGGCACGAGAGTCCCGGAGAATACGCTCTGGCCGTGTTTACTGCGGCCGTTGTGGTTCTGGTAGGGGTTGAGCAGGGCATCCTGCTGGCCATGGTGCTGTCGCTGCTCCGCGTTGTGCGGCACAGCTATCGCCCTCACACCGGAGTCTTAGTGGCAAGCGAACGTGATCCCTGGCAGGTGGTGCCGGCCGTTCCCGGCGCGACAACGAAGCCGGGTTTGGTGATCTATCGCTTCGGAGCAGCGCTCTTCTATGCCAATGCTAGCCTGTTTGCGGAGCAGATTCGCGGCTTGGTTGGGCCAGCTCCTTCGCCCACGCGCTGGCTGGTTATCGATACCGAAGCGATCACGAATGTGGATTACACGGCGGCCCGGATGGTGCGACGCCTTCAGAAGGAACTGGTTCAGGGCGGAGTCGTGTTGGCGCTCGCACGCGTCCCGGTCTCTCTGAAGGCAGACTTAGACCGGCACCTCTTAACGGAGATCATCGGCCCGGCGCGGCTTTTCGACCGCCTGCACGATGCGCTGGCGGCATTCAC